>LSQX01326593.1_pt1 | contig 16832 bp, 8 predicted proteins | sample 654561 | NCBI WGS metagenome assembly LSQX01 (sample SAMN04489861, study PRJNA283612) | anaerobic digester metagenome | isolation source: 4 biogas reactors fed with cattle manure at either 37C or 55C with and... | place: Denmark: Kongens Lyngby | collected 2014
CCTATTGCTTATTGGGTGAGTGATAAGGTAAGGGATGTTTTTGATTTTGGTGTTTTTGTGCAAGAATATGCTGTTCCACGCCAAGGGTTCGCTACAGGTCGTAATGATAGATTTCTTCGTTATTGGCATGAAATAAATTTTCATTTCTCTTCTATAAGTTGTTTTTACGCACATCAAGGATTTAAATGGTATCCCTGCAACAAGGGAGGTACCTTTAGAAAATGGTATGGAAATAATAATTATGTAGTGAATTGGGGGAATGATGGAAGTGAAATGAAAGAATTCTCCGGATCAGTTATTCGTAACCCAAGCTACTATTTTAAAAAGGGTACGACTTGGTCTACTATTAGTAGTAGTTCTCTTTCTATGCGTTTTTCTCCTGCTGGTTTCTTATTTGAAACGAAAGGTTCAGTTTGTTTTCCTGATTCTGATGCTAAGTTAAATTTAGTCCTTGCTTTAATGAATTCAAAAGTGGTTAGTGAGTTGTTATTAGCTATTTCTCCAACACTTGATTTTCATGAGGGTCCAATTGGAAAAATACCAGTACTACCAGAGTTGGAAATGCAGGTGCAAATATCGGTTGAAAAAATGGTTGAAATATCGAAGTTAGACTGGGACTCCTATGAAACCTCATGGGATTTCACTGAGAACCCAATCATCCGTACTCAACAGCCGAATTTAGAGCAATCTTTTAATACTTGGCAACAACAAAACACAGCAGCAGTAGCGGAGATGAAGCAGCTTGAGGAAGAGAATAATAAGTTGTTTATCGATGCTTATGGTTTACAGGATGAATTAACTCCTGATGTGCCTGATGAGCAAATTACTTTAACTCGTGCTGACCGTGAAAAAGATAGTCAGCGCTTAGTTTCTTATGTCATTGCTTGTATGATGGGCCGTTATAGTCTTGACGAACTAGGCTTAATTTATGCTCATGCAGCAAATGAAGATTTCGATCTTAGTCGTTATAAGAAATTTCCTGCTGATGTGGATGGCATTATTCCTCTAACTCAAGAGCACTGGTTTGAAAACGATGCAGCAACACGTATTAAAGAGTTTTTGGGGACTGTGTGGACTAAAGAGTCCTTAGAGGATAATATGCGTTGGTTATCTGATAGCCTAGGTAGCAAAGTCGGTGAAACACCAGAAGAGAGTATTCGACGTTACCTAGCAACTAAGTTTTATAAAGACCATATGCGAACTTATCAGAAAAGACCGATTTACTGGCTATTCAGTAGTGGTAAGTTAGGCGCTTTCCAAGCATTAGTTTATTTACATCGTTATAACGAAAGTACTTTAGCGCGTATGCGTACAGAGTACGTCATGCCTTTAATGTCAAAAATGGCAGCCTATGTTAAATCACTAGAAACATCAAAAGAAAATAGTGACTCAGCGGCTGAGATTAAACGCATAGAAAAGAAAATTCAGGACTTAGAGAAACAACAGGCTGAGCTCTCAATCTTTGAAGAGAAATTACGACACTATGCCGATCAGCGTATCTCCTTAGACCTAGATGATGGCGTACGTGTGAACTATGGTAAGTTTGGTGATTTGTTGGCTAATGCAAAAGATATAGCTGCTAAGGGCAAGGATTAATCCTTTGGGGTTTTCAAGACAAGATTCAAATCGTTGAAATTAATGATTAACCAATACATGAAAATCACATTTAATATAAGTATATGAAGCACATTAAATTAAAGAAAGTTAGTTTAAAAAATCATCCGACGATCTCAGAGCAATGGGTTCAAAAAATAATTAGTGAAGATCCTACTCTATTGGAACTAGGCGATTTGGTTGTTAGAGATAAAGAACGTCAGCAAACTGGGGCGGGTAGGTTAGATTTACTTTTACAAGATGTTGATAGTTTAAGTCGTTACGAAGTGGAAATTCAATTGGGTGCAACTGATGAGTCGCATATTATCCGTACGATAGAATATTGGGATTTAGAGCGCAAACGATATCCACAATATGAACATACGGCAGTCATTATTGCTGAAAATATCACTTCAAGATTTCTTAATGTCATTAGTCTGTTTAATGGTGCTATTCCTCTTATAGCTATACAGCTTACAGCTTATGAACACTCAGAAGGAATTGTTTTAAGTTTCACAAAAGTCTTAGATGTAGTGCGCTTAGGGCTAGTGGATGAAGATGAAGAACTGGCTGAACCGACTGATAGATCTTTTTGGGAAATACAAAAAAGCACAAAAGAAATAATGAATCTTGTTGATAAATTAGCTGAGTTAGCACAAAGCATAGATCCTGCACTACAACTCAGTTACAACAAGCATTACATTGGTTTTTGGTTGAATGGTAGAGCATATAATTTTGTACTAATGCGTCCGCGCCGAAGTGTAATGATACTTGAACTAAAAATCCCAGAAGAGGAAATTAAGAACATCATTAAAGAGGTTTTAGGTGAAGACTCAGAAGTTGACATCATGGAATATGATGCAAGATGGCGTCGTAGCCGAATTCGTTTAACTGCAGATGATCTAAATAAAAATCAAGAATTACTGATACAGCTATTTAGAAAGGCATTCCAATTTAGAAAAAATTCATAAAGCGGTATTTAATAGTTGTGAATATTAAGAGAGTTAAAGTGTATGAAAGATAATGCCTTGACCTTATTACGAGAAATGACTGCTAATCATGCTGCTGAGTTTCACGAAGGGCAGCTTGAAGCAATTTTGCAATTGGTTGAAGAGCAATCAAAGCTATTGGTTGTTCAAAAAACTGGCTGGGGGAAAAGTGCGGTCTATTTTATTGCAACCAAATTATTGCGTCTGCAAGGTAAGGGTCCTACGATTATTATTTCACCGCTTATTGCTTTAATGCGTAACAAGGTAGAGCGTGCGGGTGAGCTAGGTTTAAGTGTAGTCTCCATTAACTCTGCACAATCAGAACAAGAAAATGATGAAGCCAAACAACTAATTTTGAGTCGGCAAATTGATGCCCTTATTATTTCACCAGAGCAACTAGCAAATGATGAGCTAGTAGAAAATGTACTGAACCATATTCTTTCTAATATTGGTTTATTTGTAGTCGATGAGGCGCATTGTATTTCTGATTGGGGGCATGATTTTCGACCGGATTATCGCCGGATTGTTCGCTTATTAAATCGTATGCCTGCTAATATTCCTATTTTGGCGACAACAGCTACTGCCACTACTCGGGTAATTACTGATATCAATCGGCAATTAGGTGATGATTTGCAGGTTATCCGAGGTGATCTGAAACGACAGTCTCTTTATTTACAAAATATGCCGTCAGCTGGACGAAGTGCACGAATGGCATGGCTTGCTGAGTATATTCCTCAGCTTGAGGGAACCGGTATTGTTTATGTAAAAACCATTAGGGATGGTGAGCTTTTAGCGGAGTGGCTCAGATATAAAGGCATACATGCCAGTTTTTATAATGGCAATTCCAATAATGAGCTTCGCATCAGACTTGAAGATGCCTTGTTATCTAATAAATTAAAAGTATTAGTAGCAACTTCTGCCTTAGGTATGGGCTTTGATAAACCGGATTTAGGTTTTGTCATTCACTTCCAATTACCAGGCAGTATCGTGGAGTATTATCAACAAGTGGGTCGTGCCGGACGTGCTATTGAACATGCCTATGGTGTTTTGATGGATGGTCCTGAGTCTGAGAAGATACAGGATTATTTTATTAATAACGCCTTTCCTAGTGAAGAAGAAATAGAGCAAGTCTTAACTGCATTGGAACAGTCTGATGGCGTAAAAGACTATGAGATAGAAAGACTAATCAACTTGAGTGTGAGCAGAATTCGAGCTGTTCTAAAGTTTTTGACAGTAGAGAATCCTTCTCCAATTTATAAAGACAGTAGAACTAAGAAATATTTCAGGAATGAACAAAACTATAGTTTACCTACAGAGCATATTGAACATATTACAGCCATTAAAAAAAGGGAATGGAATCAATTAAGGGCTTATCATAACGCCACTAATTGTTTGATGAAAGAGCTTACTTTTGCTTTAGACGATCCTTTGACTGAGGATTGCGGAAACTGCATGAATTGTACCCCTAATCGTCAGTTATTGACTGAGGTCAGTGAGGATGTGGTTAAAGAAGCACTGGAGTTTTCAAAGTATCGTTACATTAAAATCAGCCCAAGAAAAAAATTTGCCATATCTGGGGCTATGGCTAAAAATGCATTCCCTCATTATGGATTTCCTATTAAAGATTCAGCTTTGCAGGCTGCTGAAGGTTTGGCATTATCTAGTTGGCGAGATGGTGCTTGGGGAGATTTGGTTGCTCATGACAAAGGGGTAGGACATTTTAGTGATGATTTGTTAGAGCCTATGGTTACTATGGTTAAATCAATGGAGTTTGATGAAAAACCGCAATGGCTAACCTATATACCCTCACTGCGCAATCCTGAACTGGTTAAAAGTTTTGCCTATCGTTTGGCTGAAAAATTAGGAATTCCCTGCAGAGAGGCATTAGTCATGGTGGAGAAGCGGCCTCCACAGAAAACGATGCAAAATAGTTTTAGACAGAGCAGCAACCTTGATGGAGTTTTTACCATAGATGGTAAGCAAGGATTCAGAAGTCCAGTGTTACTTTTAGATGATGCCGTCGATTCTGGTTGGACCTTCACAGTAGCAGCTGCCTTGTTACGAAGAGCTGGTGCTGTTGCTGTTTATCCCATTGCATTAACTAGTACATCCAAACAGAACCAAGGTGAATAAATATGCAATATGATGAAATTATGCAAGCAACCTTGCTACTTTGCTCTTATTTCAATAAGACCGAAGTTAAAATTTTTAAACCGTTAACTGGTGCGGAGTACTTACGATTTGCAAAGTGGTTGCACGAAAATAATTACACACCAGCCGATCTGTTTCGTAAAGACAACGTAATTTTAGATAAGTGGACTGACCCCAAGAGAAAAATCACTACTGAACGCCTTCTGCAATTGTTAGGTCGCGGAGGTAGTATGGGTTTTGCTATTGAGAAATGGGATCAACAAGGTATTTGGGTTATTTCAAGAGCCAGTGAGTTTTACCCTCGTTCTATAAAAAAACAGTTGAGTGATCAGCATCCACCGATTTTATATGGTCTGGGCAACAAACAGCTTTTGAATCAAGTTGGGATTGGTTTCGTTGGTTCTCGTCCTATCAGTGAGGATGATACATTATTCACAGTTAAAAAAGTACAACAAGCTGTCGATGAGGGTTATACAGTAATTTCAGGTGGTGCAAAGGGAATTGATCAAACATCAATGCGAGCAGCGCTCGAGTATGGTGGCCAAAGTGTGGGCATACTATCTGATGGCGTTCTTGTAAATTCAAATCGTCGCGAGCTTTCACGTTATTTGCGAGATCAAAGCTTGGCATTGGTCAGCCCCTTTTATCCGGAAGCAGGCTTTAGTGTAGGGAACGCGATGGCACGAAATAAGTATATCTATACAATGTCGCAAGCGGTGGTTGTCGTTAAAAGTGATAAAAATAAGGGAGGGACTTGGGGAGGTGCCATAGAAAATTTAAAAAAAGCTTGGGTGCCCTTGTTAGTTAGGGATTGTACGCAAGAAGGGAATCAAGCATTGATTCAAGAGGGCGGTATTCCGTTAGGTGAGAGCAAAGTTCCTTATTCAGAGTTTTTGGAAAAAGGGGGCCAGAGTCGAGAAAATTCAGTATCTTACACCACAGGTGCCACAAATTTACAACCCGATTTGTTTGCCGAAGGCTTAAATCAAATGATAAACGATAGTGATTACACTAAGGAGGCTGAGTCGATTGATGAATCACTCGATGTTGCTACACCGCAATATGGTGAAATATTTAAATTATTTAAAGACACTTTAAAGCAATTATCAGAAGAACAAGAAACGTTTTTTGCTTTGGGTAGCATTAAATATATTTACCCAGAGTTGCAAGAAACACAAATAAAAAAATGGCTTAAAGAGTTAGAAGCTGAGGGTTATGTTCGAAGAGATGGGCGTAAATTACGCTATGCATGGCTAAGTGATGAGAAAAGTAATAACAATCAAGAGGACATAGAGAGTAATTTACTATGAATTTAGCACAACTACAAAAAGGTTTAGAACAAGCTTTTTTTAATGAAAATCATCGCATCGTTTTTTGGTATGACGCTGAAAAATCGTTTACTGAGGAAGTCAATGAGTTGCTGTTAGATGAGGTTCAGATCATCAATATGGAAGAGCGATCTACTTTTGAAATCAAAATAAAGTTAGAGCTTCAAGAGACAGAGCATAAGTATCTGTTGTATTTTCCATATGCTGAGCCAGACATGGAAGATGACTGGTTGCTAGATATCAAACTGTATTCACGCAGTTTCTATGCTGATCGCTTTTCTATCATCTTTAATCAACTTGGTCTGCAAAAACAAAGTCTTAGGGAACATCTTTCTAAACGTGATAAGTTTTGTGCGAATAAACAGCGCTTAGCAAGTTTGAAGCGCTATATTCGAGCTGATGCGGATGAGCAAGAAATTGATATGGCTATGATAGCTACAGTACTCAAAGCTGAGAATACTGAGTTAATCTATATCTTGATGGCACTTGCTGATGAAATGGCAGAGGGTCACCTTGCTTTAGGGGATGAGATTCCATCAATGCTTGAGCTAGAAAAGTTTGGCTTGACAGCGACCTTGATGCAAGTGTTGAAGCAAGAGTTTGGTTATGAGCCTACTACAGAAGAGCAAACTGGAGAAAAACCGTTTAATCTTGGTACTTTCTTAACCCATTTTATAGCGACCAGCTTTTGTGAAAGTCTCGGTGAGGTGCCAACATGGGCATCTAGCTCGGTAATGCCGTCAATTAATTCGAGAGCAACTACTATTGCATATGCCTCTCGTTGGTGTGATAGTTCTAGTCATTACCAGAGCTTTGATTATGTAAGCAAATTAGTATCACTTACTTTAAAAATTGAGGAGAGACTAGAACCTTTTAAAGTTGACCAACTGGTCAGCGTAATGACCTTTGAAGCCATTGAAATAAAGATCATCAGAGATTTAGTAGATTTGGTCCCTGATGCGGATGAAAAAGATTTAGCGCATTATGCCAATATAATTTCAGAACGTCTAGATGGTTATTGGGCATCTAGATATAAATACTCTGCAGAACGGCCTAATTATCGTATTGGCTATATGGCGTTACAAGCTGCTATTGAATTATTCACATTAAAACAAAAATATATTGACGGATTTTATTTTGATTCATGTGAGTCGATCTATAAGAACTATGAAAAAGAGTTGTACCGTTTTGATACTTCCTACCGACACTATTGTGAAGCTTCACGGCAGGCTAGTCTGGAGATGTTGAAATCGCTTGATAAAGCAATTGATAGTTATTATGCAGACACCTATTTAGTTAAACTTTCTAAAAACCTGCTCGAAAGAGTAGAGGGTGAGCAACGTTTAAATGATTGGACAATTCCTAATGTTCCCAATCAGTACAATTTTTATCGAACGAACATTGAGCCATTATTAAACTCGACAACTAAACGTCGTGTTGCGGTAATCATTAGTGATGCATTTCGTTATGAAGCTGCGGTGGAGTTAAGCGAACTCATTAATCAAAAAAGATACTCACAAGCTACTTTGTCTTCACAGCTTGGCGTCGTACCGAGTTATACCACACTTGGAATGGCTTCATTATTACCACATCAGACATTGGATTATAAAAATGCCAGTGATGACGTGCTTGTTGATGGTAAGACAAGTCAAGGAACAGCAGCCCGTTCAAAGATACTCGAAGCTTATAAAGGGGTGGCTTTTACTGCTGAAGAAGTCATGAAATGGTCGCGTGATGAAGCGCGAGAAAAAGTAAGGAATATCGAATTAATTTATGTCTATCATAATGTAATTGATGCCCGTGGTGATAATTCAACGACTGAATCAGAAACCTTTATCGCGGTAGAGCAAGCAATTAGAGAGCTTGATGAGCTGAGTCGCAAGCTGTTAAGAGACATGAATATTTCAACGCTCTTTATAACCGCAGATCATGGTTTTCTGTATCAACAAACTAAGTTAGATGAAATCGATCGAACTAAACTTGGCGAAGTACCTGAGGTCGTAATTAAAAATAAAAAACGTTATGTCATAGGTCGTGATTTTCCTGACAATCAAGTTGTTTTTAAAGGTTCAACCAAAGAAACAGCAGACACTAGTTCGGATGTTCATTTCTGGATCCCCAAAGGAAATAATCGTTTCCATTTTACAGGCGGTTCACGCTTTGTTCATGGCGGAATTATGCCACAAGAAATTGTCGTGCCAGTTATATTAGTTAAACAGTTGCGTGGTGAGAATGCAGCTAGCCGAACTAAGCGAAAGGTTAAGGTGATTTCTACAATAAACAACCTCAAAGTAGTTAATAACATTCACTCATTTACGCTGATGCAAAGTGAGATGGTGACTGATTTAATCACACCTATTACTGTTTCAGTCGCTATTTATGATGCACATGATACCCTTGTGTCGAGTGAAGAAACTCTGACCTTTGACTGCACTGATCAGTCTTCAAAAGAGTATATCAAACACCCAAAAATCTCTTTATCTGGTAGTGATTTTGACCGTAGAGCAGATTATTTTTTAGTGATAAAAGATAAAGACCTCAATATTGAGCTTGAACGCTACAAAGTGACCATCGACTTGGCTTTTAGCGATGACTTTTTCTAATTAAAAATAATGATTGAGCGAAGTACTATGTATATGGATACAGTAAATGAAAAGGATTTAGATCAACTGCTGAATGAGCATTTTGCCGGTCGCGTTGTTCGTAAAGACCTCACTAAGTTGATTAAAGAAGGGGCCAACGTTCCCGTTTATGTTCTTGAGTATTTGTTGGGTATGTACTGCGCCTCAGATGATCCTGATGTCATAGATCAAGGGTTACAAAGCGTCAAAACAGTGTTAGTAGAAAACTATGTACGCCCCGATGAAGCAGAAAAAGTAAAGTCTTTGGTGCGTGAGCGCGGTAGTTATAAAATCATCGACCGAGTGACTGTTAAGCTTAACGAGCGCAAGGATAAATATGAGGCGTCATTTAGCAACCTCGGTATAAAGGATGCTGAAATTTCTTCCGGTATTGTCAAGGAGTACGAAAAACTACTGGTCGGCGGAATTTGGGTTATTGCAACGCTAAGCTATTATTATGAAGAGGGTCAAAACAGCTCACCTTTTGGTGTGTCACTACTAAAGCCAATTCAGATGCCAAACATGAATATGGATGAACTGTTTAGTGGAAGAGAGGCATTTACTACTGATCAGTGGAGAGAGTGTTTGATTCGTTCCATTGGCATGGAACCGGCTACTTTAAACGAAGACGTGCAGTGGCATTTGTTGGCACGCATGGTGCCTTTTGTAGAAAATAACTATAACGTGTGTGAGTTAGGTCCACGAGGTACAGGTAAAAGTCATATTTATAAAGAGTGTTCGCCGAACAGTATTCTTGTCTCAGGTGGACATACGACAGTTGCTAACCTTTTTTATAATATGAGTAGTCGCCGTATTGGGTTAGTTGGGTTGTGGGACGTGGTGGCTTTTGATGAAGTGGCCGGTATTTCTTTTAAAGATAAAGACGGTGTCCAGATCATGAAAGACTATATGGCCTCCGGTTCTTTTGCGCGTGGTCGTGAACAAATGGAAGCATCTGCTTCAATGGTTTTTGTCGGTAACATCAATCAAAGTGTGGAGTCACTAGTTAAGACAAGCCATCTTCTAGCGCCGTTTCCTGAAGCCATGATTGATTCGGCTTTCTTCGATCGGTTCCATGCTTATATCCCGGGCTGGGAAATCCCCAAAATGCGTCCAGAGTTTTTTACGGATCGTTATGGTTTAATTGTTGATTACCTCGCTGAGTACTTCCGAGAAATGCGTAAGATGAGCTTTGCTGATGTGATTGATAAATACTTTAAGTTAGGAAACAACCTAAACCAACGAGATGTTATCGCAGTTCGCAAGACAGTTTCAGGTCTGATGAAGCTGCTGTACCCACATGGTAAGTTTGATAAAGAAGACGTACGTCAATGCTTAGAATACGCACTCCAAGTACGTCGCCGAGTCAAAGAACAACTGAAAAAGATTGGTGGGATGGAGTTTTATGACGTTCACTTCAGTTATATAGACAATGACACGCTTGAGGAGCATTTCGTCTCAGTCAAAGAACAACGCGGCGGCGGTCTTATTCCCGATGAGCCCGCTAAACCAGGGTTCTTGCATACTATCGGCTTGAGTAATAAGGGAATGCCAGGCTTGTACCGATTAGAACTGCAAGTAACCAAGGGGTCGGGTAAGCTTGCGACCTCTGGGCTGTGGAACTCAGGCAGTGCAAAAGAGCAGGTGAAAATTGCTTTTGATTATTTCAAAGCAAACGCTTCACGCATATCAGGGGGCAACAAACTTCTAGATCATGACTTCCATTTACACGTTGTTGAACTACAAAATACTGGACCATTAACCCACCTAGCACTTCCTGCTTTAGTTGCTTTTGCATCAGGACTACTTGCTAAGCCAGTGCAGAACCAGATGGTGGTACTTGGTGACATGAGCCTTGGAGGCTCCGTAACACCTGTAGAAAGTATTGCAGAGTGCCTTCAAGTAGCTTTCGATGCTGGTGCCAAAAAAGTAGCACTACCAATGAGTAGCGCTGTGGATATTCCATCAATCCCTATGGAGTTATTTACCAAGTTTCAGACTAGTTTTTACTCAGATCCAGTGGATGCTGTTTTTAAGGCGTTGGGGGTTGAGTAGGGTGGGGTAGTCGTTGCAAATTATGCTGTTTGACGAAGTCCTTTTCTGGGAATTTCAAGTCCTTTGCTAAAGAATAAAATCTCATCCCCAAGCTTTTTTTCTTGGGCTGTATAAGTAAGAATGTGAGTTTGTGTTCTATATCCTTGATATATGCTCCTTATCTCAGGAGCATTATCGTATGAAACCAACCAAGGGAATTCGATTTTGTCTAGAGTTTCTTTAATGTCTATATGATCTTGGTGATTATAAAAGTTCCTATATAATCCTTGACCCTTTACATAATAAGGCGGGTCTAGGTATATAAGAGAATTTTTAGTAGGTAAAATTTCATCACATCTTATTAGAAGGTCTTTAGCATCTTCAGAGTAAACATGAATTCTATCCTTGTATTGTTTTATTTTTTCAAATCGTGGTATTAGGTTCTCTTTTTTAAAACGAGCATCTAACTTCCAATCACCAGATTGAGTCTTTCCACCGATAACTCCAGCTTTTAAGATTCCTGACCGATTACAGCGGTTCATGTAAAAAGTTGCAAAACCTCTTTCAAGAATGTCATTATTATCGTTGTCTTCCATAATGGATTTATAGTAGTGCCAATTGTCAATCGTGATGTCTACTTCTCTAATTTTGGTAATTAACTCATCCGTTAACTCAACACTAGCCTGCCAAAAGGCAGCAACAGCTGGATCTAAATCATTAATGTGGATGTCTGATACATGTTCTTTAAATAACAGCTCTAATGCTACGCCTGCCCCGCCTGCATACAATTCAAGATAATGCCCACCACGAAGTCCATTAACTTCAATTAATGACTTAATGAAAGGGGCGAATTTACCTTTGCCACCCGGATAGCGAAGAGGGGTATGGAATCTCATTATGTAGTTAATATAAAGCACATTATTAATGTGGATGCTAACAAAATAAATGGGCTTTGGCCAATAAATAAATCTAATGGAGGATTATGTAAGATTCTCATTTTTTAGTATAGATTGTTTTGGCCAAATATCTGGGTCAATATTGTGTAATAAAGCAACTTGTCTGAAACAAAAATTGAGATCATAATAAAAAGCTTGAATTAGCTCAAAGTTATGTTTTACCCAATGATCAATAACTATTTGATAATATTCAGTGTCTTCATTAAAAACTTGCTTCTTAACTTCTCTTTCTTTTTTCCCCGATTTTGTAACTGTTTCTTGAATTGATTCGATTTTTGGAAGGATGTGTTGTTTAAATCTTTGCTTTGTAAAACCTAGGTCTAGTGGTTTAGCGCTATTCCAGAATGTTCCATTGTTTTGATATTGATCAGTAATATAATCAAATATTAAGTTTTCTGGAGATTTTTTACCTGGAAGAACAATAATATTTTTTTTTGTATTTTTGTCGCCGCCATCGCCATCTAGAATGCAAATTGCATTCATTGTATTTCTATCTAAATATGAATCTGTAAAAAGAGCTCGAAGAGTGTTGCATCCAATATTTGCTTCAACAAAATGAAACTTATTAGAAACCTTTTGAAAGTACTTGCAGTTTTCCTTATAGTAAGCGAATAATGCATCAATAAATTTTCTTGCTTCAGGATCCTCCGAAAAAATGGGGATCCTATGACTATCACGAGCTCTGTTTGTTAATGATTCTTGTAAGTGGCGCTCTATTTTTTCTATCGTTGGCTCTGGCAGCAAGGTTACATGATCATCTTGATGAGTCAAATAGTTGATTCTTACTTGCGCTCTTTTGAACATGTGCTCTATAAGGTATAGGCTGTGAGTAGTAAAAAATACCTGTATTTTGAAGTCTGCTGAATAGTTTATGATGAGATTTGCGAGACGCACTTGTAAAGCTGGGTGTAGTGTTGCATCCAATTCATCGATTAGGAGAATAGATTGGGGTAAAGTGTCATCTATTTTCTCTTTATCTAGCTGATCATAATAATATTGAAGTAAAACTAAATTATGTAGAATTATAATTACATTGTCTTCTCCAGCAGATGATGTATTAGAGTCAATACCAGTTGAATTAGTCTTATAGTCACTTCTTGTTTTTATTCCATCGATGACTTCAGGTTTTGATTCTTGAATGGAGATGTTTAATATTTCTTTTACTAAGTCATGAAAAATTTGTGTATATTTTTCGGGAAGTTGTTTTGATTTTTTCTGACCTTTTACGGTATCAGCAATTTCTCCGTATGGGACAAGGCGTGATAAATTCAAATAAACAATACGTAATACAGGAAGCTTTTCACCAGCGCTGTACATAGGTGCCAATCTAAAACGAGCGTTAGTTTTGGTGTTATGCCTACGAAATTTCATTATAATGTCGTTTAAATACTCAATCGAATACAAAGGACCGGAGACCCCGTAAGCTGGATCGTTATACTCTTTGTCTCCTTTTGTTAAAGTTTCTATTTTTTTGTTTACATTATCGGTTAGCGCGTTTAGAGTACTTAGAGTTGTGGGCTCAACTAGTTTTAGTGATCTGTTTGTTTCTGCTTGAAAAGCATTGCTTATAAGATAAAGAATTGACGATTTACAAGTTCCATTTAATCCTGAAACAACATTAACATTTGGTGAAAAATATAATTCTATATTTTTTAAGCGTCGATAATGGATTAGATTAATTTTTCTTATCATTTTAGTCTTCCGTCTTTTATTTAAGTATTCCCTTAATAATATTTATTTTTCGTTACATAAGCAATAAAACTAAGGAACCTAAAGGCTCCATAAATAATTTAATTAGTGGTGTTGCTCTATCACCATCAAATAGTCAGTTAACCTATAAACATTTAAATTGATAGTTCCTTTAAAGCTTACATATAAAGTGCCATCAATAAGACTGGCTGTCACAAGACTGGCTGTCACAAGTGTTATTTAGTTTAACATTAGATTAAACATTAAGTATTTTTGTCGTCTAGATATCATAGAAAATTCAATTACGCTGATATCTGGGCCTAAAAATATTAGTTTTTTTATTGTGGAATAAGTTATCGCACTCTGGGATGATGGTGGACATTGAGCCTTTTATCCTTCTATATTAGCGATAATATATAGGGGTAACAATATAGAAGGCCCATGGTAATCCCCCATTTTTATGGGGTCAGTTCACAATGCGGTTTTGCGGGGGGATTACCTGGCTCAGACAAAGTAGTTGAGGTTCTATAAAAGTAAAAAGTAGGTCTTTTAATTTTTTGATTTTCCTATACTTTCAAGAGCTTGTTTGAGCAAATCAACAAGAGCGTTAGGGGAAACTTGTTCATTATTTTTATGTGAAGTTGCGTGACGTCCAAATATTCGTTCAGCCATATTCTTTTTGAGCTCGTTTCTTTCTTCATCAGTTAGTGAGGCAAGAAAAGGATCAAAAGACGCCAACTCTAACTCCATGCGTCGATTTTCAACATCTGCTTTTCGATGGCGATCAGCTTGAAGAGCAGAATATCCAGACAAAAGTGCGAGTGTAACTGTTACGAATAGTCGATTTGCAAAAATAGCAGAGTCAAAGTTTTCGGATACTGTCGTATAGAAGGTATAAACTCCAAAAGTTACAAGTAGGATCATGCAAATTACAGTACCTATTCTCCAGCGAACAAAAGCTGATTTTTCTTTATTCGCGACCTTTTGGTAGCCACCGACCATACCTGTCATTGAGATAATTCCGACTAATCTTTCAGCTTCAGTTTTATGCTTCTCAATATCTTTCATAGTATTATTATTATTTTCTTCGGTAGTTTTTAGAAGAGTTAAGTGCTCACTGTTCATATCATCATGTAATTGAGTTAAATTCTCTTTGGATTCAGACATAAAAATAGTAAAAGAGTTTTGAGATTTATTGATAAAGTCAGATACATCAGTTTTAAATTGTTCTTTGAAGGAAGAAAATTCTTCGGTTCTTTTCGATTGTGAGGTGTTAAAGCTTTCAGTGAAGTTAGTAATAGCATCATCTAATCTTGTTTTTTGATTTGTTATTTCTGTTGATAGCTCATCAAGTTTTGTTTTTAGATTCTCAGAGGTGCTAAGTGTCTTTTCAATTTCGATTTCTAAGTTTTTATTTAACTGGGCGCAGGAGCGTCTAAAGGAAGACGAGGCCTCACGTAAGTTATCTACATCACTAGGAGTTGCTAAAACATGAATTGTCGATAGTTGGGGTAGGGCGGTATCTAATTGAGTGTTTCCTGATATAAGGTGTACAAGTCCAGACGTTTGTTTAAAAAGAGCCATAGAGGCAGAAATTTTATTTAGGCTCGCATTCAATTGATTAAGCGAACTAGGGACAATTAAAATTGGATCAACTCTATTCAATAAGCTTTCTATGTGGCGAACTCCACTAGAAACTCGGTCAAGTGCATCTATCGCCTCAGTTGATGTTTTTTCCGCTTTAACTCTATTTTCATCAAGTAACTTGTTGAGGCTTTCAAAAGTATTGAATATCTCATGATTTTCAATCCTATCTACCCATTCACTCATTTATTTCTCTCCATGTAGTTGTTTATGTCGAATATAGAAGCAGCTATTGAATTTAATTAAATCGCAACAATGTTTTTACATATAGTAACATCTCTTGAGCGGTCAAAAATAAGTTTATGTTTCTACTGTGGAATTAAATAGGCACTGAATTTTAAAGAGCTGAACAATAGAACTTCTCTTTAGTGTCATTGCTTAGAAATAATCGAGTTAGTGACTTAAGTTACAATAAAGAGAAATATTTTATTTGACTGCTAGCAGTAGTAGATGCGAAATCCACTAAGGTAATGATATTTATTCGGGAGCGCAAATTGACGGGAAATAAAAAAAATAATCACGAAGTTTCAATAGATGATGTTAATTTTATTTTAGATGAATGTGTTCGTTTAGCTACTCTCAGTTCTACGGGCATTAAAAATATACCACCAATGGAATCTCTATGGACACTCCCACATCCCTCAGGGAGTGGGAGTATGATATGTGGAAGAGCAGCTAAGAAAAGGTTAGCAGACTTGAGTTTAGAAGCGCTACGTAGAAGTGGCCTAGAGCGCCAAATTACTGTCTCAACGATTAGCAAACCACTGGAGAGCTTATTTGTCCGTTGGTTTATAAAAGATAGGAGATTAGTTGAAAGAAAACAAGTTGATAGGCTGCTATCAGCGGCAGCAAAGCAAGCTAAGACTAAATTAGTAACAGAAACGTATTTTATCCCTTGTCATTTGATGGGTACTTCCAGTAAAGATTTATTTACTATTGGTCCAATTACTTTTCATGATAAAAATAGTTTTCGTAAATTATTGTTAAAAAACAGTCCTAAGTCAAAACAATCAAAGCAAGATGCTCAACAACATGAGAGAAGCCTCCTTGCTAAAGCTATTTTGTATTATCGAAATTTTCAATGGATTGCAGAAGTAACAATTTCAAATTGTGATAAAAAAACCTCGTCTGAAGTTTCTGTATATGCTGTGACGGCGGCACTTAATTGCTTACATCTTTTACTCGGATTTAAACATACTGGCCGGATGCGGGTAGGTGGCTTTGCTTTAAAAACTGATAAACGAGCAGAGTTAAAACTTTGCTCTCAAGGAAAATTAAAAACAACTTTAACATACGCATATTTTGGTCATGTTGAATATCCTGAGAATTGGTCTGAAATTTTAGACACGGATAGGTGGAAATCCTGGAGTAGCTTATTAAATATCCTACTGGAGGCTGCGGTTAATCCTCAGCTCCGAAGACCTTTAAGTATACGATTTCTTGATGCAGTACAATGGTTTGGGGAAGCTTGTCGTGATGAAAGTGCATCTACACGGACTATAAAGTTTATTACCGCAGTCGAACGATTGTTAACAACTGGTGAGCATGACAATGTATCGAGAATGATTGAGGAGCGGACAGCAAATTTATGTTTAATGTCTGGTGCAAATAGACAAGAGTGGAAGGCTAAGGCAAGAAAAGCATATAATTATCGTTCAGAATTGTTGCATGGTTCAATGTCTCCGCGTGATGAGGAAGCAATGTCAGGTGCATACTTGGCTGCTGAAGTAGCCCAAGAAGTCATGTTATCTGCACTTAATGCATTCTCTGAAAAAGGATTGTTATCCGAAACTGTAAATGAAATAAGTTTAATTGAATGGTTCAATG
>LSQX01307411.1_pt1 | contig 16829 bp, 17 predicted proteins | sample 654561 | NCBI WGS metagenome assembly LSQX01 (sample SAMN04489861, study PRJNA283612) | anaerobic digester metagenome | isolation source: 4 biogas reactors fed with cattle manure at either 37C or 55C with and... | place: Denmark: Kongens Lyngby | collected 2014
TACTATTTGCAGTTTATTGACATGCGGTTGATATATGATGTATAGTGTTAGTAGGAACACTAATAACCTTGTAGATTCTTCGATTCTTGTAAGAGGAGGTGCTAAGACTTTGTCCGACTGGGAAATACAATTAAAAAGATCCCTGAGTGAAGGAAAATTTTTTGTTGTAAGGGATCCTGGCCCATCCTTATGCGAAACCCACACTCATGAATTTATCGAAATCGAATATATTATTTCGGGCAAGGGGGTGCAAATCGTCAACGGAGTCGAATATTTAGCCCGTAAAGGCGATGTCTTCTTTTTCAATATCGGGGACTATCACTCCTATTATTCTATTCATGATTTTGAAATAGTAAACTGCGTCTTTTACCCTGATTTTGTTGATGAATGTATAATTAATAAGGCGCCTCAGGGATTATCCAAGATGCCTGTGTTTATACGTCTTCCCGGTAAACACATCCTTCAGATAGAGGAACTTATCAAAAAAATCGAAAACGAAGCCGTAAATAAGGAAGAAGAATATAAGCTAATATCAAAGCATTACATCTCCACGCTGATAATTCTGTTGCTAAGATGCGCAAGCAACGCAAATATCGGGAATAAAAAACCGGAAAAAGATATTACCCACGAAATTATCAGCTACCTTGAAAACAACTACAAAAACGTATTGCTCAACGATGTCGCAAAGCATTTTAATTATAACGCGGCTTATTTCAGCAGATACTTTAAGAATCACATCGGACTAACCTTTTCAAAATATATAAACGATAAGAAAATAAAAGAAGCAATAAATCTCATAATACATACCGACGACCCAATAGAAACAATCTGCTATCAGGTCGGATTCAACGATAAAAAACAGTTTTATAATTTATTCAAAAAATATACCGAAATGACCCCCAGCGAGATGAGAAAACTGAAATCCGAAAATAAATTAGAGGATACCACTAAACATCTGTTTATCTACCATGGTGATGATTTCAAAGATAATTGATTTTACAATGTAACCCTTAATAAAATATCCCTTTTAAAGCAAGAACCGTGTAACCATGCCGATAAAGGCATAAATACACGGTTCTTATTATTCTCAAAACCTATTATTATATTGTTCCGTCATCATCCTCATCGTCGCTGCGGGATCTGCGTTGCTTACGGCGCAGTCTCTTCATCTCGTCTTCCGAGTACTGGCGCGGGAAGGTGGTTTTTGGCTCGTCATCCTCATCCGGGAGGGTGTCCTCAAAAACCCTTTCCCCGTCGTCATCCTCATCCTCTTGGTCATAAATATTAAGCGCCCGCTTGGCTTCCTTGTCCTCGTCCGGATGATCCTTGTAATATGGGTCGATCATGTGCTTTTTTATCAGCGGAAACACGGTAAACTGGATAAGCAGCATCCTGAACGCCGGAAAAACGAGGATATACATTAGGGTTATAAATATTGTTCCGACAAGAAAAGAAAGATACAGAACAAATGCCGCAAGCGCATAACACAGGCCGAAAATAAATAGCAAAAGAAGATTGCGCCAAAGACCTGCAAACGCAAATATCAAGCTGTTTTTATAAATCTGTTTGATACTGAGTTTGAATGTCACCAGCATAAAATACATGTAATATTTCATAAAGGTAAATATCAGGGCTACCGACAAAATCACCGCCAGCATAATACTTCCCATTATCCCCTTGCTGCTTGTAAAGAAAAAGTATATATCAAATATCAGGATTATTGATATAATGAGGTTTAAAATCCCCACAATCAAGCCCTGTTTCCAGTTCTTTTTAATCGTATCAACAAAGTCGCCGCCGACAAAGGCGTGCTTCTCCCTTGCAAAATTACGGGTTATATAAGAAAGCCCCGAGTTTGCAAGCCCGACAGTCAGCACAGGTAAAGAAAACAGCACAAACAGCAGATTGACCGTGATAAGCTTCCAGAACTTCCGTGTAAAGATTTCAAGAAAAACAATAAACGACTTTTTTTGGGGCGCGTTTTTCTGCACGCCCGGACCCGGCTTGCTGTAATCAAACAGCCCGAAGAAACCTGCCATAACCAATACCATCCCTTTCAAACTTCCCGGGGTAATCCCCTTTTTCCCTTTCCCATTAATATTTCAAGCGGCGTAACCGATGTAAACCGCAGATTATTATTTCAGCAAAAGCGATCCGAATATCAAGCGCGTTAAAATATCCACCACGCCGGATGCAAAGGCAAGCATCAGATAAACCAAAAACCTTACGCAGTACATCTTGAAATCCTGCCACAAACCGCCCATGCCGCCCTCGGGCAAAAGCTGGCGGCTGAGCAGCAGCGACATGCGTATCGATTCCATGCTCCCGTACAGCAGGGCGATCGCCGCAATCAGATAATGGGGTACAATCAGCAGCGCACAAGCAATATACCCCTTAATTCCTATCGCGCTGTAATAGGCTTCCGTAAGTCCCAAACCCATACCGAAAAAAAGAGGGACAACCGCCGCGAACGGCGCGCCGCATGCGGAAAGGCCGCAAAGAAACAACAGGGCAAGAAGCAGGATCGTCGAAAAGCTGGAGGAAAACAACGCCGTGACGCCGTCCTTGAATCCCCCGATAACAGCCCTTACCTCCAATATGGTGCCGAGCTCCCGTGCAATCGCGGAATCCGACATGGCGTAAATCACGACGCCCAGCACCGCGCCGGCGAGAAATACCATTGAAAACAAAACCATAAGACGGTTGGCAGCAAGGAATTCCGCCCATGACGCCACCGTCTTGGCGGCAACGCCGGAAGCCGAAGCAAGCCTGCCGGAGTTTGTCCTTCTTATACCCATCATATACCTCCCGCATACAGTAAACAGCACAACAGAAAAGCTATATTGCTATACTCTGTAATACTGTATGCGAAAACCCCGAAGTATATGACCCCGATAAAACAGGCAAAAGCCCTTCTATCCTTCCGATAAGGCCGCCTGTATCATTATAGCACATTCCAGCCGCTTTTTTTCAAGCTCACATGACAGCTTGTGCGAGCGGAGAATATCTCCCATATACTGCTGATTATTTGCGTTACAGCCGCCCGAGCAATAAAACTTAGCCCAGCATTTACGGCATTCCGGCTTATCATAAACGGTTGAACGGGCAAAACGCCCCTTCATTTCAAGGTCGTACTCGCCGGTCAGCACGCTGCCCATCTTCCATTCGGGCTGCCCCACAAACTGGTGGCAGGGATATACGTCGCCGCCGGGATCGACGGCAGCATATTCATTGCCGCATCCGCAGCCTCTCAGCCTTTTGATGGCGCACGGCCCCTGTTCAAGGTCGATCATGAAATGAAAGAAGTTGAAACCCTTGCCCGCTTTTTTGCGCTCCAGCATAATCCTTGCAAGACGGTCGTATTCGTCAAACACCGCAGGCAGATCCTCTTGGCGGATTGAAAAATCCAGCTTGGGATCGCTGACAACCGGCTCGACCGAAATCTGGTCAAATCCGAGCTCGTTCATGTGTAGCACATCGTTTGCGAAATCGAGGTTGTTTTTTGTAAAGGTTCCGCGGACATAATAGTCTTTATCGCCGCGAATCCGCACAAAATGCTGATATTTCGGAACGATTGCGTCATAGCTGCCGCGTCCTCCGGCATTGGGTCTCATGGCGTCGTTGACCTCGCGCCTGCCGTCAAGCGACAAAACCACATTGTTCATTTCCCTGTTTAGGAAATCCGCGGCCTCGTCGCCGAGCAGCACCCCGTTGGTTGTTGTGGTAAAGCGGAACACCTTATTATGCTTCTTTTCAAGACTGCGCCCGTATTCGACCGTCTTTTTTATAACATCAAAATTCATTAAAGGCTCGCCGCCGAAAAAGTCTATTTCAAGATTGCGGCGTCCTTGCGATTTTTCAACAAGAAAATCAATCGCCGACAGTGCGACCTCTCGGCTCATCAGCTTTTTTTCGCCGCCGTAAACACCCTGGCCGGCAAAGCAGTATTTGCATCTGAGGTTACAATCGTGGGTTACATGAAGGCACATCGCCTTTAGCGGCGAAAGCCCCATCTTATCGGCGAACTGCCCGTAATCGTCCGAACTGAACAAATGCCCCGCACGGTGAAGATATAACAGCTCGTCGTAAAGCTCAAGTATTTCCGTTTTTGTATATTCACCCGACAAGGCACTTAATATTTCGGGCGGGCAGGCTTCCTCCATTGTTTCGCTGTCCTGGTCAAGCAGTCCGAGCATCCTGTAGCACATCTCGTCAACAAGATGCACCGCGCCGCTGTTTACGTCCAGAACTATATTATAACCGTTATTTTTAAATCGGTGAATCATTATGTAACATCCCTGTTTGTTAAAAATATCCGGCGGCGTCTATACAAAATAGGGCGGATACTCAAATCCGCCCCGCCGGGTAAACCGATTTTCAGAAGCAACGGCTTAAAAATAAGGCTGCACCTTATTTTAACCGTCACAACGATTTATTTCTCGCACTTCTGATTCGCCACGGTGCAAGAGGTTTTGCACGCCGACTGGCAGGACGCCTGACACTCGCCGCAGCCGCCTTTGACCGCAGTTTCCTTCAAATTCTGTTTGTTGATTGTTTTTACATGCTTCATGGTTCTCTTCCCTTTCCGGTAACTTCATATATTGACGGGATACCGTTATATTATCATCCGATCAACCCAAAAAGAGTTTATCATACAACCGGGGCAATTTCAACCGTTTTCTGCACTACGGGCGGCAAAAACTACTGCCGCCGTCCGCTCCGTTTCGGGCTGTTCACGCCGTACACCCCGCCGACGGCGGCGCTTGCGACCACCGCAAACAATTTGATAACCGCATACAACCCATTGACATTCTGAAGCAGAGAAAATCCCGCAATGAGAATCAGCAGATACATCAACGCCCCACAGGCGGCGCCGTATACCATCCCGCGGGAACCGGCCAGGCGGGCGCTCATAAACCCGCCGATAAAGGCTCCGACAGCCCCGGCAATCACGGCCATGGGCATAACCGCCGCCTGCGGAATATCGCGCATAGCCATGAGAAGCGCAAAGATAAGCAACACCGCCAGACAGCAAAGCACGCCGATAACCGTGCCCAGAACCACAGGCCGCAGCCATTTTAACATAACAGGCTCTTCTTTATGCGTCTTCAACAGAAGTCCCTCCCCCGAATCATCGGCTTATCCGATTAAAATCCACTTCGGTACAGCATATTCTGCGGAAGGACAAAATAGTACATCTGAATCTTAAATTGAGAAGCTTTATGCCCGCCCACCCGATATATGCTCGGGACGGGATTTAGATATCATCATCGTCATCGTCGTCGTCATCGTCAATATCATTGTCATCATGAATGGTGTTGACGCTCTGTAACGCCCATTTTTTAATGGTCATTTTGGTGCGGTCGGCTCCGGTTTCTATAACCAGATCATCCTCCTTGATATTGAGAACGCGTCCGGTAATGCCTCCGATTGTGGTGATCTCGTCACCCACCCGCAGGCTGTTGCGCATCTTCTGCTCTTCCTTCTGCTTCTTTTTCTGGGGACGGATCATCAGAAAATACATAAGCGGAATTATTATCAGAAACGGCAGAAACTGCAATAGCATAGTTGCTGCATTCCCGCCCTGCTGATTTAGTGCGGTTGTGGTGGCTAATACTGCGCTCAACTGAAACAAAAAAAGCACCTCCCTAAAAAATCCCTTTTATTATATAGGCTTTTCTGCCCGATAGCAATAGTTTTTATTAAAAACAGAAACAAATCGGCAAACCGCCTTGCCGCGTCATATCCGCCTGTCCAAAATATCCGTGTATTTTTTATAAAAGCTGTTGAATGTCCCGTTGTCCAGATTTTCACGTATTCGCTCCAAAAGCGTATTATAAAAGTATAGGTTGTGGATAACGCACAGCCTCATTGCGAGCATCTCGCCCGCTTTGAAAAGATGCCGTATATATGCGCGGGAATGTCTTTTGCATGTGGGGCAGTCACACTCCTCGTCCAGCGGGGACTCGTCAAGCAAATATTTCTCGTTATACAAATTGCGCCGTCCCTGCCATGTGAATATATGTCCGTGCCGCGCGTTTCTTGTGGGCATCACACAGTCGAACAAATCCACCCCCCTGTAAACAGCCTCGAGGATATTGACCGGCGTGCCGACCCCCATAAGATACCGCGGTTTATCCTTGGGCATGTAGGGCTCGACCGCCTCAATTACCCTGTACATCTCCTCGGCGGTCTCCCCTACCGCAAGCCCTCCAATCGCAAAGCCGTCAAGCTCAACGCACGCGATCTCCTTCATATTCTGAACCCGCAGCTCCTCATATATACTTCCCTGATTAATCCCGAACAGCATCTGTCTCGGATTCAAAGTTCCTTCCTCGGCATTCAGGCGGGTCATCTCGTCGCGGCAGCGATGCAGCCAGCGCACCGTCCTTTCACATGAGGCCTTGGCGTATTCATAGGGCGAGGGGTTTTCCACGCATTCGTCGAAGGCCATGGCAATGGTAGAGGCGAGGTTTGATTGTATACGCATGCTCTCCTCCGGCCCGATAAAGAGCCTTCGCCCGTCCACATGGGAAGAAAAGTATACCCCCTCCTCCTTTATCTCCCTCAGCTTGGCTAGGGAAAAAACCTGAAATCCTCCGCTGTCGGTGAGAATAGGGCCCTCCCATCCGGTGAATTTATGGAGACCGCCCAGCCTGCGGACCGTTTCATCACCCGGCCTTATATGCAGGTGATAGGTATTGCAAAGCTGTACCTGACACTTTAGAGCAGCCAAATCATATGCCGACACGCCCCCCTTGATTGCCCCCTGGGTCGCCACGTTCATAAAGGCCGGGGTATTTACATCACCGTGGGGAGTTTTGAAAACACCCCTGCGTGCCCCGCCCTCGGTTTTAATTAACTCCATGGACATGGAAAGCGCTCCTTTCAATTACCACGCATCGCATGTTAAGGATTGTGACTTTACAGTATCAGCATGGCGTCCCCGAAGCTGAAGAAACGGTATCTTTGATTGACGGCGTGCCTGTACGCCTCCATGGTATGCTCATATCCGGCAAAGGCGGCAACCAGCATGATAAGGGTGCTTTCGGGCAGATGAAAATTTGTCAAAAGCCCGTCAATCACCTGAAACTTATATCCCGGATAGATAAAGATGCTTGTCCACCCGTCGGACGGCTGAACCTTGCCCTCGCAAAGCCCGACGCTTTCAATCGTCCGGCAGCTTGTTGTTCCCACCGCTATAATCCGCCCGCCCCGGGCGCGGGTTTTGTTCATCAGCTCCGCCGTTTCAAAAGGCAGTTCATAATGCTCCGAATGCATCCGGTGGTCCTCAATATTTTTCACCTTAACCGGTCTGAAGGTGCCGAGCCCGACATGCAGGGTCACAAACCCTATATCAACCCCCATGCCGCGTATCTCGTCCAAAAGCCCGGGCGTGAAATGCAGACCCGCGGTAGGCGCCGCGGCAGACCCCGGCTCACGTGAATAAACCGTCTGATACCGTTCGGCGTCGTCAAGCTTCTTTGTAATATAATGCGGCAGGGGCATCTCGCCTATCTTTTCAAGAATGTTATAGAAGTTCCCGTCAAAACGAAATTCAACCAGCCTGTTCCCGTCTTCGAGGATATCCAGCACCTCGGCCTCGAGAATCCCGCCTCCGAAAATCAGTATATTCCCCGGTTTCGCGCGCCTGCCCGGACCGGCAAGCACCTCCCAGCGATTGCCGCCCTTGGGACTGAGCAGCAAAAGCTCAACCGACGCTCCGGTATCTTTTTTGCTCCCGTATAAACGCGCCGGCAGAACGCGGCTGTCATTGAGGATCAGACAGTCGCCGGGCTTCAAATAATCCTTCAGCTCCGTAAATATGCGGTCCTCAAGCCTTCCCGTACCGCGATTCATGACAAGAAGTCTCGAATGGTCGCGAACCTCTGCCGGCTCCTGTGCAATCAGCTCCTGCGGCAGCTCATAAAAGAAGTCACTTGTTTTCATCACAAAGCACCGTTTCCCCGCAGACGCTTATAGAGAACGCATACAAACACCGTTCCTGCGGAAAACGGCGTTCTCCGGCACAATAATACAGCCATTTTACATATTAACACATGCAGTCAAGCTGTACACCGAAATATATCAAATATACAGGTTAAAAATTTAAATTGACATTGAAGGGCGGGGATGCTACAATAAACACAAAGGAATAGAGGCGCGCTGGGCGAAGAGTATTCTGTGTGAGACTCCGGGTCTGTGACCACAGAAAAAAGGCGACAGCGCCGAAGAAAGATTGTCTTCCGGAGGACGTCTTATCTGGCTTCACGGTGAATAATCGTGTGGCTGTCATCATAAACCATGATGGAGCGCTATTCAATGCATAATCACGGTCATGCCGTATATACTATTATGTGTTGATGCCTTTATTATAGGTCGATGACAGCCGGTTTACAACCGGTTTTTTCTTTTATATGTAACTCTACCCGGAAAGGACTTGAATCAAACATGAGAAAATGGAATGTCGGAATTATCGGCTGCACCGGAATGGTCGGTCAGCGTTTTGCGTCGCTGTTGGAGAATCACCCATGGTTCAATGTCACGGTGCTTGCTGCCAGCCCGCGTTCGGCCGGCAAGACTTACGAAGAGGCGACGGGTAAACGCTGGGTTATCGAAACCCCTATGCCCGAATCCATGAAAAAGATGATTGTAAAGGACGCTTCAAATATCGAGGAGGTGGCGTCACAGGCGGATTTTGTGTTTTGTGCCGTCGATATGCCCAAAGCCGATATAATGGCTCTCGAGGAGGCATACGCCCGCGCCGAATGCCCTGTTATATCCAATAACAGCGCCCACCGCTTTACCCCCGACGTCCCGATGATTATACCCGAGCTCAACTCCGACCACGCAAACGTAATCCCGTTTCAGCGTGCCCGTCTCGGAACAAAAAAGGGCTTTATCGCCGTAAAATCCAACTGCTCGCTTCAAAGCTATGTCCCGGCCCTCTACCCCCTGTCGAAATGGGGGATCAGCAAGGCGCTTGTCTGCACCTATCAGGCGATCTCGGGTGCCGGAAAAACCTTTGAATCGTGGCCCGAAATGGTCGATAATGTAATCCCCTATATCGGCGGCGAAGAGGAGAAATCCGAGCGGGAGCCCCTTAAAATCTGGGGGAAGGTCGAGAACGGCGTGATTGTTCCGGCGTCCTCCCCCGCATTTACCGCCCAGTGCCTGCGCGTTCCGGTTACAAACGGCCATTTTGCCGCCGTCTACTGCAGCTTTGACAAAAAACCGACCAAGGACGAGATTATCGAAGCATGGAGGAATTTCTCCGGACGTCCGCAGGAACTAAACCTGCCGAGCGCGCCCAAACAGTTTCTCCATTACTATTCGGAGGACAATATGCCCCAAGCCTCCCTCTGCCGCAACCTCGAGGGCGGGATGGCGGTTACACTCGGCCGCCTTCGCGAGGATACCCAGTACGACTATAAATTCGTCGGACTTTCACACAACACNNACACCCTGCGCGGCGCCGCCGGCGGAGCCGTTCTTCTGGCCGAGCTTCTCTGCGCCGAAGGATTTATCGATTGAAGGTCACCTCTAAAAACCCCTTCCGGCGTCTTCCGAGCACAATTTCCGCCGGACTGCGTCAAACCTCCTCGTAATGCGGGAAGCATTGCTTCGTCGGCTTTCCTTGCCCGACAAAAATTCTGCTCAGAATCCGTTCAAAACAGGTTTTTAGAGGTGACCTGAACCAATATAATACTAATACCCCTCAAACCATCTGCAAGAAAGGTAGGTTAATTATGAGTAAAAACACAATATTCATAGGTACAGGCGTTGCTATTGTTACCCCCATGTATGCCGACGGAAGGGTAAATTATGAAAAATACCGCGAACTTGTGGAATGGCAGATTGAAAACGGCACCGACGCCATAATCTCCTGCGGCACCACCGGCGAATCCTCAACACTAAACGACGAGGAGCATGTCGAGGTCATCCGCGCCGCGGTCGAACAGTCAAAAGGGCGGGTTCCGGTCATTGCCGGAACCGGCTCAAACGACACGGCATATTGCATTGAGCTGTCACTCAAGGCAAAGGAGCTGGGTTCGGACGCCCTGCTGCTTGTCTCCCCATATTACAACAAGACCTCCCAGCGCGGACTTGTGGCCCATTATACCGCGGTTGCCGACCAAGTGAAAATGCCGGTTATTCTATACAATGTTCCCTCCCGCACCGGAGTGGACATCAAGCCCGAAACCTACGCAAAGCTCTGCGACAACCCCTACATAGTCGCCATTAAGGAAGCCAACGGCAACATCTCTTCGGTTGCCAAAACCGCCGCGTTGTGCGGCGACCGGATTGATATATATTCGGGAAACGACGATCAGATAGTTCCGATTCTCTCTCTCGGCGGCAAGGGCATAATCTCGGTTCTCTCAAACATTATGCCCGCAGAAACAAGCGATATCTCCCGCCGCTGGTTCAGGGGCGATATCAAGGGAAGCTGCGAGCTTCAGCTTGAACTGATGGATCTGGTGTCGGCAATCTTCTCGGATGTAAACCCCATTCCGGTTAAAGAAGCCATGAACCTCATGGGCATGGACGTCGGACCGTGCAGGATGCCGCTCTATGAAATGGATGAGCAGGGACGCAGTTCTCTCGCCGCGGTCATGCGCCGCCACGGCTTGATAAATTAAATTGATTATATTGCGCCAAAAGCGCGGAAGGGACGTTGTTTTCAAATGACAAGAATCATTCTCAGCGGCTGCAACGGAAAGATGGGGCGTGTCATCACGGCCTGCGTTGCCGAACGCTGTGACTGCAAAATTGTTGCCGGATTTGACATCAATACCGAGCGTCATGCGGGGTATCCCGTTTACGCAAACCCCTCCAACTGCCAGATCGAGGCCGATGTTATCATTGACTTTTCACATCCCAGCGCGCTGGACGGCGTACTTGTCTATGCTTATGAGCATAAGCTTCCCGCCGTGATTGCAACCACCGGTCTTGCCGAGGAGCAGGTTGCCGAGCTTCGCAAGCTGTCCTCCTTCATCCCGATTTTCTACAGCGGCAACATGTCGCTGGGAATAAGCCTTGTCACCGAGCTTGCCCGCAAGGCCGCGACCGTTCTGGGGTCCGACTTTGACATCGAGATTATCGAAAAGCACCATAACCAGAAGATTGACGCCCCGTCGGGCACCGCGTTGATGCTTGCCGACGCCGTTTCGGAATCGCTGGAATACGAGCCGAAATATGTCTTTGAACGCCATTCGTCCCGCCAGAAACGCGGCAAGTCGGAAATCGGAATATCATCCGTCCGCGGCGGCACGATTGTGGGCGAGCATGAAATCCTGTTTGCGGGACACGACGAAATGATATCCATCACGCACACCGCCATGTCAAAAGAGATATTCGCCGTCGGGGCCGTCAACGCCGCCCTCTTCCTGATGACGCGGAAACCGGGTATGTACTGCATGTCCGACCTTGTCAGAGAAGCATAAAAATCCAAAAAAACCGGACTGCCGCTTAACCTTACGTTTTGCAGCAGTCCGGTTTTTTGTTGTTTCGCCCTACCCCGTTATTTTATTGATAATATTTGCTGTTTATTTTTCTGAGTGGACGTCCGACAGCATAAGCCGTGATGCCTCCGATTACCGCTTCGGGTATGCCGCTTGTAAGAATCGTCATTCCGATAATCCCGAGCAGCAGTTCAAACCCTATCTGAATGGCTTTTGAATATTCATTCCCGAAAAACAGATAAATGCCGCCGAGAACGAGTAATGTATTTACAAGACTGCCGAGCACGCCGCTGATTATATACGCGAAAGCATTGTCAAGCACTTTTGACAAACGCTTGAAGCATACGCCGGCTGCGACTCCTATCAGGATTCTCGGGACAAAGCAAATAACCAGACTCCAGAAGTTCCCGCCGATGTCGCCCACAGAATAAAACGGGGTGAAAACGAAAGCTACCAATGGCGACGGGGGCATAAACGTCCATATAATAAAGCTGAACAAACCGAAGAAAAACCCCATTGCCGCGCCCGCTCCCGTTCCGAGCACAATCGCCGTGATTATAACGGGTATGTGAGATAATGTGGCGACAATCGGACCGATTGCCGGCAATGAGCCCAGCGGAGTAAAACAAACGATTGCCTCAAGAGCCAGCAGAATGCCGAATTGAGCAATAAACAAAATCTTGTTGCTGCCGTATCTGCTGTCTGCCATATCTGCTGCTCTCCCTTCTGTCTGACCTTTACCTTTAACCATAAAATGACCTCCTTGCTGCTGCTCCCTCGGGATACAGCGCAATATAATATCTAAGGGCTACCCCTAACACGGCTTTCCCCGGAACGAACGCCCATGCTGCGACGCCTGTAAAGCGATTCCGCTTCACGGCTGCCGCGCCGCGCCCGTTATCCCGTACCCGGCCGTATTATTTTTTATTCCTCTCATAAATGATATGCAAGCCCATAAGCAAAAGACTGTCGTCATAAATAACCTTTTTGCGGCAGTTTGGCGCGATTTCGCGCCCCAGCCCGCCCGTAATAACCACAGCCGCCTCGCTTCCGAGCTCATTCTCAATGCGCTCGCTCATCCCGTCAATCATCGAAGCCGTACCGTAGACCGCGCCCGACTGCATTGATTCCACGGTATTTGTGCCAATCACAACCTCCGGCGCTTCAAGACTGATACGGGGAAGCTGTGAAGCGCGGGACACAAGCGACTCCAAAGAAGCCCCCACCCCCGCCATGATGGCGCCGCCGCGGAACAGGCCCTCGCCGTCCACAACAGAAACGGTGGTTGCCGTCCCGAGATCCCATATAATACACGGGCACCCGTACTGCGACACCGCCGCAACCGCCCCGACCAGAAGATCGGCGCCCAGCTGGGCGGGATTGTCTATCCGGATATCCATTCCGGTTTTTGTACCGGGTCCGACTATCATGGGGTCAACGCCGGTCACCTTCTCGACCGCCCGACTGATGGTTTTTGTCAAAGGCGGGACAACCGAGCTGATTATCGCCCCCCGAAATCCCCTGCAATCCATACCGTACAGCCTGAGGATGTCAAGCAGCTCAACCGCATACTGATCCTCCATCTTGGAGCGGTCGGTAGCGATTCGGGATTCCATCTTCAGCGTTTCGCCCTTGAATACCCCTATTTTTATATTGGTGTTACCCAAATCCAATGCCAGCAGCATACCATCATCTTCCTTCAAGTTTACACCACCCGGTATTTATACACCGCGGTTTGACCTATTATATACCATACACATGCCATACTGCAAGTTTTACGTGATTTTTCCCTAACCCAAAAACCGGAGCCGGCCGCGCCGATGCGGACAGCTCCGATTCTTTTATCCCGTCAGCTTTTCACGCATACGCGCAAGTATCGCCCGCTCGCGGCGGGAAACCTGCACCTGCGTCATACCCAGCTTTTCGGCCGTCGACTGCTGGGTGTTGCTTTTTAAATATCTCAAAACAATCAGGGCGCGGTCAAGCGAATCAAGCTCGCAAAGCACCTGCCTTAACGCCAGACGGTCGGTCAGCAGCTCGTCGGGAGGCGATACCGGAATATCAATCTGGTCCCCCTCATCCTCATCTCCCGCCCGCGTCAGAGACAATGGCGGCAACGCCGCCCCCATGGCCTCCGCCGCCTGTTCAATCTCTACGCCGAGCAGGTCGGCCATCTCGCCTATGGTCGGCTCCCGCCCCTCGCTGTTCACAAAATTCTCCCTTTCGCGCGCCGCCCGCATGGACAGCTCCTTGAGCGACCGGCTCACCTTAACCGAACCCCCGTCGCGGAAAAGGCGGCGTATCTCGCCGAGTATAACCGGAACCGCATAGGTTGAAAATTTAAGCCCCCGCTCCTCGTCAAACCCGTCGGCGGCCTTAACCAGCCCCATGCAGCCGGCCTGAAAAAGGTCGTCATATTCGATTCCGCGCCCTATAAACCGCCTCGCGCATGAGTGCACCAGCCCGATATTATTGCAGATGACGTCATCGCGCTTGCTCAAGACTGCCTCCCCTGCCTCTGACGTAATACTATGTATTTCTCAAGCGTGACAACCGTTCCCTTGCCCTTAACCGAGACCACGCGCAGCTTGTCGGTGAAGCTCTCCATAACCGAGAACCCGAGACCCGACCTCTCCTCACCTCCCGTCGTAAACAGCGGCTCCATAGCCTGCTTTACGTCCTCGATCCCGACCCCCTTGTCGCGAACCTTGATAACGACCCGCCCGCTTTGATAAAGCCTTGCGGTGATTGTTATATCCCCTATGTCGTCGGGATAAGCGTGAACAATGCAGTTGGTAACCGCCTCCGAAACGGCGGTGCGGACGTCGATAAGCTCGTCAACCGCCGGGTCGAGCTGGGATATAAACGAAGCTACCGCCGAACGCGCAAGACCTTCGTTTGCCGAACGGCTTGGGAATATTAATTTCATCTCATTCATTGCTTTCATATGTATAACCTTGCCTTTCCGTAATTAGTTCAATTTTTTATATTCTCAGCGTCCGCCCGCATTAGCTTCCTCGGCTTCTTTAAATATGTTCAGCCGGTCAAGTCCGGCGAGCCTGATAACCTTGCCGATACGCTCCGAAGCATTCACCACCTCTAAAGTGCCGCCGTAAAGCTGTATCAGCCTGTGCCGCCCCATAATAAGCCCGATACCCGAGCTGTCCATAAACCCCACGTCGCTGAAATCCAGACAAAGGTGCTTGGGCTTCAGCATTTCAACGGCGTTGTCCACCTGCTCCCGTATCTGCCGCGCCGTATGGTGATCGATTTCCCCCGATATCCACGCAATCATTTTTTGCGGTGTATTCTCAATGCGCACACCCATTAAAGCCTTCCTCCCTTAAAAATCCTTGACTTAAATTTCTCTTTATACTTATCTCAATTAGAAAGGCAGACAAAGCGCGAGCGAAAACTTGGATTTATGGTTTTCGTGAAGCGGTTTGGCTATTACCTTTCTTACTTGAGATAAGTATTATTATGCCCCGTTTCGGGCTGTTTATTCAGTGAAGCAATAAAATTTCTTCACTTTTTTTGATTCGTTGATAATAGAATAGCCTTACCATACAAAAAAAATTGCCGAAAAATGACCGCCCGATATAAAAGGTTGATTTTCCCCATATCCGACACAAAAAAATAGCTACCCGCCGGTTGTCCGTCAGATAGCTATAATTCAAATCAGCTTTTTATGGTTTTTGCTATGGGATACTATAAATCAAGATTAATCGTTGCTTTCAGCCGCTTCTTCGACGGCTTCGGCCTTGGTGTCGGTATCGGGTTTATCCTTCTTTTCCCCTATCGACAAAAGTGCGTTCAAAACAATACCGAATATTGCGGCTCCGGCGATACACGGAACATTAAGCCCGAAGAACGGTATGTTGCCGCCGAAAGCGTAGTTTCCGCCGAGACCTATAACCATGATGGTCGCGATAACGGCGATATTCTTTGACGAGAACATATCCACGCCCTTATCAATCATGATTGCAATACCCTGTGCGGCAATGGCGCCGAACAGGTAAACCTCCAAGCCTCCGATAACCGCCATAGGAATTCCGTATATTACCTGAATCAAAGGCGTGAAGAAGGAAATAACCATTGCGATTATAGAAGCTGCAATGAGCACCGGAATAGAAAACACCCTGGTTATCGCCATGGTCGAGATGTTTTCTCCGTAATTCGTTCCGGCAGGGCCGCCTACAAAGCCCGAAATCATATCGCATATACCGTCGCCGATCAGGTTGCGGTCGAGCATGTTCGCCAGATTGTACTTTTTACCCGAACCCTTTTTCTTGGCAAGGTCATTCACATAGATATCAAGCTGATAAATATGGGCTGTCGATTCGGGAATTGTTGCAATAGCAATCGGCATAATCGCGGCAACTGCAGCCAACGAATATTTAGGAAGGGTAAATGCGGGCACCGCAAAAATCGAGCCGTCGCCAAGCTTCCAGAGAGAGGCCTCCAGCGCAGCCTCGGGAATTTTACGGAACAGACTGATGTCGCCCGCCAGTAATATAATCGCCGCGGCGACACATCCGGTCAGCGCGCCGAGAAGCAGCGGAAGCTGTCCGAACAGACCTTTCAGGTATCTGGAATAGAATATTGTGGAAAGGAGGGTTATCAAAGCGACAATAATCCAGCTGGTTGTCATTGCGCTGTCATATGCGCCCGCCTTGGGAATAGCGTCGCCGAGGGCGTTTCCGGCCAATGTCAAGCCGATTATCATGGCCACCGAACCGGTAACCGAGGGAGGAAGAAGCTTCTCAACAGCGTTTCTCCCGCTGAACCGGACCAGAAGACCGGCCGCAATCGAGATAAGACCCGACAGTATGATACCGAACTGGGCATATGAAATAAGCTCGGCAGGCAGAATTCCGGTTGCCTTAAATGAGGCAAGCTGTTCGGCAGTCCCCTCGGCCGCCACCATGCTGGCAATAGCGGTCAGATAAGAAAAGCTGGAACCGTAGTAAAGAGGAATCTTTCTGCCGGTGATGAAAACAAAGCAAAATGTAGCAAGACCGCTGGCAAAAATGGTTGTCGAAACCTGAAATCCGGTGATTAGAGCAACCGTTACCGTTGCCGGAAACATAACAATGACCTGTTGCAAAGCGTAAAGGAAAAGCTTAACAAACCCCGGCCGTTCGTCCGGCAAATACCCATGGACCCGACTATTTGTCATAAGGTTTAACCTCCTCAAAATATATATCCAACGCCGACCTTTACGGTCGGTGATGATACAATACTAAAGGCTATGCCACACACCCCATTTCTCGTTATTATGACATAAAACGCCACACTTGTAAAGTAATCAAAAATATTTTTTAACCATCTTCCTGTGCAAGTGTCAATGATGGGTGACACTTT
>LSQX01364396.1_pt1 | contig 16829 bp, 11 predicted proteins | sample 654561 | NCBI WGS metagenome assembly LSQX01 (sample SAMN04489861, study PRJNA283612) | anaerobic digester metagenome | isolation source: 4 biogas reactors fed with cattle manure at either 37C or 55C with and... | place: Denmark: Kongens Lyngby | collected 2014
TGCAATAGCCTCTGGAACGCGCGGGGCGAAAAAGGCTCAAAATGGACAAAAATGGGTCGTTTGCGGGCAACAGCCGGCGACTGCCGCCTGAGTTCCGAGTTACCCGAAATTTGAGTCGTAACTCATTGGTAATCAATGCGAGAATTTCATTTGGGGGTGTCCCGCCCCAAAAAAACCGAATATTTTTCGATAGAAATTTCACTCAAAAACAGTGCGCCAATGGCTGATTTTATCGAAAATTCATGAGAGAATCTGAAAAATCCCTTCCAAAAAATCGCTTTTTGTCATTTTTCCATGCGCAAAGCTTCAAAACTGACAAAAAATCTGCTCCATAATGACCTTTTCTCACCTTTGCGCTCCTGATGTTCATTACGAGAGACGTTTTTTGCTGTTTTACTCAATTGAACAGCATCTATTCGTCCAAAAACAGCAAGCTTCCCGGGTGTCCCATTTCGGAACTCAGGAAAATGGACAAAAATGGGTCGTTTGCGGGCAACAGCCGGCGACTGCCGGATTGGGGGGGGGGGGAGGTTATTCGGGGGGGAAGTCGAAGTGGGTTTCGAGCAGTTCGACCATTCGGTCGGCCATGGCGGCCTCGTTTTCGCCCTCGATCTCGATTTCGACTTCATCGCCCTGGTGCATTTCCAGGGAGAGGAGCTGCATGATGGAGCTGACGTCGCAGGAGCCGTGCTCGTTCTTGAGGAGCACGGTGCCCGGATAGCCAGTGAATTCCTTGACGATCACGGCCGAAGGACGGCAGTGAATGCCCAGGGCATTGACTATGGTTGCACGACGTTGCTGCATGACAAAAACTTGTAAAGGTGCCGGATTTAGTCACATCGTCCGGGGCTTGTCCAGCCCGAAAACCCTCAAAAAGCCATGCGGGCGGGGCGTCGCGGGCTCGGCGGATTTAGGATTTGCCAGCCACCCGCAAATGTTTCAGGATGAGTCCATGTTTACGACTCCCGTTGGCAGATTACTGGGCGGTTCGCCGAGCGTGCTGGACCGCAACATCCGTTCCTGGCAGGCGCAGCCCGTGGACTGGGACATGATGGATGAGGCGCGGCCCATCGAGTGCCGGCGACGGCAGACGACCATCGAGCGGCCCGTCACCCTGAGCGGGCGGGGGACGTTTTTCGGTCACAGCACCCGCACGCTGACCCTGCAGCCGACCGACATGGATGGCTGGTGGTTCGAGCGTTCAGACCTGCCCGGCAGCCTGCCGGTGCGCTGCTCGATCCGCAACGTCTGGACCACGGGCAACGTGGTCAGCAACATCGTGCTGCGCAGCGGTTCCCCCCACAACTACATCCGCATGGCCGAGCATATGATCGCCCTGCGCCTGGGAACCGGCATCGACAACCTCCTGATCCGTCTGGATTCGGGGGATCCGCCCCTGTTTGACCGGGGCAGCTACGATTTGATCGAGGCCATCAAGCGGGCCGGGGTGCGCACGATCGAGCGGCCGGTGTCGTTTGTGACCGTCCGCGAGCGCGTCACAGTGACCAACAAGCACGGCGGTTTTTTGACGCTGGCGCCTCCGCCCGATCCGGCGCGACCCATGCTCGCCATCGACGCGGCCATTGATTTTCCCACCGCCATCGGCCAGCAGCGCATCCGTTTTGCGGTGGATCCCGCCAAATTCGCCTACGGCGCGACCGCCCGCACCAACACGTCCGCCCTCAAAATGCTCTATTGCCGGACCATCGGCCTGCTGTTTGCCGACATCCGCAATCTGGGCTATTCGTTCAACAACTTGCTCGTGGCCGGGCGCTGGCGCTACTGGAACGAGGCCACGCACGAGCACAACGGCAAGTCCCTGGAGGCGGTCTGGCACCGCACCACCCTCGATTTGCTGGCCGCCCTGGCGCTGATTGATGAGGGCCTCTTCGTGGGCGAAATCATCTCCTACAAGTCCGGGCATCAGCTCGACGTGGACATGGTCCAGCGCATCTATCATGAAGCCCTGTTGACCCCGCTTCATCCGCCCCCGTGCGACGAGACGTCCGTCAGCGCCTAATCTGAATTTTTATCAACATGGGCGCGGCTGCGCCGCAGCATGGGAGCGGGGGCGTCCCTTCACACCTCTCGCTCTTGTTCCAGTTCGGCGATGCGTTGACGCAAGCGGCGGTTTTCCTCGAACAGGGCGTCTTCCCGCGTTGATGGCGGGTGATCGGTTGCTTGAATCATCCGGTCGTTGGTGAGGTAGACGCCGCTGAACATGGATGTTTTGACATGAGCGCGATGGAGGTTGCCCTGCTGGTCCCGATAAACGATCTGATAGATACGTGAATCCTTCTCGCCGAACCAACCGGGTCCGAACGGATCCCAACTGCGATCCACCAGTTCCCAGCCGCGCTCCCGGATATAGCGCTCAATCCGGCCCCGATCATAGGAACCGGCAATCAGCCGAGTGACGACAGCCAGCGCGATAAATCCTCCAACAATGATGAATATGGGTTCCATTAGCCTGAATTATGCATTGAATTGGCGCGGTCTGGCCACAGCATGGGTGTAGGAAAACAAAGGAGCAATCAGTTTGATTATCTGCGGATGTTGCTTTGCAGGTCGAGGGGTTGGATGAGGCACTTAAAATAGCTGATGCGCTTGGTGTCTCCATGAATGGGTTCAATATGGGTCGGGGTGGCACCGATGGTGCTATAAAATTGCATAATGGCTTCATTGCGAGCATGCGTGGATTTGTTGGCTCTTTTGGCGCCCATGGTCATGGGCGATGTCCAAAAAAATGTGTCGGGGCTGCGGTCTCGGTAGTACCAGGACCTTGCGTTGGTGCCGAGCAAGGGTTGTCCGTCTTTCATGACAGCCATTAACAAGTGTACACTTCGATTGATATCCGTATGGCAAATGACGCCCAAGACATCCGCGACTTTTAATTCGACGGTGGCCTTGCAGACATTCATGTTGTAGGGGGCATACCGACGAGCCGGGATGATTTCTTCGCTTTCGATCCGGTCACCATTCAGCATGACAATTGCCTCGGGCGGCGCTTGCCAGTAGAGCTCACATTTTTGCGCGGGGACTTGGGCGAAAGCAGAAGAGCAGCTCAGTAAAACAATCAGCAGGATTTTTCTCATGTTATCTCCGTGGCCATATTTCTCCTTCAGCCGACAGCCACGTTATGATCAGAAACACTAACATAATCTAAATAAAGGGGCATAAGCTAGACTCTCGTGTTGAAATCTTGCTACTAGAATAAAGTGGGTTCGTCAAGGTGGAAGGGACGACCTCGGCATGGGAATCTCGTAGCCTGAATAATTCATCAACACGAATGAAAACATCTTTATTTATTGCCGCACGATGTGATGCGGATATTTGAATAAAAAAAATTATTATTCATCCCTGTTGTCCTTCGGCACGACGATTCCAACCCGTCTGCGGCGTTATTTCGGGGCTCGCAGGTTGTCCAACCAGCTTCGCCCCGCCCGCCTTGCATCCGGGCCGGACGTGTCGCGTGCATAATCCAGGTTAAATGGCGGTTTTGATGTTTGCGACTCAAGTAAGCATGATTTCTTCACCAAAGCCCACCTCTCCCCCTTGTCTGTCGATTAAGCTCGTCTATCACTATGAAAGCCTGAACTGGAAAAGTGATGATGTCGAGCGGAACCGCGGGCACAAGTAGAACAAGAAACGGATAACCCCATTTGGTTCTGTATTCACGGCGGGATATTTGAACCGATTCTCCGCCAAGCTCAAATTGCACAGTTTTGCCATCAAGTTCGTATTCTAAAGGCAATGGGACCGGCGACAAGCTGGTGGTGTTCAGGCGGGCTTCGAGTTCCTTCCGGGTGGGCGCTCTCGCGTTGAGGCCGCTTGGGAACAGAATCCAGTCTGAATCGTTTTTGTCTTGCAGAGGAAACTTCCTTAGCGTGTAAGAATTACAGTCAGAATCATCCGCCTCCACCGCACGAGAGACGGTGTTGCTTATGGCCGCCGGACTGCCGATCAAAAATCTCTTCTTTTTGGAAATGGGCATTTCCCGACTGTCGTAGTAAGGGTGATACATCACACCGTAATAGGTGGCCTCTGCTTCGCACACCATCGTACCATTGGGGGCGGTGTATACGTGCTTCTGATCAACCAAGTAAACATTTTCCGTACGCAACCCGATGTGTTTTACGTTCTGACAAAAATAACATCCTTGTGAAAACAGAGAGACCAGCATGATGACGAGTGGTGAATATATTCTCATGGTCATACTCCGATACCGGGGCGCAGGTTGCACGGTGCCCAATAAACTAAGTCTGCGCGACCTCGGCTGACAATGTCAAGAGAAGCGGCAAGGCTGGCGGGCTTGGCGCGCGAATGATCCAGGTTAGTCGCCGCCGGGTTGGCCGAAGGAGAAGATTTGGAAGAGGTTGGTGGGGGCGAGGATGATGGTGTGGCCTTCGATCTGGTAGTCGTTGGCGGGGAGGAGGGTCCAATTCCAGGCGTTGGAGAGGATTTCGGTGGCGGCCCAAATGTTGTTGAGGAGTCCGGCGGGATTGTTGACGGTGGCGATGAGCTGGCCGTCGGTCAGGGCTAGTTCTTCGGCCCAGCGGCGGGGGGAGGCCTGGCGGGTGATGGTGATTTCGGCGTGAACGGTTGAGACGGGGAGGGGGTCGCCCGTGATGGAGATGGGGCCGATGAAGAAGAGTCGTTCGTTGCCGCCGCCGGCGTTCCAGTTCCAGAAGCGGATGCGGGAGATGAGCATTTCCGATTGGTCGGCGAATGTGCCGGTGAATTGGTTGGTGCCGATGGTGAAGCGATAGGTTTGCTCGGTCAGCAGTTCGAGCGAGCAAGTCCACACGGAACGGCCCCACGGGATGCCGGTATTTTTCTTTGCGATGTCGTTGATGACATAGTTGGTGGTCCCGCCGTCGAAGTAGAATTGAGTGAGGCGCTGGCCGAAGCGGTTTTCGAAGGAGACGCCGACGGAGCTGTTGTTGAGGCCGCCGTCAATGCCGCCGTTTTGGAAGACGAAGTCCACTTGATCGCCGGGGACGAGCGAGGCGGCGAGGGGGCGGATGGCTTCGACGAAATTGCCGTTGTTGGCCTGGAGCGCCCAGGCGTGGGTGCCGCCAAAGGTGAAATTGGTGATGGAGGCGTAAGCGGCGAGAAGGGCGGTGCCGTCGCCGCTGATTTGCCAGGGATCGAGGCCGTTGCCGCCGTTCGAGCCGTTGGGCCAGGAGTTGGCGGCGGTATAGGCGGCGTTGGTGGGGGAGTCTTTCGCGCCGTCGTTGAGGTTGTTGGTGGAGGTGTGTCCGGTTACGCGGATGACATTGACGCCTTCCGCCAGGGGCACGGAGGGGATGGTCCAGGAGTCGGCATAGGGGATGCTGCCAGTTGCATTGTTCAGGCGGTTCGACCAGACAATTTCGCCGGCGAGGTTGGTGGCGGTGCCCCGTAGGACGATTTGATTGACGTCGGAGGCGACCGTGCTGCTGGGCGGGAGGTTGGTGATGGCGATAGCGGGTTCGTTGACCCGCAGACAGTTTTGGACGGTGACATGCCAGTCTTTGTCGTTGTTGTTGTCCCAGTCGAGGTCCTGGTCGCCGGAGCCGCTCTTGAAGACGAAATCGAGTTGCCAGGTGTCTTCGGGAATGTTGTAGATGACCTGCCATTCGTTTTCATCCGTTTGGGTCAGTTGTGCTTCGGCGACATTTTGCCAGCCGTTTTGTCCGACGTGCAGATAGATGCTGTTGGCGCCCATGAGAGGGCCGCCGTTGGGGTGGTAGGTGATGGTGAGGGGAACGCAACCGTTGGGGGCTTGGGGCGTCCAAGAAGTCTCGGAGGGGAGGTCGCCGCAGTTGAGGACGGGGATGGACCAGTTGAGGCCTTCATTGTTGTCCCAGAGGTTGTCGCCATCGGTGAAGGAGAGGTTAAGTTCAAAAGTCAGGTCGGGGATTTGATAGTCCAAGATCCAGTTGCCGTTGGAATTGGTCATGGGGTGGTCTGTTTCATTCTGCCAGCCGTTCCGGCCGATGTGAGCATAGACATTGGAAGCCGTGGCGAGGGGGCCGTCGGCGGGGTCGTAGGTGATGGTGACGATGCTGCCGCAGCCGTCGGGCATGGGTGGGTCGAAGCTGGCGGCGGATTCCTGAGGGAGGGGGGTCTTGGAGTAGATTTGCAGCGAATAGGCGCCGAGATTGATGCTGGCGGCCGGCGTGCCACCGCTGGCGGTGACAGTACCGTTGAGGGAGGGGCCGACGCCGCCGAAGTCGGCGTCATACATCTTCAGGTCGGAGTTGTAGAGGCAGTACCAGGTTCCGGCGGAGGGGAAGGGCATCGAGTAGCCGGTGCGGGCGGTGGCGGAGGCGTTGATGGCGAGGACGAGGTCGTCGGTTTGCCCGCCTTGGTCCCAGCGGACGACGCCGACTACTTTATCGGTGTTGTTGATGTGGCTCACGCTGGCTTTGCCGGGCTGCTTGAGGCCGGCGGTGATGCCCTGCATGTTGCGGCGCAGGTGGATGAGGTCGCTGTAAGCTTGCACGATGCCGGCATAGGTGTTGGTGCGGGACCAGCGGATGGCCTGGTCGTTCGAGAAGCTCCACCATTCGTGCATTTCGGAGCCGGCAAAAATCATGGGGATGCCGGGCGAGACGAGGGTGATCATGTTGCCGAGCAGAGCGCGTTTTTTGGCCCAGTAGCTGGTATCGGTGTTGTTGGAATCTATGTCGTAGGCGAGTCGGTGCTTGTTGTTGAGGTCGCCGCAGGTGTCGTGGCTGTCCATGTAGATGACGCGGTTGAAGCCGCCGTTGCTGAGGTGATAGGCCAGCGCGTCCATGTTGCGGCTGGAATCGCTGCCTTCGGTCATCATACCGCGGATGTCGGTCAGGAAGTGATAGCGATCCCACTCGGCTTCGAAGTTCACCTGCCGGTCAAAGGCGTTGTCTTCGGAAATGCGGAAGACATCGGGGTGGTTGTTGGCGAGCCACGTGTTGATTTCGTTGAGCATTTGGACGCCCTGGGGGTTGTCGGCGCCGCCCGCGTAAATGATGTTATAGACGGAGTCCCAGCGGAAGCCGTCGATTTTGTAGTCTTCGACGTACATTTTGATTTGGTCGTGAATGAAGTCGCGGACTTCGGCGCGCCCGAAATCGGGGCGGGTGGAGCCCCAGTCGGTGTCGGCTTTCCAATCGTTGTAGAAATAGATGCCGCCCTTGCCGTTTTGCTGCCAGCCGTCGTACTGCCACAAATCGAGGTCGGAGGGGCCGTAGTGGTTGTGGACGACGTCCATGAGCACGGCGATGCCGTTTTCGTGACAGGCTTTGACGAACTTCTTAAGCCCGTCGGGGCCGCCGAAGGAGGATTCGACCGCATAGAGGTCGGACGGGTTGTATCCCCACGAGCGGTCGCCGGGGAACTCCATGACGGGCATGAGCTGGACGGCGGAGACGCCGAGTCTCTTCAGGTGCGGGATTTTTTCGATGCACTGGTCGAAAGTGGAGGGCAGCCAGCTTTCGGCGTTGAAGGTGCCGATGTGCATTTCGTAGAGGACGAGGTCATTGCGCCAGATGGCGTTGAAGTTGGTCGTGGAACCCCAGTCGAAGGCGTTGTGGTCATAGACGATGGAGTTGCCGGCGGAGTTGACGACGCGGAAGCCGCGCGGGTCTCGTTTGTCGGAGCTACCGACTCTGAATTTGTACTGGTCGCCCGCTTTTGCCTGCGGGACATCCGCCGACCAGTATCCGTTCCAGGAGCCGCCGGGCGTGTCCTTTGCCAGGGCGGTGGTGCCCCATCCGTTGAAGCTGCCGCGGACGCCGACGGACGTGGCATTGGGCGCCCAGGTGCGGAAGGTGACGCCCGTGCCCTGATCATCTGCGTAGAGAATGGCGCCGATGCCGGAGCGCGACGACTGGGCTTGGAGGGAAGCGGGCAGCAATAGCAAGGCGGACAACAGCAGGGGGCGGCACCAAGACGTATTCATGCGTCAACTGTAGTCGGATAAAAACGTTTTTACAAGCCAGAGCGGGCAGCCGCTTGAGCGGAGGAATTTAGAGGTATTCAGAGGAGGGGCGGGTTGGATCAGGGCTTCCACTCGGCGGGTAGAGGCACGAAAATGTAGGGGAAGGGTTCGACTTCGAGCTCGATGTATTCCTCTTCGACAAAGTCGGTGTGGGCGGCGTCTTCTTCGGCGATGATTTCGAGGACTTCGGGGATGTCCGGGGCACGCGACAGCGTGGCGTTGCCCGGGCGGCTTTGGGAGAAGACCAGGATGGAGTAGCGGCTGAGGTTGAGGGCGAGGGTATGACGGCCGGCGGGCAGTTGATAGCCGGTGCCGGGCATGGGGCCGACGTTGTCGAAGTCTTTGGCGTAGGTGCTGGCGCCGGAGTTGTAGTGGCAGTACCATGCGCCGGAGGCCGGGAAGCGCACGCCGAGCTGCTGGCGGGGGGTGTCGGACAGGTGCAGAACCACCACGGTAGATTTGTCGCGGGTGACGTTGCGGGCGCGGCGGGCGTAGGCCATGACCTTGGTCTGGTTGTCGAGATGGGTGACGTGCAACTGTTCGCCCTGCAGGCCGGGGGTCAGGTTTTTGAGGTTGCGGCGCAGTTTGATCAGATCGGAATGGGCCAGCACGAGGCCCTTGTTGGGGCCGAGCGCCTTGGCCCAGGGCAGCGGGGCTTCGGCACTGAAGGGTATAGTCTCGTGCATTTCGAGGCCCTGCAGGAACATGGGGTAGCCGGGCACGGTGAGGGCGATGCCGTTGGCCAGCAGGGCGAGGGCGCGGGCGGCGTAGCTGTTGGGGTTTTCAGGGTCAATGTTGGCGGGGAGGCGCCGGTGATTGTTGAGATCGCCGGCGGAGTCGTGGCACTCGGCGAAGACCACCCAGCGGTAGCCGTCGAGCCGCTCGAGCTGGTCGGCAAAGTGGCGCAGGTTGCGCTGGGCGGGCGGCGCGCAGACGAGGTCGGAGATGGCGGTCTGGAAGGAGGAGTGCCACTGGGCTTCGAAGCCGACTCCGCCGCCGTCGAAAGCGTGGTCCTCGGCAATGCGCAGGGCGTGGGGATGATTCTTGGCCATCCAGGCGTTGGCGTCGGAGAGCAGGCGGTCGCCGTCGGCATTGGAGCGCGCGCCGTCCTGAGTATAGCGGATGTTGTGGACGGAGTCCCAGCGGAAGCCGTCCAGGCGGTATTCCTCGAGGAACATGCGGACGGAATCGATGATGAAAGTGCGCACTTCGGGCAGGCTGAAGTTGGGCCGCGGACCCCAGGGGGTCTGGGCGCGGTCCGGGTCCTGATAAAAGTAGCTGCCGCCGTTTTTGGCGCCGTGGGGCTGGTCGAACTGCCAGGCGGCCACCTGCTGCGGGCCGTAGTGGTTGTGGACGATGTCGAGCAGGACGGCCATGCCGTTGGTGTGGCAGGCGCGCACGAAGGCCTGGAAGTCCAGCGGCCCGCCGTAGGCCTGCTCGATGGCGAAGAGATCGCCGGGGTTGTAGCCCCAGGAATGGTTGCCGGAGAACTCGTTGATGGGCATCAATTGAATGCAGTTGATGCCCAGAGCCTTGAGGTAGGGCAGGCGGCGGGTTGCCCGTTGGAACGCGGAGCCCTGGCCGGGAATACCCTCGGCAAACGTGCCCACGTGCATCTGGTACATGACGAGCTGTTCGCGCGGAGGCATGGTCCAGGCGCCGGGCGGTTCCCAGACGAATTTGCGGGGATCCAGAATGTAGCCTTTGTTTTCGTGTTGCTTGACCGCGCGGGCACGGGGATCGCGCCGGGCCACGCCATCGATCAGGAATTGATAGGCGTCGCCGGGGCGGGCGCGGCGGCTTTCGAGCACCCAGTGCCCGGCCTTCGAGGGGTCAGGGCGCAACGCATCCTTTTTCCAGCCGTTGAAGTCGCCGGTGACCTCCACCTTTTGCGCGTTGGGCGCCCAGACGCGGAAGACGACCACGCGCGCCGCGCCTTCGCCCTGAACCACCGCGCCCATGGGGACGTCCGACACGCTTTTGGCCGGGGCGGTGAGGGGCGACGCCAGAAGGACCATGAGCAGAAGGGGCAAGAAGCGAAAGTGTCCAGCAGGGTTCATGGTTGGCCCCAAGATACCCAAGAGGGTCGCCGGTGGGCAAGGTTGGAAAGCGGGGCGCGGCGGGTCGGGGCGGTCGCGCCTTTTGCGGCGCTCGACTCGAAGCGGGGGGGTGTGCGAGTATGGCGCGGCGATGAGATTGAAGGTCTCCACAACCAGGGAATGGCTCGGCGCGGGCGGCGCGGCGTTGTCGGCGCTGCTGTGGACGGCGCTCTACGCGCCGCAGGAGTGGACCTGGGCGGCGGGGGTGGCGCTGGTGCCGCTGCTTTGGATGGCCCGGCGCGCGGAGAGCAACCGGCAGGCGCTGCGCTTCGGCTGGGCGGCGGGCTTTTTGCATTGGCTGCTGGCGATCCGCTGGCTGACCAGCGTGACGGTGGGGGGCTGGGTGGCGTTGTCGGCCTATTGCGCGTTGTATGTGCTGCCGCCGGTTTGGCTGGCGCGGAATTGGCGCGGAGGGGGTCTGGGGTTTGCGGCGAGTTTGGCGGTGGTCTGGAGTGGGTGCGAGTTTTTCCGGGGCTGGTTCGGGTGGGGCGGCTTTCCGTGGAATCCGTTGGGGGTGGGGCTGGCGCCCTGGCCGCCGGGCATCCAGTTGGCATCGGTGGGGGGCATTTGGTTGGTATCGGGGCTGGTGGTGTTTGCGAACGGACTGGTGGCCTGGGCGGTAATCGAGCGGCGCGGCTGGCGCGGACTGGCGCTCGGCGCGCTGGCCGTGGCTCTGGCGCTGGGCTGGGGCGGCTGGCGGGCGTGGCGGCTGGATGACGCCGATCATGTGAGCCGCATGGGTTCGGGGCGGACGCTCCGGGTGGCGCTGGTGCAAACAGCCATTCCGCAGGACGAGAAGTGGGTGCAGTCGAAGATCGAGATGATCTATGAGCGACTGGCCGCTCTCACGCGACAGGCCCAGGCGGGGCCGGACGCGGAACTGATCATCTGGCCGGAGACCGCCCTGCCCGATGACGTGCGCAACAGCCTGCCCAGCTATACGCTGGTGAGGGGGCTGGTGACCAACGGCCCGCCGATTTTGCTGGGGTCGCTGGATTCCCGCGAGGATGCCGGGGGAGAGTTGCGGTATTACAACAGCGCGTTCCTGTTGGATCGGCAGGGGTGTCTCGCGGGCGAATATGCCAAGCGGCGCCTGGTCATTTTTGGCGAGTATGTGCCGTTTGAGCGTTGGATTCCGGAGGCCTGGCGTTTCGCGATGGGGCTGCCCCTGAGCATTACCGCCGGCGACCGGGGCGCCATCTTTCATGCGGGGGGGGGGCGGACGCCGCTGGCGCCGCTGATCTGCTTTGAGGACATCCTGCCGCATCTGGCGCGGGCGGATGTGCGCCGCGGCGCACGGATGCTGGTGAATGTGACCAACGACGCCTGGTTTGACGAGTGCGCCGCCCCGCGGCAGCATCTGCGCAATGCCATACCGCGGGCGGTGGAGAACGGCGTGCCCCTGGCGCGGGCGGCCAACACGGGGGTGTCGTGCGTGGTGGCGCGTTCGGGGCGGGTCGAGGCCCGGCTGAGCGACGAGGCCGGGCGTACCTGGATGCCCGGTGTGCTCTGGGCTGAGGCGGCCGTGCCGCCCGACGGGATGCCCTTGACGCTCTATACCCGCATGGGGGATATGTATGGTTTGGCCTGCGTGGTCGCGACAGCCCTGTGGCTGGGGGCGGGGGCGTGGAGCCGGAGACGACGGCGCGGCGCGCGCGGTTTAGGAACAATGGTATGACAGACGAGCTTTCATCACGACTGGAGACGTTGAAAGAGAACCTCGCAGAAATGAGAGGTTATCTTTGACGTTGCCGACAAGAAACAACAGATCGGCGAACTGACCGAACAGATGGCCCAACCGGGCTTCTGGGATCATCCGCAGGCCGCGCGGGACATCATTGATCGCAAAAACGTTCTGGAAGCGGTGGTCGAGCCCTTCGAGAAACTGCTGGCGGACGTGGAGGATGCCGAGGTGATGCTGGGCCTGCTCGAGGCCGAGGGGCAAACCGGAGCCATGGATGCCGACATGAAGGAGCTGGCCGCGCAGGTGGACGGGCTCGAAAAGCAGTTTGAACGGTTTGAGTTGCAGTCGCTGATGGTCGGCAAGTTTGACGCCAACAACGCCTATCTGATTTTGCACGCGGGCGCCGGGGGGACGGAGGCGTGCGACTGGGTGGCGATGCTGTTGCGCATGTACGAACGCTATGGCCAGGATCGGGGCTATGCGGTCTCGACCCTGGACTATCAGCCCGGCGATGAAGCCGGCATCAAAAGCGTGACCCTGATGGTGACGGGGCCCTGGGCCTACGGCTATTTGAAGGCCGAGCGCGGCGTGCACCGCCTGGTGCGCATCAGTCCGTTTGATGCCGCCAAGCGACGCCACACCTCCTTTGCCTCGCTGGATGTGGTCGCGGAAATTTCCGATGACGTTGACATCGAAATTGATGAAAAGGATCTGCGCGTGGACACCTACCGCTCGAGTGGGGCGGGGGGCCAGCACGTCAACAAAACCGATAGCGCCGTGCGCCTCACCCACTTGCCCAGCGGAATTGTGGTGGCGTGCCAGGCCGAACGCAGCCAGCACAGCAACCGCGCCAAGGCCATGAAGATCCTCCGCGCCAAACTCTATGAGATGGAGCAGGACAAAAAACGGCGCGAGATGGAAAAATTTTATGGCGAGAAGGGCGAAATTGCCTGGGGGCGCCAGATTCGTTCCTATGTGCTCCAGCCTTACACCATGGTCAAGGATCTCCGCACCGAGGTCGAAACCGGCCAGGTGGATGCCGTGCTCGATGGCGACCTCGACCGCTTCATCGAGGCCTGGCTCCGCCAGAACCGTGGCAGCGCCAACAACGCGGACGGGTAATGTTTTTAGAGGCGAGGGGGGGGGCGTGAGTATTACGATTGTGCACAATCGTAATACTGGGGGGGAGGGAAAGTGGCGGAGGGAGTGGGATTCGAACCCACGAGACGCTCATCACGCCTGTCCGATTTCGAGTCGGGTGCCTTCAGCCTCTCAGCCATCCCTCCGCAAACCGCCGCGCTGCCGCGCGGTCCGATTGGTTCTTGCGTCCTGCCCGTGGAGGCAGTCGCGCAAGAGTGGTGGGCGATACAAGACTCGAACTTGTGACCTCTTGCATGTCAAGCAAGCGCTCTAACCAACTGAGCTAATCGCCCGAAAGTTGGCAGAACTATGCCACAGATCGGCGCGGTTTCAATTCTTTTTTGCGCGGGGGGAGGATTTCAGGCGGATTTGGGGAAAACGGTTGCGGGGGCGGGGCGGGTCGCATAGGATGCGGGACATGCGAAGGTATGGCAGATTTTGGCGGCGGGCCGCGCTGGCGGCGTTGCTGGCGGCGGGTCCGGCGACTGCGCGGGACCGCGAGGCGGAGGAGCTGATGCGGCGGGTGCAGTTGGCGATGCCGGAGGTTCCGCTGGAGATGGACGCGGAAATCCGCGTGCTGGACCGCAAGGGGCGGGTCAAAAAGAGCGTGTCGGCCCGGGTGGATTGGACGCCGAGGGACGGCGGGCGGGTGGCGCGCTATGTGCTGCTGGACGCGTTCGGGGGGGAGAGCGAGGAGATGACGGTCGAGCTGGGCACGGGCGGGGCCGGTTTTTCCTATGCCCGGGGGTATCCGTTGGAGCCGGCGGAGCCGCCGAATCTGTTTGAGCCGATCGCGGAGACGGGGATCAGCTGGATGGAGCTGAGTTTTTCTTATTTCTGGTGGCCGGGACCGCGGATTGTAGGGGCGGAGCGGGTGGCGAGCCGCTGGGATTGCCAGATTATTGAACTGGACGCGCCGGCGGATTATCCCGGCGAGCGGCCTTGGTCGAAGATTCGCCTGTGGGTGGCGCCGGTGTATGGCGCGGTGATGCGGGGCGAGGTCTGGCAGAACGGTCAGGCGCTCAAACGCTTCGAGGTGCAAAGCGTGAAGAAGCTGCGGCAGGTCTATATGATTGGCAGCATGGAGGTCAAGAATCTGGAGACCCGTCAGCGGACCCGGCTGAAGGTGGGGCGGATGAAAATGGTGTCGCCGGATTACACCGAGGAAGAACTCGAGGAGCTGAACGCACCGATCACTTGGTAGGCGGATGACGGACGAACTGGCAGGCTTGGCGGCGGGCGGCGCGATGCGGGAGGAGCGCAAGGTTTGGAAGGTGTCGGAGCTGACCCGGCGGGTGAAGGGGCTGCTGGACGATCAGATCGGCCATGTGTGGGTGGAGGGGGAGATTTCTAATTTCCGGCGGGCGCCGTCGGGGCACGCGTATTTCACGCTCAAGGACGCGGCGGGGCAGATGCGCGCAGTGATGTTCCGCGGGGCGCTGGCGGGGGTGCTGGTCGAGCCGCGCGACGGTCTGCTGGTGCAGGGCTACGGCCAGGTGACGGTCTATGAGGCTGGCGGCGACCTGCAGATTGTGCTCAAGCGGCTCGAGGCGGCGGGCGAGGGCGAGCTGATGCGCCAGCTCGAGCTGCGCAAGAAAAAATTGGCGGCGGAAGGACTGTTTGACGAGGAGCGCAAGCGGAAGCTGCCGGTTTTGGCGCGACATATCGGGGTGGTGACTTCGCCGACGGGCGCGGCGATCCGCGACATTCTCAATGTGTTGAACCGGCGGTTTGCCAATCTGCATGTGGTGCTGGCGCCAGTCCGGGTGCAGGGGGAGGGGGCGGCCGAGGAAATCGCGGCGGCGATTGATTTGCTGAACGGGCGCGGTGGGCTGGATGTGCTGATTGTGGGGCGCGGGGGGGGGAGCATCGAGGATTTGTGGGCCTTCAACGAGGAGGTCGTGGTGCGGGCCGTCGCGCGGTCGGCCATCCCGGTGATTTCCGCGGTGGGGCACGAGATTGACTGGACGCTGAGCGATTTTGCGGCGGACGTGCGCGCGGCCACGCCGAGCGCGGCGGCGGAGCTGGTGGTCGAGAGCAAGGAAGGCTTGGAGCGGCGCGTGGGCGAAGCCCGGCGCAGGCTGGCGCTGGCGGCGCGCGCGCTGACGGCCGGCTGGCGCAGCCGGTTTGAACATGCCGCGCGCACGCCGGCGCTGCGCGATCCGCTGCAGATGCTGGCCGCTCTCCAACAGCGGGTGGACCTGCTGGCGCTGCGCGTACAGCGCAGGCTGACGGGGCTGCCCCAGTTGGTGCGTCAGCGGACCGATGCCGCCGCGCGCAGCATGGCTGCGGCGCTGCAGGGCAGCTTGGTGTTGTCGCGCCAGCGCGTCGAGCGCCAGGCGCAGCGATTGATTGTGGCCGCGCCGGGGCGGCTCAACGAGTGGCGCGCGCGAGTCAAGAACGCCGAGGCCCGGCTGCGGGTGCTGAATCCCAAAAATGTTCTGGCGCGCGGCTACAGCATGACGCGCCTGCAGGATGGCACGGTGGTGACATCGGCGGCCGCGGTGCGGCCGGGCGCACGGTTGATTACGGAACTGGCGGACGGCCGGGTGCTGTCCACGGTGGATGAGGATATCAAGAAAGGAGACCCACATGAGCGAGGCAAAGAAGGAAAAGGCCCTGAGCTTCGAGAAAGCACTCGAACGGCTCGAAGAGATCGCGGAAGAGATGGAGGCGGGCAATCTGGGACTGGAAAAAATGGTGGCGGCCTTCGAGGAGGGCCAGAAGCTGGTCAAGCTCTGCTCTTCTAAATTGAACGAGGTCGAGAAGAAGATCGAGATGCTGGTCAAGAAGGCGGATGGCTCGATCGAGGCCGAGCCGTTTGAGGAAGAGCCCTTCTGAAAAACGCCGCGCGGAGCGGCGGTGAGAAATACGCAATCGAGGGCTTGTCAAACGGACGGCCGTAGTGTAGTAGTCTTCTCCAGTCGCGTACCTGTAGCTCAATTGGATAGAGCATCTGACTACGGATCAGAAGGTTAGAGGTTCGACTCCTCTCAGGTACGCCATTTTTGTGTCCGGGTGGGGCGGGGAGAGGAACGATGGGATCCGGCAAAAACGGGGGAAAAATAACGCGAGCGGGGTGAAAATTGGGTGGGGAATGGGGAAAATGGGTGATTTTGGCGGGCGAGAGGCGTTTGGGGAGAAGTGAAAAAACTTTCGCAAAAATGGCTTGAGCATTCAGAAAATCATAAAAAATGGTGAAAAACTGTGTAAAAACAACGAAAAATCATCAAAACTGGGCAAATAACGGTCCGAAAGTGATCAGAAATTCGTCAATTGTTGAAAAAGAGGCCGAAAATTGTGTAAAAATGGGTCAAAATGGCCGCAAACGAGAATTTTTAGCTGGTTCCAACGCGTTTTTGTCGGTTTGCGAAGGTAGGGACGCCTCGCCGAGGCGTCCGCGATGCGCCGCAGCGCAGCGGGAAAGAGGTTGTTTGGGAAGTTTTCGCAGGAGGCGATGCCTTTCGGCCAACGCGCACCTCTTCAGACCATTTGTTCTATGTCCTGTCCCGCAGGCCGGGACAGGCCACGGACGCCTCGGCGATGCGTTCCTTCCCGCTCGTACGGGACGGACAGGCACCTACCCTTGGCGCTGACGCGCTATGGCGACGTCGTAGCCGGCGACTGCCGACCGTTTATGAGGTTTAACCCGCTGTCGAGGCACGCCCTCGAAAAGAGACGACAGATTTTATGCAAATCACCCGGTTTTTGTCTCGTTCGACGGTCCAAAATTATTCTCACATATTATAATAAGTGAGAATATGAGAATACGTAACATTCTTGTGGCCAACTTGTTAGAATTAATAAATCTGGATATTACATTCTCACAAATTATAAAGCAGGGCATTTGTCCGCCACATCGTAGGCGGCAGCTGGTTGGAGGGTCAATCTTTTTACGATTTTGTTCATAATGTTTCAACAATCTATCGAATATGTGATT
>LSQX01235991.1_pt1 | contig 16828 bp, 10 predicted proteins | sample 654561 | NCBI WGS metagenome assembly LSQX01 (sample SAMN04489861, study PRJNA283612) | anaerobic digester metagenome | isolation source: 4 biogas reactors fed with cattle manure at either 37C or 55C with and... | place: Denmark: Kongens Lyngby | collected 2014
CGAAAACGACGACGCCGATGGGTGAAACTCCTCTTGCCCGGCCACTTGGACACCTTCCTGGCTGAGGCGCGCAAAGCGTTCCCGCCCAGCCAAGCCGAGGCCGGAGCCAAAGCGCTGGCCTACTTCGAGAAAAACCGTGAACGCATGCGATATAAATACTTCCGAGAACGCGGCTACTTCATTGGCTCGGGCGTGGTCGAAGCCGCCTGCAAAACTTTGGTTGCCCAGCGTCTGAAGGGCTCCGGCATGCATTGGTCGCAAAGAGGACTCAGCCATATCTTATCCATCCGAACGGCTTTGTTATCCCAGCGCTACGAGGAGTTCTGGACAAGACGAGCCGCACTCCCGCAGGCCGCATAAGCAGAAATCTGTCGTGCACCCAATAATTTTCCACACCGTGGAAAACCGCCCAAAACCACGCCAAAGTCCGGCCCCGGCGTTCTGACAGTAGCGCACTAGGATGGGGACCTTTTGGTGAATGACCTTTTCTTGTATCCAGCCTTCGCCTCTTGAACTCTCGGATATTTATCCATCCACGAAAGCTCTTTGCCAATGACAAGTTCTTCCATCGTCGCGTGGTGAGTGTTGGTCATCGGAATCAGTCGCATCTGAAAACCATGGGATCGGGCCATTGCTTTGACCTCTTCGGCATTATCGTAGGTCATCAGGAAATCACCCTCAATTGATTCGCAAATCGCAAAGAGTCGCTCGTGATCAATTTCGCTGTGCCGATAAAGACGCCTTCCAGCTCTCTTGCCTCCTGCCGTGTATGGCGGATCAATAAAAAACACGACATCGCTTTGTTGTGAATATTGTCCAATAACCTCGATACCATCTTCTTGCCGGAAATCGATTCGATCGGCGATAAGATTTAAGTCTGTAAATCGCCGCGCCAGCGTCGTTGGATACCACCGTGAAGAAATGCCCTTGCCACTTTCCCCATGTTTGATGAAACCAGAGCCGTCAGCAAGAATACCCCCATGAAGGGTCCTGTTTTTCAGGATTGTTTGGAAAGCTTTCTCCCTAAGACTTACATCGGTTTTGGAAATTTCATGACTTACCGATTCCCTGGTAAGGTTAAATTCGAGGATTCTCTTTGCCAACCATTCGGCATGTCCCTTTACGACCGCCAACCAGACAGCGGCCACCTCTTCATCAAGTTCGACCATAACGGCACAATCAATAAGTTGCTCGAACAGTCCGGTTAGGCTGATGATTCCACCGCCGGCAAATGGCTCAATTAGCGCCTTCGGCTTGAAGTATAAGCTGCCAATCCAAGCTCTGAAAGTAGGGACGAACCATGTTTTGCCGCCGGGATAACGAAAGGGGCTTCGTTGAGGAATCGATGCAACATTGACAGGTTTAGGCGCATCAGATTCCTGATACAAGTCCGGAAACAAGTATGTCTGCCTGCCTGACATATTCAAAAGGGATTTTCAATAATATGGCCGTTCGGCGGTGTCTCAAGTTGTTCGTCAAGCCGGCACTGGAGCAATTGGACAAAGCTGTCCATAGCCCCCGGAATAGGTGTGGTGAGCGAATGCAACGCAGGCGTAAACTCAGTATATACTTCGTCAAGCTTAGTTAACTTATAGCGTTGCTGACCATCAACCGTGGCCAGCTGGAGGTCATAGATAAGCCATGCAATATCTGCCACTTTTTTTGACGTTTGGGTAAGTTGTGGAAGGGTCTCAAAGAAACTCTTGTTCAACGCCACCGCACTCTTCTTACGCCAAGTATGAAGAATACCACCTTTAAAAAGCAACTGAGGGGCAAGCCTCTTTCGCGACGATGACAAGTAATCAGGCCGTGGATAATTGGGCTGCACAGACCAATCCATTTCTGCCCGGCCCTCAGGATCTGCCATGTAGTATTCGAAAGGGTCGCGGACATTTCCCGAGATGTAAACTGCCTGTATCTCAAGTGCCCCAAAATCTAACACCCTCCCATCGTCGTCGTAAGCGACAAGTACTATATCAATGTTGCCTGCCGATTTACCATTAGCATCGTTGAGTCTGACTTCAGTCAAGGAACTCCACTTGGCATCCTCTGGGAAAAAAAAGGACGCTGCGTCATCAGTAATTAGCCAATCTTCGCGAAATCTGACCGGACAGGTAATAGCGGCCCCCCCATCATGCAGTACACTGCACACACCCAGTGGATTTTTCGCCTTGTCCTTGGTGCAATTCGGCACTTTGTTGTTAAAGGGACACAGACGACGCGAACGGTATCGGTTTGCGCGGTCCGATTGGTCTGACACCAGATGACCGAATACCTCTGCAAAGGGCTGGAGATCCTGTCTCATTTCTCTATTCCTTATATACCATCCTACGCTGCTTCAGCTGCTAAGGTCAACGTTATCAAAGGCAGCTCGACAACTCACGCCGCGAACCAAGTTCTTTCCTCGTATTCGGCAGTCTGTCTTGACCAACAATCTATCGTCCATTTTTCAACATCTTCATCATGGGCATCACCATGTGTTTGGAATGTGTGCCGGATCAGAACGCCAAGCGTGATAATTGCCAACCAGAATAATTTATCCACCCCTGCCCAAACGCACCGTTTTCCACACCGTGGAAAACCACCGAGTGCAGAGCCAAAGTCCGGCCGGATGCAAGGTCGGCAGGGCGCAACTGAATGATTCCGCTCAGACTTCGACGGCCAGCTCGTGCAGCACGCCCGACACCAGCAAAAACGAGCCCGCCGCCACAATCATCCCCTGCCGGTCCCGCGCCCACTTCTGCGCGTTCACCACCGCCTCCGCCAGCGAGCTCTCCGCCGCCGGCAGCTTGACCGTTTGCGCCGCCGCCAGCAGCCGGTCCAGCGGCATGCTGCGCTCGCTGTCCAGCGGCACCAGCAGGCAGGCATCCACCACCGGCTTGAGCGGCCGCAGAAAGCCCACCGGATCCTTGTCCGACAGCATGCCGCAAATCAGCGCCACCGGCCGCCCCCCGCGGAACTTCTTGATGAACCCCGCCAGCGCCCGCGCCGCGTCCGGATTGTGCGCCACGTCCACGATAAAGGGCGGATCGCGCATCACCACCTGGCTGCGCCCCGGCCAGTGCGTCTTCTCCAAACCCGCGCGCACCGCCTCCGGCGCCAGCTCCAGCCCGTAATGCTGCTGCAGCACCTCGAGCGCCGCAATCGCGATCCCTAAATTCTCCGCCTGAAAATTCCCCAGCAGCGGCAGCCGCAACGGCGACCAGGCGCCGTCCGCCGTCTCCACCTGCAACGTCTGGCTCTCGATGTCGTGCGACAATTGCCGCACCGAAACCAAATCCTCCGCGCGCACCAGCGGCGCCTGCTCCTCGCGCGCCCGCGCCTCGATCGTACGCATCACCACCGGCGACTGCCTCCCCGTCACCACCGGCCGCCCCGCCTTGATGATCCCCGTCTTCTCCCGCGCCACCTTCTCGAGCGTCCCCCCCAGATAGGTCGTGTGCTCCAGCCCGATATGCGTCAGCACCGACACCAGCGGCGCCACCACGTTCGTGCTGTCCAGCCGCCCCCCCATCCCCGTCTCCAGCACCGTCACCGCCACCTGCTGCTCCTGAAACCACTTCAGCGCCACCACCGTCGTCAGCTCGAAAAACGTGCCCGGCCGCCCCCCCGGCAGCTCCGCCAGCCGGTCATCCGCCTGCTCCACCTCCACCAGCAGCCGCAGCAAATCCTCGTCGGGAATCGGCGCGCCCATCACCCGGATGCGCTCGCAAAACCGCAGCAGATGCGGACTGGTATATAGCGCCGTGCGCACCCCCGCCTCGCGCAGCGCCGACTCGATCATCGCCGCCACCGACCCCTTCCCATTGGTGCCCGCCACGTGGATGTACGGCAGCGCCGCGATGTCCACCCCCATCGCCCGCAGCAGCGCCTTCGTGGTCTCCAGCCCCAGCTTGACCGACTGCCCCCCCACCCGGCTGTACAGATAGGTCAGCTTCGCGTTTAGAATGGCGCCTTGCTGGCTCATGCCCCGGGAACCTCGGGCGGCTCGCCCTCCTCCAGCCGCCCGCACAGCAGATCCAGCAACTCCGCCAGCCGCGCCTTCAAATCCCCGCGCGACACAATCTGATCCAGCAACCCGTGCTGCAGCAGAAACTCGGACCGCTGAAACCCCGGCGGCAAATCCTGCTGGATCGTCTCGCGGATCACCCGCGCCCCCGCAAAACCGATCAGCGCCCCCGGCTCCGCCAAAATCACGTCGCCCAGCGTGGCAAAACTCGCCATCACCCCCGCCGTGGTCGGATGCGTCAGCACCGAAATATACGGCAGCCCCGCCTCCGCGTGCCGCGCCAGCGCCCCGCTCGTTTTCGCCATCTGCATCAGGCTCAGCATCCCCTCATACATCCGCGCCCCCCCCGACGCGCACACCACCACCACCGGCAAACGCTCCGCGGTGGCCCGTTCGATCAGCCGCGTGATCTTCTCCCCCACCACCGAACCCATGCTCGCCCCCAAAAACGCGAAATCCATCACCCCCAGCACAAGCGCCCGCCCGTGCAGCCGCGCCCGCCCGCAAGTCACCGCGTCCATCTGCCCCGTCTTGCGCCGGTTCTCCTCCAGCTTGCTCTGATACGACGACGCCCCCACAAACCCCAGCGCGTCCACGCTGTACAAATCCCGATCCCACTCCACGAACGACCCCGCGTCCGCCAGCATGTTCAAACGCTCCTGGCGCCCGAAGGGAAAATGGTGGTTGCACAACGGACACACCCTCAGAGCCTTCTCCAGCTCCTCGCGAAAAATCATCTCGTTGCAGCCCGGGCACTTCAGCCACAGCCCGTCGGGCATGTCCCGTTTGCGGGCCTTCTTCACGCCCGGCCTGCTCTTGCCAAACAACGTCATAATCGGTTCACCAAACTCTGCCTCCGGCCATGCCGGTCCGCCCGGTTCATCCGCGGGCCACGGTCAGCACCATCACCGCCGCCGCGCCGGCGGCGCGCAACACCCGGGCGCACTCATGCACGGTGGCTCCGGTCGTCATCACGTCATCCACCAGAACAATCCGGGCATGCTCCACCCGGCGCGGCCGGGACACCGCAAAAACGCCCCTCACATTATGAAGCCGCTGGGCCGCTGTCAAACGTGTTTGGGACGCCGTCGCCCGAAACCGGCTCACCGCGTTCGGCCGGAACGGCAGCCCCACCCGCCGCGCCAGCCCCTCGGCCAGCAGCGCGGCCTGGTTAAACCCCCGGTCCCGCATCCGCCGCGCGTAAAGCGGCACCGCCGTAATCCAGTCCGCCTCGCGCGCCTCCGCTGGCGCCGTCTGCCACAGCGCCGCCAGCCACTCCACCAGAACATCCAGATTCCACAACGCCGCCCCATACTTCAGCCGCCGGATCATCTCCTTCGCCACCCCGTCATAGCGCACCGCCGACCGCGCCCAGACAAACCCCGGACGGTGCCGCCGGCACCAGGCGCACTCGAACGTATCCGTCACCAGCCCCGGCACCGGGTCCCCGCACCGCTCGCAAAACGGCAGCCGCACCGGTTTCACCTGCGTTTGGCAGTCCCAGCACAGACAGCCCGCCTCCTCCGTCATGTGCGCCCCGCACCCCTCGCATGACCGCGAAAACACCATCTCCGCAAGCGCCCGGCTCATACCCCTATCCTATCCCCCCCACCCGCTCCCTGTCCACCTCATTCCTCCCAACACTTGGCTCGCTGTCCGCTGTCCGCAGGACGTGGAGTGCGGCAAAGGATTTTGAAAAACGAGGAGCTTTCCCGGCAAAATAAGGCGCGAATTTTACGATGATGGCGCGTCGCGGGCGATCCCTCGCAGTACTTTAGTACGCGAGGGTCGTCCTCGACGCGTCAGCGCGGAAAAGGCGCACCTTGGTTTTGCCGCCTCGTTTTTCAAAATCCTTTGCCGCCACACTCTTCCCCACCACTCCCCGCCCCCACCAACCACCCACCCTCACACAATCCCCTCCACCGCCGCCATCGCCGCCCCCACATCCGCCTCCACCACAACCGGCTCCCCCGCCGCCTTCCGCGCGCTGGCCACATCCTTCAGCCCGTTGCCCGTGCACAAACACACCACCGTATCCGCCGCCCCCACCACGCCATCGCGCGCCGCCGCCTTCAGCCCCGCCCAGGCGCAGGCCGCCGCCGGCTCGACAAACACCCCCGCCCCGCGCGCCACCTCCGGAATCGCCGCCAGAATCTCCGCGTCCGCCACCGTCACCGCCGCCCCCCCCGACTCGATCACCGCGCGCACCGCCGCCAAACCGTCGCGCGGCAAATCCACCGAGATCGAATCCGCCACCGTCGTCGCCGACACCGGCTCCACGGCCACCCGGCTCCAGTCCGCCGCCCCCCCCGACCTCTGCATATGCCACACCGTCCGGCTGATCGCCGCGCTCGCCGCCGACTGCGCGCAAAGCATCCGCGGCGTCCGGTCCACAATCCCCGCCTCCTTCAAATCGCAGAACCCCTTCCAGACCCCCGTCAAAATATTGCCATCCCCCGTCGGCACCGCCACCCAGTCCGGCACCCGCCCCAGCTGCTCCACCATCTCGAACGCCGCCGTCTTCTTCCCCTCGCGCGTAAAAGGATTATACCCCGTATTGCGGTTGAACCATCCCCGCTCCTCGCACACCGCCATGCACAAGTCAAAGGCGTCATCATACGACCCCCGCACCGCCAGCACCTGCGCCCCGAAAATCAGCAACTGCGCGATCTTCGCCGCCGGCGCCTGCTCCGGCACAAAAATCACGCAGGGCATCCCCACGCTCGCCGCCAGACACGCCATCGAGCTCCCCGCGTTGCCCGTGCTCGCCCCGCAAACCACCGCCGCCCCCGTCTCCCGCGCCCGAACCAGCGCCACCGCCCCCGCCCGATCCTTGAACGACGCGCTCGGATTCTGCCCATCATCCTTCAGCCACAAATTCTCCAGCCCCGCCTCCGCCCCCAAGCGGTGCGCCGCATACAGCGGAGTCCGCCCCACCCGCAACGGCGACGCCTTCGTCAGGTCCGCCACCGGCAACAGCGCCCGATAGCGAAAAATATCCTGCCGCGCCTCATCCACCCACCACCCCTCCGGCTGCCCCTCCGGCCAGGCATAGCGCACCTCCAGATTCCCCCCGCACGCCGGACACACATACCCCCCGAAACCCGCGTCCTGCTCCGCCCCGCACCGATAACACCGGAATCCGCAAAACAATGTCTTCATGACCCCATCATGCCCCAACACCCCCCCCCGCACAACCGCCAAAACCCGCTCCCCTTAGGTGCCGGGCACCGTAAGGACAACATTCTTAAGAATGACCATATAATTAGAGGGCTGTTGCTCCCCACAACCAATTCAAAGCGCCATTCCCACATCCTGTAACAAGCGTCGCCACCACCGCATCAGAGTACGTCGGTTAAAATACCGTGTAAAACAACTCATAAAGAGGCCAATAGCGCACCGACACATCGTTCCTTGGGTGTCGTGGCTATTTGAGGCAACACAAATAAATCATTCAGAATAAATATCAAAGAGATTCAACTGGCCGGGAGCATCAGAATCATCTGGTGCCACAAAATCCTCAAACCTGTCATCTTCTGTCTGCTCATCAAATCCATCTTCTTCTTCAGGAAATGCTCTTACCACACGGCGCTCCGTATGGATGCTTTGCGCTGCTCCTTCAGCGCCAATCGGATCAATCCCGTTTTCCGCAAGCGCATCCAGCAATTCTTGGATGATTTCAGTCCGTCTTCGGGTGAAGGTAGAAGCAAAACACCGCCAAAACTTCCATCCGGCCCGCTCCAGGGTGCGCTGGCGTCTCATGTCGTCAGCCCAGCGGTCCGGACCATGAAAACGATCTCCATCACACTCAATCGCCAGACGGGCATCATTGGTGCCTTCCACCACCATATCAATACGGTATTGGCCAACTTCAACTTGTGGAATAACCCGATAGTCGCGCTGCACAAGTTCATCATACATGGCCCGCTCAAAGTCGGACTCGCAGAGAAGGCGCAAATCTTCAACCTGTTTTTTGTCCTGCCTAAAAGGAGTCTGGAAATGATCGAGAAGCCCCTTCCTTAAATCATTTTGCCCCAACTGGTCGCTTCGTACTGAACGCACCAGATACATCCGATCCCTCGCGCGCGAAGCGGCAACATTAAACCGCTGCCTATGAGAAACCATCGTGCTTGAAAGCGGCGATATCCTGCCAGCCGGACAAACAACTAAGGAAACAAACATAATATCGCGCTCATTACCTTGAAAAGTCATTGGCGTGCCACACGCAATTTGGTGTTTCAGAATAATATCCGGCCCCAATTCACTGGAAATTTTTTCCCAGATAAATCGAGCCTGTTCTGTACCCAACAGCGTCACCACACCGATGCTTCGGCCGGATATGCCCTGATTTTCTGTAAGAGTCCGGATCTCATCAAGTATTACTTTTGCTTCCGCTTCATTTCGGTCATGTTTTCGAACTCCGTCCGTCACCAAAATATCGACCAATGGCGGATCTATTCTCTCGGATGCTTTGGGAATCCGAAGAGGTCGCAATTCATGATTATAAAACTCCCTCTTGGAATATTCGATAATCGGCTCCACAGAGCGGAAATGCTCTCGCAACATCACGGATGTGGGGTTGAAAAGAACCGTAAACAAGTCGTAAATGGATCGGTCTGGACTTAACTGATCCCGTATCAAACTTGGGAAATCCGCCAAATGCCTGTTCATTAAAAGGGCAATATCAGATTCCCGTTCCCCAATTCCTTCAGGAGAAACCTGCTTGTCATCACCCACAACCAGCACCTTTTTGGCACGCAAAATCGCCGGCAGAATCGTGAAGTTGGATTGTGAGGCTTCATCCACGACAACCAAGTCAAAATCGCCAAACTCAACCGGCATGTTCTCTGCAATCCGATAGTGCGGCATAATCCAGCAAGGCACTGCATTTTTAGCTTGGACAACGGCACTTCGCGCCGCCTGCCGGTAGCGGGGGCCGCGCCTTTCACCTCGAACCCGTTTGATTGCATTCAGATAGGACTGCAAAGCACCCTGGACTTTTGGCGATGCCCGTTCAGCCAGCTTTTGCCAGATTCGTTTGGTGACCAGCTCCAAATAGGTCTTCGCCAAATCACTTTCCAGCTGTCTTCGCTTGAGTGCGCTTCTTTGCAATAAACCATGCTCGTCAATCTCTTCCATATATGTTGCCAAGCGGCGGAGTCTCCAGACAGCTTGCCAGTTGTCGGGAAGCAAGGGATCCACACCGCCCTCAATGGCCTTTGTTCTCAGCAGTTCCGCAAATTCGGGCGCACCAGAGTCAGCAACCAACTTGGTTGTCCTAGATACCGCCTCAAGAGATTTGCCCAGTTCTGCTACACGCCTGAGTTCTACGAGCAGGGCATCCCAAGTTTTCTGTATACTCCCAGAGTCATAATCGAATTGTCCTAACATTTGAGAGTAAAAGTCCCGAATTTGCTGAACAATCCTACCTGAATGTGGATGCAAAGCGCGCTGTACTTTTTCCTTGGCTCGCAACGCATCAAGGAGCTTGGCCCGCTCCAGATGATGTTCCAAAATTTGCTGAATTGCATGGAGTGGCTCCAGCTGCTCATTGATTGTCCGAACATCGCCAAGGACTGAAACCACCGTTACGGCATGTTCAAAAAACTCTCTTTCAAGCAACACGCTCTTTTGGACCAACCGGTATAGCTTGATATGCTGCGCCAAGGATAAAACAGACAACGGATTATCCTCTTCCCCCTTGGGCAGACCTAACTCAGTGGCAACCGTGTTCCATCGTGAAGCGAATTGACGCAATGACTTCAAGAATTGCAAATAGCGCTCAACATGTTTCCAGTGCGTAAAGTTAGCTGGAGGAGAGCCTTCAATCTGAATCTCTTCAAGAAGTTTTTTTTGCTCTTTTTTCCCCAGTACTCCCATGACTCCAAAAGGGCTTTGTCTGTTTGCCAACCGCCCTACGGCTTTCATCAACTCAACATTTTGTTCGATTCCCTTCGGGGTGCTGACAGGACGACTGATAAAATCAGCATGACGCGATTCCACAATCCCGAGGTCCTTTCCAAGTTTTGCCAACTGTTTGAAATAGTTCGGCTTTGCTCCTCGGCGTAGTGCGTGTCGAACGGGCTCGACCCAGCTTTGTCGGGCAGCAAAAATATCCCGAAGCAAGTCCATTAGTTCCTTGGACTGCTGCAACAGATTTTGAGCATGCCCCAGCCCTTCTTCAGAAGCATCCGCCAGAGGTGGAATCCTTCCTTCCTGTAAATCCTCTTCCAATCGATGGAGTTCGCATAACTGCTGGTGCAGTTCCAACAGTGTTGGCGTGTCTGGCATCGAATCCCAAGCAGGCAAGGTAGTTCCGAGATAATCCAAATCAACGTTCAGCATCCGCCGGGCCTGTCGCAAGGCGACAATATCCTCGTTGCCAAACTTGGCATCGTATGTAGATTCTATGCCCAGGCGATCTGGAAACCATTCATACTCCCCCTCGCCTTCCACAACTTCTTTCGCAGCTTGCGAGGGATAAACAAATCCGCCATCCAAATGAATTTTGGTCAGATTTTTCTTCGCCCATAATCCCACTCGCTGATCCGTATCTGCCAAGCTACCGTGCAGACGGTCTATTTCGACTTCCAGCCGTTCGATTGTTTTCTCAATGCCCCGAAGTTCGGGGTTTTGCAACCCGGTCGCAATATGATGAATGGATTTGGCGAGCTGCTGCTGCCCATCTTTGTCATTCGTCAACAGGGCGATGACCAGTGGCTGGATTGTCTTCGGAAAATGTGATTTTAGAACCTGTAATGCCGGCTCTTTCATCGAAGTCACCAGCACGCGTTTGCCGTGAGCCATATAGTGGCAAATGATATTGGCAATTGTATGCGTTTTCCCCGTGCCCGGCGGACCCTCAACAACCACCCCATCGCATTTCTCCAAAAACTGTAGAATCTGAAGCTGCTCTTCATTAAAGGGGTGCGGGAAATAGGCATCTCGCACATTTGTCAGTGCAAATGTGGAGGATTCTCCCGTTGTGACACCCCGGAATGCCGGCAGTTCAATATCCTGCCGCTGGTCGGAAGGATCCGTCACGAGCGACGCCAACACTGGCGGCAAGGTTTCTGTCTGCTCGGTCAGCTCCTTAAATGACTCCAAATCATTCAGATAGATATGCTTATTTCGCGGTCGGGCAAATAAAACCCAGCTGTCTGTAATTTGTAAATATTCTGTTACCTTTGGCAGTTTAGAATGCTGATATTCCTCAAAATCGGGGCAATATTGAGCGTCTTTTGCCAAATGGGTTTTGGCATCTCTCAACACCGACTCAAAGGTGGCACACTCAAAAGGGGACAAAATATTTCTGGGCTGTGATGACTGCTCATCGGAATCTTCTGTTTCTGCTGAACGATAAAAATCTGCTGTTTTCCTCTCAAAATTGGAAAGTTGCGGATTCCTCATTGCCTGAAACCTTTCCGTTTCAGCCATTGCCACCACATTTCTGGGTTTGACCGAAAGCCTGGATGTTGTCTCATCAATGTTGATTTCGACCAGTTGAGTGATCAGTGGATATTGAATTCGACAGTCTCCAGTCGGCTCCAAATTCACTTGCCAAATGGCAATCCCTACGCCCCAAACCAATTCGATTTGCGACTCAACAATCCCCCCTTCCAAAGTTTGGCGAAGAGTAAACAGGTCAGAATACAAGGCGATGCTTTTCCGCCGCCGGCTTTCTTCTATTGCCCATGGCTCCCACCGCTTCTGCATATATTCGGAAAACAACTGTTGTACATGCGTGGCAAGCTCATACTCCTCCAAAAGAACTGATCTGTCCGGTTGATCCCACCGCTTATTTAGGATGTCAGATTCACCTTTAGACCCTTCACGGTGATACACTAAATCACTTTGGGGAACAGAGGTGCGTAGATTCGGCTTTTTGGGCGAACCTCTCAGTCCTTTCGAGAATTCAACCCAAGGTGCCAGAATCGGATTCTCTATTTCAGGAGGAGCCGTAGCCCGCAATCGTTCAACGCGAAGCCATACCTCATCACCGTTAGGGTCCTCAACATTTAGCTCGATGCCCGGTAAACTGGCAATTTCGTGCTCGTACCGCGAAAACATCCCATGTTCTTCAACCCTGAAAATTGGTTTTCGGTTGATTTGCTCGATATCTTTCGCGTAATCCAGAAGCGATATAATCCGTTTTTTCAGCTCTGCCATTAGGGCTCCTCTTTATATTTCTGACCTTTGCGGAGAGGAACTATGATTTTTGTATCGGCAATCCAAAACTCAAACACCGTTTACTATCCCAAAATACAGGTCACCAAAATTTCCTCAACCGTAACTGGATAAACACGAAATTCAATGCCAATCTGTAACCTCACACTTTTCACAGGTCGACACCTGAAATCCCGTAATACTAACTAGGTCAGCTTTTCTATGCCGAATGCCTTGAGGATTTCTCGCTGGATGGGGTTGGCTTCTGTGATGACGCTGCCGTAGCGCCCGGAATAGGTGATTTGGGTGATAGATTCCATGTGTTCCATGAGCTCGCGGACGCCGAGTTTTTGGGTGGGTTTATGGGCTTGTGCGACATGTCGTATGTGGCTGAGCAGAATCAACGCGAGAAATTGCAGGAATATCCGGGTGTCCATCGCCGCGGAGGAATGAACCCGTAACCGCTTCATATCCATCTGGTTTTTCAGATCATCGAAGCTGTTTTCAATGACATCTTTTTGCCGGTATGTCCGAAGCGCGTCCATCGGGTCCTTGAAAACGGTGCTCAACACGCAGAAGAATCCGGCGTAGCGTTCTCTATGCTTGAGGATGGCCTCGTTGTTGTACTTCACGCTCAATCCGCGTTTGGGCGTCCGTTTCACGATGAAGAACCGCTCATAGTACTCTTCGTGTGCAGCGACCCGCTTGTCGCTCTCGATCTCCTCTTTGTACTTGAGCAAGTCACTGGTGAATTGGTCAAACTCAACGGCCGCCTGCTTGGCGTTGTAATACAGATGCAGATAGGTCCGCCTGCGTTTGGGTCCCCATTTGTGCAGCACGCTGACCGCAAACAGCGGATCGGCCCCCTCCAGCTTGTGATAGTTCTGCGGCAGCGCAATGCGGTCGATATGCTCGTCGATGTATGTCTGCACCCATTTGCGCAGCGACGGGACGGCCATCGTGAAGTGATGGCGGCTCTCCAGCAACTCGTCCACATTCGCTTGGCTGTAAAAGCCCCGGTCGAGCACCACATGAACCGGTCGCCTCCCCAGGGAATCCAGCGAGTCGAGGGTGTTGTGCAGCGTAGCCACATCGGTGATGTTGCCCTGCATGCGCCGGTAATAGGCGGGCAGCCCGCTCTTTTGCCCGAAGAGCAACGCCAGGTTCAATTGGGGCAGCTTCTCGCCATCCCGGTTGTAGCCGTAGCGGATATACTCATTGCCCTTGGCGTACGAGGAGATCGAGGTGATGTCATAGCACAGGTAATCGTGCTCGAGAACCTTCTCCAGCCACAAGGCATGAAAGCGTTGGCGGTCATCCTCTTTCATCGTCTGCAGCAGCTCGCTGATGCGTTGGCTGGCGATGGGCAGCCCCGCCGGATGGCGGTGCGACAGGCTCCAGCTTTCGCAGCGCGACAAGGGTAGGCCGCGTTGCACAATGAAGTAGAGCAGACTCAGGATGTCCGAATGCTCCTCGGGAAAACAGCGCTTGAGCAAGGTGGCCAGACCCGTTTCTTTCGCCACATTGCTCAAAATCACACTCGGGCCAATCACCTTCGTTGTTGCCGTCGCACCAGCTGCCACCGCCCGCTCGACAATCTTGCGCTTCCGCCGAGTCGGAATAATCTCGCCGGTCTCCGGATCCAGCTTGCCCAGACAAACCTGGCGGTTCCTCGGCGCCTTCTTCTCCTTATCCCAGTAGCTTTCCGCCGAGAACACATACACAACGCCCGTTTTCTTATTCTTATGATGAACCAGATACGCCATAACACACCTCTTTCTAGTTAGAATATGTAGAATATAACTATGTTCAGACAGCAATGCAAGCCTTTTTTTGAAGAAAAACATCAGAAAAATCAGCCTATAACGCTGATCCCACAAGCCCCATAGTTAGACAAAATGGGATTTTAGGGTCGACAACCACAGTTTAGTGTTTCAAAGGAAATAGCTCTGGTAGTTATTCCGCTGTTTTGCTGTGCGGTCAACCATCCACCAGAAAAGGGGCTTCCAATGACAGCGTCTGTTCCAACACGGTCCGAACCGGTCAGCCCCGAGTTCATGCGGCAGATCCGAGACGGCTTGGAAACCGCCATCCAGCAGCTGATAGACTAAAATCGTCAGTCTTTTGGCCAATACAAATGGTTCTGAATTATTCAGGTATGCGGCCGGATATCCTCATAAAAATGGGCCAACGAAGTGCTCACATAGGGCACAAGCCATAATATGCCGATGCCCAAAGTCAGAATGCAGAGCAGCACCCACCCCAAAAACCGCCAGTGCAGCAAAAACAGCTTCCATTTGTGCCCGCGCATCATTTCCTTGCTTTTGGTGATGGCTTGGAGCGGACCAATGGTTGGATCATCCGCAATAATAAAATAGGTCATTGCATAGGAGAGCCCGGCCATGATTCCGGGAACGATCAGCAGCAACGTCCACAGGAAAATGAAGATGCCCGTCAGAAGATATGCGCCCAGAGCGGTTCCAAACCTTTGAAACCCGTCAAACAGCTGCCCCACTCCGGCTCCTGACCGGCGCGCCAGCCGCAAGAAGATCCAGTGAAATCCAAGCGTCAAAGGACCGATGATCAGCAACTGGACAATGTTTCCCAGGACCGGGACGAAACCGGCGCCTATGTCAATAATCCAATATAGCAGGGTCGCGCCTACGCCCAGTCCCCAGTTGTTGCGCAGCGATTCACGAGCCAGTCGCATCAAATCGCGGTTGTGGGTGGCGCCTCTGACACCGCCCCCCGGAGGTGTCGCGTCTGTTGTGGCTATGGGTGCCGACAACGGCGGCGGCTCCACTGGCGGGGGTGCGGCAAACAAATTCTCGACCGATGAAGCTGGAATCCAATTTTCATCCAGCGTGGGATTCCAAACCAAATCGTCCCGTGCAATCCGCCCCTCGCGCGCGAGTCGAAACAGCTCCGCCTCCTCAATCGGACCAAACTGATGCCCATCCTTTATGTAATGCCATTGCATTCCCGCACCTTCACCCTTTCCCGCCCGACACTCTCATCAACCACCTGTCACCCCTCTATTCTGCCCCCGCCGGTACACCCATGTCCAGCTCTTTGCTCCCTAAAATCAAAAATCCTCCCCCCGCACAACGCCTACCCTGGATTATGCACGCGACAAGTCCGGCCCAGATGCGAGGCGTGCGGGGTGAAGCTGTATGGATATACTGCGAACCCCGCAGAACAAAGCAGACGGGTTGGAATCGTCGCGCCTTGGGTCAACATGGATGAAAACTGAATTTTTCATGATTATTTCCGCATCATGCTGCCCTGCAGAAAATAACAATACTTTCATCCATGTTGATGAATAATCCAGGTTCAAGGTTTTGCATCATACTTTCCCTTTTTATTGGTCCGTTCAGATCAAGCATCTCATCCTCTGCGTTTCCGGCTTGCACCCATGTTGACGAATAATTCAGATCCACAATCTTGTCTTGGGCAGTGGCTCGGTCTCTGCTAACTTGTGGCTCAAGTGTGATTTTCCCGTGGAGCCGTCGCGATGACCGTAGCGGATTGTTGTGTCGGACAAGCCTTGGATCAAATTGATATGAAACTATCTCTTCGAGTTGTCGGGTGGCGCGCGGCCGCCTTGCTCTGCATTTTGCTCGCGCTGACGGTTGGCGCGTCGGCCCAACCGGCGGAGTCGGCCTATGACCAGGTGCCGGGGGTGCGTCAGCCGGGACTGCGGCGAATCGTTCACCGCTGGGACTCCAACACCCTCGCGCAGGTATCGGTCTGCCGCCGAAAGCTGCCCCTGCCCCAGCGCGGCCGGTTCAATTTCGCCTGGGCCGAGGCTCACATCAAAGGCTTGGACAAAACCGAATACTACGCCCACAGCAGCATTCACAGCCTGGATGTTTTTTCTTCGGTCGAAGCCGACAAGCTGACCGGCATTTCCCTGCGGCCGGAAGAAGGTCGCTACGCCACCCTGTGCGTCAATCAGGACGACATCGTTGATGGCCCCAACTGCTGGCAGCGCGATGTGGACACCGAGTACAAAATTCTTGAAGACATCGCCGCGCGTCTGCCGGACCGCACGGTGAAGGGCCACCTCAAACTATATACAGACCTCCCCCCGTGCGCGAGCTGCTGGAACGTCTTCAAGCAGTTCATGGCCGACTACACCAACGTATCGGTGCAGGTCATCTATAGGATGAAGTAGGCGCTTCCGCCTCCGCCGCGGGACGCGAGTCCCAAGCGGAAACAATCGCGAGGGTGCACGACAGATTTCTGCTTATGCGGCCTGCGGGAGTGCGGCTCGTCTTGTCCAGAACTCCTCGTAGCGCTGGGATAACAAAGCCGTTCGGATGGATAAGATATGGCTGAGTCCTCTTTGCGACCAATGCATGCCGGAGCCTTTCAGACGCTGGGCCACCAGAGTTTTGCAGGCGGCTTCGACCACGCCCGAGCCAATGAAGTAGCCGCGTTCTCGGAAGTATTTATATCGCATGCGTTCACGGTTTTTCTCGAAGTAGGCCAGCGCTTTGGCTCCGGCCTCGGCTTGGCTGGGCGGGAACGCTTTGCGCGCCTCAGCCAGGAAGGTGTCCAAGTGGCCACGCAAGAGGAGTTTCACCCCTCGGCGTCGTCGTTTTCGACCGGATGGGGTCTGGTGATCTTCGATGAGTTTCACAACGCATT
>LSQX01004887.1_pt1 | contig 16827 bp, 11 predicted proteins | sample 654561 | NCBI WGS metagenome assembly LSQX01 (sample SAMN04489861, study PRJNA283612) | anaerobic digester metagenome | isolation source: 4 biogas reactors fed with cattle manure at either 37C or 55C with and... | place: Denmark: Kongens Lyngby | collected 2014
TACACCTCCGCCGTCCTCTGGCGGGCCTGCCACTTACATTTACAAAGGCTAATTGTCATATGATAGCAGCACTTGGCTCAATATCAACGGCACATGGTATCGCTACGTAGGTGTAGATACTGGTACTCTGGAAGGCTTGGATGAAGGCAAGGAAGTAGAAGTAATCTTTACAGTCTTCCAAGGCGAGACAGTAATTATTAGCATTAGCCAAAGCGTCGACGACTCAGAAGAATAAAGACAGGACCCCCATACCGCACTGGTATGGGGGCCTTTCTTTAGTGCGCCCGGCATGGGCGGCAGCATGACGGTGGGAACTGCAGGCCAAAAACGGGGGTTTCCACCGTGAGTTGGAATCGGAATAAAAAGAGGTCCGGCAAATAGAGTCCTAAATGCCGGATCTCTCTAATTTAAACCTTGAACTGTTTAGGCATGGAATACAGAAGAGTATAAGCTATATTATGAACTGGCCATCGCACCACCTAAAGGAGAAAAAAATAACAGGTAAAGGCAGCAGCAATAGCTTTAGCAAAAGCTGATGGTGAATTATTGCCAGTAATATTTTGAAGGATATATCTAAATATGTGTGGAAAAATCTAACTTGGAACATGTAACTACCGGAGATATTCTAGTAGCTGCATTGAATAAAGGTTATATTGATGAAGCAACAGGGAATAAAATAAGTCGGGATATGATTGGTAAAAGAAGATGCCAACTGCTACATTTACGGAATATCTAAGGTGCTTTTTGCAGAAAAATTTTTAAGTTGTCTCTAATGTTTTTATAGGGAGTGATATTATGACAAACAAAGTATATGTTGAAGCCGCCAGCACTCTGCCTGTTTATGACGAGTGCGACATACTTGTTGTTGGCGGCGGTTCCGCCGGGCACAGCGCAGCGATTGCGGCTGCCCGCGCCGGAGCAAAAAATATCATCCTTATGGAGCGTTATGGCTACATGGGCGGTGATGTCACGGGCGGCTATGTTATTATGGTACCTAAACTTTCATGGTATGACAAGTCTTTTGTGCGCGGTCTGCAGGAGGAGTGGTTTACCCGGCTGGAGTCTATACCGGATGCCGTGCTGGGTCCGCGGCTTGACCAAATCGGTGCAACCGATCCCGCATTGATTAACGCCTGGAGCGCCATTCACGGGTGTGTCAGCGAGAGCGCTCCGCATAGACTTGTCCGTGCTGTCTATTTCGAGCCCAACCAACTTAAAATTGAAATGGATAAAATGCTCCTGGAGGAAAAGGACAGGATCCGGGTGCTCTATCATAGTTGGGGGACGAAACCGATTATGGAAGGCAATGAAGTAAAAGGCGTTATTTTCGAGAGTAAAGAAGGACGGCAGGCGATTTTTGCCAAAGTAGTCATTGATGCGACAGGAGACGGCGATATCTTCCGTCAAACAGGTGCACCCTTTCAAACAGTGGCTGACAGCAATACCCGTTCGAGCACGACAGCGCTCGTGTGGCGTATCGGCGGCATTAACTGGGATCTGTTTACTGAGTGGAAAAAAACGAATCCGGAAGCCAGTGCCGCACTTCATAAGGGTATTGCTGAAATCGCCGGGTTCAGATGTGCTCCGATTGCGTCCAACCGGAATGACATTTGCTGGATAAACAACTGGCATGCAGATAAAGATTGCTCAAAGATTGAAGATCTTACGCAAACGGAAATTAAAACTCGCGCCACCATGCGGGATGTACTGGAGTATTTGCGCGAGGTATGTCCTGTAGCCTTTAGGAATGCTTATCTCTATGATATTGCTCCTCAACTGGGGGCGCGCTGCAGTCGCAGGCTGCAGGGAGAATATGTTATGACGATGAAGGATTTTGCCTTTGCCCCCAAGTTCGACGATGTTATCGCCTGGCATTCAACCATTTGCCTGATTAATGACTGTGCACCGGTTGAAATCCCCTATCGTGCCATATTGCCGAAAAATGTGGAAAATTTGTTGTGCCCCGGCCGTCATTTCTCTGCAGACGATATAGCCATCGACTGGCTGACATTGATACCACAATGCATCGGTACGGGCCAGGCTGCCGGAGTGGCGGCTGCCGTTGCTGTTATGGACGGCTCCAGAGTGCGCAATGTGAATATTAAAAAGGTTCAGGACATCCTGGTTGAGCAGGATGTACCGCTGCCGCGAAACGAAAAAACCGATCCTTCTTATTTGCAATGCTGCGAAGAGCACGAATATGGCTTATATACTGATGCCGCCAAAAAGGCTCGGGCCAACCCTGACGGCCTGGACGCGAATTTTTACTATGAAAACGTATTGCCGCTCTATATAAAAAAATAGCTATTCTAAACTAAAACAGTTTACAGGAGCGTGGAGAAATGAAAATTGCACTGATGGTGAACAGGGGCAATTTTGAGCGTTACAGTGGTTATGAAAAGATTCCTTCTGACTGGGAGCTGGTTCATCTTGGCAACGGGCCGGTGGATGAGGATAAGCTTGCCGCCACGGATGCTGAAGTTATCCTGGTGGATTCAATACTGCCCATTTCTGCTAGGGTCATTAATAAGATGCCAAACTTGAAGTTGATTCACACCCAGGGAGTTGGATTCAATTACGTGAACCTGGAGGCAGCCAGAAAAGCCGGAGTTTATGTATGCAATAATGCGCAAGTTAACTCCGGCGCGGTGGCGGAGCAAGCCATCCTACTTATGCTGGCAGTCCTGCGCAACTTCCGGGAAAATGAGGATATGGTCTATGATGCTAAACAGATTGAAGCAAAAAACCGTTGTTTTGAAAATGCACTAACAGAGCTTGGCGACTGCCATGTGGGCATCATCGGACTTGGCGCCATTGGCAGGGAGGTTGCCGGGAGACTCCGGGCTTTTGGCTGTAAACTTAGTTATTATAGCAGGCGTGAAGTACCTGATTGTGATATGCCCCGCTTAACTTTAGACGACATTTATTCCGAATGTGATATTATTACCTTACATGTTCCGGTAACGGAGGAAACTATTGGCATGATTGATGAAGCTGCCTTTAACAAAATGAAGCCCGGTGCTATTCTGATCAATACGGCCCGCGGAGAATTGGTGGACCAGGAAGCCCTCTGCAGAGCCTTGAGTGACGGAAGGCTGGGAGGGGCCGGTATTGATACGCTGTACCCGGAGCCTGTACAAGCGGACAACCCGCTTCTCAATCTCCCGCAGGAAGTACGCAAAAAAGTGGCCTTATCTCCACACATCGGCGGCATAACGGCAGGATGCTTTAGGCGAGGCTATACTAATTTTTGGAATAATGTGCGAATCATTTCTGAAGGCGGCCGGCCGTTTAACATTGTGACCGGCTTGTAAACCATTGCTTTAAACCTGAATTCATACCGGCATGGCGTACCGAACCTGCGGGCTTCCGGGCGGAAAGCAATTTTTCAGGCATATGGAATAATAAAAAGAGGTCCGGCAAGTAGAGTTTCTACATGCCGGACCTCTTTAATTTAATACCTGAGCTGTTTAGACATGGAGCCTATCTTTTCCACAGGGATTTCATCTTTGATTTACATGAAAATCAGGCTGCTTCGCCATGGTCAGTTGCTGTGTTGTCCGTTTCTCCATTGTTATCCACATCACCTGCCGGTTGTTCAACTGCTTCTTCGTTGGTTTCCGTATCACCCGTTATTTCCGCTTTACCGGCTTTTCTGGCATTTTCAAATTCTGCTATTGCATTTTCCAGTGCTTCCATTGCTTCATTGACATCTTCTTCGGTTTCGGCAGCCTCCTTGGCGGCAATGGCGGCTGCAATGGCGGCTTCAAGTCTATTCATTTCCTCTTGTGTAACCCAGCAAGTGCCTGCCGGTACGTCCTGCCCGTCTGTGCTTACTGCAGTATTCGCTTTAATGGCTTCAGCTTCTTGGATGGCATGGTTGATTCCGGAGGTGTCCGGTTTAACCGCATCGTCACCGGGGGTTTCTTCGCCGTCTGTTGGCTGTTCCTCATCTGCAAGTGCAAACGTATCCGCTGAGCCGGTCGTCGACACACCCAGGATGTTAAACACCACAAATATATTGTTAGCTTGTGAACTGCGCAAAATGATCCAGGAAGGACTTGCATTGACCAGCGCTTCACCGGCAGCTGGACTTGTACCTGAACCCGTAGCGTATGCAACCGCTTTTCCACCAAAATCAGCAAGTTCTAGTTCATTAACAGCATCTGCTATTTGCTGCGCAGTAAAACCTTCTTTCTTTATTCCGACGATAACGACATCCTTTCTCAAATCTCCCAGAGTGTTGCCAATTCCATTATCCAGCATTCCGCCGAATTGTGTATATTCCTCAACGGGGTTGGCGCGGAAGTTGTCGTAACCGCGCCACATGTAATAATCTAGTTCATCTGCTTCGATAAACTGCAGGAGCTCTGCCGGCATTTCAAAGCATTTGCATATCTTTTCTCCATAATTGCAGTCCGGAGCACTGCAACCTTCTTCCTCAAGATTTGCACCGCAATTTCCGCATTTAGCACACTGACATGTATTATGGTAAGCGCACGGTTCATCATCGGAACAGCTCCTGGGCAAACCGGTCGCGCCGCATTCTGCGCATATGAGGCAGTCTTCCTCACTTGGCACATGTCCGCTGCCGCCCTGCGGTATAATGACAACGCCGCATACAGCACAGACTATATGACATCCGCTATCATCCGGAGTGTGCGCTTTGCCTTTGATTACCTTGCCGCAGAAGAGATTGCCGCAGATTGTGCAATCATCCTCCGAGGGAGAGGGTTCATCACAGGCGCAGAAATCCGGGTACAGGATGATGTATGATGCGCTGCCGCTGACCGAGAAGAACCAGGTGCCGGGGACAAAATCATCCTTAAAATCTGCAAACGTAGAATTGGTGTGATAAGTTGTAGTAGAGAGGGGTGTATTTTGATAACCTGTTATCCCCTCAGGCAGCTCGTTGGCAAAATTAAGTGATCCTGTGTTGGTTCCGACAATTACTATTTTTTCTCCATAATCTGCCAAATCCCCAAGGCTTGCAATCCCGGTTTTACTGTATGGCGAGTTGCTGGCGGCCATTGAATAGCCGTACCATGCGCCGTATTCGTTGTCCGGGTAGGATGCAAACAGCGCCTGAAGTTCAACCGGAAGCACGAACTTCTGCGGTACGCCGGAGACAACTTTGTATTCAACACCGTTGGCCATTATAGTATAGTTGTCTGCATTCTCAGGGCTAAATGGTTCATCGCCGCCACCTGTTGTGGCTTCGCCATAAGTTGCGATGGATTTTGCAATGTCATTCCAGGTTACCGTACTGCTCCAGTTTGTTGCATCATCGTCATCTACGCCGTCCCACAGCGTTATTGTTTTGTCAATAAGGCTAAGTACCTGCGCATTGCCGATATACTTGGGCATCCAGATGTTCTCATCCGATACGGTGTACAGGAGTACGAAGACCATTGTCCCGTCTTCGCCGGTCACGATGCCCCACCTGCCGGGCCCCATGTTGGAGGGAGAGGTAACTTGTGCATACCCGGCCAGGTCAGTAATGCTGCCGGCTATAGTGTCAAGCCCCGTACCCTTGAAGCCGAAGATAACGACGCTTGCACCGCCGCCCAGCACCGTGCCGTTGTTAGCCCATTTGCTGCTGGAGCCGTACATATCTTCGTGCAGCCAGCCGGACTCGGTTATTTCCTCGTTCAGCCTGTAAGCACCCGCGCCGTACCAGACTTTTTGCTCTGCGGCGGCAGCGGCAAGCTCTGAAAGCTCCGCCGGCATGAAGGAGGGCCATTCTTTTTCCGGCCTGTCGTACCACATAATTCTGACTGTGGAGCCGGAGATGCCGACGAGCATACCCTTGCCCTTGACATAGATGCCGCCCGGCAGGGAAGTGCTGCTCTTGCTTGACCTGTACTCGAAGTCGGACATGCAGCCGGCGCCCGCATAGGTGAAGTTGATCCTTATTGTTTCTCCGAAGACGCCGGGACCTATGGCGATGAAGTCGCCGGGACCGTAGACTTTGTCATACATGGGGTCGGCGGAGGAATGGTTGTGTCCCCACAGGAAGATGACATTGGGGTATTTGTTGAGGACATTGATCAGCTTTAACGAATTGCCCGTTTCCCTGTCCCCGCCTTCGGGAGCGGTGTACGTATGAATGGGATAGTGGGCTACGATAAATACCGGTATGTCTTTTGCCTGTTTGCCAAGGTACTCATCCAGCGCGGCAATTTTGTCCTCGAAGAACATTTGCGCCGCGCCGTATTCTGCGCCGTACCAGTCTACTTCCTCAGGGTCGGTATACTCCGCGCCAAAGGGGATGATGATATAGTGGGGGGTCTCTATGGGATCTTCTCCGGCTTCATACATTCTCGCCACAATTTCCTGGAGATGCGGGTATTCATCCGGATTGTCCTTTACCGTTTGGATAGCGGCGCCTGCCGTTTCCCAGCATTCATGGTTTCCTAAAATAAAGAGGGTATCATTTTTAACGAAACCTTTTGCCTTGAATTCATCGGCAATTTCCGCCAGAGCCTTAATATTTGCCCAGCTGCCTTCAATGTCGCTTGTGTAGGCGCTGGTATGGTCTCCGGCCAGGGTCAGATAATCAATCTGGCCAACTTTTTCCGAGAGCTTTTCCATCCACAGCTTAAACAGGTTTTCGCCCGATGTTGCATTCCTGTCGAAATGCACGTCGGAAGAAAACCCGAGATAGACCTCGCCTTCAACCGGGTTTTCACTCCAGCTCCGGATGCCTTCATCAATGACCTTTAGCGACGGTTTGGCTTCAAACGGTGCTGCGCTTACAACATTTACCCTGATTTTGGCGGTAAATTCGGCAGCGGGAGCGGACTCATAAATGTTTGCGATCTTCCAGGTGACCTCCCTGTTTTCAGCCGGCAAGCTTCCCGTTGCCGACAGCAAAGCAGTAAGGTTCAGGCTTTTGCCCACTTCCAGGGTAATTGCATTCCTTGCGGCAAACTCCAGGTTGCGGGGCGCGCCGATGGCTACTTTTGTTACTTTGTTAACCGGGAAAAGTTCTCTTCCGCGTACAAGCACATAGGAATAATCTGTTCCGCTTAAGGTGAAGTTCAGAACACACCATGTTTTGGGGCCCATTTCCGCAGGGCTCTCAACCTTCGTGTAACCGGCAATGTCGGTTGGCGGATCCCATACACCTACGAAATTGTAGCTCTCGTCAAGTTCAAAGCAGGCGTAGACATATGTGCCGGGGATAATGCCCTGGTCGTCGAGACTGGGATCGTATGCTATATCCGGCGGCCAGGCGTAAATACGTGAAGAACCGGTTGCAACCAGCTCGGGCGGATCTTCAAAAACAGGCTCCGGATACAGAACAACAAAAAGCAAATCCCCGTCGCTGACGGCCAGCCAGCTGCCGTCTTTCGTAAGCTCTTCCGGTGTGGAAACGGGTCCGCCGCCGTAACCTTCGATGCCGGCAGGCGCTGCAAGTGTTGAGCCGTCTGTTGCCCTAAAGCCGATTATTAACAGATTGTCCAGAGCGTCCAGTCCGTTTAGTTCCTGCATTCTGCCGGAGGACCAGTTGGCATCCTTTTCCGCCGTTTTCATATACTCGTCATAACTGCCCCAAACAGCTCCTTTGACTGACGGGTTCAGCATCAAGTCTGCAAGCTCCGGTACGGCCAGCAAATCGCGGTCGAAGTCCGGATCTGGAGCGGGTTCGGGGTCGTTGACTGTTACGTATGCGTAAAACGAACCGGGGGTTTTGCCGGTAATTCTCAGCTGGGTGTTTCCCCCGAAGGTCCTGGGATCCACTCCGGGAAGGTCGTCAATGAGCTCGATTTCATCGATTTTGCAGATCTCATAGGGGTTGGTAAAGGGCGGATAAGTACCGGGCGGCAGTGCAATGGTCCCGTCGGGAGGTTTAATGTCATCTTCTGCCGGTGCCGAAACCCTGCCTTCCGTTCCCGGCTGGACGAATTTTCCGTCGCCAATGCTGACCTGCCCGGCTCCTTCCGCGACAACAACCCTTGCGCCGGACACCGTAACCGAGTTGCCTGTGCCGGATTCAACGCTGACCGTTGATACATTGCCGGTACCTCTTATTTTGACATTATCGGCATCGACGGCAATGCTTGTGACCTTGCCGTTTACCACTATGTCAGCCTTGTCGCCTATGGCTTTGATGCTGCCGGCGGTTGTTCCTTCAGCCAGCGTAACCCGTGTGCTGCCCCCGACAACGACATGTGTAAATGTGCCTTCCAGGATTACATCGTCGCTGCCGTCATTGATGTTAACGACGGTAACATTGCTGTTGCCGCTGACGCTTACGCGAATATCACCTGTGGACGGGTCTACATGGATTACCAGGTTGTTAACATTTGCACCGATTATCTTTATCGAGTCGACCCCGCCGCCGTTAACATACATGGTGCCTGTGACTGTCGAGTTTACAAGCGTGAAGTCGCCGGTGCCTACTCCCTGGGTTACATAAAGGTCTTTAAACTTTGCACCGTCCAGTATCACCCCCGGTGTGTTGACAACCACGATGTCGCCGTCTCCGCTGTATGTGCCCGCCTGGTGTATGAACATGTCGATGAGATTGTCAATGACCGTGATAACTTCTGCGCGGTTAATGGGGTCCTGCGGGCGGAGAAAACCGTCAAACCCCTGTATATAGCCTGCAGCCGCCATGCCGCCGACCCCGGCTTTTGCCCATTCGGACACAGCCGCAGCATCTTTAAACAGGCCTAATCCCCCAGGATCCGGTTTAATATTAAATACCCGGGATAAGATAACAAATGCCTCTTCGCGCCTGATATTCGATTCTCCCCTGACCTTATTGCTGCCGGCGTCTCCCTTGACTATGCCGGCGGCGGCAAGCCTGAGGGTGATTTCGTAATACCAGTCGCTTTTTTTCAGGTCTGAGAACCGGTTTTCGCCAGCGGTTTGATACGCCATAATCGAGTCTATTACTTTGAAGAACTCGCCTCTTTTGATAGGATTGGACGGTTTAAAGCTTCCGTCTGAGTAACCGTGGAGAACTCCGGCATTCGACCATTTTTCAATCGTGCCGGCTGCCCAGTGCCCCGCTATGTCGTTGAATGCAGCAAAAACAGAAAGCGGAGGGAGCATGGAAACCAGCATAACAGCGATTAATACGATTGCCAGTAGCTTGCGTTTCATCTGAAACCTCCAATCTAATATGTATTTCATAAGTACATCACTGTCACGGGGTCGGTTTATGACAGTGATGTATAATATAACAGGTATAGTTATTAAAAAATTCGAAAAATTTTGACATATGCAGCAAAAGCACCCGGCAAACGCCCGGGAAGCAGGCCATTGACAAGCAGTTAGGAGAGAAACAAAATTCAGGGCACAGATGCCAAATCAGCTATGGAAAAATAAGCTTAATTTTAACAATATATATAAACTATAGAATGAATTCTCAGTAAAGCCAATAAAAAAAAGTCATATATGACACATTTCGAAAAAGCCTTCTACCGGCTCCCGCCTTGCTTTACAGCCCCTGAATGCCTGTCTTTGGGGGAAGCGGGAGCTCTTGTTTGTGTGCCGAGTACAAATAAGCCGGAGCAAATTCATGCGGGCAGCACTATACGGGTTCTGACCGGAAACTTCAACCGGCTGCTGAAACTAAGGGACGGTCTTGTAACCTGCCGGTTTTGAGCCGGAAAGGATTTTCTGCGGGTATATTGAATATTGTTATATGCCCTCATGCATTTTCCAGCAAAATTCGCAGACGGGGAGGTATGTTTTATGTTGTGTGAAAACATTAAGGGATGCTTGTTTTACAACGACAAAATGGATATTGACAGCGCACTTGGCAAAATGTATAAACGGAAATACTGCGAGGGAGACAAGACAATTTGTGCCAGGTACATTGTAGCCAGCAGGATTGGCAGGGAAAATGTGCCGGCGAACTTATATCCCAATATGCATGAGAGGGCGAAAAAGATTTTGGAGGAAAGAGGCCTGAGTTTGGATTAAGCAGGGCGGAGATGCCGCATTGGGAGTGAAAAGGTGAAGAAAAATATCATGGTCGTATTTGGGACAAGGCCGGAGGCAATCAAGATGTGCCCTCTTGTTAAAGAGCTAAAGGCAAGAAGGCTGGAAGTGGTTGTCTGTGTAACCGGGCAGCACCGGGAGATGCTGGATCAGGTGCTTGAGGCCTTTGCCGTCTCTCCCGATTATGACCTGGCGGTAATGGAGGAAAAGCAGAGCTTGTTTGATATTACAAGCAAGGTTTTGCTGCAGATGAAGGACGTTTTGACGGAGGTCAGGCCCGATGTGGTTCTGGTGCACGGGGACACAACCACAACCTTTGCCGCGGCTTTGGCCTGCTTTTACCTGCAGATACCGGTGGGGCATGTGGAAGCGGGTCTGCGGACATATAATATTTATTCGCCTTACCCGGAGGAATTTAACCGGGAAGCGGTAGGCCTTTTGGCCGAGTACCATTTTGCGCCTACGGAAAAGGCCAAAGAGAATTTGCTCCGGGAAGGGAAAAGGGCGGAGAGGATTTTTGTCACGGGCAATACGGCCATTGACGCTTTGAAAACCACCGTGCGGGAAGATTACAGCCATGAATACCTGGAGTGGGCAAAAGACAGCCGGTTGATTATGATTACCGCCCACCGCCGGGAAAACCTGGGCGAACCCATGCGGCGCATGTTTTCCGCCATCAGGCGGATTGTGGATGAATACAGGGATCTGAAGGCCATTTATCCTGTTCACCTGAATCCTGTGGTCAGGGAGGCGGCCGCTGAGATACTGGGAGGCTGCGATAGGATAAGGCTGGTTGAACCGCTGGATGTTTTGGATTTTCATAATTTTATGGCCCGGGCTTATTTGATATTGACCGACAGCGGGGGGATTCAGGAGGAAGCCCCCAGTCTCGGCAAGCCGGTGCTGGTGATGCGGGAGGAAACGGAAAGGCCGGAAGGGATTGCAGCGGGGACGCTCCGGCTGGTGGGCACGGACGAGGAGACTATTTACCGGACCTTTAAGCTGCTGCTGGAGGACGAAGGAGAATACCTGAAGATGAGCCGGGCAAGCAACCCTTATGGCGACGGGTTTGCCAGCCGGCGAATTGCCGATATCCTTGAGTACGGGAAAATAATGCAGGAGTACTCCGGGTGGCCAAAGACGCAAAAAAGCGGGGATTAAACCCCGCTTTTTTGGCAGTCCTGCCTGGAGAGCCGGCAATAATATGTGAAATGAACTGAAAAGTCCGCTTTCATAAATCAAAGCGGACTTTTGGGGGTAAATATGATGATTATGAAGCATCTGCTTCCTGGCTTTCGAGCTTTAGGCAAAGGAAAATCACGGCGGCCGTGAGCCAGAAAAGCATTGTTATTTTCGGCATGTAGATAATGACTTCGGCGATGCCCTGGGTGAGGATGCCAAGCAGGGCGGACAAGGCGGCCATTACGGTGTGGCTTAGGAATTTGTCGCGGCTTGTGCCCAGGGCTTTCATTCCCCTTTTAAAGATGCCGGCCAGCAGCCAGAGGAAGGCGAGAAGTCCGATAATGCCCATCTCAGCCATGATTTGCAGGTAGGCGTTGTGACTGTGGAAGGGCCTTTTTGTCCTGTCAAGCATGTAATAGGGGTACATCTTTTGAAAGGCCTGGTAGCCAAGGCCGACGCCGGTTAAGGGGTAGTCTTTGACCATCCCCAGGGTTTCTTTCCAGACTGTTAAACGGTAGGCTGTGGAAGTATCCTGCGGGTCGCCGATGCTGGAAAAACGCTGCAGGAAGACATCGGGCATGGCGGCTGCCCCGATCAGGGCGGCTATCAGGAGCAGGATGATTAATCTCCTGTCCTTGAGGAGAATAAAGAAGACGGCGGCCACAAGCAGGCCGAGCAGACCTCCGCGGGAGAAGGTTAAAAGCAGGCAGAGGGCAAGGGTGCAGGCTGTGATAAGGTAAAAAAGCTTGGCCTGCGGTTTTTTGGCGGTAAAAAAGAGGGCTGCTGCAAAAGGTATCAGCATCAGCAGGTATTCGGCCAGGACATTGGGGTTGCCGAAAAAGGAGTAAACTCTTACGGTAATGCCGGAGCCGCGAACGGGATCTATCCAGCCCTCTTCCATGGGGGCGCCGGTTAAATACTGGTAGATGCCAAAAAGGGCAACGAGAAGTCCTGAGAGAAGGGCAATGATAAGAAAGGTTTTTAATTCTTTCTTTGTTTTAATCTGATTTATGAGTACGAAAAAGGCGAGGAAGGAAAAAGCATACATGGCGAGATCCCGCAGGCTGCCCTTAAGTGTTGCCGAACCAAGGGTAGCCAGGACTGCCGTAAGCAGGTATATTACAAGGGCCGGCTCTACGGGCAAGGGGAAGAGTTTCAGCCTGCCTTTCAGGACGGAGTGTACGGCAAAGGACACGCCAACCAGTCCGGCCAGGAGAAGCAGCATTTCGTTGGTGACAAAAGGCAGGGCAAAGGCAAGTAAAAAGAGCCCCCAGCCGGTATTATGCAGCACCGGGAAAAGAACTGCGGCTGCTGCCAAAAGTTTCAGGGCCAGGCTGAAGGGCAAAAGAGCAAGGGCTGCCAGCGCAAGTATGCCACAGATGATAAAAAGCAGGTAAGGGCGGGCCGTTGTATATTTATAAGCACGGTAGGTTATGCTTGCGGGCAGGCTCTTGCCTGCGAGGCGGGAAATGGGCAGCAATATTTTGCCAAGCAGCCATTGTGGCGCACGGTAAAGCCTGTAGAGCAGGCTCTTATGCCAGATGGGAGGGGAAACATCCCTATGCCACAGGACCTTTGCCAGGGTGCTTGCGGCAAAGACTGCGGACAAAGAGGCGGCGAGCCTGTCCAGGGCGGCGGCCGTTTTGCTGCCTTTCCGGCAATTGGAAAGGAAAAGGGCAAGTTTCGTGGTTAGCCTGGCTGTTAAACTGTGAGCAAACAATGAAATGCCTCCTTTAGGGGGACCTGAAAGGTGCTAGTCTTCTATGTCGACCTTGAGAACGGTGGTGCTGACCATAAAATCCCTGTTGCCCAGGACAACGGTGCTGCCGACGCGCAATTCATAGGAAGCAATGGCAACCGCTTTATCCGTAACAGAGGCATATCCTTCCCAGGTCACAAGCATATCAAAGCGTTCCGGAACGTCGGCCAAAACCACCCGGCCGTCCGCCGTTTCAACGGGTTCTTTGTGGGGAGTGACTTCCGCCGCAATTATTTTCCCCAAATGGCTTTTGGCGGTGGGGTCAAAGACGGTGCTTCCCACCTGCACGGCATCCACTGTGTACTGGCTGACATTGGAAACCAGGGCCAGGACAACCACTTTCTTTCCGCCGGTGCCGGGCTGGCCCGCTCTTTGCGGGCGGGTAAAGTGGTAGGCGCCCCCGGCTACGACGGCAATTACCAGGATCAGAACCAAAAGGTCAATAATATTGATCAGACCGAATAATCTGCCTTTTTCGTCCAACAGCCTCAAATTAATTCATTCCTTTCCCGTATTTTTTATAAACTTCCGTATGCACGGCGGCAAGCTTGGCAAGGGAGAAATTTTCTCTGGCGTGGCGGTAAAGGTTTTCGCCCAATTGTTTTGCCAGCTCGCCGTTGCGCAAAAGCGTAAGCAGGCGCCCGGCAAAGGCGGCCGCATCTCCGGCCGGGAAAAGCAGTCCCGTTTCCCCGTCTATAATCAGCTTTCTGATTCCTCCTACATCCGAGCTGACGGAAGGTTTGCGCAAAAGGGCGCCTTCCAAAAGGACGTAGGGCAGGCTTTCGCTGTAAGAGGTCAAGGTGTTGATATCCAGGGCCTGCATAAAAGGCAGGGGATCGGAGATGTGCCCGGCAAAATGAACCCTGTCTTTAAGCCCGAGCTTGTCTCTTAAGGCCAGCAGCCTGTCCCGTCTTTCCCCGTCGCCGCCAATGAGAAAATGGGTATCGGGTTCCGCCTCCGCCACTGTTTTTGCCCCCTGCAGGAATATATCAAGGCCTTTAATAGGGTGCAGGCGGGCTAAAATTCCTACTATTTTTGCTTCTTCAGGAATGTTAAGCCCGTGCTTTTTCAGAAATTCCTGCCTTGATACGGTCTTGACGGGGGCATCGAAATCCAGTCCGTTGTAAATCACGGTAATTTTGTCTGCGGGAAATCCCCGGGAAACGAGCATTTCCTTAAAGTTTTCGGAAACGGCAAAATAGCCGTCGAAGGTTTTTAAAGCCAGTGTGTTGAGGGTTGTATATACTTTATGCTGGTAGAAGTTGTGCTGGAAATCCAAGAGGAAGTCGCTGTGGATGGTTGTCAGCGCAGGTATTTTGTAAAGCTTGCGGATCAGGGCGCCGTAAAAATTGGCCCGGGGTCCGTGGCAGTGCAGGAGGGTGTAGCCTTCCCTGCGCAGGAGCCGGCCCAGTTCAAAGACGGTGTGTAGCTGGTATCTTTTCCTTTGCTGCAGGGTTCCGATGTTTAAACCCATTTTGCGGCCTTCATTGAAAAAATCCCCCGCCATCAGGCACATCAGTGTAATGTCTATTTTCTTTTGCAGTGCCTGAACAAGGGAGAGGACATGGGTTTTGGAACCTCCCATTTCACCGCCGCTGATCAGATGCATTACTTTCATTGCCGGTAATAACTCCTTTTGGCATTTTAAGGACCGTTTTCTGAGCCGTCTCACAGCATAAACTCTTCTAATATTCGCTAACGGCTAAGAACTATCCTTCTCCTGGGGTATTAATTAAACTAACTGAAGAAAGGAAGAAAAGCGCGGGCCGCCGCAGGCTGCGGCGGTTTTATTGACAGTGCGGCGACAGGAAAGTAGAATATGATTGCGGAGGAAAGAAGGGATTTTATGTTTACCGGGTTAAAAAAACGGCTGCTTGAAACGGCCAAAAATATTCTTTTGGGCAATGACGCCGCCAGGTTCTGGACCTACAGGGAAAAATACTTCCGGACCAAAAACGGCCTGCTTCGGATGTATTACAAGTACCGCTGCGCCGTCATCCTGCGCCGGAACAATGCGGCTATTCCCATGGATACCGTAATTAAGGGCAAGATTTACCTGCCCCACGGTTTAAACGGCATTTTGTTTTCCCAGGGGGCGGTGATCGGCAAAAACTGCACCATTTTTCATCAGGTCAGCATCGGCTCCATAACTTTGCCCGATGCCCAAAAAAGCGGCGCTCCCGTTATCGGTGACAATGTCTACATCGGCGCCGGGGCAAAGATTATCGGCGGTGTCAGGATCGGCAACAATGTCAGGATAGGGGCGGGCTGTGTAGTTGTGGAAGATGTCCCGGACAACTGTACTGTGGTGATGCCAAAGCCCCGGATAATCAGGCATGAGAAGCCAAAGGACAATACATTTATCTCCTGGGAAGATTTCAGCGCCAAAAACAAATCGGACAAGTAGCTTCCCCGGAGGTGCCGGGCTTTTGCGCCCCGGCAGCCTTTTTGCGGCAGGATAACAAAAAAGTTATGTCGAAAGCTAAAGCATACCCGCGCCGGGCTGTTTCCGGTGCCAAGGAACGGTAGAGAAAAAAGAGGTAGCATTAGGGGGAGTATGTTGTGAGAAAAAAAGCTGCACTGTTTTTATTAATGGTTTTGCTGCTCTGCCTGCCGGTTGTAGGCTGCGGCTCAAAAAACGCGCCGGAGCCGCAAACCGAAAACGATGAGGAAAACGAGCCGCCCGAGCCGGAACCGGTTGTTGATGAGAGGATTACGGTGGAATTTGTGGACCCGGTGTGTGTGTCCGTGAATAATATAGATGCGGCCAGGCCCCAGTCGGGCCTGCAGAATGCCGGCATTGTCTATGAATTTTTGGTGGAGGGCGGTATTACAAGGCTGCTGGCCGTCTTTAACAAGCCGGCCGGGGAAAACTTTATTGTCGGTCCGGTGCGCAGTCTGCGGCCCTATTTTGCCGAGACGGCCATGGAGTACGGGGGAGCGGTGGCCTACTCCGGGATGTCCGAACGGACGGCCAGGATGATCAGGCACCTGCCCTTGAAGGGAATAATCAGCGAAAAGTACTACTGGCGGGACAGGAGCCGTGTGGCGCCCCACAACCTATATACGGATATTGAGAAGCTTTACGAGGCACGGGGCGAGTCCGGTGTAAGGCGGGAGGTGCTTGAGCCATTGGAACTGCCGGCCGGTGAGGAAGTAACGGAATTTGAGGTGGTATACAACGGGGGCAATATTGTCAGGTACTGCTATGATGCCGAAAAGAATGCCTACCTGCGCTACCAGAACGGTGCGGCGCACACCGACAGGGAAACGGGAGAGCAGTATACGGCAACCAGGGTGATAGTCCGCAAAAACCGCCATACTCCCGTGGACAACTACCTGGTTGATATAGATCTTGACGGGTCGGGAACGGCCGTGCTTTACGAAGGCGGGCGGAAATATGATCTTACCTGGGAAAAGCAGGACGGCAAAACAGTTTACTGTTTTGCCGACGGAAAGGAAGTTGACTTGCGGGTGGGCAACACCTGGATTCAGGTAGTCCCCCTATAATTATTCTACATCTGTAATGAAATCATGAGGTGCTGAAAAAAGCTCTTTTTTTGGCGCCTCTTTTTTTTCACCGCTTTTGCCTTTGACAATGGTGTAAAAATTCAGATCACCCGGCTGAACGGGCAGGTCAAAGACTGTGTAAAGCCGGTTTTCCGCCGGGTTGAAGTAATCAATCTGCCTGCCGGTGCGGGAGGGGTAAATGACATTGTAAGGCGGCTGCAGGCTGCGGAGCGCTTCCGCTTCTCCCTGCACGGCAAGGCCAAAAGCTCCTTTCGTCAGGCCGCCTGTATAGGCATAGACGGCAAAGGTATCGTTGTCATAGGCAAAGAGAGAGGCCTGGCCGGGGCCGAGCAGGTAGTAGGGGACCACGGTGCTGAAGCAGGAGCGGATTATTTCCAGTATTTCCTGCGGCAAAT
>LSQX01182754.1_pt1 | contig 16822 bp, 15 predicted proteins | sample 654561 | NCBI WGS metagenome assembly LSQX01 (sample SAMN04489861, study PRJNA283612) | anaerobic digester metagenome | isolation source: 4 biogas reactors fed with cattle manure at either 37C or 55C with and... | place: Denmark: Kongens Lyngby | collected 2014
GCCTACAACATCGCCCGTGCATTGAATATACATCAGACACCTCTAGGAAGTCTCCTGCAGCTTTGTAAAAGCAGCGTGAATTTTGACTTTCATGCAGCTCGTTCGATGCTTCCCGATCTGAAAGATTTTTTCTCGAAAGAGGATAGCAGGAAACTTCAGAGAAACCATGAAGCGCTCATTGCAGGAGAGCCCGACGCCATGTTCAGCGAGCATTTGTGGAGTATGCGCTTCCAGCTGGAGCAAGAGGAGTTTATAGATTTTTTGGGGAGGCTTTACCGATTCAATGAAGCCTTTCTCAAATACGTCTTTGTCCTAAAACATACGGGAAAAAAATCTATTTTTGACGAAATCTATGAGGAAGGAAGAATTCTTCGCATCCTTCGAAAGAAATACAATATCCACAACCGAAACATCATCTTTGCGATTCATACCTTCCTCCTGCAGACTTCCCCGATGATGCCTGGAGTAAAGCAGGCGCTGGAGTTTTTAACAGGAAAAGAAATGAAAGCGCTGGCAGATCTACGCAACAGTTCGATTGTCGGCCACGGTTTCCGAGCCGTATCGGAGGAGATGATCACGCAGCAGTTTGCACCGCCAAAAGTCCTTTTGGATCAGCTTTATCTGCATCTTCAACATGTCGGTCTGAACATCGACACGCAAAAATATCATCTGATGAATGATGTCATTACTAAAAGTGTAGAAAGGGAATTTTCATGAACCTGAGCACGCTTGCCGCTTCGGCAGAGCATCCGTATCCCATTCTTGCTGCTTATGTCAACGGCGAGATTCGTGAACTGAGCTATGATCTGAAAGAAGGCGAGACGTATTGCTGGATCGACCAGCGAGATGATGATGGGATTCGCATCTTACAGCGGGGTCTGACATTTTTGTTTTATATCGCTCTGCGACAGCTGTTTCCGGGGCACAAGATGGAACTGCTTCATTCTCTGTCGGACGGTCTGTATTTTGAGGTAAGCGGAGAGACGCTTCATCAGGATGAAATCCAGAACATCTTTGAGAAAATGGAGGAGATTCGTCTGGCGGATATGCCCTTTACCAAGTGGGAAATGAGCATCCCTGAAGCGGCAGAGCGCTATGATGAACAGGGACTGACATGGAAGCGAGATATCATCGTATATAAGCATAACCCAGTAGCCACGATGTATGAGCTAAAAGGCTACGTGCATTACTTTTTCGGATATATGCCACTTAGCACCGGAGCACTTCCCGCATTTGAGCTGTTGAGCTATTCCCCGGGAATCATTCTGCGCCATCCGACAAAATCGCATCCCTCTGGTGTTCCTCCTTTTATCGAGCAGCCGAAGCTGCATGCGGTGCACATGGAGAGTGGGATCTGGGCAAATCTCCTGGGCGTTTCCAATGTGGCGCAGCTCAATGCCATCGTCACAGAGGAAAACAGCATTCGAGAATTGATCCAGGTGCAAGAAGCCCTGCAGGAAAAAAAGATTGCACACATTGCCGATATGATCAAAGAAAAAAAGAGCCGCGTCATTTTAGTGGCAGGCCCTTCTTCGTCCGGAAAGACGACCTTTACCCATCGCTTGAAGATCCAATTGATGGCAAACGGAGTCTTCCCAAAGACCATTTCTTTGGATAACTACTTTATTAATCGAGTGAACACACCGCTTGACGAAGACGGAAAGCCCGACTATGAAGCACTGGAAGCACTAGATTTGGAGCGTCTCAACCGAGACCTCGCCGCTCTTTTGGAGGAAGAAGAAGTCTCTCTTCCTATCTATGACTTTATCCTCGGCGAGAGGAGCAAAGAAGAAGTGCTGATGCGATTGGAGCCGGGACAGCCGGTGATCCTTGAAGGGATCCATGGTCTCAATGACAAACTGACACCTGGCGTTCATCTTAAAGACAAATTCAAGGTGTATATCTCTGCGCTAACACAACTCAACCTCGATCCGCACAACAGGATCCCTACGACGGACAACCGTCTGCTGCGCAGGATGGTCCGTGATTTTGCCACGAGAGGCCACAGCGCGGAGGCAACCATAGAAATGTGGCCAAGCGTGCAGAGAGGGGAGAACCGTCATATCTTTCCGTTTCAGGAACAAGCCGACGCCATCTTTAATTCTGCACTGATCTATGAACTGGCGATTTTAAAGAAAGTCGCGCTGCCTCTGTTAGAGGAGATCAAGCCGGGTAGTCCTGTGTATGCACAGGCAAAAAGACTGAAAAAGTTTCTATACTATTTTGAGAACATTGAGGATGACAGCTGGGTACCCTCGACATCGCTCCTGCGGGAGTTTATCGGAGGCAGTAGCGTCCTTCCCTAGAGGATTGAATGGATAAGCAACTGAAAGACAAAGTATTGAGTCTGGCAATTATGGCAGTGACTGCGCTGCTTTATTTTGCGATCAGTTCTTCACTCCTTTACAGGGATTTCTTTATCCGAGAGTTTGGCAGGATGAGCATGAATATCTCATTGTTTCTTCAACTGCTCCTGCTTGTCAGTGCTGTCGGCATGTTTTTTATCAATGCCTACGGTTACAGCATCTTTAAAGAAGCGAGAAATCTGCTGATTTCGCTCGCGCTGTTTTTATATATCATCGCCGTGGGGATCGGCCTGATCCTCACCGTCAATGAGCATATTTACATCACGGATCTCGATCGCCAGACGGCACAGGAGATGATGCTCTTATTGAGTATCTCTATTCTCTCGATATTGCTCATTAAGTTGTTTGTCGTTCGACAGGATCTGTTCTCAAAACTTCCTCTGCGGACACTCCCGTTTCTTTTCGGAGGGGTTCTCTTGGTGATCCTGCTCATCTACCGCCAGTTTTATCTGGGTTCGCCGATGGGAGAGACCTTTGTCCTGATCCTGTTGTATCTATTGATCTTCGCCAATTTCATCGGATACGGGTATAAATACTTACTTGACGGAGATGCCATTTCGAGAAATCTCCTCTTCGTCGGGCTGATTCATGCTGTCAGCCTGACGCCGATGATGGACCCGGTGGAGATGTATCAACACACTGTTTCTCTGAGCTTTCGGGCAATCAGTTTGTTTGTGCTGTTAAACACTTTTTACCGACATCTCTTTACATCGTACTTAAAAGAGGTGGAGACAATGAGTGAGCAGCGCGATATTTACACGCAGAGTCTTCAAGAAGTGGTCGAGGAAAAAACACAAGATCTTTTGGAGGCCAATCGCATCCTTGAAGGGGAGATTGACAGCGCAAAGCGCTTGCAGCAGTCCCTTCTGCCGCCTGCCGAGGTCGTGTTTTCCGGAGCCTCCTTCGTCAGTCGCAACATCCCGTGCGAAAAACTCAGCGGTGACTTTTTTGACATCTATACCATCGACAAAAACAAAGTGGGGATGTACATTCTTGACGTCTCCGGTCACGGCATCAATGCGGCGCTGATGAATATCTATAGCTATCAGTATATTCGCTCCACTTCGCCACTTGTCAAAAGATATCTTGGAGATAAGCCGCATCGAAATCTCAGCTATCTGTACGAAGAGTTTAACAAGATGAATTTCCCCGATGAGATGCATATAGTGATGCTGATCGCATCCTACGATATGTCACTGGGGACCCTTACCTACAGTTCGGGAGGACTCAACACGCAGCCGCTTCTTGTCCGCGAAAACGGAGAGATCCGTCTGTTAAACTCTGAGAGTGGCTTTCCGATCACAAAGCTCGGCGACTTCTATGTCCCGCAGTATAAGAGTGTCAATGTGCAGCTCTTTAAGGGCGATCGCATTCTCTTTTACACCGACGGACTGCTCGATGAACGCCAGGGTATCAATCTAACGAGTGAGGATCTGGAGCTGATTCTTCTTTCTACCATGGATCAGCCGCTGAGCGTCGTCGATGAAGCGATCTACAGGCAAATTCGGCCGGTGGCGGGAGATCTCGTAGATGACGTGACGTACTTCTTGATGCAGGTGACGTAATGGACAGAGAAGCGGTCAGAAGAATAGCGCTTTCCTTGGGAGCTGACGCTGTCGGTTTCTGTGTGCCGAGGGTGTTTCATGAATGGCAAGATGTGCTGGAAAAGCGAGTCAATCTGCCGTTTGAACAGCCCGATGTGGCTCGAAGGATCGATCCGTTCTTGCATTTTTCGCAGGCGGAGGGCGTCGTATGCATTTTAAAGTCTCATGATCTTTTCGAGAACCATCTGGCAAAAGATGAATATAAGGTGACCAGTTCCTCTCTGATAGACTATCATCGCGAAGTGAAAGGGATTCTTAGAGAACTGCAGAAAATACTCGAGGAGAATGGGATTCAAAGCACCGTGATGTGTGACACGGAGGGTCTCTTAGATAAACAGATCGCTTTGGACGCAGGTCTTGGCTTTATAGGAAAAAACAGTCTCCTGATCCATCCAAAGTGGGGGAGCGCGGTGCATATCGGCTATCTTCTGACGGATGCTTCTTGGGAACCGGATCCCCCGGTTGAGGGCAGCTGCGGGGAATGCACCCAATGCATTGATGCGTGTCCGAAAGGAGCGATTAAAAAAGAGGGAGGACTTAGGCATCTGCTCTGTCTATCGGGTATGACGCAGAACCGAAAAGCTGCGCCGCAATATCTAGAGAAGTATCTCTACGGCTGTGACATCTGCTTAAAGGCCTGTCCTTATAATGAAGTAAAAGAAAGGGAAGAGAGATTTATCTATCGAGAAGAAGATTTTGCTCTCTCTCATAGAGAATTTCAGTTACAATATGCAGAGATGGAGTTTGCCTGGCTCGGTCGCAATCTCCTGCATCGAAACATACTGTGGAATCAAGAGGAGGATCGATGAACACTATCCACGAACTTTCGTACCTGAAAGAACAGATCGAAGAACTCAAAGAACAGGGAGTGTATAGAAAGCTACCCGTCTTTGACGGACCCAACGCCGCCAGAATTCATCTGAACGGGAAAGAAGTCATCAACCTATCAAGCAACAACTACTTGGGCTTTGCCAATCATCCCAGATTAAAGCAGGCCGCGATCGATGCGGTGGAAAAATACGGAGTCGGCGCCGGGGCTGTACGCACCATCGTTGGAAACATGGATATCCACGAAGAGTTGGAGAGAGTCCTGGCGGAGTTTAAACGAGAAGAAGCCGTCATGCTTTTCCAATCGGGCTTTAACTGCAATGCCGGCACGATTCAGGCGATCACCGATCGAGGAGACGTCATCATCTCTGATGAGCTGAACCACGCCTCCATCATCGACGGGGTTCGACTCTCTCGAGCAGACAAGAAGGTCTACAAGCACTCGGATATGGAAGACCTCAGAAGAATTTTGGAAGAGTGCAAAGGTAAATACAATACGCAACTCATTATTACGGACGGCGTATTCAGCATGGACGGCGACTTGGCAAAGTTGCCGGAGATTGTTGAGCTGGCCGAAGAATACGGCGCTCTCACGTATGTCGATGACGCGCATGGTTCCGGCGTCCTCGGTGAAAATGGCAGAGGGACAGTGGATCATTTTGGCCTGCACGGTCGAGTCGATTTTATTATCGGCACCCTGTCCAAAGCGCTAGGAGTCATTGGAGGATACGTTGCCGGCAGCAAAGTGATGCAGGAATGGCTCTCGCACAGAGGAAGGCCGATCCTGTTTAGCACATCTCTCCCGCCGGCCGCTGTAGGTGCCCTGATCGAAGGGATTGAGCTCCTCAGCTCCACCGACGAGTTTACGAAGAAATTATGGGATAATGCGCGCTTTTTCAAAGAAGAGATGAAAGCGCTGGGATTTGATACCGGTCAAAGCGAAACGCCGATCACCCCGGTCATCATCGGTGAAGAAGGCGAGACCATGGCCTTTAGCCGCGCGCTCCTTGAAGAAGGCGTGTTCGTCTCCGGCATTGTCTTTCCCACCGTACCTAAAGGGACCGGAAGGCTTCGATGCATGATTACGGCAGAACACAGCAAAGAGGATCTCAAAGAGGCACTGGAAGCCTTTGCCCGTGTGGGTAGAAAGATGAATCTCATTCCATGATCGATGTGATGCGACTCGAAGAGGATTTAAAGAGTCTCTATCCAGATGCGGGACCTGAGCTTCATTTTCAAAGTGATTATGAGCTGTTGGTCGCTGTGATTCTCTCTGCCCAGTGCACGGATGTGCGCGTGAATATCATCACGGGTCAGCTCTTCCCTCAGGCCAATACGCCGGAGAAAATGTTGTCCCTTGGTGAGGAGAATATCCGAGAGATTATTCGCAGCTGCGGGATGTACAGACAAAAAGCAAAAGCGCTCTATCATGGAGCGCAGATGCTTCTTCAGGAGTTTGACGGCGTCATTCCGGGGACGCGAGAGGAATTGATGCGTCTTCCCGGTGTCGGGAGAAAAACCGCCAATGTCGTTTTGTCAAATGCTTTTGGCGTTCCGGCGATTGCTGTCGATACGCATGTCAGTCGACTGGCCTTTCGACTGGGGCTCTCTCGTCAAAAAGATCCGCTGAAGATCGAAAAAGATCTTCAGAAGCGCCTGCCGAAAAGCTCATGGAGTCTGATGCATCATCTGCTGATCCTTCACGGTCGAAGAGTTTGTACGGCTCGCTCTCCGAAATGCTCATCCTGCCTTTTAAACAGCTATTGCCCAAGAAAGGGGCTCCCTCATGTTCCTGACAAAAAATCCGTATGATCCTACCACCCATCGAAGTCTCGGAGTCATTGTTGAGACCGTCATCGTCTCAAGCTCCATCAAGGCTGACTTTGACGTCTTTTTAAAGAGCTTTACGCCAAATACGCTGACGGAGTACGAAGCCATGCTGGAGAGCGCCTATCCCGAAGTCGTCACGCGCGCCCGTGAAAAGGCACACTATCTTGGAGCCGAAGGGATATACAACGTGACAGTAGGATTTGAGGCGCTGTATCCCGGCGTGATGCTCGTTCACTTTAGTGGGGACGGGGTCAGCCCGTTATGATCCACCTGGCACTCTTTGAGCCTCGTATCCCGCAGAACACGGGAAACATCTCGCGCACCTGCGTATTGACAGGAGCGAAGCTGCATTTGATCGAGCCGATGGGCTTTACACTGGAAGAATCTCAGCTGAAGCGAAGCGGACTCGATTACTGGCCTTATCTGCAGCTGCAGACGCATCCCAATGTCGAATCATTTTTTGGGTATATCGGCGATGCTCCGCTTTTTTTGGTGACATCCAAGGCGGAAAAAACGTACTGGGAGGAAGAATACCCCGAAGATGTGTTCTTTTTCTTTGGGCGAGAGGACAGCGGCGTCCCTGACTGGATTCGAGAAAAGCTTGCTGAAAGAAGCATTCGGATTCCTATGCCAGGAGAGATGAACGAGCGCAGTCTCAATCTCTCAAACGCGGTCGCCGTCGTGCTTTATGAAGCTCTTCGGCAGAGGATGAGCGCCCTTTAAACCTTTGCGTTTATCGGCCTCAAAGGGTATTGCAGTTGAGATTTGTACCGTCAAGGTGTAGAATGTAGTTAAATAAAGAATGGAGGACTTACATGAAAAAACTGCTGACATTGTCACTGGTCATTCTGCTGATCTTTTCGCTGACAGCTTGCCAGACGAATACGCCTGCGCCGGCACCGGCACCTACAGAAGAGACACCTGCAGAGGAAACGCCAGCTGATGAGACACCGGCTGAAGAGACACCCGCTGAAGAACCTGCTCCTGCAGGAGAGAAAATCAGCGTCGGTCTTGTAACGGACACCGGCGGAATCGATGACAAATCCTTTAACCAGGGAACCTGGGAAGGCGTCGTCCGCTATGCTGAAGAAAAAGGTCTTGTACTCAATGAGGATTACAGTTTTCTGCAGTCCATCAGTGATGCCGACTACATTCCTAACCTCAGTCAGTTTGCTGACCAGGAAGTAGATCTCATTGTCGCTGCCGGATTCCTGTTTGAAAAAGCAATCCAGGAAATTGCCACCAACTATCCTGACCAGAAGATTCTCTTTATCGATGCGGTCGTGGATGCTCCCAATGTCATGAACGCCGTGTTTGCTGAACACGAAGGAAGTTTCCTCGTCGGCGTTGCCGCCGCTCTGAAGGCGCAAGAAGCCGGGAAAAATATGGTCGGATTTGTCGGAGGAGCAGACTTTGAATTGATCCAGCGCTTTGAAGCAGGTTTTGAGCAAGGCGTGAAAATGGTCGATCCTGACATGGAAATCGTCATACAGTATGCTTCCGGCTTTGATAAAGCGGAAGAAGGTCAATCGCTGGCCACCAAAATGTTTGATGACGGTTGTTACGTCATTTATCACGCAGCCGGCGGAACCGGTAATGGCGTCATCAAAGAAGCCAAAGACCGCGCCACCGAAGGCCAAGATGTTTGGGTCATCGGCGTTGATAAAGACCAATACGAAGAAGGATTCTACGGAGACGGAAGCAAGAGCGTCATCTTGACGTCCATGCTCAAAGCTGTCGACGAAGCGGCGTATGTTGCTGCCAAATCAGTCGAAGACGGTACCTTCCAGGGCGGCATCCATATGTTTGACCTCAAAGTAAATGGCGTGCGTATTCCCGAAGAGAATCCAAACCTGACAGACGAATGGGTACAGAAGATCAACGAGTTTGCCGAGAAGATCAAAAACGGTGAAATCGAAGTCGATCCGGTCCCCAGTCGTGTCAAAGGAAATTAGATAAAGCAATCAACATGCCACAAAGCCATCGAAAGATGGCTTTGTTTTTGCTATAATAGAAATAACAAGGACAAGGAGTTGTGATGGAACCTATAGTGGAACTGAGGGGCATTACCAAACGTTTTCCAGGTATTATAGCTAACGACAACATTGACCTGACACTTGAAAAAGGAGAAGTTCTAGCACTTCTAGGTGAAAACGGTGCTGGAAAGAGTACGCTGATGAGCGTCCTTTTTGGATTTTATCATCCCGATGCGGGAGAGATTTTCGTAAGAGGAAAGAAAGTCGATATCAGCAATCCCAATATTGCGTATGATCTTGGCATCGGAATGGTTCATCAACATTTTAAGTTGATCGAGAACTTCACGGTGACGGAGAACATCATTCTCGGCGATGAGCCGCGCAATTGGATGATGGTCGATATGAAGGTGGCCCGAGAAAGAGTAAGGGAGCTTTCCGAAACGTATAATCTCAACGTGGATCCGGATGCGAAGATTGAGAGCATCTCTGTGGGCATGCAGCAGCGGGTGGAGATCCTTAAAGTACTCTATCGCGATGCTGAAATTATTATCCTCGATGAGCCGACGGCCGTTCTGACGCCGCAGGAGATTGAGGAACTGATGGGTATTCTTCGAAATTTTGTCAAAGAAGGCAAATCCGTTATTCTGATCACACACAAATTAAAGGAGATCATGGCGATTGCCGATCGAGTCTCTGTCTTGCGACAGGGGAAAATGGTCGGTACCCTTAAAGTGTCTGAAACAAGCGAAGAAGAACTGGCCGAATTGATGGTCGGCAGAAAAGTTTCCTTTGAAATCGATAAAGAGCCGGCGAAGCCAGGTGAAGTGGCGCTGGAGATCGAGGACCTCTGGGTGAAAGACGCCCGTCAGCTTGATGCCGTCCGCGGACTGAATCTCTCGATCCGAGAAGGTGAGATTTTAGGATTGGCCGGCATTGATGGAAACGGACAGAGGGAACTGGTAGAGGCGCTCACAGGACTTCGCGACATCGACCGAGGCAGAGTCAAACTCTTCGGTACAGAGTATCAGCAGATTCGCTCGGAAGAGAGGACGGATCTGGGAATTGGACATATCCCAGAAGACCGTCAGAAGCGCGGACTGATCTTAGATTTTAAACTGTTTGAAAATATGCTACTGGAAAAATACGAGAGTGAGCCGTATTCGAAGAATGGGATCTTACATTTTCCTGCGATACGTGAAAAGGCGCAGGAATTGGTGGAGGTTTTCGATGTGCGAAGCGGGGAGGGAATTGACTCCTTTGTGCGCACCATGAGCGGAGGCAATCAGCAAAAAGCCATTGTTGGCCGCGAAATCGATCTGTCTCCGCGTCTGATGATCGCTTCTCAACCGACAAGAGGACTTGATGTCGGAGCCATCGAGTATATTCACTCTCGCCTTGTTGAGCTGCGTGATCAAGGGACAGCCGTCCTCTTAGTGAGCTTTGAACTCGATGAGATTTTCAATCTTTCAGATCGTATTGCCGTCATTTACCAAGGACGAATTGTAGGAATCCGCAACCCCCACGATACGGACGAAATGGAACTGGGGCTGCTAATGAGCGGATCGAAGGAGATCAAGGATGAAGAAATCATTCAAGAATAATCAACTCGTTCTCTCGCTCGTAGCGGTATTGGCTTCCTTTCTAGTCGCCATCCTCGTCATGATGCTTACCGGACTCAACCCCCTTCACTTCTTTGTCGCATTGATTCGAACATTTAGTGGGTATGATGTCCTTAGAGGGAATTTCAACCCCCGCTATATCGGAGAATTTTTACAGACCTCTTTGCCGCTGATCCTTACGGGACTCTCCATCGGCTTTGCGTTTCGAACCGGGATGTTCAATATCGGGGCAGAGGGGCAAGTGATCATGGGCTCTCTAGGCGCCGTCTGTGTAGGGATCCTCTTTGATCTGCCGATCTTTATCCACCTGCCACTGGCGGTCCTTACGGCAGCTCTCTTTGGCGCTCTGTGGGCGGCCATCCCCGGCATCTTAAAAGCAAAATTCGGGGTGCACGAGGTGGTCGTGACGATCATGCTAAACTATACAGCCCTGTATTTGAGTGCGTATGTCCTAAAGCTTCTTCCTGGGAGTGACAATCAAAAAACAGTGGACATTGCCTCCACGGCGCTACTGAGAAGTGACTTTCTTCGCTCCATCACTTCTAACTCTCGTCTCCATTGGGGATTTATCGTCGTGATCCTGTCGATACTGGTGTTTCGCTTTATCATCGACAAGACCACCTTCGGCTATGAACTCCGCGCAGTGGGATTCAATCCTTCTGCGTCCGAATACGCCGGCATCAAAGTGAACAGCCGCATTGTCTACGCGATGATCATCTCAGGTGCGTTTGCCGGACTGGCCGGCGCCATGCTCTCTCTTGGGACATTTGACTATGGGCGGGTGATGTTTCACTTCGAGAACTACGGTTTTGATGGCATCTCTGTCGCTTTACTGGGAGGAAACACCGGACTCGGCATTCTTCTCAGCGGCCTTCTCTTTGGGATTTTGAAAAGCTCACAGACGATGATGCAATCACTGGGAATTCCATTGGAGATCGTCAACATCGTCAGTGGATTGATTATTTTATTTGTTGCCATGCAGTATGGAATTCAGGCGCTCCTGTCGCGCTTCTCGAAAGGAAAGGAGAGAGAAGATGGATCAGTTTAGTTCCATGTTCGTCCTAGCGCTCAACTATGCAACGCCGATTATCATTGCGTCTTTGGGCGGTCTCTACAGTGAGCGAAGCGGGATCGTCAATATCGGACTAGAAGGCATTATGCTGGTCGGTGCATTTGTCGCAGCCTCGTTCACTCCGCTATTTGAAAATCAGCTCGGCACGATAACGCCTTGGATTGCGATTTTTCTTGCCATGGTGGCAGGCGGTATTTATTCACTGATTCACGCGTATGTAAGCATCGATCTTCGAGGCAATCAGACGGTCAGCGGTACCGCTCTTAACATGCTCTCCGTCGGAATCACTGTGTACTTTTGTCAGATCATCTTCAATCAACAGCGCACTCAGGCTTTTCGCAATGGCTTTATCAAACAGACAGTGCCGGTGCTCTCAAAGATTCCCATCGTAGGGAGATTGTTCTTCACTCGCATTTATCCGACATTCTTTGTCGCTTTGGCCATTGCCCTGATCACGTGGTTTGTCATCGCCAAAACTCGTTTCGGACTGAGGCTGCGGGCATCCGGCGAACACCCGTCCGCTGTCGACTCCATGGGCGTATCCGTTCGAAAAATGCGCTACACGGGTGTGCTCCTCTCCGGACTTCTCTCAGGCCTCGCTGGAGGAATCATGGTGCTCACACAGTCTACTCAGTTCACTGTCTTTTCTATCCACGGCGTGGGCTTTATCGCCATTGCAGCGTTGATCTTTGGACAGTGGCATCCGTTGGGCGTCCTGGGAGCCGGTTTCTTCTTCGGTTTCTCTCAGATCTTCTCCATCTATTCGACGGACTTCAAAGTGCTTCAGAATGTCCCGAAGGAATTCTTTAATATGCTGCCGTATGTCCTGACCATCCTGGCTATACTCGTGTTCAGCCGCAAAAGCGTCGGGCCAAAGGCAGTCGGTCAACCCTACGATATTTCTAAAAGATAATTGACTCAGAAAGGAGGTCCCTGTGAAACTGGAATTTCATCTGGCGCTAGAACAAAAACAGCAGCTGACGCTTACCCCTTCATTGAGACTAAGCATTGATATTTTACAGGACACCTCCCTGGAACTTGAGGAGCGTATTGCACAAGAATTGCAGGAAAACCCTCTTCTTGAGCAGACGGATCTCTCACAGGGCGAGTCCTATAACGACGCCATTCGCTACTACAAAGCGGAATCAGGCGAACAGTTTCACTTCAAAAAAGACGTTGATATTTGGGAACATCTGCAGTTTCAGATCAGTACCCTGGAACTGAGCACAGAAGAGAGAGCGCTTGTCTCGCGCTTGGTAGAGTATATCGAACCAACAGGCTATCTGAACAAAGAGTATACAAAAGACAAATTCTTTAATCGCTATGATGAGGATACGCGGGGCAAAGCGCTGTGGACACTCCAGCAGCTCCATCCCACCGGCGTAGGTGCTAGAGATCTGGCGGAGTGCCTGTCGATCCAGTTAAGAAGGAGAGGAGATGACACGACGTGCGCTGTGCAGATCGTCGAACAGTCGCTCGAAGACGTCGCCAGCAGTCGGGTGGAGAAGATTGCACAGACCCATCAGCTCAGTATCCCCGAGGTGGAAAAATGCATGCGGATTATCCGCAGTTTGGATCCCAAGCCCGGCCTACGCTATTCGTCCCGTGAAGAAGCGCAGGCAATCGTACCTGATATCGTCATGAGCCGCAATGAAAAGGGAGAAATGCAGATTCAGCTCAATGAGCGAACGTATCCCCAGATTATTATCAATCCGTATTATTCCTCGCTGACACCTGATCAGCTCGATGCCCGATCGAAAGTGTATATCTCTTCGAAGACGCAGCGCGCCAAGATCTTTTTAGAAGCCATCGCTCAGAGGCGCACCACCATTTTGCGGGTCATGAACTCGATCTATGATCTGCAACGATCCTTTTTCGATGAGGGCGAGACGGCTCTCAAGCCAATGAATCTGATTGACGTGGCTGAACAACTGGGAATGCATGAATCCACCATCTCCCGCGCGGTCAGCGGAAAGTATCTGCTCTATGATAATCGGGTCATGCCTCTTAGCTATTTTTTCCCGAGCGCTGTGCAGGGAACGGACGGCTTTTCTGTGGCTTCCACAGTTGTCAAGCAGATGATAGAGAGTATCATTGAGGACGAAGACCCGATGAAACCGTACTCCGACGAGAGAATCTCTCGTATCCTAAAGAAAAAAGGGATTCAAATTGCTCGAAGGACCGTTGCAAAATATCGCGATGAAATGCAGATTTTGCCCTCTGGACTGCGAAGAAGTTATTCTAGGGCAAACGATTAACAAACACTCATGAGGGTAACCATATTGATGGATTATGTAATATCACCTAACCCATTAGAGGAGGAAATATCATGGTAAAAGTTGCTGTTAACGGATTTGGACGTATCGGACAGTCAGTGATCCGTTATTGGGCCTATCAAAAGGACAAGAAGTTTGATGTCGTCATGATAAACGGCGTCGCAAGCGCAGAAGAAGCACGCGATCGCCTGAAGTATGACACGGTCTATGGAAGATTTGAAGGGGAAGTGGTCGCGGAAGGCGAACATTTAGTGATTGACGGAAAAAAGATCAAGATCGCCAATATCCGTGAACCAAAAGAACTCCCCTGGAAAGATCTGGGAGTGGAAATCATCATTGATTCCACAGGGCACTACAAAGAGCGCGAAAAAGCGCAATTGCACTTAGATGCCGGAGCGAAGAAAGTGGTGATTACCTCACCCGGGAAAGACGAAGACATTACGATCGTCCTTGGCGTCAATGAGAAAGACTATGATCCAAAGACCGATCATATCATCTCGAATGCCTCTTGCACCACCAACTGCTTAGCGCCTGTCGCCAAGGTGCTTGATGAGAATTTTGGGATTGAAAACGGCATGATGACGACGATTCACGCCTATACCAATGATCAAAATCTCGTTGACTATAAGCACAAGGACCCGCGTAGAGCACGTGCTGCAGCCCTCAATATGATTCCGACGACCACCGGTGCCGCCAAGGCGGTAGCGCTGGTTCTGCCGCAGCTAAAAGGCAAATTCAACGGCATCAGCATTCGTGTCCCGGTCCCGACGGTTTCGCTCGTAGACCTCGTGGTCACGACAAAAAAACCGGTGACGGTTGAAGAAGTCAATGCCGCGTTCAAGGCAGTCTCGGAAAAAGAAGACATGAAGATGTATCTCGGATACAGTGAAGAACCGCTGGTCAGCTCCGATTACAGAGCCGATGAGAGAAGTTCCATTGTCGACGCTCTGTCCACGGATGTCATCGGGGAGAACATGCTAAAAGTCATGGCTTGGTATGACAATGAGTGGGGTTATTCTGCAAGGGTAGTGGATCTGACCGATTACATTATCGATAAAGGTCTCTAAAACAATAAGAGCCCGAGCCTTGTAAAAGGGCTCGGGTTTTTTAGGAGGAAGTATATGTCAAAAAAAAGCATCCGTCAGGTGGATTTGAAAGGAAAACGCGTCTTCATGCGCGTTGACTTCAATGTACCGCTACAAGACGGCCGCATCACCGACCCTGCCCGCATTGTCGCATCGCTGCCTTCTATTAATGCGCTGATCAAGCAGGGAGCTAAACTGATCTTAGCGTCTCATCTTGGAAAGCCAAAAGAAGCTGGCGACCCGTCATTTTCTCTCAAGCCGGTTGCGCAAAAGCTCTCGCAACTTCTTGGAAAAGAAGTTCAGTTTATTGCCACACCTGATGTGGTAGACGAATCTGTTCGCCACGCGGTGTCAAAGATGGATGAAGGAGATGTGATTCTTCTTGAGAATACACGCTTCTTGCCAGGGGAGACGAAAAATGACCCAGAAACGTCAGAGCTATTTGCCTCATTGGCCGATGCGTTTGTGAACGATGCTTTTGGCACAGCGCATAGAGCGCACGCGTCGACGGTGGGCGTTCCGACTCTTTTGCCGATCGCTCTTAGCGGATATCTGATTGAAAAAGAGCTGGAGTCCTTTGAGAAAGTGCTCGACAATCCGAAGCGTCCTTTTGTCGCGATCTTGGGAGGCGTCAAAGTGTCCGACAAGATCAAAGTGATTGAAAACCTTCTTCCAAAAGTCGACAAACTCCTGATCGGCGGTGCGATGGCGTACACATTCTTTAAGGCTCAAGGACGAAAGGTCGGAAAGAGTCTAGTTGAAGATGAGCAACTTGATTTTGCCAGACGCATGATGGAATTGGCGAAGGAACGCGGTGTGGAGCTTCTTCTGCCGGTAGACACAGCCGGTTCTGCTGTCTTTGAGGATGTGCCTCCGGTCATTGTAGGGCAGGAAGACTTCCCGGACGATTTTAATGGCATGGACATCGGACCCAAGACCATTGAGATCTTTACCGATGCCTTGGACGGCGCAGGGAGCGTCGTTTGGAATGGCCCAATGGGAGTCTTTGAGATGGAAAACTATTCAAAAGGAACCAAGGCCATTGCACAAAAACTGGCCACACTTGAAGGCGACACGATCGTCGGCGGAGGAGACAGCGCTGCTGCCATCCATCAGTTGGGACTCGAGGACAAGATGACACACGTCTCGACTGGAGGTGGCGCCAGCCTTGAACTGTTAGAAGGGAAAGAGCTCCCCGGGATTGCGATTTTACAGGATATATCATGAGAAAAATTATCGTAGCAGGCAACTGGAAAATGTATAAGACCCCGGATGAAGCGATAGAATTTGTCGAAAACATCCAAGGTGTGGAGGCAAAAGAGCATGTGCGTGTCATCGTGTGTGCGCCGTATCTGGCCCTGCCGGCCATGATGGAACATGTGGTGAAGCCTCTTGAGATCAGCGCACAGAACGTCCATCAGGCCGAAGAAGGTGCCTTCACCGGGGAAATCAGCGCCAACATGCTAAAAGGGATTGGCGTGGGGATCACACTCGTGGGCCACTCGGAAAGAAGGCAGTACTTTGCCGAGACGGATGACATTGTCTCCCAGAAGGTTTCTCGAGCTCTTTCAGAGGGGCTGGAAGTCATTTTGTGTGTGGGAGAATCTTTAGTCTCTCGCGAAGAAGGAAAAGAAAAAGACGTCGTTTCGACACAGCTTCATGCTGCGTTATCGGGCGTTTCTTCTGAGGATATGAAACAGCTCATTGTGGCCTATGAGCCCGTCTGGGCGATCGGGACAGGGAGAACCGCCTCGAGTAAAGACGCGCAGGACATGGCTGAGCACATTCGAGTAGAGCTTAACAAACTATATGGTAGAGAAGTAGCCGAGGCTACCTCACTCCTCTATGGAGGAAGCGTGAAGCCGGACAATATCTCTGAACTCCTGCTGCAGCCGGATGTCGATGGCGTCCTCGTCGGCGGAGCAAGCCTGGATCCGGAGAGTTTTCGTCAGCTCATTGAAGCAGGAAATAAGAAATGAAAAGCGCTGCGCTCATCATCCTAGACGGTTGGGGGGATTCCAATGACTCTTACGGAAATGCCATCATGGCAGCGGAGCCGACAACCTTTTATCGTCTGAAAGAAAAGTATCCGCATACGACGCTCCTCTCCGGAGGAGAAGCGGTAGGGCTTCCCGAGGGGCAGATGGGCAATTCCGAGGTCGGCCA
>LSQX01127879.1_pt1 | contig 16821 bp, 18 predicted proteins | sample 654561 | NCBI WGS metagenome assembly LSQX01 (sample SAMN04489861, study PRJNA283612) | anaerobic digester metagenome | isolation source: 4 biogas reactors fed with cattle manure at either 37C or 55C with and... | place: Denmark: Kongens Lyngby | collected 2014
GACCGTGGGGGTCCTGCCTGGCGGCAGCAGCCGCGATGCCTCTGCTTACACAGATATTGCCATTGTTACAGGAATGGGCAGCGGGCGAAACAATATCAATGTCCTCTCCAGCGATGTGATTATCGCCTTGCCGGGAAAAGCCGGGACGATATCAGAGATTGCCCTGGCCCTGAAGAATGGGAAAAAAGTTATATTATTAAATTTTGATACCGGAAATGTTTTTAGTGAATACAGGGATCAAGGCATACTTAAAGCAGCAGGTGATCCCGGGGAAGCGATCCAAATAATCAAAGGGGGATTGTCCTCAAAAAAATAAACATTGCACGTTTAATGGAAACCATGTATAATGATATATGTTTCTTTAAATTCAAGCCTTTTTCCGCCACCAGAAGCTTTGACATTAAAGGGGTTATCGCTTTGATCAGCGATTCCCCTTTGTTTTTATTTAGACACAAAGTGGAAATGATATTAGTAAGCATCCAAGTGTAAAGGGGAAGAGTAAGTAATGAAAACATTCAATGATTTTGGTTTAAGCGAACAAGTGATTAGAGCTCTCAACAATATGGGCTTTGAAGAGGCGACACCGATACAGGAACAGTCCGTGTCTCTGGGTTTGCAGGGCCAGGACTTGATAGGGCAGGCCCATACCGGGACCGGCAAGACAGCTGCCTTTGGCATTCCAATGGTAGAGACTTTTAAGGTGGAGCAAGGACAGATCCAGGGGATTGTCTTAACGCCGACCCGTGAACTGGCCATCCAGGTAGCTGAAGAACTAAACAAAATTGGGCAGTATAAGGGCATACACACGCTGCCGATCTATGGCGGCCAGGATATTCTCCGTCAAATCAGGGCCCTTAAGAACAAGCCGCATATTATTGTGGGTACACCTGGCCGGCTGATGGATCACATGAGGCGCAAGACAGTCCGCTTGCAGCAGGTTAAAATGGTGGTTTTGGATGAGGCTGACGAAATGCTGAATATGGGTTTTATCGAGGATATTGAGACTATTCTCACGGAAGTGCCTGAGGAACGCCAGACCCTGCTTTTTTCTGCCACCATGCCCGGTCCAATCCTGGCCCTGGCCCGGCGGTTTATGAGAAACCCGGAGGTAATCAGAATTGCTGGCAGGCAGGTGACGGTTGCCAACACCGTCCAAAGCTATATTAATGTCGAAGAGAGACAAAAATTCGATGTCTTCTGCCGCCTGCTGGATATACAGGCGCCGGACCGTTCCATCGTCTTTGGCCGCACCAAGCGTCGTGTGGACGAGCTTTTTGAGGCTCTGAGTAAACGCGGTTATTCAGCTGAGGCGCTGCACGGGGACCTCACCCAGTCCAAGCGTGATCTGGTGATGCGGCGGTTTAAGGAGGGCACTATCGAGGTGCTGGTGGCCACTGACGTAGCCGCCAGGGGTCTGGATATTTCCGACGTGACCCATATCTATAACTTTGACATCCCCCAGGACGCCGAGGGCTATGTCCACCGCATCGGACGCACCGGCCGCGCCGGCAAAACAGGTACAGCCATTACTTTTGTGACACCAAGAGAAATGCACCACTTAAGAGTGATTGAAAACATGACCAGGGGTAAAATTGCGCGTATGCCGGCGCCCACCATTAAAGACGCTATTGAGGGACAGCAGCGACTGGTGGCGGATAAACTGCTGCTCATTGTAGAAAGCGGGGACACCAGCAACTACAAAGGGTTGGCCGAAAATTTACTGGAAGAAAACGACGCCGTTACCCTGCTCTCAGCAGCGTTAAAGCTGCTTACCAAAAAAACTGACCATACCCCGGTGACACTGACAGAGGAGCGGCCGCCCCGGACCAGGCAGGATAAATCCAGAAAACCCAAGCCGGGCGGATACTCCAAAAGTGGCGGCGGCGGCAGAAAAGGCTACGCCCGTACCGGCGGCGGCCAGCCGTCAAGGGGCAAAAGCAGGTTTGGCGGCTCTTTCAAGCAAGAAAAAAGAGCTTGATCCAATCTGCCGGACTTGCAGATCAGCAAAAATAAAGGTATAATATTTTTTACGTAGTGCACGGAGAGATGGCCGAGTGGATGAAGGCGCACGCCTGGAGAGCGTGTGGACGGGTAACCGTCTCGTGAGTTCGAATCTCACTCTCTCCGCCATTTTATTATTGGAAGTTGTTTATTAAGAAAAATCTACTTGCTTTTGGAAAAACACTTTGGCCGTGCTAGACGGGGAGGTAGCGGTGCCCTGTACCCGCAAGCCGCTGTAGCGGGGTTGAATTCCTGCCCGAGGGTCTAACTTGTGGGGTCCGGAACCTGTAAGGGGTGTTGAGGATCGGGTCTCGTGCGACGGGGCTTCCCGAACCGTGTCAGGTCCTGACGGAAGCAGCACTAAGGGAAATCCCCCGGGTGCCGCGAGGGTGCCTGGTCTGAGCTACCTGCAGGCGTACCGCCCGGAAGTTTGTATTCGAAGGCAGGTGCACGGCCTCTTAAATTTTAACCGCCTCCCGGCAAATGGGGAAGGCGGTTTTTTAGTCCCCGGAAAACATAGGCCAGTTCCCGCAAGGCTCCTATGGACGGGTTTTTCCGAAGGGCCTTTGTCTTCATTTTTTACATAAGCAGACCTACGTCCCTAATAATCCGGCCCCTGATTTGGGAGGACCGGTTCCCTTACTTAAAAGGGTAAAAGGAACGGTGTGCCCCTTGAATCTTACTGGCTTTTTTCGGTTTTAGGTCCTGGTCCGGCAATTTTTTAAATGTCTCCAGAGCTTAGCTTGAACCTTGCCCGTATAGTCCTGTTCTCTTTTGGACAGGTGCGGTAACCTGGGCGCTGAACAGGAATTAGCGTTTGAGTGCAGAATTATATAGGCAAAATATAGAGAAAGAAAAGCAAATTAACAGAAAGGGATTTTCCATGGCGTATCTGGCACTGTACAGGGAATGGCGGCCCCGGACATTCGGAGAAATCATCGGGCAGGAACACATTACCCGGACCTTGCAAAACGCAGTAAAGGCGGGTCGGGTGGGCCATGCCTATCTTTTCTGCGGTACCCGGGGAACCGGCAAGACAACCACGGCTAAGGTGCTGGCCAAAGCCCTGAATTGCTCCCGGCTGGAGGGAGCGGAGCCCTGCAACAGCTGCGATAGCTGCGTGGCAATTAACGAAGGGATGTCCGTAGACGTTATTGAAATTGATGCCGCCTCCAACCGGGGTATCGACGAAATCAGAGACTTGAGGGAAAAAGTCAAGTTTGCACCCAGCGGAGGGCGTTTCCGGGTCTATATCATCGACGAAGTCCACATGCTCACCAACGAGGCCTTCAACGCGCTTTTGAAGACGCTGGAGGAACCACCCCGCCATGTGGTGTTCATCCTGGCCACCACCGAGCCGCACAAGGTGCCCCTGACCATCCTGTCCCGTTGCCAGCGCTTTGATTTTAAACGCATTGTCCCTGCCGACATAATCCGCCGGCTGAAAGAAGTGGCCGCCGGGGCGCACCTAGAAGTGGAGGAAGAGGCCCTGCGGCTCATTGCCCGGGCAGCCGAGGGCGGCCTGCGGGACGCCTTGAGCATTCTCGACCAGGGAGCTGCTTTCGGGGGGATGAAAATAACGGCCGGGGACGTGCACAAACTCCTGGGCACCGTGCGCACGGAAGCCCTGGCCAAAATGGCCGGCTACCTGGCCGCAGGGGATGCAGGCGCAGCCCTGCGGCTGGTCAACGAGCTGGCGGGAGAGGGCAAGGATTTGCGCCTCTTTGCCAGGGAAATGGCCTCTTACCTGCGGGCGCTCCTTCTGGACAAAATATCACCGGGCGCTGCAGCTGAGGAGGCCTGGGCGGATGCCGCCGGGATGACGGCCCTGGCGGCGGATTTTACAGAAGAAAGGCTATTATATACAGTGCAGGTTATTACTGCTGCAGAACAGGATATGAAGATGAGCACGCTTCCGGGCATTGTCCTTGAGCTGGCCCTGGTTAAAGCCTGCCGGAACCTTGGTGCGGGGGACATCTCAGCCCTTGAGGCCAGGCTCAGCGCCCTGGAGGATAAAGTGAATGCGGCGTTAGCCGGCGGCGCCCTGTGCCCCGGAACCCCGGCCGTGCCGGAAACGCGCCCTGCCGGCGGGACCCTCCCGGCAGCTGGTGGAGAAGTGGAAACCCGGGGTAGAAGGCCGCAACGGGGCGAGAATCCTGATGCCGGGCTGAAAAAGACAGTGACCGGGGGGCAGGTGCACATACCGCCCGGGGAAGGGACGGGCCGGGCGGGCCGGAAGCCCCGCCCGGGGGAGCCTGACACTGCAAGCGCTGTGCCTGGGGAAGAAAGCTCTGGCGTCACCCTGAAGCAGGTGCGGGAAGCCTGGAGCGCTTTGCTGGAAACCTTGAAGAATGAACGGCTTCCCCTCTATCACAATTATGCCGGGGTTGTGCCCCTGGCCGTTAAGGGCCAGATCCTGGTTCTGGGGTTTCCCAGGGAAAACGAGCTGGCCAGGGAAATGGCAGAGCAACCGGAAAATAAAAAGTACCTGGAAGCGCTTCTGGGCAAGTCCTTCGGAGGAAAATGGCAGGCAGTTTTTAAATCCTATGAGGGCAAACCCAGTTTTCCGGAACCGAAGCAAAACCCCAGGGAACCAGTGGCGGAAGTGGCCAAGCGTTTCGGGGGCAAGGAAGTTGTCCTGGAGGGCGAGCCCATGGATAAGCTCTTCTAGTCTGGTTTTGCCCGGAGGACGGTTAGACAGATAGATGTAAGGGCATACTTTGACGGTTTGTAGTAAACCCTGAAAAGGGATTTAAACAAGGAGGTTTTTGGCATGATGGGCGGCAATATGAGCAAAATGATGAAGCAAGTCCAGAAAATGCAGCAGGAAATGCTCAAGATGCAGGAGGAATTGGCCAACCGGACGGTGGAGGGCACTGCCGGCGGGGGTGTGGTAAAAGCAGTGGCAAGTGGTAAAAATGAACTGGTTTCCATTGAAATCAAGCCCGAAGCGGTGGACCCGGAAGATGTGGAAATGCTCCAGGACCTCGTTCTGACTGCGGTTAACGAAGCCCTGAGAAAAGCCCAGGATATGATTAATACAGAGATGGCCAGGCTGACGGGTGGCTTCAAGATTCCCGGGATGTTTTAATGATGAATGTTTACGCCAAGCCTGTTGCCCGCCTGATCGACCACCTGGCCAGGCTCCCGGGGATTGGGCCGAAAACAGCCCAGCGCCTTGCCTTTCACCTTTTGAATGCCCCGGCGGAGGTAGCATTGGGCCTGGCCAGGGCTGTGGAGGAGGCCAGGAATAAAGTCCGCGCCTGTTCGGTATGCGGCTACCTCACCGACCAGGACCCCTGTTTTATTTGCCGGGACGACCGGCGCAGGCGGGATCTTCTTTGCGTGGTGGAACGCCCCAGGGACGTGGTGGCCATGGAAAAAGCCAGGAGTTTCCGGGGGCTTTACCATGTCCTCCAGGGGGCTATCTCGCCCATGGATGGGGTCGGCCCGGAGCAGTTGAACATCCGGAAACTCTTGCAGCGCCTGGAAGGGGGAACTGTCAAAGAAGTCATCCTGGCCATGAATCCCACTGTGGAAGGTGACGCCACCGCCCTCTACCTGGCCGGCCTGCTCCGGAACTTTGACATCCGCCTGACCAGGCTTGCCCACGGCCTGCCTGTGGGCGCCGATTTGGAATATGCAGACGAGGTCACCTTGAGCAAAGCAATGGAGGGCAGGCAGGAAATTAAATAGGAATATTTTCCATACGGGGTCATATAAATGGAGCAGAGGGAGGTGCTCCGCCTTGGAATGGAAGATGTTCTTGGTCGGAATGGCTGGACTGTTGGGACTCTACCTCATGGGAACGGTATTATTCCGCCCCTTGAGATTTCTCATCCGCCTGGCTGCCTGGTCCATGCTGGGGGCCTTTCTGCTGGTGGCCCTGAACACCCTCTTCGGCTACTTCGGCTTCCACATTGCTGTTAATCCCTGGACAATCCTTACCGCCGGAATCCTGCAGTTGCCTGGGGTAGTTCTCCTCGTCCTGCTCAATTATTTCCTGCTTTGCTAAGGCTTTTCTAAAGCCTGTATGGTATTGGCATTTGCCATTAATAGGACCTAAATAAATATTTTAAGAAATAAAAGGGAACAGTTAATTCTGTACCCTTTTTTTACTGTAATTGACCCGTTGAGAAAGGATGATAATATGTTTGCGGGCTTTAATAGAATTCCCGGACCTGAGAGTTTTTGAAGTCCTTCAAGAAACGCTGGTCAAACTGCGGCTTGCGGCTGGGATTTGCAGGCATTGCCCGGTGTTGCTCTTAGTTTTACTTCTAATCAATTTTTAAGCTTTTCTGCTAGAATTAAGCAGAGGTGAGCATACTAATGGCAGAGCGAATTGTTGAGGCCTATACCGGGGAATACGCCGCGGGCAAGAGCGAAAACGCCCTGAACCGGGCCCTGGAACTGGCCCGCCAGGGCAGAAAAGTCACCCTGGTGGACCTTGATCTGGTTGAACCCTGTTATACCCTCCGGCCCATTCAACAGGAACTGGCTGCCCGGGGCGTTGATGTTATAGCCTGGGAGACCGGGCAGGTGACAGGCCTGGGCGAGGCCGGCACTTCAATTAAGCCGGAGGCCAGGTGGGCGCTCCGCCGCGAAGGGGAGATCATCCTGGACATCGGCTACGGTGCTGAAGGTGCCCGGACGCTGAGGCTGCTGGAAGGTGCCGCAAGCGACCCTGATTTAAAAGTCTACGCCGTCATAAACATCTACCGCCCCATGACCTCCGGAGTCAGGGAAATTGTAGAGCATGTCCGGGGGCTGGGCCGGGTGGACGGCCTGATCAACAACAGCCACCTGGGGGATGAGACCACCGTGGATGATGTGCAAAAGGGCGCCAGGGTTGTCAGCGAGGCAGCCGGGTTGCTTGGCCTGCCGGTAATCGCCACTTCCGCTGCCGCGCCGGTTGCTGAAAAAATTGGCCCCTTTGACTGTATGGGCAATCCTGTACGACCTCTGGAGAGGTTCATGCCCCGGGCCTTCTGGTAGGCAATGCTGAAGAACTGAAGGTAAAATAAGTGCAAGTTAATTGTCGATAAATGTAGATTATGGTAAGATAACAGGGTGAGTCCCGGGAGCTCCTGTTTAAAGGCATCTGTCACAGGTTTAAGGCAGATTTGAAGGTAGAAGGGGTAGCCGGGTCAGGTGAAGAACGGTTGCTCTTTGGGGATAATGAGCATTAAGGGTTAGCCTTGCGCGGAAAAATTTTGTTTCTTGCTTGGACTGGCAACGGCTAAGGGCCTTAGTTCAAAGCTGTTTTTTATGGCGGGGCGAAGGATGGCCGGCACGGGCTGTCTGAAAGCCCCCTTTGCAAGTGTGATTCATGGCTACGGGTTAAAGGCCCGCTCTAGCTGCAACCTAGATTTAATCATGGGGGGTTTTGATTGTCGCAAAAGGTTATTACCGAGGAAAAAAGAGCATTTATGACAGGCAATGAGGTTGTAGCCTGGGCTGCGCTGGCAGCGGGGGCCGAGATCATGTACGGCTATCCCATCACGCCTCAGAACGAGATTATGCACTACTGGACCAGGCTGGCTCCTAAATACGGGAGAAGTTTTCTGCAAACGGAGGACGAGCTTTCAGCCGGTTTCACGACCACTGGCGGGGTCATGGCTGGGCGCAAGGCTTTTACAGCCACATCGGGGCCCGGTAATATCCTGATGCAGGAGCCGATGTCCATGGCTGAAATGATGCGCCTGCCCACTGTGGTGGTGGTGCAGCAGCGGGGCGGCCCATCCACGGCCACCGTGATTTATTCCCAGCAGGAGGTTACCCTGACCACCATCGGGGGCAACGGCGAGGGGCTGCGGATTGTGTATTCAACCGCTACCCACCAGGAATTGTTTGATTATACAATTAAAGCTTTTAATACAGCCTGGAAATACCGCTTTCCCACCTTTGTGCTGGGGGACGGTTACCAGGCCAAGATGAGAGAACCGCTGACGATCTACGACCCGGCAGATCGGGGTATCGAACTGGTTCCTCCGGAGCCCTATGTAGGTAAAGAAGGAATACCGGGGGTAGACAGGCCCCCCGCCCAGTATAGAAATACCTTTAACCTGGAGGAAGAGCTTTACGAAAAAGTTATGGCCGATGTCTCGGAATACGAAAAAATCGCCCCGGAGGTTGCCGAGTTCCAGGCTGAGGGCACGGAGGATGCGGAACTGGTCCTGGTCTGCCACGGCGTTGTTTTCCGGGCCGTCCGGGAAGCTGTGGAAAAGCTCCGGGAACAGGGCTTTAAGGTTGGCTATTTCCGCCCGGTGACCCTGCGCCCCCTGCCCGTGCGCCAGCTCCGGGAAATGGTTGGGAAAACCCAAAGGGTTCTCCTGGTAGAATCGGCCTACGGTCAGCTGGCCAGGCTTTTCAAGGAGGTGGCCTGCGGCAGCGGCACAGAAATCCTGACCCTTTTCCGGCCGGGCCTGGGCATCACAGCCGGCGAAGTAGAAGCAAAGGTCAAAGAAATTTTAACTTAGCCAGCAGGTGCCAGGCAGCAGAGTTTGTGTCAACTTTTTGTGTCAGGCACCAGTTATCAACTTTTAGAATATTTAGACAAATTAAGCTTATTAAGGAGGTTGAACATGTCCCCACAGCCTGTAATGCCCCGAAGCTGGAGGGTTGACACCAAGCCCCACAAGTTCTGCCCGGGTTGCGGCCACGGGCTGATCCTGAAATGCCTGGGGCAGGTAATTGATGAGCTGGAAATCCAGGGAAGATTGATTTTTGGCTGTGATATCGGCTGCTCCCTGCTATCCTGGGATTTCTTTAATCTTGATACAATCCAGACCCACCACGGGCGGACAGTCCCGGTTATGACGGGGCTGAAGAGGGCCCGGCCGGATTTGCTCTGTGTCGCCTATATGGGAGACGGCGGCGGTTACTCCATTGGAGCCCAGCACCTGGTCAATGCCGCTGCGCGCAATGAAAAGATCACGGTAATACTTGCCAATAATACCCAGTATGCCATGACTGGCGGCCAAATGGCGCCCACCACCCTGCCCGGCCAGAAAACGGAGACCTCACCTTACGGCCGGGACCCGGAATTGACGGGATTTCCCCTGCAGGGGCCGGAAATGGTCGGGGCCATCGGCCGGGAGGGGGTCTACTCGGCCAGGGGCAGTATCGGTAACCTCCGGCAATTAAGGCGTTTCTTGAAAAAGGCACTGGAAAACCAGATGGAAGGCCGCGGTTTTTCATTTGTGGAAGTCCTCTCCGCCTGTCCCACAAACTGGCGGACAAATGCGGTGGAAACCTGGAGTTTCATTGAAAAAGAAATGCCCAAATATTTTAAGACCGGCGAGATCAAAGTCCCTGGTGCCGGACAGGAGGAGGTTGCCAATGGCTGAGCTTACACGGATCGTACTGGCCGGTGAAGGGGGCCAGGGGGTCCAAACCGTGGCGGAAATCCTGGCGGAAGCCGCCAATGAGGAGGGCAAGCAGGCCCTTTACATACCCAATTTCGGGGTAGAACAGAGAGGGGGAGTGTCGGTGGCTTATGTTCAAATCAGCGACAGGCAAATCGGCGCCCCCAAGTTTCAAATTGGGGATATTGTCGTAGCCTTAAGCGACAGGGCCGTCCACCGCACCAAAAAATACGTGGGACCCCAAACAACTTTCGTCTACGACAGTATAATTCAGGGACTGGAAGGGGATTTGCCCCAAAACGCCGGCGAAGTGCTGCCGCTCCCGGCTATTGAAGTAGCAAAAAAAGAGTTTCACCCGCGGGTTTTCAACATCATTATCCTGGGTGCGGTGGTGGGCATTTCAGGTGTTATTAGCCTGGACCAGGCCAAGGCAGCCGTTGAGAAGAGGTTGGGTTACAAATTTGCAAAACAGCCGGAACTGCGGGAATTAAATTTCCGCGCCCTGGAACGGGGTGCTGGAATGGTCGTAAGGCGCGCCGGATAGCCACCTTCAAGACAGTTTTCCAACTCATGGGTAAACAGGAGGAGAGGATATGAGCAAGGAATACAAATCTAAAACGCAGGAACTCAAAAGGGCGCTTTTTACCCTTTTCCCGGGACTTTGTAAGGGTTGCGGGCTGTGCATTGAAAAGTGTCCCAAGAAAAGTCTCTCCTGGTCCGATACTCTGGGGGTTTATGGAACTCCTACCGTAAAAGCCAACGACGAGTGTACCGCCTGCGGCATTTGTCAGGAGGTATGTCCGGACTGCGCTATCCGCGTGGAAAGAATGAAAAAGGTAGACAATGAGGGAAATAAGTCTGAAAATACTGGCTAGATCATAAATATGGCTGTTTTTCTCACCAAAGGGAGGCCCCGGTCATATTTTAAATATTAATATTAAAAAAACCGGTGGTTTTTGGTGAACCGGTTTTCTGGTGGTGAAAGCAGTGGTTTTAAAATCAAGGGAATGTATCCTTTGCCGGAGCCTCCGGCAAAAAAACAACCAGGGTCTCCTGGTCAAGGGTAATTATATCTGCCCGGAATGTGAGGCCCGGATCATTGCTCTGACCAGGGAGGATCCCGACTATGATTATTACAAGTGGGGATTGAAAAAGATCTGGTACTGTCCGGGCGCTTGACCCTGGGCCAGTGCCTGTTTTTTTTCAGCCAGGCGGTGGCGCCTGTGCTCCAGTTCGATATCCTGTCTGATCAGCCGCAGGATAGAAGGTTTGATACCGGTACGAAAAGATATTTCCTGGTCAGAAAGGCCTTTTTTCCAGGCTCTGATTAGCCTGTTGACATCCGTTCGATATTTCTTGGACAGGGTTTTCTCGTCCAATTTCCAGGACAACCTTCCGGACATCCGGTATCACTCCTTTATAAAAATAATTTAACGGTTGCTTTAATATTGTGTGCGGGAATTTGCTATCTATAAGGTTAAACTAATGGCAAATCTCAGGATTACAATGGTAATGAAACGATAGTTATGATAGAATTAACGATTAGTAAAACTAGAATGTTTTACTTTTTTGTTTAAGTAAAACTATTTTTTTGAATAGGGGTATTATTTTTGTTAAGTCAGGAAAGAGCGCCTCTTTTTGAGGCGCTCGTAAGGCATATCGCCGGGAATCCTGCTCAACTGCACGTACCGGGGCACGGGCAGGGCCGGGTTCTGCCGGAGGATTTCCGGCGCCTGGGCAAGGGAGGGCTTTTTGCTCTGGACTTGACCGAGCTGCCGGGTCTGGACGACCTCCATAACCCCGTGGGGCCCCTGGCCCGGGCCCAGGAACTGGCAGCTGCCCTCTACGGGGCAGACCGGAGCTTTTTTCTGGTCAACGGCAGCACAGTGGGGATCGGGGCGTTGTTGCTGGCTGCAGTGGGCCAGGGGGAAGTAATCCTGCCCAGAAACGCCCACAGCTCCTTTCTGGGGGGCCTGGTTCTCTCCGGTGCCGACCCGGTTTTTGTTTACCCGGAAACCATACCAGGTTTCGGCCTGGACTGCGGGGTAGCACCGGCGGCCATTGAACAGGCACTGGTTAAACACCCCGCAGCGGCGGCCGTATTCGCCTTGCACCCAAATTATTACGGGGTTGCGGGTGATCTGGCCGGCCAGGCCCGGTCTGCCCGCAGGGCGGGCAAGCCCCTGCTGGTTGACGAGGCCCACGGGGCTCACCTGCGTTTTCACCCGGACCTGCCCGCTGACGCCATGTCCGAAGGTGCTGCTGCCTCTGTCCAGAGCACCCATAAACTGGGGGGCTCCCTGACCCAGACTTCGCTGCTGCACTTAAAAGGCGGGCTTGTGGATGCCGGGGCGGTTGCTGCTGCCCTGCGCTTGCTGGAAACCACCAGCCCATCCTACATCCTGCTGGCCTCCCTGGACCTGGCCCGGCAACAGCTGGCCCTGAAGGGGCGTGAACTGCTGGAGCGGGCGCTGGAACTGGCAAGGGGGCTGAGGAGGCGCCTGGCCCGGATCCGGGGCTTGCGCCTGCTGGGACCGGAGGACCTGCCCCAGGGCAATTACAGCCTGGATCCTACTAAACTGGTCATTTCTGTACGGGGTCTGGGGCTTACCGGCTTTCAGGTCAGGGACTTGCTGGCCCATCGCTACAGGGTTTACGTCGAGATGGCCGACGCCTGCCATGTGGTGGCCTTTGTAACTATCGGCACTGCCGAAAGGGACTGCCGGATGCTGGGGGATGCCCTGGCGGACCTGGCGGTAAGGGAAAAGGGGCTGCCCGGGTCGCCTTTACCCGAGCTGCCCGGGACTTGCAAAAAGCTCATGAAGCCCCGGGAAGCCTGGTTTTCCAGTACCAGACGGGTTGCCCTGGCCGAGGCCGCAGGGAGGATCTGCGCGGAGACGGTGGCGGTCTATCCCCCGGGAATACCGGCCGTGTACCCGGGCGAAGAAATTACACCGGAAATCGTTAATTACCTCACAACTATAAGGGAGTTGAAACTTCCCTGCCAGGGGCCATCCGATTCGACATTAAAAACCCTGAAAGTTGTGATAGAATAAACCATAGGTATTTTTTTGGGGGACCATAAAGAAGGAGCAGCAGAAGATTAAGGCGAAGGGACGCTTCATGAAGGGTAAGTTTATTGTATTCGAAGGTATCGACGGCTCTGGAAAAACGACTCAATTGAAGCTTCTGGGCGAAAAGCTGGCCGCCCTGGGCTACCCGGTGCTCTATACCAGGGAACCCGGTGGGACCAGGGTGGGAGAACTGGTGCGGGATCTCCTGTTGAACCCCCAGTATGGTGAACTGGTCCCCCGGGCGGAAGCCCTTCTTTATGCCGCTGCCAGGGCCCAGCACGTGGAAGAGATTATCCTGCCGGCCCTGGAGCAGGGAAAGGTTGTCCTTTGCGACCGTTATATAGATTCCAGCCTGGCTTACCAGGGTTTCGGGAGGGGCCTGGACCTGTCGCAGCTGGAACAGATCAACCAGGCGGCTACGGCAGGCTTGGTTCCGGACCGGGTCCTGCTCCTGGATTTTTGCCCTGACCGCGGAGTGGACAGGCTCTCCCGTTCCGGGCGGGGTCCCGACCGGATTGAACGGGAGGACCAGGAATTTCACCGCAGGGTCCGCAGGGGTTACCTGACCCTGGTTGCCCGGGACCCGCAACGTTACCGGGTCATCGATGCCAACCGCTCCATTGAAGAGGTGCAGCGGGACCTGTTCAAGGCTTTAGAGGGGGTTTTGGATGCGTTTCCTGCGGGAAATAATAGGTCATAGGCCGGTTATCAGGACGCTCCTGAACACTATAGCCACCGGGCGGGTTGCCCACGCCTACCTTTTTACCGGTCCGGAAGGAGTGGGCAAGGAAACTGCTGCTCTGGCCTTTGCCCGGGCGCTGCTCTGTTCCCGGCCCGTGGACGGCGATGCCTGCGGCCTTTGCAGGGATTGTCGCCAGGTGGAGCACCACAACCACCCCGACCTATGTGTCCTTCAACCGGACGGTAATACAATCAAAATCGAACAAATCAGGGAAATATTACGCAGGGCCCCCTACCGTTCTTACCAGGGCGGGCGCAAAATATTTCTGATCCCCAGGGCGGAGGCCATGACCGCCGAGGCTGCCAATTGCCTGCTGAAGACCCTGGAAGAGCCGCCCGGGGATACCCTGTTTATTTTGCTTTCCGCCAGGCCCCACGCCCTGCTGCCCACCATCCTGTCCCGCTGCCAGCGCTGCGCCTTCCAGGCCATACCTGCGCCTGAACTGGCGGCCGGCCTGGCTACCCTGTACGGGCTCACGGAGGAAGAGGCCCGCCTGCCGGCCCTGCTGTCGGGGGGCAGTATGGGCAAAGCCCTGGCGTACATCTCCGGCTCAACCGGGGACGCCCGGGCTGAGGCCGGGCGGCTGGAGCTTGCCCTGGCACGGGCCGGCCCCCTGGAGGCCCTGGAGCTGGCGGAAAAAACAGCGGAAAGCAGGGACAGGGCCCTTTGCCTTCTGGAAGTACTTATTTGCTGGTACCGGGATCTGCTGGTCTGGCTGGAATCCGGGGAAACCGGGTTTCTTTACAATCCCGACCGGTTAGAGGATATCCGGAGGGAAGCAGGGAAATATGACGCCAGGCGTCTTGTGGAAATTATAGAGGCAATTGGGGCAGCAAAGAAAAAGATCGAGGCCAACGGCAATACCAGGCTGGCCCTTGAGGCCCTGTTCCTGCGCCTGGCCGGACTGGTGGCCCCGGTTTAAAAAAACCATAAATGAGTGAAGAATCATGGTAGATATGTTTTATCGGTTCATCCGCCGGAATGGAAAGGAGGTAGCAGGCCATTGGGGTTGACCGTTGTGGGTGTGCGCTTTAAGAAGGCCGGCAAGATTTACTATTTTGACCCTGGTGAGCACCAGCTCGCACGGGGGGACGGGGTTATCGTGGAGACCGCCAGGGGGATCGAGTACGGCCAGGTGGTAACTGGTCCCCAGCAGGTTGAAGAGGAGGAGATTGTGGCTCCCCTGAAAAAAGTCATCCGCAAGGCCGACGCCCAGGATTACAAGCAGCTGGCCATAAACCGCGAAAAAGAAAAAAGGGCCTACCAGATCTGCCTGGAAAAAATAGCGGCCCATAACCTGCCTATGAAGCTTGTAGGTGTTGAGCAGACCTTTGACGGCAATAAAATTATTTTTTACTTTACTGCCGACGGCAGGATCGATTTCCGGGAACTGGTTAAAGACCTTGCCGCTGTTTTCAGGACCAGGATCGAGCTGAGACAAATCGGCGTCAGGGACGAAGCCAAAATGATCGGGGGACTGGGCTGTTGCGGCCGGGAACTCTGTTGTTCCACCTGGCTTTCAGATTTTGCTTCGGTTTCCATCCGTATGGCCAAGGAACAGAACCTGTCCCTCAACCCCACCAAAATATCCGGGATCTGCGGCAGGTTGATGTGTTGTCTTAAATATGAAAACGAGTCCTACGAACATGCCCGGGAGAATTTCCCCGAACTGGGCAGCTGGGTTATTACACCGGACGGAGAGGGCAAAGTATCCGGCGTCAATATTTTTAAAAACTGTCTTAACGTGGAACTTAAGGAAAGCAAAATCATCAAGGAGTACCAGGCCGGTGAGATTACCCTGAAAGAAGCTCATCCCAAAGGCTGCAACCATAAAAAAGAGTGTCCCAAACATTCAGACGAGGAGAGAGTTTAGTGCCATCCCTTTTAAAACGGGTTAAAGATATAGAACTCAAATTGCATGCCCTTGTGGCCGAGGTGCGGGAATTAAAGGATGAATTGCGTCAAATGGAGGAAGAGAACACCCAGCTCAGGACAGAGCTGGCCGCTGCTTACCGCGAGGGCTGCTCCGGCGCAAAGAGTTCCGGTGAAGCGGGAGTCAAGTACAGGGGATTTATTAACCTGCTGGACCTCTATGATCAGGAATATCATATCTGCAACCTGTATTTCGGTCGCAGGCGGGTGGGCGAATGCCTCTTCTGCATGGCTTTTTTAAGAAAAGAAATGGAGCTTAAAGCTCCGCAGGAAAACGGAGCCTGACCCCTGTGGATAAGGATTGCAATCTATGCCGGGGAGGTGGCCTGGCTGGATCAGAAAACAAAGGGAACGCTTTACCTCTGCGCTACGCCCATAGGTAACCTGGAGGACATTACTCTGCGGGCCTTAAGGGTGCTGCGCGAGGTAGACCTCATTGCGGCCGAGGATACCCGCCATACCAGGAAATTGCTCAGTCACTACGATATCCATACCCGGCTTACCAGTTACCACAAATTCAACCAGGCCAGGAAGGGAGAAGCATTATTAGAGCTTCTGGCCTCCGGCAAAAACATAGCCCTGGTTTCCGACGCGGGCCTTCCGGGTATCTCTGACCCGGGCGCCGTGCTCGTGGCGGCGGCCCTGGCCAGGGGATTCAAAGTTGTGCCTGTGCCAGGCCCCAGTGCCGGGATTACAGCTCTGGTTATTTCGGGGCTGCCGACTGACGAATTTGTTTTTGCCGGGTTTTTACCTGCAACAGGTAAAGCCAGGCGGCAAAAGCTACTGGAGCTCCGCAGCCAGAAAGGAACACTGGTTTTTTATGAGGCGCCGCACCGGCTGCTGGCCACCCTGGCAGATCTCCTGGAAATCCTCGGCGACCGTCCAGCGGCTGCAGCCAGGGAACTGACCAAAAAGCACGAAGAAATTGTCAGGGGTTCCCTCCAGGAACTTTTAAACCGGTTTCAGGAACAGGAACCCCGTGGCGAATTCACCCTTGTGGTGGCGGGAGCTACGGGGGCTGCAGCCCCAGGTGTCCCGGGTGAAACAGAGAAAGAGGATCCTGCCCTCGCCCTTGATCCCGCCGACCACGTTGCCCTGCTGGAGGCAGAGGGCATAGAACAAAAAGAGGCCATGCGCCGGGTAGCCCGCCTCCGCGGCATCTCCAGGCGTGATGTTTACCAGGCGGTGTTAGGCAAAAAGCAGGACATGAAAAAGGGAGAGATCTAATAACCCCTCCCGCTGGTTAACTACATCGCTTTGGCATTTTCAAACATGGCCAGAGCGCACTCGCGGCAGACCATCTTGCCGCGGTAATGCTGGACGTCGGAAGCGTTACCGCAAAAAACGCAGGCAGGCTCATACTTCTTTAAGATAATTTTTTCGGAGTCGACGTAAATCTCAAGGGGATCCTTTTCGTCGATTCCCAGGGTGCGTCTGAGCTCAATGGGAATAACTACTCTACCCAGCTCGTCCACCTTTCTGACAATACCCGTTGACTTCATTCTATCCCTCCTAGCAAAATACGACAAAATTTATAAAATCTCAACTAAATGGTACCAACGATTCCAGTAAAAGTCAATATATATTTTTGATAAAAACCGCTTTTTTTGCCTGTTTGCGTTAGTGTAAAGTTATTGTAGGAGCTCTACATACAAAAAGAGAAGATTTCACCGTCCTGCCAAGGACGAGTAATCGCCGAAAAGTG
>LSQX01241352.1_pt3 | contig 16820 bp, 11 predicted proteins | sample 654561 | NCBI WGS metagenome assembly LSQX01 (sample SAMN04489861, study PRJNA283612) | anaerobic digester metagenome | isolation source: 4 biogas reactors fed with cattle manure at either 37C or 55C with and... | place: Denmark: Kongens Lyngby | collected 2014
GAGTCCCTGTTCGCCGTCTCCGCCGCCGAGGGGCTGCGGTGGGCGCGGGCGGCCGACGCCGAGCTGCTGCTCGCCTTCCCCCGCTACCACCCGGCGTGGGCGTGGTGGCTGGTGCGCGTGCCGGTGCTGCGCGAGTTCCTGGTGTCCAACCTCGTGGTGGTCCTGCGGAAACGGGGCTGAGGTCATGTGGGCCTGCGCCACCTGTAGGTCGTGGTCTTGGCTCCTTGCGCGCCAACCATCTCCACGAAGCCATGCTCCCTGAGAGGGCGCAATCCGTAATGGACCTGCCCCACACTCAGATTCACATTCTGGACGATCTCATTGATGGAGGCCTCCGCCACTGACTGCAGGAAACTTGCAATGAGCGGGACGTTCTTTCCCAGAGATCGAAGATCCGGGCCAACGTTGTCGTCCACCGGACCAGGGCTTTCGAGTTCGACCGCCCCGTCCTCGGTGACTTCGAGAGGTAAGTGCTCCTGCAGATCCTCAATCTGGGCACGGGCCTCCGTCAGTGTCAGTGGGGAAAACTCCCTGATCATCCGGGACAACGACCACGACTCCCCGTCCCTCAAACCCACCAGGACCGCTTTCTGCATGTGAGTGAGTGATTCAGCGGTCTGTTCTTTCAGCCACCTCTCGTCTTCAGGTGAGAAGTACGGGAGCCGCGACAGCTTCACTGTGAATTGCACTCCCGTGTCGATCAGCCTCGGCCGAGGAAGGTCGGCATCTCTCGTTGCCGCGAAAACCTCTCTCAAACCCCCTCCTTCTCCCTCGATTACCGGGTTCCCCTCACTGGTCTGGACCAACTTGACGATCTCATAGAGCCTCTGATTCACCGGAACCCGGTGAAGTTCGTTCGGGCTCTCAAGCTGTCTCTGGCTCACGCCTCTGAGCCCACCCGGGCTGGTCACAATAAGTTCATCGTCTGTGACACGCACTTCCACACGCTTGCCCAGGCCGACGGTGTCCGGCCCAAGATCACGGTGCACCAATGCGTTGGCGACCAGTTCCCGAATCGCACTCGGGGGAAACTCCGGTCGATTCACCATGTGCCCTGACGCCTGATAAACACGCTCTGAACTCGTGTTTTGACGCACCCATTCAACAATGTCCTCGAGCATCACCGGAAGCGGTCCATCAAAATGGGTGAGATTTCGGTTCCTGACTCCTGAATCGTCTCGCGGCACTCGGACAGCAGCCGTGGCCGCCAGCGCCGGTTGCCTTCCTTGTGGAAAATAGCCCAACGCATAGAGCCCAGCGAGGGTCAGATCGCCACCGTCATTGATCACCCCGATCAGTCGCAACACTTGCTCGTCATTGTCCACGTGCTTGAGGCGGCGACTCGAATTCCTGGCGGACTTGAGAAGGTCAGCGAGCAGATCATGATCGAGATCGACGACGCTGGTCCCTTCGACAGTCCCCTGGTCATAGGAAACTCTCTCTTGAGAATGAAGAGCTTCCACCTGGATCATTCGAAGCTCATTTGCATTGACGACGTAATCCCCGTCGGCGTACCGGAGATACGCTTCACCGCGGTAGCGGGCTGGTTTCTCGAGCGGGGACAACGGCGTTACCTGCACCGCAACCACGGCTTTTCCGTCAAGCTTCAGGTCCGAGAACTCCAGCGGGGGTGCTGGTTCCACGGCGCCGCGCGTCTGATCAGCCACTGCCTGCATCATCTTGGCAGGGTCGTCCACACCTGTCACTGCGAAGTTGGATCTCTCATCGATCCCCAACAAGATGAGCCCCTTCGACGGCATGTTCGCGAAGGCACAGATCGTGGAGGCGAGATTGTCCGGCACCCCACCAGCCGCTTTCTTGCACTCGACCAGGGTGGTATCCCCTCCAAAACGCCGCAAATCCCGGAGGATGGCCCGCACAGACTCTTCATTCACAATGCCAGACTACGAATGACCGCCCTTCATTGCAAGACTTTCACAATGACGATTCACAATGATGCCCGAACATTTGGATTGCCCGTGTCCTGTCTCATCACATCGGTGACACTTCTGGGACGAGGAAGCGCGTACGTGCGCGCTGTGCAGCCTGGGTGACCGCTATAAAGAGTGTGTGGGGGACATCCCCGTTCTCCGTGTCCGCAGCCGCGGGGCTGAGGTTATGTCACTTCTCTTACGGGGGGTGAGGCCCACCCACAAAAAATCCCACCCCCCAGGGACCGGAGTCGACCTGGAGGGTGGAAGTCTCAGTGAGGCTTAGTTCTTGTTCGCCTCGATGCGCTCCTTGAGCTTGCCCAGCTGCTCGTGGACCTCGTTCGGGACGCGCGGGCCGAGGAAGGCCAGGTACTCCTCGTCGTCGGCGACGTCGCGGGCCCAGTCCTCGGCAGGCGCGGACAGAGCCTCCTTGACGTCCTCGATCGGGGTGTCGAGGCCGGTGAGGTCGAGATCCTCGGCGCGGGCGGTCTGGCCCACGACGGTCTCCTCGGCGCCGACCTTGCCCTCGATGCGCTCGACGACCCACTTCAGGACGCGGGAGTTGTCGCCGAAGCCCGGCCACAGGAAGCGGCCGTCCTCGCCGCGGCGGAACCAGTTGACCAGGAAGATCTCCGGCATGCGGTCGCCGCCGTCCTTGCCCATGTCGATCCAGTGCTGCAGGTAGTCACCGGCGTTGTAGCCCATGAACGGCAGCATGGCCATCGGGTCGTGGCGCAGGGAGCCGACCTTCGCCTCAGCGGAGGCGGCGGTCTGGCCGGAGGCCAGGGTGGCGCCGATGAAGGTGCCGTGCTCCCAGTCGTAGGCCTGGGAGACCAGCGGGACGGTGTCGGCGCGGCGGCCACCGAAGAGGATGGCGTCGATCTTGACACCCTTCGGGTCGTTGAACTCCGGTGCGGCGACCGGGCACTGCTCGATGGCGACGCAGTAGCGGGAGTTCGGGTGTGCGGCGTTGGTGCCGGACTCCGGGGTCCAGTCGTTGCCCAGCCAGTCGATGAGGTGCTCCGGCTTCTCGCCGTCCATGCCCTCCCACCAGATGTCGCCGTCGTCGGTGAGTGCGACGTTGGTGAACAGGGTGTTGCCCGGCTCCATGGTCTCCATGGCGATCGGGTTGGAGGCGTAGTTGGTGCCCGGGGCGACACCGAAGAAGCCGTTCTCCGGGTTGACGGCGTAGAGGCCGTCCTCGCGCAGCTTGAGCCAGGCGATGTCGTCGCCGACGACCTCGGCGGTCCAGCCCTCGATGGTCGGGGTGATCATGGCGAGGTTGGTCTTACCGCAGGCGGACGGGAAGGCGGCGGCGATGTGGTAGCTCTTGCCCTCCGGGGAGTTGAGCTTGAGGATGAGCATGTGCTCGGCCATCCAGCCCTCTTCCTTGGCCATGACGGAGGCGATACGCAGGGCGTAGCACTTCTTGGCCAGGATGGCGTTGCCGCCGTAACCGGAGCCGTAGGACCAGATCTCCTTGGTCTCCGGGAACTGGGTGATGTACTTGGTGTCGTTGCACGGCCACGGCACGTCCTCCTCGCCCGGCTCCAGCGGAGCGCCGACGGAGTGGAGGGCGTGGACGAAGTCACCGTCGGTGCCGATCTTGTCGAGGGCCTCGGAGCCCATGCGGGTCATGATGCGCATGGAGAGGACGACGTAGGCGGAGTCGGTGAGCTGGACGCCCAGCTTGGGGTCCTCGTCGGTGATGGGGCCCATGCAGAACGGGACGACGTACATGGTGCGGCCCTTCATGGCGCCGCGGTAGACCTCGGTCATCTCCTTCTTCATCTCGGCCGGGTCCGCCCAGTTGTTGGTCGGGCCGGCGTCCTCCTCCTTCTCGGAGCAGATGAAGGTGCGGGACTCGACGCGGGCGACATCGTCCGGGTTGGAGCGGGCGAGGAAGCTGTTGGGGCGCTTCTCCTCGTTCAGCTTGATGAGGGTGCCTGCCTCAACCAGTTCCGCGGTGAAGCGGTCCCACTCCTCCTGGGAGCCGTCGGCGAAGACAACCTTCTCCGGCTGGAACAGCTCCACTGCCTCTGCGATCCAGGAGAGGAGCTTCTCGTTATCGGTCGGGGCCGGGCCGACGAGGCCCTTGATCTCGGTGGTCATATGTTCTCCTGACGTTTGCGTCACTCGGCAGAGTTTCCTCTTTACAGGTTATCCATTAAAACGCGGTTGCGGCGGACTCACCGGCTAAGCGAGAAGTGTCACATGTCATAACCGGCCGGTTTAGCCGTGTTCGATCCGGTGCCACCCGGCCTTTTCCAGGGTTTTCCCGGGCCCATCCGTCACCTTTTCGGGGGTGGTTTCGGGGTTCAAACCCCACGACAGGGGTTCCTCGGCAGGCGTTCTAACGGGGTCAGGGACGGCCAGCCCCCAGGCTGCACGGTGGGGATCGGCGGTGAAGACGTCGAAGCCGCCGTCGGCGTGAAGGGAGGAGATGTGGTCGACGACACCGTCGCCGTCGAGGTCGGCGTAGACGGTGGTTCCCCCGGCGTCGGCGAGGGTGACGGATTCACCGGGTCCGCCCTCCAGGTGGAACTGGTCATCACCGAGGTCGAGTCGCAGGTCCCCGATTCCGTCGAGGCCGTCCAGTCCGTGCAGCATCACATCTCCTCCGATACCTGTCTGCGTAGCCATGTGGCGGGGGCGTGGGGGCGGGCCCGCAGGCGGGCGTTCTCCTCGCGGAGCCACGCCCGCTCCGCTTCTCGACGCCCCGTCCACCACCGCATCCCGCCCACCGTCACCGCCGCCACGACGCCCACCGCCGGGGTGGTCTGGCCGGCGGCCAGCCCGGCGACCCCGCCGAGAGCGAGGGCCTGGGCGGCGACGTCCCAGAACACCGGTGGCCGCCCCGGGATGATGGCGCGACGGCGCTCCAGTCGGTCGGCGGCACGCAGCCACGTCCCGGGGCGGGCCGCGGGGACGGCGACGGGGCGGCGGAGGGCGAGATGGAGGGCGTCGACAAGCGTCTGTCCGGGGCGGACGACGGTGCCGGGGACGTCGGACGGCAGGGATGCGGTCGACACCAGGCGTCCGGCACGGCGGGCGGCGTCGCGCAGGGTGGCGTGGTCGGCGGCCCGCCAGCCCGCGTCCGGGGCGACCGCGAGCACGACGTCGACGTGCGGATCCCCGTCCACCACCTCCCAGCCCGGCAGGTCGACGGTGACCGGGTCCGGGCTGATGACGGCCACCCGCGGACGGACGGCCACGGCGACGGGCGGCCCCGCGATGGCGCGCAGCTCCCCGGCGACGTGCGGGTGCCGGGAGGCGAGGGCGCGGAGTTCACCGGCGAGGAGGCGGAGGCGGGCGTCGATGAGCGGCAGGTCGGGGAGCTCAGCGGGCAGCGCCGGGATAACGAGGACGGCCTGCGGGCCGGCGGCGATGCGCGAGCGCAGGGCCGCGGTGAGCGGGCCGGGGTGGACGAGGAGCACGACGTCGACCCCCGGGGTGAGCACCGGCCACGCGACCGACACCTCACGGACCGGCCACGGCGGGAGCGGCACGGGTCCGTCGAGGGTGCAGGCACCGACGCGCGGCGGGCCCGTCAGCTCGAGCAGCACGCGGCGCAGCGCCAGGCCGACCGGGCAGCCGAAATCCCGCGCATGTGCCCAGTCGGCCGCGCGGATGAACATGTCCGGAGTCTCCACCGGCCCTCCCCCGAGTTGTTGCGCCCATGATCACCCGGGTCCACCCGCCGCGCAACCGGGGGCCGGAGAATTGAAGTTTGCCCATTGCAGGGGGAGAATATGAGGGATGTCTATTCCTGATTTTCCCCATGAGCAGCGACCCCTCGGCGACCTGCCGGCCGGCCGCCCCCTGCAGACCGATTTCGGTGACGACGGACGCGACTACCCGCGCCTGGGTTCCGTGAGCTTCCGCCGCGGCACCCTCACCGACAACCAGGAGAAACTGTGGGAGGACAACTGGCCCCGCCTGGGCCGCGTCCTCGCCGATGAGCGCATTGACCTGGAGGAATGGTTCGGCCGCTCCGGCGCGCCGACCATCCTGGAGATCGGCTCCGGCACCGGCACCTCCACCGCCGCGATGGCACCGCTGGAGGCCGACACCAACATCATCGCCGTCGAGTTGTACAAGCCCGGCCTGGCGAAGCTGCTGGGCGCGGTGGTCCGCGGAGGTATCGACAACATCCGCATGGTGCGCGGCGACGGCGTCGAGGTGCTGGCCCGCATGCTGCCCGAGGCCTCCCTCGACGGGGTGCGGATCTTCTTCCCGGACCCGTGGCCGAAGGCGCGCCACCACAAGCGCCGCATCATCCAGACGGGCACGCTGCACCTCATCGCCACCCGCCTCAAGCCGGGCGGCGTCCTCCACGTGGCCACCGACCACGCCGGCTACGCCGAGTGGATCAACGAGCTCGTCGACACCGAGCCGCTCCTGGAGTTCCGGGGCTGGCCGTGGCCGGAGTGCCCGCAGCTGGTGGACCGTCAGGTCATCACCAAGTTCGAGGGCAAGGGCCTGGACAAGGACCACACGATCACCGAGTTCCTGTGGCAGCGCACCGCCGATAATTCCTGATTTTCCCCGTAGAACCGAAAAGAGTCCCCCCGTGAGCGACCTTCACGAATCCACCCACCACTACGGCGCCCAGGATGCGCCCGGGCCGGAGAACCTCCTCCTCGTCTGGGACGCCCCCAACCTGGACATGGGCCTGGGAGCCATCCTCGGTGGCCGCCCGACCGCCGCCTACCGCCCGCGTTTCGACGCCATCGGCCGCTGGCTGCTGGCCCGCGCCGGCAAGCTGTCCCATGAGACGGGCAGCCGCGTCGAGGCCGAGGCCACCGTGTTCACCAACGTCACCCCCGGCGGCGCGGACGTCGTCCGCCCGTGGGTGGAGGCGCTGCGCAACGTCGGTTTCGCCGTGTTCGCCAAGCCGAAGACCGACGAGGACTCCGACGTCGACCCGGACATGCTGGCGCACATCCGGCGTCGGCACGCGGAGGGCGTCCTGCGGGGCCTCGTCGTCGCCTCCGCGGACGGCCAGAACTTCAAGGAGACCATCGACGAGCTCATCGCCGAGGGTCTGCCCGTCACCGTCATCGGCTTCCACGAGCACGCCTCGTGGGCCGTGGCCTCCGAGACGATCGAGTTCGTCGATCTCGAGGAGATCCCCGGCGTGTTCCGTGAGCCGCTGCCGCGCATCAGCCTCGACCAGCTTCCCGACGAGGGCGCCTGGCTGCAGCCCTTCCGCCCGCTGTCGGCGTTGCTCGCCGGCCGCAACCACTAGGAGGGGCCGCCCATGTTCGAGAAGTGGGGACATTTCTCCTACCGGCACCGCCGCCTGGTGCCCCTCATCGTCATCGCCGCGATCCTGGCGGTGTACGCGATCTTCGGCACCCAGCTGGGCAACCGCATGAGCCAGGAGGGCTGGGACGATCCGGGTTCCAGCTCCACGGCCGCCGCCCACATCGAGCAGGACGTCTTCGGCCGCGACAACTCCGGTGACGTCATCCTGCTCTTCGAGTCACCGGACGGGCGCTCCCTCAATGACCCGGTGACCTTCGGGGCCGTCGCCTCGCACCTCGAGTCGCTCAAGACCGAGCACCCGGATGAGATCGCGCACGTCACCAGCTACTTCGACACCCGCAACGCGCAGCTCATCAACGAGGAGGGGACCCGCGCCTTCGCCGCCATCGGCCTGCGCGGCGACGGCGAGCAGACGCTCAAGGACTTCCGCGCCATCGAGGACTCGCTCGTCGCCGAGGACCTGCCCGTGGAGACGCGCGTCGCCGGGGCCACCGCCGTGGCCGACTCCCTCGACGACGGCATGGCCGGGGACATCGTCCGCGCCGAGGTCATCGCCCTGCCGGTGGTGGCCGTCCTGCTGCTCTTCGTCTTCGGTTCCGCCGTGGCGGCACTCATGCCGCTCATCGTGGGCATCCTCTCGATCGCCGGTTCCCTCGGCGTGCTCTCGATCCTCGCCGGCCTCACCCAGGTCAACGTGTTCGCCCAGTCCGTGGTGACCCTCCTGGGCCTGGGCCTGGCCATCGACTACGGCCTGTTCATGGTCTCCCGTTTCCGCGAGGAGCTGGACAAGGGCACCTCCGTCCCCGAGGCGGTGGGCACAACGACGGCCACCGCCGGCAAGACGGTGGTGTTCTCGGCGGCGATGGTCGCGGTGGCGCTGTCCGGTCTGCTGGTGTTCCCGCAGGCCTTCCTCAAGTCGGTGGCCTACGGCGCGATCTCCGCCGTCGGCCTGGCCGCCCTGTTGTCGGTGACGGTGCTGCCCGCCCTGTTCGGCATGCTCGGCCACAACATCGACAAGTGGACCGTCCGCCGCACGAAGCGCACCGCCCGCCGCCTCGAGGACACCGTCTGGTTCCGTGTCCCCGGCTGGGCCATGAAGCACGCCAAGCTGGTCACCATCGGTGTCGCGGGTCTGCTCATTGCGCTCACCCTGCCGCTGGCGGGCGTGAAGTTCGGCGGCATCAACGAGACCTACCTGCCGCCCAGCAACGACGTCCGCGTGGCCCAGGACGACTTCAACGACACCTTCCCCGCCTTCCGCACCGAGCCGGTGAAGCTGGTGGTCACCGACGCCACGGAGCAGCAGCTGGTCGACGTCTTCGTCCAGCTCCGCGACATCGACGGCCTCAGCTCCCAGTTCACCCCGGACCACGGCACGGTCGACGGCACGACGGTGCTCTCCGCGGGTATCGAGGACCGTGACCTCAACTCGTCCGTCGTCGACCAGCTCCGGGCCCTCGACGTGCCCGAGGGTGTCAACGTCTACATCGGCGGCACCCCGGCGATGGAGATTGAGTCCATCGAGGCCCTCATGGAGAAGCTGCCGTGGATGGCGCTGTACATCGTGGTGGCCACGTTCATCCTCATGGCGCTGGTCTTCGGCTCACTCATCCTGCCGGCGAAGGCGATCATCATGACCGTCCTCGGCCTCGGCGCGACCCTGGGCATCCTCACCGCCATGTTCGTCGGCGGCGTCGGCGCGGATCTGTTCCACTTCACGCCGGGCCCGCTCATGTCGCCGGTGCTCGTGCTCATCGTGGCGATCGTCTACGGCCTGTCGACGGACTACGAGGTCTTCCTCGTCTCCCGCATGGTGGAGGCCCGCGACCGCGGCAGATCCACGGACGACGCCATCCGCTACGGCACGGCGCAGACCGGTTCCATCATCACGGCGGCGGCGCTCATCATGATCGTCGTGGCCGGTGCGTTCGGTTTCTCCGAGATCGTCATGATGAAGTACATCGCCTTCGGCATGATCTTCGCCCTGGCCATCGACGCGACCATCATCCGCATGATGCTCGTCCCCGCCGTCATGCACCTGCTGCGCGAGGGCAACTGGTGGGCGCCGGGCTTCATCAAGCGCGCCTACGAGAAGATGGGCCACAGTGAGGAGCTGCCGCCCGTCCCGGCCCCCGCCCCGACGCCGGGTACCCCGGAACCGGAGGGTGAGCTGCTTCTCGACGACGCCGTCGTCGTCGATCACGACGAGGCCGCCCGCGGCGGCCGCACCACCTCCGAGGACGAGGAGCTCATCTCCTTCGCGGAACTCATGGCCCGCCTCGAGGCCGACCGGAACGGCCCCCGCCAGCTGGGCCGCTAGCATGTGGCGCTGGGTGCGGTGGCTCGCACCGCTGGTGGTCCTCATCGTCCTGGGCCTGGCGTTCCGGGACCAGATGCCGTTCATTGGCGACGGCGTCCGCCGCCTGCGCGACGCGTCCCCGTGGGGCGTGTTCGCCGCGGTGCTCGCCGCCACCGCGTCGATCGTGGCGATGGCGGAGGTCATGCGCCTGCTTCTCGACGCCGGCGGCACCCGTGTCCCGCTCCGCCACACCACCGCCATCACGCTGGCCTCCAACTCCTGGTCGACGTCCCTGCCGGGCGGGCCCGCCTTCTCGGCGGTCCTGACCTATCAGGTGCAGCGCTCCTGGGGGGCCAGCCGCCTGCTGTGCGGCTGGTTCTTCGTCCTCAGCTCCGCGGTGTCGACGATGTGGCTGGTGGTCATCGGCATCGCCGGTGTCTTCTTCCTCGGCGCCGACGTCAACGTGTGGTCGCTGCTGCTCACCCTCCTGGTGATGACGGGTCTGTCCTGGGCGCTGTGGTGGGCGGCCAACCACCCCGCGTCCCTCGAACGCTGGGCGCGTCGTCTGCTGCGCAGGACCCCGGAAGCCCGCGTCGAGGCGGCCGTCCGGCAGATCCACCAGCTGGAGTCCGTGCGCCTGAGCCGCGGACGCTTCGCCCTCGTGGCCGGCTGGTCCCTGCTCAACCGGGCCTTCGACGTGCTCACCCTGTTCCTCTGCGTCTGGGCGGTGACCGGGTCCGCCCCGGCGGTGGCCGGGGTGCTGCTCGCCTACACCACGGCGAAGATCGCCGGCTCCGCCCAGGTCACCCCGGGCGGGCTGGGCACCGTGGAGGCGGCGATCATCGCCACCCTCGTCGCCGCGGGCATGACCGCCGTCGACGCCACCGGTGCCGCGCTGGTCTACCGCCTCGTCTCCTTCGCCCTCATCACCGCCGTCGGCTGGGTGATCTACTTCCTGTACTACGCGCGCCCGGGAGTCCGGGCCGGGGATTAGGGTGGAGGGCATGAACAGGTCCACCGCTCTGCTTGCCGACGTCGTCGCCATCGCCCTCTTCGCCCTCTTCGCCCGCATCGCCCACCAGACCGATGACATGCCGCTCAACGTCATGGGGTGGCTGTCGACGTGGTGGCCGTTCCTCCTCGGCGTGCTGGTGTCCTGGGCACTCAACGCCGGCCTGCACCTCGACGGGCACCGGGTCTTCCCCGCCGGCCTCATGACGTGGGCGGTCACCGTCGTCGTCGGCCTGGGCATCTGGGCGTTCCGCAACGGCGACATCCCGCACTGGTCCTTCATCCTCGTCGCGACGATCATGTCGGGCCTGCTGCTGCTCGGTTGGCGCGCGGTGGTGCGCTGGCGAAAGGCATGAAAAAACCGCCTCCCCACCGGGTGGTGGGGAGGCGGTTGTCGCCGAGGCCTTAAGCCTGGATGGAGTGGCTCAGCTGGTTGGCGATCATGACGATGAGACCGATGATGTCGGTGACGAGGTCTGCAGCGATGCTCAGCATGGGAAAATCTCCTTGTGCGGTCGGTGAGAAGGTACAACCAGTACATCGTCTCACAGTGACCGATTCGTTACATAACCGCGGAAGAAAAACTACATCGGCATGATGGTGTGCTTCTTCGGCAGGTCCTCCTCGACCTTCGTCGCCATCTGACGCACCGCCTGACGCAACGCCAGGCGGGTGTCGCGCGGCTGGATCATCGCGTCGATGTACCCGCGCTCGGCGGCCACGTAGGGGCTGGTCATGTTCTCGTCGTAGAAGTCCATGAAGATCTTCTTCAGGTACTCGCGCTGCTCCGGCGGGGCGGCGGCAAGCTGCTTGCCCTGGATCATCACGACGGCCGCCGCGGAGCCCATGACCGCGATCTGGGCGGTCGGCCACGCCAGGTTGATGTCACCGGTGAGGTTCTTCGACCCCATGACCGCGTACGCGCCGCCGTAGGCCTTGCGCACGATGAGGGTGATCTTCGGGACGGTCGCCTCCACCAGTGCGAAGGCCAGCTTGGCGCCGCGGTGGATGAGGCCGGCCTTCTCCTGCTCCACGCCCGGCAGGTAGCCCGGGGTGTCCACGACGAACACCAGCGGAATGTTGTAGGCGTCGCAGATGCGGATGAAACGCGCGCCCTTGTCGGCGGCGTCGGCGTCGATGCACCCCGCGAAGTGCATGGGGTTGTTGGCCACGAAACCGACAGCGCGACCGTCGATACGCCCGAAGGCGGTGATGAGGTTCGGGGCGTAGTTCGCCTGGATCTCCACGAGGTTCTCGTCGTCACCGAGCAGCGGCAGCAGATCCGACATGTCGTAACCCGCGTTGGAGTCGTCCGGCATGAACAGGTCCAGCTCCGGGGCCTCGGCGACCTCCTCGTCGGAGGGGGCGGCGAAGACCGGGGCCGGGTCGTGGCAGGTCAGCGGCAGGTGGTCGAGCAGGTCACGGACGAAGTCGAAGGCCTCCTCCTCGCTGGGGAGGACGGCGGAGATGTTGCCGTTGAGCTCCTGCTGACGCGCGCCACCGAGCTCGGCGGACGTGACGTCCTCGCCCGTGACCTCGCGGATGACGGCTGGGCCGGTGACGTACATCTCGGTCTGGCCCTCGACAGCGATGACGAAGTCGGTGGTCACCGGGGCGTACACGGCGCCACCGGCGGACTTGCCCAGCATGATGGAGATCTGCGGGCTGCGGCCGGACAGCGGCAGCTGGCGGCGGGAGATCTCCGAGTACATGGCCAGGGACGTCACGGCGTCCTGGATGCGGGCGCCACCGGAGTCCTGGATGCCGATGATCGGGCAGCCGATCTTGATGGCCATCTCCATGACCTCGACGACCTTGCGGCCGAAGGTCTCGCCGACGGAACCGCCGTAGACGGTCTTGTCGTGGGCGTAGATGCACACCGGGCGGCCGTCGATACGCCCGTAGCCGGTGACGACACCGTCGGAGTAGACGGCGTCCGCGACGCCGGGGGTCTTGGCCAGGGCGCCGATCTCAACGAAGGAGCCTTCGTCGAGAAGCGCGGCGATGCGCTCACGCGGGGTCGTCTGACCGGCCTCGTCGCGCTTGGCGCGGGCACGTTCGCTGCCCGGATCGCGGGCCCGGTCGAGGCGCGCCCGCAGATCCGCAAGTTTGTCGGCGGTGGACGTGTCAGTCACAGATCACTCCAGTTCATCAATCCGCTTGGCCATGTGCGCACCGATGACGCCGATAGCGGGCTCGTCGGGCACGGCGAGGTGATCGCCCTTGAGCTGGACGATGTCAAGGTCGTCAACGATAGCCGACCAGCCACCGTCGGGGTCAATGTGGGCGTAGCGCGGCTCCAGCTCGATGGCGCCCTCGTGCATGCCCTCCGCACGGAAGAGCAGCACCGGCAGCTGCACCTCGGCCCAGCGGGCGAAGTCGAGCTTGTCGAGGATGCGGTTGTCCACGAAGCTGGCGCGCTGGTGCTCGAGGACACCGGCGGCGAGGCCGTGCTCGGAGGCGTCGGTCGTGGCCAGGAACTGCTCGAGCATGCCGAGCATGGCCTCCTCGCCGGCGGTCTCCAGCAGCTCGAAAGGCACCGGGAAATCCAGGCCGTAGGTGCGCTTGGCGAACTCGCTGTAGCGCTCCCAGCGGGCCTTGGTCTCCTCCATGGTGTCCGGGATCGGNNGCACCGCCGAAGGACCAGCCGCCGAGGACGACGGGGCGGCCGTCGGAGTACTCGCGGATCTCGTCGATGTAGGCGGCGGCGCGCTCCTCGAGGGTGCCCTCGAGGCGCTCGACACCGTACACCGGGATGTCCTCCGGCAGGCGGCGGGCCAGCGGCAGGAACACCACGGAGGAGCCACCGGCCGGGTGGAACATGAACACGCTCGGCTTCGTGGAACCCTCGGGGCGGGCGCGCAGGACACGGATGTTGCCCTCGACCTCGGTCTCCAGGACGTCGCGGACGACGTTGGCCAGCGGCTCGAGGGTCGCGGCGTCGGTGACGACGGCCGGGTCGATCTCCACGCCGACGCGGTCGGAGAGCCGCTCCGCGATCTGCTTCGCGACGTCCTCCGTGATCTCCGGCAGCGTGCTGGTCACACCCGCCGGGGCCTTCCCGGTGATGGTCGCCCAGGTGCCGAACACCATGCGCTCGGCGGCGTCACGCGGGGCGACGCCGACTCCCTCCTTCTTCTCCGGCAGGTCGGGCAGCTCGGTGCCCTCGCGGACGTCTGTCTCCGCCTCCTCGACGGCGTCGACGGACATGACCGGCTCGATGAGCGGGGTGCCGTTCCCCTGCTTCGCGGCGACGGCCTCCTCGACGATGCGGACGACGTCGGCGACAGAGGCGTCGCGCAGCGCCTGGACCTGCAGCGGCGGAATCTGGAAGTCATTCTCCACGCGGTTCTTGATGCGCATGCCCATGAGGGAGTCGAGGCCGAGGTCGATGAGCGGCAGCTCGCGCGGCAGGTCGTCGACGTCGTAGCCCATGGACTCGGAGACGATGGCGCGGAGACGGTCCTCGACGGACTCGCCGGACGCGGGGTCCCAGCGGACCTCCTCCACCTCGATCGGGTCGGACAGCGGGGCGTAACCCGGGCCCTCCTCGGCGACGGGCTGCGGGTTCTGCACGCCCGGCACGGCGGCGGGGGCACCGAGCGCCAGGGCGGTGGCGAAGCCCTCGGCGAGAAGCGTGGTGGTGCCGGCCTCGGTGACCCCGTGGACGGTGATGGTGAGGCCGCCGATGTTGCGGTGGACCACGGTGGTGATCTCACCGTTGACCGGCAGCATCTGGTGCTCCTCGGCGGCGACGAGCTGGGCGCCCGGCTGGACGGTCTCGGCGGCACGCTCCAGCAGCGACAGTGCGGAGGGGACCTGGTCGGCGGTCGTCGAGAAGGCGACCATGCCGTTGGGCAGGGTGACGCGCTGGCCCGGCAGGTCCGCGGCGCGGTGGCTGGCGGGGCGGGCGTTGGTCCAGTAGCGCTGGTGCTTCCACGTGATGGACGGGGCCGGCAGAACCTCGCCCGGGCCGTACACGAGGGAGAAGTCGATCGGGGCGCCCGCGGCGTAGAGCTTGGCCAGCAGGTCGCGCAGGGACTCGATCTCGCTCACCTTGCGCTTGAGGGCGAACAGCAGCTGGGCGTCCGGCTTGCCGACGCTGAACGCGGTGTTCATCATGCCCATGATCGCGACGGGGTTCGGGGCGATCTCCACGAGGGTGGTGTGCCCGTTGGCGAAGGCCTGCTCGGTGGCGTCCTGGAAGTAGACGGCCTGACGGGTCATGCGCAGCCAGTAGTCGGTGTCGTGGACGGTCTCCCCCGGCTGGTGGATGACGCCCCGGTCGACGGAGCTGATGAGCGGGGTGTGCAGCGGCTGTGCGGTGATGCCGGCGGTCTCGAATCCGAGCTCGCCGAGCAGCGGCTCGACGGCCGAGGTGTGGCCCGCCCCCTTGACGTTGAGCAGGCGGGCGAACTTGCCCTCGCCCTCGAGCTTCTCGACGAGCGCGGTCACCTGCTCACGCGGCCCACCCACGGTGGTCATACCAGGACCGGCGTAAACGGCCGGCTCGATGTTCGCGTACGCCTCCTCGGCGTTGAGCTCGACGAGCGCCTCGGTGGACAGCTCGACGACGGCCATGGCGCCGAGCTGGTCCTCGGGCAGGGACTTCTCGCCCTCGCCCATGAGGCGGGCGCGGTGGCAGGCGATCTGCATGGCGTCGTCGGCGGTGAGACCACCGGCGGCGTAGGCGGCGGCGATCTCGCCCATGGACATGCCCATGACGGCGGCCGGCCGCGCGCCGAAGGCGGCGAGCAGGTCGGTCAGGGCGATCTGGATGGCGGTGATGGCCACCTGTGCGGTCTCGGTGTCGTAGGTTTGCTCATCATCGCCGACGAGTTCGAGGATCGACCAGCCGGACTCGAACTGGACGCGCTCGTCGAGCTCCTCCAGGCGGGCGCGGAACATCGGCGACGCGGCGACGAGCTCCTTGACCATGAGACGGTGCTGGGAGCCGAAACCGGAGTACACGAAGACGGGTCCGACGGCGGCCGGGGAGTCGGCGGCGGTGATGCCGACGGACACCTTGCCCTCGGCGACCTGGCGCAGGCGCTTGACGGCCTCCTCCACGGTGGTCGCGGTGACGACGGCGCGGGAGCGGCCGTGGTTACGGCCGGCCAGGGAACGGGCGACGGGGACGAGGTCGGTGTCGGCACGCTCCGCGAGGAAGTCGGCCAGGTCGGCGGCCGCCTGCCGACGACGCGACGGCAGCAGGCCGCTCACCGGGAGCAGCGCGCCCTCACCGGGCAGCTGTGCCTCCGCTGCGGGGGCCGGCTCGTAGTCGGCCGGGTCGAAGGAGCTGACGACGACGTGCGCGTTGGTGCCTCCGAAGCCGAAGCCGGAGACACCGGCGACCTTGCGGCCGGAGTACTCGGGCCACTCGCGGGGATCCTCGACGACCTCGAGGCGCTCGGCGTCGAAGTCGATGTAGCGGTTGGGGGCGGCGTAGTGCAGGGACGGAGGGATGACACCCTCGCCGATCGACTGGACGACCTTGATGAGGCCGGCGGCACCGGCCGCCGACTCGGAGTGGCCGATGTTGGACTTCACGGAGCCCAGCAGCGTCGGGCGGGACATCTCGCGGCCCTCGCCGAGGACGGCGCCGAGCGCGGTGGCCTCGATCGGGTCACCGAGAATGGTGCCGGTGCCGTGGGCCTCGACGTAGTCGACCTCGGTCGGGTCCACGCCGGCGTCGGCATAGGCACGGGCCAGGACGTCGATCTGGGCGTCCGGGTTGGGGGCGGTGAGGCCATTCGAGTGGCCGTCGGAGTTGACGGCGGAACCCTTGATGACGGCCAGGACCGTGTCACCGTCGGCCAGCGCATCGGCGACGCGCTTGAGCACGACGACGCCGGCGCCGTCGGAACGGATGAAACCGTCGGCGTCATCGGAGAAGGCGTGGATGTGGCCGGTCGGGCTGAGCACGCCCAGCTCACCGAAGGCGGTGGTGACGAACGGGGACGCCAGGATGTTGACGCCGCCGGCGATCGCCACGTCGGAGTCCCCGTCGCGCAGGGAACGCACGGCCTGGTGGACGGCCACCAGGGAGGAGGAGCACGCGGTGTCGACGCTGACGGACGGGCCGCGGAAGTCGAAGGCGTAGGAGATGCGGTTCGGGATGATCGAGCTGGCCGTGCCGGTCAGCGCGTACGGGTGCGCCTCCGCCGGGTCGGCGGTGATGAGCATGCCGTAGTCGTTGTTGGAGGAACCGAGGTACACGCCCACGGACTCACCGCGCAGGGTGTTGGGGGCGATGTGCGCGTTCTCCAGGGCCTCCCAGGTCACCTCGAGCATGATGCGCTGCTGCG
>LSQX01166259.1_pt1 | contig 16819 bp, 14 predicted proteins | sample 654561 | NCBI WGS metagenome assembly LSQX01 (sample SAMN04489861, study PRJNA283612) | anaerobic digester metagenome | isolation source: 4 biogas reactors fed with cattle manure at either 37C or 55C with and... | place: Denmark: Kongens Lyngby | collected 2014
TTAGCCTATGGCATTGACAAGGCAGCCCATGAAGGCGCGTTAGCTTCAGGAGCTCCAGCTGCGACTATTGCAGTGATGGCGACGGGTTTAGATATTGTTTATCCCGGCGAGCACACAGAGTTGGCAGTACGAATTCGTGAGAACGGTCTATTGCTTAGTGAGTATGGTATTGCTATGCAGGCCAATACTTTTCATTTCCCTCAGCGTAATCGTATCGTCGCAGGTTTAAGTCAGGGAGTTTTAGTCGTTGAAGCAGCTCGTCGCAGTGGTTCTTTAATTACTGCTAAGCAAGCGTTGGAGTATGGTCGTGAGGTCTTTGCTATTCCGGGCTCTATTCACTCGCCCTTGGCTAGGGGTTGTCATCAGTTAATACGTGAGGGGGCAAAGTTGGTTGAGCGGGGTGTTGATATCGAAGAGGAGTTAAGGGCAGCAGAAAGGCCTTAGTAAAAGTGAGAAGAAAGAGAGCACTTCAAAAATGCTCTCTTCAAGACTGATGGGTGTGATTAATATGTAGCACACTTGGCAATCATGGCGCGGCCAACACTACTAGCGTTTTGGCGACCAATAATATCAGAAATCCACTGACCTATTTGTACTGTTTTATCTAAATCCATGCCCGTTTCAATACCCATGCCGTGGAGCATATAGAGTACATCTTCGGTGGCTACATTACCGGTCGCACCCTTAGCGTAAGGGCAGCCGCCCAAGCCTGCGACAGATGAGTGGAAGATATTAATCCCGGCTTGCATAGAGGCGAGGATGTTTGCCAGGGCTTGTCCGTAAGTATCGTGGAAATGACCGGCAATTCTTTCTTTGGGGACGATTTCAGTGACTCTACTCATCACCTCATAAACTTGAGCAGCTGTAGCTACACCGATGGTGTCAGCAATGTCGATTTCATCACAGCCTAAATCCTGCATGCGTTTGGTGACGTCAAGTACGGACTCAATGCTGACTTTGCCCTGATAAGGACAGCCAAAAGAGGTGCTGATACTGGCGCGAAGCAGTACGCCAGCGTCTTTAGCCAAGCGCGCCACATCGCTGAAGCGTTCGATGGATTCGGCGATAGAGCAGTTGATATTTTTTTGTGAAAATGCCTCACTGGCAGCTCCGAATATTACCACTTCATCAGCGCCGTTAGCTAAGGCACCTTCGAGGCCACGAACATTGGGCGTGAGGGTGGCATAAACTACACCAGGCTTGCGCTCTATGCCCTGTATTACCTCACTGGCATCGGCCATTTGTGGAACCCATTTAGGGGAAACAAACGAGGCGGCCTCAATTTTGGGTGCGCCCGCATCAACTAAGCGGTTGACTAATTCAATCTTGGTTGCTGTCGCAACAAACTCTTTTTCATTTTGTAGGCCATCACGCGGACCCACTTCAACAACCGTTACCTTTTTTGGAAAATCCATTTTGTCTACACTCCAGTTTGTTTATTATTTATAAATTGATTTTAAACGATCTGTTAGTACCAATTCGTATCGATGAAGCAATTTTTTTTGTTTATTTAAGTAGTCGTTTATTGTTTCATGGTTCAGTTCGGGTTTAGCCGTGGACCAGACAGCATCGGGGTAATGCGGATCCTCTTTGAAGCGCGGGATAATATGCCAATGTAGGTGTGGAACCATCGTGCCGAATTGAGCCAGATTGATTTTGACGGGCTCTAGTATCTCGCGTTGAACTTCTTCCACCAGATACACAAAGTCCATTAGCTGGTGGCGTTGAGCTGGGTTGAGGTCACTCATTTCCTTAACATGCTTTTGGTATATCACACGGGTAAATGCAGGGTAGAGCGCATCATCGGCATTGATGACGCGCACTAAGTCGTTTTGCCATAGCAAACGACCACCTAGCTCATTGCATAGAACACACAGTTGTTCAGACATGCAGTGCTTTCCTTCTAGTCTTGAGCCATCATGGTGGCGAGAGCTTGACCCGGATCCTCTTGGCGCATAAAGGCTTCGCCGATCAAGAAACCGTAGATATCATTATCATTCATGAGTTTGACATCTTCTTTTTGCAGAATGCCACTCTCGGTGATAAGGATACGGTTTTGCTCTTGAGGAACCATATCTTTGAGTCGGATCGTATTGTGAATATCGGTCTCAAAGCTACGAAGATCACGGTTATTAACACCGATTAGTGGTGATTTAAGTTTAAGTGCGCGTCCCATTTCTGCTGCATCATGCACTTCAACCAAAACATCCATCTTAAGCCCGGTAGCAATTTGTTCGAAGTCCTGTAGTTCTTTATCATCTAAAGCAGCGACAATCAATAAAATACAATCTGCGCCAAAAGCACGGGCGCGATAAATTTGGTAAGGATCGACCATAAAGTCTTTACATAAGACCGGCAGTGAGCAAGCAGCGCGAGCGCGTCTTAAAAAGTCGTGAGAGCCTTGGAAAAACTGTGTTTCAGTCAGCACTGATAGGCAGGCAGCGCCACCAGCGGCATAGCTCATTGCTAGTGCATCAGGCTCAAAGTCTTCTCTAATCACACCCTTAGATGGGGAGGCTTTTTTGATTTCTGCAATGACTGCATTTCTTTTGGCGTCAATACGCTCTTTTAATGCGTTAGCAAAGCCTCGAGTATCTTGGCGGGCCTCGGCTTCTCTCAAGAGGTCGTTGCTGCTGCGAGTCTTTTTAAGCTCGGCGACTTCTTCTCTTTTAACGTCAAGAATTTTTAATAAGATGTTATCCATTTTCTTTCCATTACTTCCATTATCTATTACTGTTACGATCTTAAGGTTTGACTAAATTCGCAGAATTGCTGCATTTTGTTGAAGGCTGCACCGCTAGCTAAAAGCTCCCGGGCAATTTCAATGCCCTCTTTAATGCTATCTGCCTTATTCCCTGCATAAATAGCCAAGCCGGCATTTAGAATAACTACATCAAGAGCCGGACTTGCTTCATTTTTTAAGACGCTAAGAATAATATCTCTGGATTCTTCCTTGTTAGTCACTCGATAGCTACGGTTAGACACCATTTGCATGCCGAAGTCCTCAGGGTGAATTTCGTACTCAGTCACCTTGCCGTCTTTAAGCTCACCAACAAGTGTGGTAGCGCCGAGAGTAGCCTCGTCCATACCGTCTAGTCCATGGACGATGAGTACATGGTTGGCACCAAGCTGTTTCAATACGCGTACTTGTATGCCTACTAAGTCAGGGTGAAATACGCCCATTAATTGGTTGCCGGCATTAGCAGGGTTGGTTAGTGGGCCAAGAATGTTAAACATCGTCCGGACGCCAAGGAGTTTGCGTACTGCAGCGATGTTTTTCATACTGCTATGGTGAAAAGGGGCAAACATAAAACCGATGCCCGTTGTTTCTAAACTTTCAGCAACGCGTTCAGGCGGTGTTTCTACAAAAGCCCCTAGAGCTTCTAAGCCATCAGCACTGCCTGCAGGACTAGAGGCACTGCGGTTACCATGTTTGGCTACCGGTACACCGGCTGCAGCAGCTACGAACATAGCAGTAGTAGAAATATTAAAGGTATTGCTACCGTCACCACCGGTGCCGCACATATCCAAAGCTTCTTCGGGTTTTTTTAAGGTGACTGTCTGACTGAATTCACGCATGACTGTGGCAGCTGCGGTGATTTCATCGACGGTTTCTTTTTTAACGCGTAGACCCATTAAAAAAGCCGCGGCGATTTCAGGTGGCATCTGGCCCTGCATGAGGTCGCGCATGAGGTCAACCATCTCGTCTTCGAATATTTCACGATGTTCGATAAGACGTGTAAGGGCTTCTTGATAAGAAATTTTCATCAGATTTACTCCGCACGGAAACCAAGTTTAAGAGAAATAAAACCTGGTTGTACCGGCATTTATTTAGCGTATTTCAAAAAATTATTTAATAACTCGTGACCATATTCACTGAGTACCGATTCAGGATGGAATTGCACACCAAAAACCGGTAGCTCTTTGTGTGCTACAGCCATGATTTCGCCATCGTCGGTTTCAGCGGTAATTTCTAAACACTCCGGTAGCGTCTCACGCTCAATCGCTAAAGAGTGATAGCGAGTAACGGTAAAAGGTGAGGGCAGGTCAGTAAATAAATCTGTGCCACCATGGGTGATGCTTGAAGTTTTACCATGCATTAATTTCTTGGCACCAATGATATTAGCTCCAAAGGCCGCGCCAATGGATTGATGGCCTAAACATACGCCCAGAATTGGTATTTGACCGGCAAAGTGCTTTATGAGCTCAATAGAAATACCGGCTTCAGTAGGAGAGCATGGACCAGGTGAGACACAAATTAAATCCGGCTCCATTGCTTCGATTTCTTCAATGGTGATTTCGTCATTACGTGCAACGATAACCTCTGCACCCAACTCGCCAAAATACTGCACGATGTTATAGGTAAAAGAGTCGTAGTTATCAAGCATAAAAAGCTTAGTCATTATTATTTTCCTTACTAAGTTCTAATTAAATAGGCTGGTCGAGGCCATATTGGACTTGCTCGGCAGCGCGCAAGACAGCGCGAGCCTTGTGCTCAGTTTCTAACCACTCTTTTTCCGGGACAGAATCAGCGACTACACCGGCAGCCGCTTGTACGTAGAGCATGCCGTCTTTAATTACGGCAGTACGAATCGCAATCGCCATATCCATTGAACCATTGTAGCTAAAGTAGCCAACCGCGCCACCGTAAATGCCGCGACGCACCGGCTCCAACTCATCAATTAGCTTCATTGCCTGGACCTTTGGGGCGCCGGTTAGAGTACCTGCGGGGAAGGTCGCACGCAATACATCTAGGCAATCCAGGCCGTCTTTTAAAACGCCTTTGACATTAGAGACAAGGTGCATTACATGGGAGTAATTTTCTACGGTCATTTGCTCAGATACTTCTACGGTACCGGTTTTAGAGACACGGCCAATATCATTGCGGGCCAAGTCGATTAGCATCACGTGCTCAGCAATTTCTTTAGGATCATTTTGCAGTTCAATTGCTAGCGCCTTATCCTCTTCTGGGGTCTGACCGCGAGGGCGAGTGCCCGCTAATGGGCGGATAGTTACTTCGGTTTCCTCTTCGCCTTCGGTGTTTAGAACATGTTCCTGGCGTACCAAGATTTCCGGAGATGAGCCTACAACATGAAACTCATCAAAGTTGTAGTAATACATAAAGGGCGAGGGATTAAGCGAGCGAAGAGAGCGATATAAAGAGAGTGGTGAGTCGCGGAAAGGTTTGTTAATTACTTGACCTACCTGGACTTGCATCAGATCGCCTGCGGCAATATGCTCTTTGGCCTTAACTACTGCCGCCAAGAAGTCTTCTTTGGGGAAGCTGCGCTCTTCCTCGGTTACTAAGCTAGCTAGACTATATGGGATTGCCACTGGTTGACGTAGCATACGGCGAAGTTCCAAGAGTCGTTTTTTGCCCTTGGAGTAGCTGTCAGGTTGTGTAGGATCAGCATAAACTAAGAGGTAGGTACGACCGATCACATTATCAACAATCACCGCTTCATCAATATGCATCAACATGATATCTGGTGTGCCTTCGCCTTGACCATGTGGAAATGGTTTAACCGCTGGACCTAAGCTGGGCTCCATATGACGCACTGCATCGTAGCCGATATAGCCTGCCAGGCCACCGGTAAAACGTGGGACCCCAGGACGGTTAGCGACATTAAAACGATCCATGTAGTTACGAATAAACTCAAAGGGATCGCCTTCGTAAGTTTCTACAACCTTATCGTCCGTAATTAATTCAGTTGTCGTTCCTTTGTTGCGAATCACTGTGCGCGCTGGTAAACCAATGAAAGAGTAACGACCGGAACGCTCACCGCCCACGACAGATTCCAGCAAACAAGTCATTTTGCCGCCTTTTTTATCGTTATGAGCAAGTTTCAAATAAATGCCTAAAGTTGTGTCTAAGTCAGCATAGGTCTCTTGCATCAGAGGTATGCGATTGTAACCTTGGGCTTTCAGTGCGTTGAATTCAATTTCAGTCATTTTGTTTACTCTCATTTAGGTGGTTTTTTTATTGACCGGAAGTTAGTGTGTAAAAAACAAAAAAACCCGGTCACGTGAAATGTACCGGGTTTAATACCTTAGTCTCTAAGTTTTTGGCTTATGGTCTGAATAAGTTTATTTAACTTTAATTCTAAAAGACACAGCCTCAAGACGCTATTAACCCAGCACGCAGCAGCCACCAACGCCAGTAATAGGCGATGTTGTTATAGGCATAAGCGACAGGATTAAATTGCTTCATGGTAAAAATTTAGCTTGTCTAAGGACAAATATTAAGATTATTGAAAATGGTAACACAGATTTGTTAAAAAAGTATGACAGTTTTGGGCTTTCAATTCAAAACTTGTCTAGTTGCCCATTCTTTTGGCGTTTTCTGTATTAATCCAATCTATTGTCGCGTGCAGATTATCAATCAAGGCGCCGGTCTCAGGCTCACTGATAACTTGACCCTCGTTGTAACCGTAGGGCAGCATCAGGCAGGGTAGGCCTGCAGCTTTAGCAGCTAGTGCGTCATTAAGTGAATCGCCAACGAAAACCGTTGTATCGGCAGAACTGTCAAGTTTTTTCAGCGCAAGAAAAACGGGTGCTGGATGTGGCTTTTTTTGTTCACACGAGTCGCCGCCGATCACTACATTAAAGTATTGATTAAGACCTTTTTTCTCTAATAAAGGCAGAGTAAACTCAAGCGCTTTATTAGTAACGACAGCGAGTTTGAAATTGTTTGCCTTTAGCTGCTCCAAGGTCTCGATGACGGTAGGATAAAGTTCGCTAAAAAGGCCATTGTTAGCATGATAGTGGCGACTAAATACCTTCTTGGCTTCTTTTAAGAGCTCTGGCTCCGCAGCCGTTGCATTGATATCATTGGCTAAAAAGCGGATGATAAGGCGCTCTAGACCTTTGCCCACGAAAGTGCTCAGCGTTTCGATGGGCAGAGGCTCTCGGCCCATCTCTTTTAGACTTTGATTTGAGCAATAAGCGAGTTCAGGCATGCTGTCAATTAAAGTGCCATCTAAGTCAAATAGCACGGTGTCGATAGGAAGCTGAGTCTCTTTAGTCATATTATGTGTTGATTAATTTACCGTCGGCCAAATCGATTTCTTGGCGCATTTGCTGGATTACCTCTTGGTAATTATCAGCGCCGAAAATAGCTGAGCCAGCCACAAAGGTGTCTGCACCGGCGGCGCGGACAGCGCCAATATTGTCGGCTTTAATACCACCATCAACCTCCAGGCGAATCGGTTGGCCACCAGCGGCAACCCAGTCGTCAATGCGCTTGCGGAGTTGCGTCACTTTATCCATGGTTGAAGGGATAAATTTTTGTCCACCAAAACCGGGGTTCACAGACATTAATAGCACCATGTCAATTTTGTCCATGACGTAATCCAATACACTTAAGCTGGTGGCTGGGTTTAAGACAAGTCCCGATTTACAGCCCAACTCGCGAATTAAGTTTAACGAACGATCGACGTGCTTTGAAGCTTCAGGGTGAAAGGTAATAATATCTGCTCCTGCCTTGGCAAATAGCGGGATGATACTATCCACAGGCTCTACCATGAGGTGTACATCAATTATGGCATCAGTATGTGGACGAATTGCCTCACAGACTAAAGGACCAATAGTGAGGTTCGGTACATAGTGATTATCCATCACGTCAAAGTGGATCCAATCTGCACCGTCCGCAATGACCTGCTTAACCTCTTCGCCTAAGCGAGCAAAGTCAGCTGATAATATACTAGGAGCAATAATGGCAGGAAGCTTATTCATGGTAAAGCCTTGTGTTAATAGAAAAAGATTAGAAACAATCACCGGGTATATGGACCCGGCCACTCATTAAAATACGGGCGCTGCGGCTCATGATAGCCTTTTTGACTTGCCATTGACCATTGTCCAGGACTGCTTCGGCGCCCACGCGCAAAGTACCTGATGGGTGGCCAAAGGTTACGCTCTCACGATCGCCACCGCCAGCTGCTTGGTTAACCAGGGTGCCAGGAATAGCAGAAGCGGCAGCAATGGCAACCGCAGCCGTACCCATCATGGCGTGGTGTAATTGACCCATGGAGAGGGCACGCACATGTAAATCAATCGCATCAGCTGTAATTGCTTTGCCACTTGAGGTAATGTAGTTTTTGCTGGGAGCAACGAAGGCTATTTTAGGTGTATGCTGGCGGTCTTTGGCTTCTTGAATGTCTTTGATGAGACCCATGGCTTTGGCGCCATACGCTCTAATGGTCTCAAAGCGTTCGAGTGCTTCTGGATTGCCATTAATATCACCTTGTAATTCTATGCCACTGTAACCGATGTCGGCCGCGTTTAAGAAGATAGTAGGAATGCCGGCGCTAATCATGGTCGCGGGGAAGGTGCCAATACCAGGAACCTCTAACTCATCGACCAAATTACCGGTGGGGAACATAGAAGCACCCTCTTCGCCATCATCATCCGAAGGATCAATAAACTCTATCACTACCTCAGCAGCAGGAAAGGTCACGCCATCTAATTCAAAATCACCAGTTTCTTGTACTTGGCCGTTAGTGATAGGGACATGAGCAATAATGGTTTTTTGAATATTGACTTGCCAGATTTTAATGGTGCAAATGCCGTTGTCCGGAATGTTGGCAGGATCGATTAGCCCGGCATGAATAGCGAAAGGACCGACTGCAGAGCTAAGGTTGCCGCAATTTCCGCTCCAATCAACGAAATCATTGCTAATGCCGACTTGACCAAATAAATAGTCCACATCGTGAGCGTCCACGGTGCTTTTGCTGACAATCACTGTTTTGGAAGTTGATGAGGTGGCTCCGCCCATACCGTCGATTTGTTTGGCATAAGGGTCGGGGCTACCAATTACTCGCTTTAAGATGGCGTCACGCGCTGCTCCGGGTTGTTGTGCAGCCTCCGGTAAATCAGTGAGGCTAAAAAAAACCCCCTTGCTGGTGCCGCCACGCATGTAGGTAGCAGGGATTTTAATTTGTGCAGCGTGACTCATACTCCATCTCCAATTTGACTGTTTTTAGATATTTTGTGCGTAATTTAATTTACTTTAACGATTATAACGCCTTTGGATCAAAAAATGCCGGAGCAGTCTTTTACTGCTTCCGGCATTTTTTTAAGTTACTACCGTTGCGATTAATCGCATCAGTTGTATTTTAGTATGGCATGCGCTCTGTTACTGCACGGTTAACTCTTTCGATTAACGATTTGCTGTCTTTGCGAAGCTTGCGGCTTGGGCGAATACCATCTTGGTTGGCGCTGACGTTGGCAGGAGCTGAGTCACGATCACGACTGCGTGAGCGCTGTGGGGCTTGTGCAGAACGCTGTTGGCGACCTTGTGCGCCTTCGCCATTGCGGTGGCGTGGGCGATCACTGCGATCTGCGCGTTCTTCATATCGGCGCTCACCACGTTCTTCATGGCGACGAGGGCGTGCATCAAAGTTGCTCTCAGGACGAGAAAAGTCGTTGTCTAAACGGTCGAAATCAGGTCTTCTTTCACGGCTTTCGTGACGTGGAGCATTTTCGCTGCGCCCGAAGTTGCGCTCTTGGCGATCACCGCGCGGTGCACTATGACGTCTGGGAGCCCCACCGGCACCATTGTTAGGCTTGCGACGACGATTAGATGAAGCGCTTTTTGGCTTGCTGCTTTGGCGTACAGGCTCTAAACCTTCAATGGTTTCAACATCAATGGTTTGACCGGTGAAACGCTCAATTTTCTTTACTTTAAAGCTTTCAGAGAAAGTAGCGAAGCTGTAAGCTCTGCCGTCACGTCCAGCACGACCAGTACGGCCAATGCGGTGTACGTAGTCCTCAGCTTGCATCGGTAAATCGAAGTTGATTGCGTGGCTAATGCCCTGTACATCAATACCGCGAGCCGCTACGTCAGTCGCTACTAAGACGTGCAATTTGCCGTTTTGTAATAAATTGATAGTGCGAGTGCGTTGACGCTGATTCATATCGCCGTGTAAAGCAGCGGCTTTGTAGTCATTGTCTTTTAGACGCTCGGCTAAATCATCAGCACTGCGCTTAGTTGCAGTAAATACGATCGCTTGGTAGACCGGCTCGTTATCTAAAATATGCTCAAGTAAACGGAATTTGTGCCCTGCATTGTCGGCGTATAGTAGAGACTGCTCAATGTTCTCATGTCTCTGGGTTTGGTTGGCAACGTCGATGCGTACAGAGTCTTTCAGCATGCTGGCTGCTAACTGAGCTAAAGTTTTTTCGAAAGTTGCCGAGAACATAAGGGTCTGACGAGAATCAGGTGTATGCGATACGATTTCTTTCATATCATCTAGGAAACCCATATCAAGCATACGATCTGCTTCATCAAGTACTAGCGTTTCGATGTTGTTCAAGTCAACGCGACCGGCATTGAGGTGGTCGATTAAACGACCGGGAGTAGCTACTAAAACGTCCACACGGCGTTTTAACGCATTGATCTGGGGGCCATAAGGCATACCGCCAACTACCGTGGCTACACGGATACCTCTTATTTCAGAGCTGTACTGCTTGGTAGCTTCAGCAACTTGCATTGCTAATTCGCGAGTTGGTGTTAAAACCAATAAGCGAACGTTTTGTTGTTTGCCGGCAGGCTTAGTGGCCATGCGATGTAAGGCAGGCAAAGTGAAAGCAGCTGTTTTACCGCTACCGGTTTGCGCACTAACAATTAAATCCTTGCCTTCAAGAGCTGCAGGGATGGCTTTGGATTGTACTTCTGTAGGTTGAGTGAAGCCGGCTTTATTTAAGGCGTCCAGTAATAATGGCGCCAATCCTAATGATTCGAATGACATAGTTTTCCTAATAAATAAATCTCGTGTCGGTTTATATCGTGCCGACCGGATCAACGCATAGGTGAAACTACGTCAGGGGTGGGAGCGATAATATACAAAAACGATTTGTTTATAATTAAAATAATCGCAATTGTTTGATTGGATTATGCATGTTTGTATATGCATAAATTCTGAATAAATCTTTTGTTGCGATATGCTTTGGCTCATATACCTATATGAGCAGCCTGTAGAGGCTTAAGAGTCCAGTAGATGGATATCGTGCTTTACAGATAAGATTATTAATTATATAGGATTTCTCTTGGAAGTCAAGTGTTTACCCTAATTTTTAAAGAGTAGAAGAGATTGTCGAAAAAATTGTTGTTTTATGGTTTTGTGCCCTGTGTTAAATGATTGTAATTTGAAGCGCTCAAAGCACTGTTGTTTTTAATGAGCCGTATTTACTTTGTCGTTTTGTACGTAGTTGACGGTATATCTTAAAGAGTAATTTCTCTTTAAACTTATAAATCCACTTGGTATGAGGGATAAGATTAGCGAGGGTATTTTGATGAGGCAGACACTTGATTGCGCTATTTTGCATTTTGGTCGACAGTTTGATTCCGGGGTAGTAAGCCAGCTTGAGGGGCTCCAGGTTAAGCATCGGCGTTTGAGGTTTCATGAGCTTGATTTATCCTCTATGCTGTTGATGGCTGATGATTTGTCCTTTAGAGAGGAGGATAGGCAGTTTTTGTTGATGCAGCTGTTACGCTATGATGTAGCCATTTTTATTTTAAGCACAGAGAGTTTAAGTTTGGCCAGGCGTTTTTTGTTTTATTTACATAGCGCAGAGGAGTTGAACAAGGGGCTTTGTCCAATTCTTGGTTTAGCCGCCGGTGTACAGTCAGTTGCTATGATTGATTTGATGCGACTCGGATTGAGCGATTTTATGCATTCTCCTATCGATCATGAGGAGCTCAGAGTGCGTTTATTTGCATCTGTGAATAAGCCATTGTTGAGAGCGTCCACTGAGTCTGCGCTTTTGGATAGTACAAGATCTGGTCCTTGCACTACCTCCTTATCCTATCTTCCACAGCATAATCCCAAAAGAGAGTTTTTTGAGGAATTGCTGCGCGATGCAGAGCAACACACCGGCAATTATGCCTTTGCCTTTAGTGATCAGCACGCCACTTACTTTACTGAGAGTTTTAAAGCGGCCAAACAAAACGTCGTGGATCGCTTTGAGCATGGTTATTTAAGTTATATGCTTCGCTCGACTCATGGCAATATTGCCCAAGCAGCCACGCTGGCCAAGAAAAATAGACGTTCATTTTGGGAGCTTATGCGCAAGCACAAGATTGATGCAGAGCAGTTTCGTCCAGAGCTTTAAGCGAATCGGTTTGTTTAAACAGGGGCAGTCGTTTATAATTTGTCATCAAAAAACAAATTAAGTAGCAGAAAAGCCAATAAAGTTCAAGGTTTATCTCGGGATGTTCGTTTTTTAACATCTCTTGCCTCTGCTCTGTCCCATAGCTTCTGGAGGTTTAATGTTCCCTACCTTACAAAATGATGTTTTTTTACGCGCTTTGAAGCGTGAGCCTGTTCCCTATACACCGTTGTGGTTGATGCGCCAAGCCGGGCGTTATTTGCCGGAGTATCGTGAGTGTCGTGCTACAGCAGGTTCATTTATGGGCTTAGCTACTAATCCTGAGTACGCTTGTGAGGTTACTTTACAGCCGATTCGTCGCTTTGATTTGGATGCCTCCATCCTATTTGCTGATATCTTATTAATCCCTGATGCCATGGGTCTGGATTTAGAGTTCATCACAGGTGAAGGACCTAAATTTGCTAAGCCGGTTGATAGCGAAGAGCGTGTTGCAGAGATCCGGGAGCCTGATATGGAGAAGCTGCGTTATGTATTTGACGCTGTGACCCTAATTCGTAAAGAGCTAGGCGGCAAGGTGCCTTTGATCGGTTTTGCTGGTAGCCCGTGGACCGTTGCCTGCTATATGGTTGAAGGTGGCTCTACTCGCGAGTATCGTAAGATTAAGACGATGATGTATCAACGCCCTGATTTGCTTAAGCAGATTCTTGAGATCACGGCTAGTGCGACGGCTACTTACCTGAATGAGCAGATTAAAGCAGGAGCCCAGGCGGTTATGATTTTTGATAGTTGGGGCGGTGTGTTACCCGATGGTTTATTCCAACAATTCTCTTTAGCTTATACTCAAAAAGTCATTGATCAATTAAAGCGTCAGCACGAGGGTGAAGATATTCCTGTGATCGCCTTTACCAAGGGCGGTGGATTATGGATTGACGAAATTGCTAATACCGGTGCAGATGCCGTTGGTTTGGATTGGACTATGAGTTTAGCACGCGCCCGCCAGGTAACTGGTGACAAGGTTGCTTTACAAGGCAATATCGACCCAATGGCCTTATTTGGTACCGAGGCTAGCTTACGTCAAGAGGTTCGTCGGGTTATTGATGACTTTGGTCATGTCGGTCAGGGTGGTCACGTATTTAACTTAGGTCATGGCATTAATCAGTTTACTAATCCGGAGCAAGTTGCTGTATTAGTTGATGAGGTGCACAATTACAGTAAGCAGTATCATAAGTAATATCTTTTGTTTCTGTAGCTAATTATCAGAGCCCATTTTTCTTCGGATTAATGGGCTCGTTTTGACTGGAGAATATTTTCTATGCGGCAACCATGGGTGCGTGTGGCGCTAGCTTTACCTATAGGTGATTTGTTTGATTACCGTTTACCTGAGGGAATGGAGGCCTTGATTGGTCAGCGTGTGCGTGTGCCTTTTGCTACAAAGGAATTAATTGGAGTAGTTATTGAAAAGCCTGCGCAGCCAGCCTATGAGGAATCAGCAATTAAGGAGGTGTTGGAGGTTTATGATGATCTCCCACCCATGCCCGCAGATTGGATAGCGTTTGGAGAGTTTGCCGGCAATTATTATCAACGACCTTTGGGTGAGGTACTTTTGCCCAGTTTACCTAAGCCCTTACGTAACCCAACGGCCTATACTAGTGTGCAGGCACGTGGTGGTCCAGTGCGACGATTGCTGACAAGACGAAGTAATGCAGCAAAAAAGGCAGCCAAAGCCGCAGCTAAAGCAGCAAAACTTAGTAAGGAAAAAGGTGAAAGTATTGCAGAGCAGCCAAAACCCTTAGTTATACGACCCACGCTTTCAGATGCTCAGCAGGCCGCTTTAGAGCATATTGCACAGGTTGATGGCTATCGTACGGTATTACTTCATGGTGTGACCGGTAGCGGTAAAACCGAGGTGTATTTACATGCTGCAGAGCGTGTGATAGCAGAGGGTAAGCAGGTTATGGTGTTAGTACCTGAAATAAACCTTAGCCCACAGTTACAGCGCAAATTTCAAGAGCGTTTTCCCAATGAGGAAATCGCTGTTATGCACAGTAATCTTTCGGATGGTGAACGCCTGGCTGCCTGGGTGGCAATACAAACTCAACAGTCCAAAATCATTCTTGGTACCCGTATGGCCATTTTTGCGCCTGTACAAAATTTAGGTCTAATCGTTATTGATGAGGAGCATGATCCCTCATACAAGCAATTGGATATGCTGCGTTATTCAGCAAGAGATTTGGCTGTTTGGCGTGCTCATCAGTTAAAAATACCGGTGGTTTTGGGCTCAGCGACCCCTTCTTTGGAAACCTGGCTTCATGCCAAAGAGGGCAAGTATGATCTTTGTACTTTGCCGGAGCGTGTTGGTGCTACAGCCTTTAAACCCAGCTTTGAGTTTATTGATACTCGTAAAGAAAAATTAGTAGAAGGTATTAGTCAGCCCATGCTGGATGAAATTGCTCATTGTATTGGGCGTGGTCAGCAGGCTTTAGTCTTTATCAATAGGCGCGGCTTTGCGCCGGTGCTGCACTGTCCTTCGTGCGCCTGGAATAGTGAGTGCACACGTTGTTCGGCCTTTATGGTCATGCACCGCGTATCTAGTAGTGGCAATGGACCAAATGTCTACGGTTTGCAATGCCATCATTGCGGTTTGCAAAGCCGTCCGCCCAGAGCCTGTCCTGATTGCGGTAATCTTGATATTCAGCCCCTGGGACGTGGGACACAAAAAGTTGAAGAGTATTTAGCACAACAGTTTCCTGAAGCTCGTATTCAGCGAATTGATGCTGATAGTACGAAACGCAAGGGACAAGCTGAAGAGTTGTTTAATCTGGTTCACGAGGGCAAGGTTGATATTCTCGTCGGTACACAGATGGTTTCAAAAGGGCATGACTTTAAAAACCTCAATCTAGTCTGTGTTTTAAATGCGGATAGTGGTCTTTATAGCCATGATTTTCGATCATCAGAGCGACTATTTGCACAGCTCCTGCAGGTGGCTGGTAGGGCGGGTCGTCATTTGCCCGGAGGCAAGGTAGTGCTCCAAAGTAATGAAGTAGATCATCCGCTGTTCCACGCCCTTAGACTACAAGACTATGAACTCTTTGCCGAGCATTGCTTACAAGAGCGCCGAATTGCTGAGTTGCCACCTTATTCTTTTCAGACCTTGGTGACGGCGACGAGTAGGGATATTGTTAATTGCTTGGCTTTTTTGGAAGAGATTAAGTCCCTAGTTAGCGATGCAGCAAGCTCTGAGGAGCCGGCTCATCAAGCACTGGCTGACGCAAGGCAGGGGGTGCGTTTTTATGATCCGGTGCCTTTGCGTATCGTTAGAGTGTTTCATGTCGAACGTGCGCAACTACTCTTAGAGTCCCGGTCGCGAGCAAAATTGCAGCATTTTTTGCCTATTTGGCAGAAGTTTATCCCAGCCATTGCAAAAAAGCATAAGGTTCAGTATGTGGTTGAAGTTGACCCTTTAGAGATTTAATTTGAATTAAACGTTTTTATATGTCCACATCTTTATTTAACTCTTCAAACAGCCAGATTCAAGGCCTCAATCCTATGCAACAGGAGGCAGTGCTGTATTTGGATGGTCCTTGTTTGGTCCTGGCGGGGGCGGGGAGTGGTAAGACACGTGTTATTACTCAGAAAATCGCTTATTTATTAAATACATGCGGCTATAACGCCAAGGGTGTGTTGGCGCTGACCTTTACTAATAAAGCGGCTAAAGAGATGGTTGAGCGTCTGAAGCCTTTGGTGGAGCCGAGTTTAATGAAAGGGCTGACGGTTTGTACTTTCCACGCTTTAGGGGTGCGTTTTTTAAGAGAAGAAGCGCAGTTCGCCGGACTTAAGCGTGGATTTTCAATATTAGATGCCACTGATGCTGCTGGTATTATCCAGGAAATGCTGAGCACCACAGACAAGGGGCGGATTCGTGCAGTTCAACAGGTTATTTCGTTATGGAAAAACCAGTTGATTATGCCCGATCAAGCTGAAACACTTGCTTTAACTCCCGATGAGCAGGATGCCGCAAAGCTCTACCGTAGCTATGAGGCGACGTTAAAAGCCTATCAGGCAGTTGACTTTGATGATCTGATTTTATTGCCGGTGATGTTGATGCGTGAACATGAAGAGGTGCGTGAGCGTTGGCAAAAGCGTATAACTTACTTGTTGGTTGATGAGTATCAAGACACCAATGCCTGTCAGTATGAGTGGGTGAAGTTGCTGACGGACTTTCGTCACATGTTTACCGCAGTGGGAGATGATGATCAGGCCATTTATGCATGGCGTGGTGCGACCGTGGAAAATCTTTCACGTCTGATGACGGATTATCCGAAAATTAAATTAATTAAGCTGGAGCAAAACTATCGTTCGGTTGGGCGAATTTTAGAAGCTGCAAATAATGTCATTGGTCATAACCCTAGTGTATTTTCTAAAAAGCTTTGGTCAGCTTTTGAAGAAGGATCGCCAGTCCAAGTGGTGATGATGGAAAATGACAAGGCGGAGGCGGAGACAGTTGCCATGCGGATTACGCAAGCGCGTTTTCAGCAGCGTGCAGATTGGAAGGACTTTGCCGTACTGTATCGCGGTAATCATCAAGCCCGAGTCATTGAGCAGGCTTTTAGGGAGATGCATATCCCCTATGTGATTGCTGGCGGTCAAAGCTTTTTCGACAAGGCCGAGGTGCGTGATATTTTGGCTTATCTGCGATTGCTTGTTAACGAAG
>LSQX01180469.1_pt2 | contig 16818 bp, 18 predicted proteins | sample 654561 | NCBI WGS metagenome assembly LSQX01 (sample SAMN04489861, study PRJNA283612) | anaerobic digester metagenome | isolation source: 4 biogas reactors fed with cattle manure at either 37C or 55C with and... | place: Denmark: Kongens Lyngby | collected 2014
GAAGAGGTGGTGAGGATTGGGAGGATCTCTCCACTATCACGTCGCTATAGCGCAGAGGACCGCCAGGCGGTCGACAGAGCCCTGGAGACAATGGACCTTCAAGATCTTGCCAAACGCCCCTACAGGGCCCTCTCGGGGGGTCAGAGACGCCGTGTGCTGGTGGCTCGCGCCCTCTCGGCCAACCCCAAGATGTTAATTCTGGATGAGCCCACATCCAACATGGATGCTGAGAGTGAACAGCGCCTCTTTAGTGCTCTGGGACTCCTTAAGGGGGAGACCACCATCTTAATTGTCACCCACGATACCGGCTTTGTCTCTTCGCTTACCGACCGCGCTTTGTGTGTTGGTGAGTATGGCCCCCTCAAGAGGGGGAGAAAGGTTGTTCAACACGAAGTTGTCGCCGTCAACGGAGACTCTCTCAAAGTTCTCCATAACACCACCCTCAGTCACGACTGTGGTTACTTAAAGGGGCTCACCAATGGGTAGTTTTTTTAGTGCACTCTTTAGCTCTTCGGTCCCTTTCTTAAGGAATGCCCTCTTTGCCGGACTCCTCTCCTCGGTCCTCTTTGGAGTCTTGGGGACGGTGGTCACCGTTAAACGGATTGCCGGCTTGGCAGGGGCCATTAGCCACGCAGTCTTGGGGGGGATTGGGATGGCCCTCTTCCTCTCAGCTACCGGTAAGGTGGCTAACCTCTCCCCCATCGTGGGGGCCATTATCTTTGCAGTTTTGGCCGCCATCGTGATAGGGATTGTCTCCCTGAAGGCACAGCAGCGTGAAGACACCGTCATTAACGCTATCTGGGCGATTGGGATGAGTATCGGGGTGTTGTTTATGGCCAAGACCCCCGGTTATACCGACCCCACCAGTTACCTCTTTGGAAACATCCTTCTGATAAGCAACAGAGACCTCTTACTCTTGGGACTCCTTGATCTCTTTGTCCTTATTTTAGTCTTTAGATTCTACAACCAGCTTGAGGCCTCCTCTTTCGACTCTGAGTTTGCCCAAGTAAAGGGGATCTCCTCTTCCTTAGTCTTCCTGGTAATCTTGAGCGTCACCGCTATTGCCGTCGTCCTTCTGCAAACCTATGTGGGGATTGTGATGGTGATTGCCATGCTCACTCTACCGGCGGGGACCGCCGGGTATAGTGCCAAGAACATGGCCCATATGATGCTCTTGGCGTGGCTCTACTCCTCCCTCTTCTCAGTTGGGGGGTTAATTATTGGGTGGATACTCGACTTCCCGGTAGGGGCCATGATGGTGGTGTTGGCAGGGGTGGTCTTCCTCCTCGTCTCCCTCGTCTCAATGGTTAAAAGGAGAGTTCAGAGCTAGTCTCTACCGGATCATCATCCAGATTAAGCTCATCGGTAACTAGGTCGAGCAGGGTTTCCACCATCTCTTCGTAATCGGGCTCATCGTCAAAAAGGTCGATCTCTTCGTAATGGTCGTAGTGGTAGATCCCCACTGTGATTGGGGAGAGGTGCCCCTTCTTGTCCCCTTTGAGATCTTTAAGCTTCTCCCCCGTCATAAAGGCGAGCATCCTATAGTCGGTTTGTTGGAAAGTGACCGTTAAGATGTGGCGCCCATTGTGGTCAAAGACACTGAGGCACAGGGGGAAGACTAAGTAGCCATTGCCATGGGCATTGGCGGGGTCTTTTTGGAGAATTGCTTTAACTTGGGATTCGGGCCAGACCCAGACTGTGGCGCTCTCTTTATCATAATCTTGGGGATCGGGCATCGCTGGATACCTTAAAGTATCAATTTCGGTAAATACTCGCATAATAGACCCTCCCACTCAGATGTTGGAGGTATTATAACACTAAAAGGGGAAAATTGCTTAGACCCTCTCAATGAGGTTGGCAACGGAAAGGGTACCCAGAGTTTTAATCCCCTTCTCATCAATCTGAGAGGCGATTGAGTCCCCTATGGTGTCGAGGTTTTGTTCAAGGTAGACCTCTCCGTAGAGGGCACCCACCAGGTCGATTATCTTCAAATCTTCTAAAGGACGGGCGGGGGCAAAGGCGGTACGCATATTGTTGGTGGGGATGATGAACTTCTTTTTAATTAAGAGGTCGAGCACCCCATAGAGGGCCTGCTCATCCATCAAGAGGCGGTCGGTAATGTCGCGGATACGGGTCTCCCCCCCTTGGGTGCGATACTTTTGTCCAATCACCATCATCACGTTGATACCGTTAGCCAACTGCTCGGCAGGGGAGATGGGGCGGGTAATGGTTGCCCGGTCGGGACGGTACTGGTGGATATAACTCACCTCAACTGCCGCCAAGACCACAATCCAGAGGAAGTAGACCCAGAGGAGGAAGAGGAAGATTGTGGCAAAGGAACCATAAATCACCGAGTAGGAGAGGACCTTGGTAATAATCGCCGAGAAGAGGAGGTTAATAACATAGAGCCCCAGCGTCCCCACCAATCCTCCTAAAGCGGCACTCACCCCGCTCACTTTAGCGTTAGGGGCCACCATAATCATGAAGAAGAGGAAGAGCCACCCAATTGCCCAGGGGGCGAGGAGGCGTAAAACCCGCATGGGGGCGTTGTTGAAAGTTTGCCACCCCAAGATCTTGGCCATCCAATTACTTAAGAGCGACTTAACACTGATATAGGCACTGAAAAGCAGAGCTCCAATTATTAAGATCACCAAGAAGCTGGCAGCCCGCTTAACCACTCCCCCCCTCCCTTTAGAGGTGCGGTAGATCTGGTTAATCACTGTCCAAACTTTGTTGATTAAAAGGAGCGAAGTGACAATAAACGATAAGAGCCCCACCACCCCCAAGCGGTTAGCATTGAGGCTAAAGGTGGTTATCATGCCGACGAGTTGGTTCCCCGCCACCTCTCCAAAGATATTGGTAAAGAGGTCGGCTAAGAGGGTGTAGAAAGGTTGCAAAACATTGAAGAGGGAGAGGAAGGCAACCAAGAAGGAGATGAAGGGGACAATTGAGATTAGGGTGGTGTAGACAATCCCCGAGGCTAAAATAGTGATTCGGTCTTTGGTGAACTTGCCGTACCAGGCTTGGAGAAAAATCCAAAGGCGATTAAAAATCGACTTTTTCTGCGCTATGCGGTCCCTGGAACGATCCTTTCTTCTTCCCATAATGGGCATCCTACCAACTTAAGCTAAAAGGGACAACCAAAATTGCACCCCCTATTTGAGCCACTTCCCTATCGTATCGTAGACCTCTTGGCGATTGACCTCGTTGATAATCTCGTGGCGCCCATCTTGGACCAGCTCCAACTTGACCCGCCTCAAACCGGCACCTTTATAGAGCTCGTGGACCCTCTTTACCCCTTTACCAAAATCGCCTACCGGATCTTCACTGCCACTGATGAGCAAGATGGGGAAATTCTTAGAGAGCCCCTCAAGGGGACGTGGATCATTAGCCTTTTTAACGCCGTCCAATAAATCGACAAAGAAGCGAGAGGTGCAGACAAACCCGCAGAGGGGGTCATCAATATAGGCTTGCACCATCTCTTCATCACGGCTCAGCCAATCAAATTTTGTCTTAACGGGGACAAAGGCTTTGGAGAAAGAGCCAAAGCTCAACTTGTCGAGGAGCTTGTCGGGCTTCTTCCCACCGTTAAAGAGGGCTTTAGTCTTAGCCAGGCTCTTACCCACTGCCCCTAAGAGACCTTGGTCAGCCCCCGTTCCCGATAAGACAACCTTCTTAAAGAGTTTGGGGTGTTGCCCAATTAAGTCGCGTGCCAAGAAGGAACCCATGGAGTGGCCAAAGAGGTGGAGCTCTGTTTTGGGGTGTTCACCTATAATGTGTTGAGCCAGTTCGTGGTTGTCATCAACCACCCTCTGCCACCCGTTTTTGGCAGCAAACCAGCCGAGGGTCTCCCCTTCAGCGGTCAAACCGTGGCCCCGATGGTCGGGAGCATAGACCCCATACCCCAAGGTGTTGAGGTAGGTGGCAAACTCGTCGTAGCGCGCCCCGTGTTCGGCCATCCCATGCAAGAGGAGGAGAATCCTCCTAGCTTCCTCCTTAGGAAGCCATCGTCTATAACTCAACTCTTTACCATCGGAAAGTTTTAGTTTTAGGATCTCCATAGTGCCCTCCCTTATTTCGATTGTAGGCCACCTGTCGTCACTAAACAACTAAATTCTTTACCCCTTGCCACCTTGGGGCTCTTTCTCTACATTATTTGCATGGGAAAATACTTGATCTTTTCAGACCTCCATGGAGAAAGACGGGCCCTTGAGCTCCTCTTAGAGCAAATCGATTTACTCGAAATTGACCTCTTTGTGTGTGCCGGTGATGTGGGGATGGAACGGGTCAGCGACCTCTTAGCTCCACTCCCCCTCCTCTTAGTGCGGGGCAACTGCGACTTTCACCGCCCTGCCCCTCCCCGCTACGCTACAGCCACCTTTGAGGGGCGCACCCTCTTTGTCACCCATGGCCACATCGTCAGGAGTTGGGAGGAGGCCCCCCACCCCCTGACAACAGAGGACCTCTTTATAAGTGGCCACACCCATGTGGCCAGTCTAACCCACCCCTCAGGGGGACCCATCTGTCTCAACCCCGGCTCCCTCTCCTCGCCCCGCGACTATTCACCCCCCAGTTATGCCCTCTTGAGTAGGGGTAAGATTGTAATTAAGAGTCTTCTGGATGGCTCTTTGCTAGCCCAAATAGAGCTTACAGAATTGTCCCCACTGTGAGGGAGAGCCTAATATAGGGGCTCCACACTTGGGTTAACTCTAAAGAGTAACCGGGCAGATGGACCCCGCTATTATCGCTGAAACGGAGCCCCCCCGTAAGCTCCAGACCGTAAGCACTACCATGGTACTGAATCTCGCCGCGGTTGAAGAAGCGCAAGCCCGCCATAACTTCAGCTGAGAAGGTCACCTCCGACAAGAGCCTTGAGCGGGTATGGAGAGTATCATCGCGCATCACCAAGAAGCGGTTGAATCCAAGTCCTCCGGCTACAAAGGGGCGTGCCCAGCCAAAGTCCCACCTAGAGATCTCCCAGTCAACTCCGGCATGCCAGGTTGAATAGTTCTCCCTCACATTCTGCTCTTGGGCCAGAGGGGTCATCTTAAATGAGTTCTTAAAGAAAACTCCCAGATCTTTGTAGACATCGTAGCGCAATACAAAGGTGGTAATTTGGTGGGGGATGGCTAGGCCAAACGAGATGAGGAGATCGCTCCTCTCCCAAGGGAGGCGCTCTCCAAAGAGGAGTTGCACTCCCACCCCACCATACCCCTCCATCGACTCAACATACCAAGTGTAGCCAAAGGTGATGAGACCGATATGACCCTTGAAGAAGAGGGTGAACCCCTTCTCCGATTCTCCCACTGCATGGTGGGTGGGCCACTCATCGAGGATGTGGGCAAAGGCATACCCCCCGCCCACCAAAAACTGGCTGGTGGAGAGGGTGTGTTGCCCTAAAGAGATTTTGGGGTAGAGCTTACCAATATAGGTGGGGCTGAAGGAGAGGTCGAGTTCCGTCCAAAGAAAGAGCTCCGACTCCTTAAACCAGGGGACCGACTCCATCACCTCAAATTTCTGATTAAGTCCCATGAAGGGGATTATCCTCCGTTCTCCACCCCCCTCATAAATCGCATCAAGGCGACCCAAACTGAAGATGTCGTGGACAAAGTTTTGAATTGCCCCAAAGCCGTAGTTACCCACCAAGAGGACTCCCCCATAGAGGGAGAGATCATAGGCAGCAGAGGTCGATTTGCTAGGGAGATGGAAATGGCTTAAGTACCCCCCCTGGATGATTATCTCATCGTAGCGGGTACTGGGTGCCCCCTCTTTCCCCCTCAAAGTTAAACCACTCGTCTCAATCTCAGCAAACCACCCCGAAGAGTGGAAGAAGGTCAACACTAATCCATAGGAGCGCATATCGTCGGGGTTCTCCCCCAAACCAAAGGTGAGGTTGTCGTTGAACATCATGGCCTCAAAAGAGGTAAGGCGGTGACGAGCGAAGAGGGGTAGCGAGATAAGGATCAAGACCCCCACTAAAAGCACTCTGCAGACTCGAGCCATCAGCTCCTCCTGTACTTAGCTAAATCCAAAGCCCTCAAGAATTGGTAGCGCTCAACAAGTTTACGGTAGGGGAAGACCCTCTCTTTGGGGTGCTGGCTGGTGGCATCGAGGGAGAATCTCTGTGGCAGGGGGGTAATCTCCCCTCCATTGAGCTCCTCTCGCACAGAAATCATCTCTCGCCCAATGTTAATTAACTCTTTCACCCCCACCTTCTCACCCCAATAACCTCCCAAGAGGGAGCGGACCAGTTTGGTACTGACCCAGTGGTAGGCAGTTAGCGGATAACGTAAAAAGAGTTGTTTAAATGGGAAACGACTCCTCTCAAAGAGGAGGGGCGCCATAAGGTTTTTATTGAGACCAACTGAGTTGAAAGTGGCCATCAAGTTCTCTTCGACGACAGCCCACTCAGCTTTACTAAAGAGAGAGCTGGAGGAGAGGTATTGGAGGAGGACCTCCCCTATCGGTGGTGAGTCGTAGCCAAGGGCCATAAAGAGCCCCCCCATCCACGCGCCACGAGGATCGATGGGGAGCATCTCACGTCCACCGACGTGGCTCGAAATCTTCTCCCGTTGAGCCGGCTTAAGGTAGGCCTCTTCGAGGTAGGCAATCCCTTTACCCAACTCAGAGCCCCCTCTGTTACCTTCGCCAAGCGCCCTTATAAGCTCTTTAACCCCCCGCGTCTTGCCGAACTTAACGTTGTAGCTCTCTTCAGAGGGGTTCTCGAGGCGCGCCGCCATGACCCACCCTATAACGACACCGGTACTAATGGGGTTGAGACCCTGTTCAGTCGCCTCCTCCATCCACTCCAAAACAATCTCACTGTCGTAGTTCCCCAGGTTTGAACCGAGGGCCAACATCTCTAAGTGGGAGGGGAGACGGCGACTCCCTATTTTCAGATTACAGCTGAAGGGGCACTCATCTAAGGGGTCAACCTTAGGGGCATAGCGCCTCGCTATCTCGTTGGAACTGAGATGGAAGAGGCGCACATCGGTGCGTCGACTAATATTGTTGACTCCACAGAAACCCCACTCCATCCCCCTCTCTATCAGGTGAAGGTCCCCCTCTCCACAGAGGGTGGTTAAGAAGGGGCTCTTGGCAGTTATCTTTTTAAACTTATTAACCGCTTTGGTAAACTTTTCGGGGTCTGCCGGGATAAACTCTCCATCCCCCTCTTTTACTACCAAAGCCTTAACACCCTTACCCCCCATGAGGGCCCCAAACCCCCACCTTTCAAGGGGGCGCCCCCTTTCAAAGATTGAGGCGAAGGTGACCCCCTTCTCGCCGGCCGGGCCAATGGCCAAGATGGCGTCCCCCTCTAAGTTTTGATAGATTTGGGAGAGGGTCATCCCCAAATAGCGCTCAGAGGCTTCAAAGGTGACCCCTTCAGAATTTATGTGGAGACTCATTAGCCTCCGTCCTGAGCCAGCCAAGACAATCCCCCTCCAAGGGAGGGTGGCTAAAGAGGCACTAAAGGGGGAGGTTGTGGTCTCTCCCTCGACGCGATTAGTGGCTATTGAGCGCCCCACCAGCGAGAGGGTATTGGTGCAAGAGAGGGGGGATCCAATGAGGATTCCCAGGGCAAAACAGAGGGGCTCCTCTCTTTGATGGAGAGCATAAAGGTGGTAAGCCAGCGCTTCTCCCCCTACCCTCCGGTGGAGGGAAATCTCTTTTTCACTCCATTTTTGCGCGTTCAAGTCGATGTAAAGATATTTTAGACCCCCTTTTTCCTCTTGCATTGTAACCTCTTATAAACACTAATCTAATCTTAGCTGATTCTGAAGTCAATTCAAAGGTGGAGGGTTTTAGAACCTTCCGTTTCCCGTTATACTCTAATCCAATAGAGGGAATAGATATGGATCGAACAATTACTATCACCTATTTAGAGAGAGAGGTTGTGGTTCCTTCAGGGACCACCGTCGCAGCACTGATGTGTGAAACCTTGAAAGTGACCGACCGCAGCGCCAGCTATGAGAGCAACCCCATCATTGCGGTGCGGATGAACAACGAGATTCTCTCGTTTGGCTCCCACCTCACCGTTGATGCCACCATAGCCCCTGTCTACCTTTTCAGCGATATTGGGAAAAGGATCTACCGCCACACCTTGAGCTACATCTTGGCCTACGCCAGTGAAATCCTCTTTCCTGAGAGACGGTTGGTAATTGGTCACGCCTTGGGAGATGGCTTCTACTTCAACTACGATGGTAAATACTCCCTCGACAAGCGCGATGTGACCCAGCTGATTAAACAGATGGAAGAGCTCATTGAAGCTGACCTCCCCATCACCTCTGAGATGGTCTCCTACGAGAGTGCCCGTACCCACTTCCAAAAAAAGGGGTACCTCTCAACCGCCCTCTTGCTGGAGTACTCCAATGAGCCCAAAGTTAAGCTCTACCGTTGTAAAGATTTCTTAGACATAACTTACGAGCCCCTCTTGCCCACCACCTCTCTACTTAAGGTGTGGCAACTGCGCCCCTACGGGGAGCGGGGCATGCTCTTACGCTACCCCCTCTCGGCTGACCCTCTCTCCCTCTCCCCCTTTAGAGACAACCCCCTCCTCTTCTCAATTTTCCACGAGTATAAACTGTGGGGGTCAATCTTGAAGGTGAACAGCCTGGGGGCGATGAACCAGATCTGCGGCTCCCCCGATATTCGCACCTTTATTAGGATGAACGAGGATTTGCAACACAGGAAGATCTCCCAAACTGCCGATATGATCAGTGAGGGAGGGGGTGTCAAAGTGGTCTTAATTGCCGGCCCCTCCTCTTCGGGGAAGACCACCTTCTCCTACCGCTTGGCAATTCAACTGCGCCTCTTGGGATTTAACCCTATTCAGATCTCACTCGATAACTACTATCTCACCCGCGATCTTGCCCCCCGCGATATCGACGGCAAACCCGATTTAGAGGCTCTTGAAGCCCTCGACCTCCCCCTCTTTAGAGATAACCTCAGGGCCCTTTACAGTGGCAAAGAGGTTGATCTTCCCCGTTTCGACTTTAAGAATGGGGGACAACGCTACTTCAGGGGGGAGAAAATAAGCTTAGCTAAAAATACTATTTTGGTGATTGAGGGGATCCATGCACTGAACCCCTACCTGCTACCCAGCTTAGACCCCAAGACCTTCTTTAAGATCTACATCTCAGCCCTCACCCAACTCAATTTGGATGACCACAACCGGATCTCAACAACCGATAACAGGATTTTACGGCGCATTGTACGGGACAACCGCACCCGCAGTACCACTGCCCAGATGACCCTCGAGATGTGGCCCTCAGTTGAACGGGGAGAAGCACGCCATATCTTCCCCTACCAAAACCAAGCCCATATTATGGTCAACTCGGCTTTGGAGTATGAATTGGCGGTCCTCAAGCCCTATGCTGAGCCCCTCTTGAAGACAGTGAAGCCCGACGCAGACGAAGCCTATCCGGTGGCACGGCGCCTCCTCAAGTTTTTAGAGAATGTCTATCCGATTCCTGCCGACTTAGTTCCCAGCGACTCACTCCTCCGCGAATTTATCGGAGGGAGTGAGTTCTTTGCCGAGGGTTAGTCTTCGTAGATGTGGAGCAGCTCATCGAAGTGGCGCTGGATCCTGTACTCACACTTGCCACACACAGTGCCGTAGCCGGTGTGTTCGCGTAGCTCATCCAGCGTTGTTGCCTGCTTGCTCTTCACCAGGTCTTCAATCTGGATGTCGGTGACGTTTTTACACTCACACAAAATCTTAGCGACCATCTTGCGGTAAGGGTTATCGCGCCCCTCATTCTCGAGGTAGTCGTCGATAGCAGCCCTTAAGGCTTTATCCCCTAAGACTGAGCAGTGGAACTTGTGTTTAGGTAAGCCCCCCAGTTTTTCGTCGATTGACTTGGGGCTCAGCTTGTAGGCCTCTTCAAGGGTTAGACCAATCACCATCTCCGACATCATCGATGTACTGGCAATGGCACTGGCACACCCGTAAGTTTGCCACTTGAGGTCGGTAATTTTATCTTCACCATCGACGGTGATGCCCACTTTCATCTGATCGCCACAAGCCATGGAGCCAACCAGCCCCACCCCTTGTGCTGCCCAATCGTCATCCTCCCAAACATTTCGGGGGTGGATGAAGTGATCTTTAACTATATCTGTGTAAACCCAAACAGGTGCTTTATTACTCATCGTACCGATATCTCCCTTAACCGCTTAATAATTGGCGGCATTTTTTCTAATACATAATCGATCTCTTCGGCGCTGTTGTAGCGCCCCAGGCTAAAACGGATTGAGCCGTGGGCCATCTCAATGGGGAGCCCTGTTGCCAGTAAGACGTAAGAGGGCTCGAGTGAACCGGTAGCACAAGCTGAACCGGTGGAGACGGCAATCCCCTCAAAGTCGAGCATCAAGAGGATTGACTCCCCCTCAATTCCCCCAAAGGAGATGTTGAGGGTCCCCGGCAAACACTCTTGGGGGTGGCCGTTGACGACGGTATCCTCAATAGAAGCTTGGAGCCCTTCACGCAGTTTCTCGCGCAGAGCCCAAAGCTCTTTGGCCTCTTTGTCCCCCTCTTCTATCACGAGCTCGGCAGCCCGTCCAAGACCAATGATTGAGGTTGTGTTGTAGGTGCCTGCCCGTCGCCCATCTTCTTGGTGCCCCCCCTTCATGAAGGTCTTAAAGGGGGCCCCTTGTCTGATATAGAGGGCACCAACCCCTTTGGGGCCGTAGAACTTGTGAGCTGACAGGCTCAAGTAATCGACTCCCCAGCGCTTAACGTCAACTTCCATCTTGCCGATGGCCTGAACAGCGTCGGTGTGGACCAAAGCTCCCACCTCTTTGCTCAAGCGGGTGATGGTCTCAATATCTTGGATGGTCCCGGTCTCGTTGTTTCCGGCCATCACTGAGACTAAGAGGAGGTCCTCTCCCAAGAGGGCCTTGAAGGCCTCCAGGTCGACCCTCCCATACTTATCGACAGGGATGTAATCGACCTTATACCCCTCTTTCTCGAGGTCTTGGCACGGCTCTATAATAGCCGGGTGCTCAACGACCGAGGTGACAATTCGGTTACGCTTGGATCCATTGTCGATTAACTCTTTGGCAAAGGCTAAGAGGGCGTTGTTCCCCTCACTCCCCCCACTGGTGAAAACAATCTCTTCGGGGTGGGCCCCTATCATTTGGGCGACACTCCCTCTGGCATGCTCAATGGCAGTCGAAGACTCCCTACCATAGGTGTGCATACTCGAGGCGTTGCCGTAGAGCTCGAGGCTCTCCTGCATCGCGGTGACCACTTCGGGGGCTAATTGTGTTGTTGCATTGTTATCTAAATATACTCTTTTCATATCCTTTCTCTCTCAGAAAAATAAGGAGACACTGCTCCACAGTCAAGTTAATTACAGTTGAGAGATGCTGGGATATCTTCCTCTTCTCCACCATTGAGATTGCCGCGGGCAAACCTTATCTGGCGTTTGGGGGCAAATCTTATATGGTGGGAACGGGCCCACTGAACGTAGGCACAAGTTTCGGGTAAATAGGAGGCAAACATCGCCCTAAAGCGGTTGACCCGCCGACAGCGGGCACTCTTCTCGAGGCGCTCTAGGTAGATGGTACAGAGGCGAGTTTGGGGGTCGTAATACTCACAGTATGAGTCGAGGTTGTAGATCACCTGATTCCCGATAATCACCTTCTCGTGGCAACATAAGCCACAGCGGTGACAGCGCTCTTCCCACTTGATTCTAGCCATGGCTCGCCTCCTCTTTGAGGCGCTGGTGCAATACTTCAGCAACACCATTATCTACCACCGGCTCGACAACGAGGGGGGTGACGGCAATGTAGCCTTGGCTCAGAAGGAGATAGTCGGCTTGAGGATCTCTCCTCTTCAACTCAGGTGGAGTGAGGTTGGTTAATGAGTAGGTCATCTCCTCACCAATGGCACTCAAGGTGTTGGCATTGCCGTAGGCTAAGCCAATCTTGGAAGAGGAGACATCGTAAGAGGTCTTCTTCTTGGAAGAGCTCGCCTCAACGAGGTCAAAGTACTCGAGATGGCCTATCATACCGACACGCCACTCACCGTTGGGCTCTGGTGGGACATTTATGTTAAGGATTACTTCGCTGTTACAGAGGGGGACCATCCACTCTAGGTTATCGGCAACAAACTGGGCCGCCTCTTTAAAGGGGTAACGTCCTGTTTCTCGGTTACGTCGTGCAGAGACGGCAATTGCCGGAAAATCTCTAAGAGCAGCCTCACTGGCGGCCCCTACTGTCCCCGAGTAGAGGATATCGGTCGAGGCGTTGTAGCCGTGGTTGATCCCCGAGATAACTACATCGGGGACTACCGGCAAAGCACCCCCCCCCAGTCCATAGAGGACACAGTCGGCGGGGGTACCACTACAGTGGTAGTGGCGCTCATCGTAGCGGACAAAAGTAACTTTTCCATGGAAGGTCATGGCGTGGGATTGGGCACTACGCTCACTGGTAGGGGCACAGAGCCACACTTCGTGCCCCGCCTCTACCAGAGTTTGTTCAAGAGTAGTTAATCCTTCAGCTTGGTAACCATCATCGTTTGTTACTAAAATTACCATTATTGAGTGAGCCAATCTTAAGCTTGCCAACCGGTGAATAACTCTTCCAAGTGGGCTTGAAACCAAAGATGTGCTCGTATTCCTCCATCCGAGTAATATAGAGTGCAATCGATTCACGGGAGATTAAAACTAAGATGGTTCCACTTCTGCCGGTCGAAATCATAGTTGCTCCAAGGCAACCATTCAATTCAGTAGCTCGCTTAGTTAGCCAGTCTATTTCGGGACAGGTAACTTCAAATAAATCGCGTAAACCTGCTTGCACTTTATTAAGCACCTTACCATACCCCACCATATCTTTTTGTGCAAGCAGACGCCCCCCTTCACGGGCCAGTTTTGACTCCCCTAAGACGTAGAGGCAGATCCTTTTTTCCTCTTCGGTGAGTTGCCCCACCAGCTCTTTAACATCTTGCTCACCGATATCACGAATCAGTCCGCTGGGGAAGATGGAGCGCAAGACTTTAAAGGCCTCAAAGCTCTCCTCGCGTCGAATAGAGAGCTCCTCTTGGAGGGCTTGGGGGGCTATTTTACTCTCCACCAACATGGGAACAATCTCATCATCTAAATCTTTAATGGAGATCCGCTCATACTTGAGGTATTGGACATCAAAGAGGAGGAGAGAGGTGGAGTCAACGTAGAGCATCGCCAAGAAGATTATGAGGCGACACTCCTCAGCGGAGAAGGTGGAGAGGGCTGAGTAGGCAATGGTGGCACACTCCTCCTCGGTGAGTCCGAAATTGAAGAACTGGGAGAGGGCTAAGGTGACCCCCAAGACGATGGCCGAGTTGGTCATTGTCCCCTCGCGCCTCAACAGCTCCCCCGAGAGGGTTAAACTGAAGGCTTCGGGGAAGAAACCCCTTCCGTTTAAGACCGAGATTACCCCCTTAATGTAGTTGGCCCAGCGGTCCTCCCGCTTATACTTTGTGTTTTGGATATTGAACCGTTTACGATCTTTCTGGGGGGCCATGAAGAGGCGTACACTCTGATCTTCACGGGGAGAAAGGGCAACTTCGAGGGCCATGGGAGCCGCTCCGCAAAGGGTAAAACCTTTGCAGTAATCGGCGAAATCGCCCACGAAGGTGTAGACACCAGGAACCTTTACAACAATCCTCGCCTTATCTTCAAACTCTAGCCTATGTTGTTCCTCTATCTTTTTCATACATCCCTTTTAATGGCCTAATTTTAGGCTATTGGTGGTCATAATGCAATAAAAAACCGCCTCGCAAGCGAAGCGGTTAAATAAGTACTCTGCTGTACACTAATTGTCGGTTAAACCGTACTTTCTCTTAAATCTCTCAACTCTTCCGGTAGTATCAACCAGCTTCTGGGTACCGGTAAAAAATGGGTGACACTGGCTACAAATCTCAACCTTCATCTCTTTGAGGGTTGACTTGGTTTCAAACTCGTTGCCACAAGCACAGGTCACTTTTGTTAACTCATATCTGGGATGGATTCCCTCTTTCATAGCATTGCCTCCAATGGTTATCTGCTCCCTTCTGCTACGGTTGCTCCTTGACAGAAGGATCTATTCAAATTAAGTGTCCCTACACCATTCCAGTGTTCATGGAACGTAAAAACGCTTCATTATTCTTTGTTTTCTTCATTTTGTCAATCAGCAGTTCGGTCATCTCTAAATCCTCAAGGGGGTTGATGGCATTACGCAGGGCCCAGATCTTAGCCCCCTCCTCCTCGGTTAAGAGGAGATCCTCACGGCGTGTACCACTCTTCTTGATGTTGATTGCCGGGAAGAGGCGTCGCTCAGCCATTCTCCGGTCAAGGACAATCTCGTTGTTACCGGTCCCTTTAAACTCTTCAAAGATAACCTCGTCCATCCTCGAGCCGGTCTCAATCAGAGCCGATGCGATAATGGTGAGGCTTCCCCCGTGCTCAATATTACGGGCTGCCCCTAAGAAGCGCTTGGGCTTGTGGAGAGCATTGGAGTCGACTCCACCCGAAAGAATCTTACCCGAAGCGGGAACTGTCTGGTTATAGGCTCGTGCCAAGCGGGTGATGTTATCGAGGAGGATAACGACGTCCCTCTTGTGTTCAACGAGGCGCTTAGCCTTCTCAATCACCATCTCAGCCACGGCAACGTGGCGGGTCGCCTGCTCATCGAAGGTGGAGGCGATTACCTCCCCTTTGACGGTGCGACGCATATCGGTAACCTCTTCGGGGCGCTCATCAATCAGGAGCACCATCAAAAACACCTCGGGATGGTTGGCCGAAATTGCGTTGGCAATCTTCTGCATCAAGATAGTTTTACCGGCCCTGGGTGGGGCGACTATCAGGCCACGCTGCCCCTTACCGATGGGGCTGAAAAGGTTAATAATCCTAGTTGAAATATCTCCATCCTCCACCTCAAGGTTGAGCCTCGAATCGGGGTAGAGGGGGACCAGAGAGTCGAAACTGGCGCGGGTACGGGCCACCTCGGGGGGATCGAAGTTGATCGATTGGACCCGAATCATGGCAAAGTAGCGCTCCGCATCGCGTGGTGGTCTGATTAACCCCTCAACGGTATCACCGGTTTTGAGACCCAACATCTTAATCTGGGAGATTGAGACGTAGATATCTTCAGAGCCGCTAATATAGTTGTTTTGGGGCGAGCGTAAGAAGCCATACCCATCGGGGAGTACTTCAAGAGCACCATAAGCCAGAATCACACCGCCGCTGGCTGCGTGAGCTTTCAAGATCTCAACAATGAGCTCTTGGCGCTTGAGGTCCATCACTGTCTCTTTGCTAATTTCAAAGTCGAGCGCTTTTTGTCTCAACTGGGGAAGGGTCATAATCGTTAGATCATTCACCATCAGCTTGGGAGCTTCTGGGTTATCAACATAGGCCTCGGCTGAGAGGTCATCAACCTGGGCCACCGAGCGCTGTGCAGGGCGTCCTTGGTAGTTCCCCTTAGCGTGGGGCTGTTTGCCCCGCGGCTGAGCCGGCTTCTGATAAGTTTTGGTAGCCGCTGTGGTCTCTTCAACCTCAACAGGCTTCTTGGGGGGCCTGCCCCGCCTCTTGGGAGCTGGCTTGGCATCGGGTGCCTCTTTCTTCTCTTCTGTTGTTGGTTTAACTTTGACGACAACTTGAACGGGGGCCTCTTCTGCCCGACGTTTCACTACTCGCTTGGCCACTTTTTGCTCTTCAGCAGTGTTCGAGTTGGTCTCATCAATACTTTCTAATGTCATGATTGGTCTCCGAAGCACCACATCCCATAGGAATGTGTCTAGTGTATATACTACTTAGCTTTTCTTGATTGCGCAGGAACTTTCTTATAAGGAGATAAAAATCACTCCTACGTGATACCTTAAATATATTGCCATGACTCAACGATGTCAAGCAACTGCTCCCTTTTAAGGTAAAAGTAGCCCAATAAGAGGGCTGCTTGAGCAGAACGACGTCGAATTGAGTCCCTTCCATAGGGGCTAAAATTGAGTCTGACTGCCACTGAGGGGGCTTTGGTTGAGGCAAATCCGAGATAAATAGTCCCCACCGGCTTCTCTATGCTCCCTCCCCCATCACCGGCAATCCCCGAAACAGAGAGGGTGAAATCGACCCCTGAGAGTTCTCTTAACCCCTCAGCCATCTCAATCACTGTCACATCCGAGACTGCACCCCACTCTTCAAGACTCCCCCTCTTCACCTTTAGGAGCTCCTCTTTAGCCTCATTGGCATAAGAGACCACTCCACCCCAAAAGTAGGCAGAGCTCCCGTTACGGTCACTCATCAGCTTACTCACTAATCCACCGGTACACGACTCGGCACACCCCATCATCAAGTTATCCTCTAAGAGGGCATCGCCAAGGAGGGTAGCTAAATCGACATCGCCACGCCAGAGACGCCCCCTGCCCAGTTCAGCCTCTATCTTCGCAACCATTGTCTCACGTCCAGCCCTGCTCCCCCCATGGAGGTAGAGGCTGATGCGGTGCTCTTGGACTCTGGTCCCCCACTCAATCCCTTCAGAGGCGCTCTTCTTGCAAACCTCCTCCAGTTTAGATTCGGGGGTTAAGAAACAGGAGTACTCGAGTAGTGCCTCCTCATCAAAACCGATGTGCTCCACGAGCTCGGGGAGGACAACATTGTAGAACATCACCTGCATCTCTGAGGGGACTCCCGGCATCGCATAACAGAGGCTCCCCTCGCCAAGCTTACCCACAAAGCCAATGGCCGATCCATTGCTATTCTCCAGAGATCTAAACCCCTCGGGGCGAGTCACTTGTCTCTCATTGATTCCGTAAAGGCGCTCCCCAATGCGCTTAAAGAGGGTGGCATAAGCCTCCTCATCGCG
>LSQX01187417.1_pt5 | contig 16817 bp, 14 predicted proteins | sample 654561 | NCBI WGS metagenome assembly LSQX01 (sample SAMN04489861, study PRJNA283612) | anaerobic digester metagenome | isolation source: 4 biogas reactors fed with cattle manure at either 37C or 55C with and... | place: Denmark: Kongens Lyngby | collected 2014
GTCCATCAGAGCCGCCATCAGAAGATCAAGGATGTTGCGGTGCGGGCCAAAGCTTACGACATCCCCGGTGTGATCGTGGACGGCAACGATGTGCTCGCGGTTTATGAAGCCTGCCGCCAAGCGGTGGAGAGGGCTCGCCAGGGCCAAGGCCCAAGCCTCATCGAGTGCAAGACCTATCGCTTCATGGGTCATCACGTGGGAGACCCGGGCACCGTTTATCGGGACAAAGAAGAGGTCGAGGCTTGGAAGGAGAAGTGCCCCATCAAGTGCTTCGCCGACAAGCTCATCCAGGAAGGGGTCATTACCGCGGCCGATTACGAAGCTTTGGATGAACGGGTCAAAGCCCAGATGCTCGCCGCGGTGAAGTTCGCTGAAGAGAGCCCGTGGCCCGAGCCGGAAGAGGCTATGGAAGGACTTTACGTGTAGGTAAATCGCCAACAGGAGTGTGAAGGGACAATGCGAGAAGTAACCTATGGCGAAGCCGTGCGAGAAGCCCTGGCGGAAGAGATGCGCCGGGATAAAATGGTTGCCCTCATCGGTGAAGATGTGGGGCCCTATGGCGGCAACTTCGGCATTCTCAAGGGACTTTGGGAAGAATTCGGGGAAGAGCGGGTGCGAGACACGCCCATCAGCGAAGTGGCCATTGTCGGTGCTGGCCTTGGGGCAGCCCTCACTGGGATGCGCCCCGTCGTTGAGCTGATGTTCTGTGACTTCATGGGTGTGGCCGGCGATCAGTTGATGAATCAGGTGGCCAAGATCCGCTACATGTTCGGCGGACAGGTAGAAGTCCCCTTGACCATCCGCACGACCCTGGGGGGAGGCAGGTCTTCCGCTGCCCAGCACTCCCAGAGCCTCCATGCCATGATCTGTCACGTGCCCGGGATCAAAGTGGTTGTACCGGGAACCCATGAGGATGCCAAGGGTCTCTTGAAGGCAGCCATCCGGGACAACAATCCGGTGATGGTCTTTGAGCACAAGATGATGTATAACAAGAAGGGCTTCATCCCCGAAGGAGAATATGTTACCCCTCTAGGTCAGGCTGCCGTCCGGCGGGAAGGAAAAGACCTGACCATCGTGGCCATCTCGTCGATGGTTTATGAGAGTATGGCCCTGGCCGAGGAGCTGTCGGCAAAAGAAGGCATCGAGATTGAAGTTGTCGATCCCCGGACCCTTGTACCCCTCGATGAGGAGACGATCATCAACTCGGTCCGAAAGACGGGCCGGCTGGTTGTGGCCGATGAGGGCCATGAGACTTGTGGCTTTGCGGCGGAGATCATCCGCAGGGTCGTCAAAGTCGGCGGCGCCTTTGATTACCTCGATGCACCCATCGAGATCGTCGGGACCAGGGATGTGCCCTTGCCCTTCAGCCCGCCGCTGGAGAATTATGTCATCCCCAGCAAGGCTAGGATCGAAGAGGCAGTGAGAAAGGTCTTAGGCTACTAATTCCCCTTGGGGGCACCTGCGGGTGCCCTTTTTCGATCCTGGCAGGAGTGGACCAGCAAGGGCCAGAAATAAGAGGGAAAGCTGCCCGGAAAGGATGATGAGATTGCGGTTGGTTTTCCATGGGGCCGCCGGCGAAGTGACAGGTTCCTGCTTTTTGTTGGAGGGCCAGCGTGGAAAGCTCCTCGTTGATTGCGGTCTGTTTCAGGGAGATAAAAGGACTAAAGAGCGAAACTATGGCCCCTTTCCCTTTGACCCTGCGTCCATCGATGGAGTGGTCCTCACCCACGCCCATATTGACCACAGTGGACTTTTGCCTAAACTCATCAAGCACGGCTTTCGCGGGCCCGTCTACGCGACGGGGCCGACGGTCCAGCTTTGTGCAGTGATGCTTCCCGATAGCGGCTACATCCAGGAGATGGAGGTCGAACGGAAAAACCGCAAGCTAAGTCGGGCGGGCAAACCGTTGCTTGAGCCGATCTACACCGCGGAGGAGGCCAGGCAGGCCATGAGCCAGTTCCGTCCGGTGGACTATCAACAGATGGTCCAAGTCGCCCCCGGTTTTTCCGCTTGCTTTTGGGATGCCGGCCATATCCTCGGGTCCGCGGCCATTGAGATCAGGGCTGAGGAGGATGGTCGAGAGATATCCTTAGTTTTCTCAGGGGACCTGGGCGGCTGGAATCGGCCCGTTGTCCGGGATCCTGAGGTTCCAGGCCGTGTTGACTGGCTGATTATGGAGTCAACCTACGGCGACCGAATCAGAGAAGCGGACGGCGATCAGCTGGAACAATTGGCCTCGATCATCACCGATACGTTCCGGCGGGGAGGGAATGTGGTCATTCCCGCCTTTGCCGTCGAGCGCACCCAGGCGTTGCTGTACGGACTGCACAAGCTGGTGGTGGAGGGCAGGATCCCCCAGCCCCAGCTCTTTCTCGACAGCCCCCTGGCTATTGCGGCAACTAAAATCTTCTGCAACAATCCGGAAGTATTCGATGAGCCGACGACTGAGTTCTCCCAGCAGGTGGGGACTTGTCCTTTTTATGTTCCGGGGATGGTCATGTCCGAGTCGACGGAGCAGTCCATGGCGATCAACAAGGTCAAAGGAGGGGCCATCATCATTTCGGCCAGCGGCATGTGTGATGCGGGCCGCATCAAACACCATCTGAAACACAATCTGTGGCGGCCCGAATCGAGCGTGGTGATGGTTGGCTACCAAGCTCAAGGGACCCTGGGCCGGCAGTTGTTGGATGGAAGCCCTCTAGTTCGCATCCACGGGGAGGAAATCAAAGTCCGGGCCCAGATCCACTACATCGATGGCTTTTCCGCCCATGGCGACCAGCTGGATCTCCTCCGGTGGGCGAGCTCCTTCCCCCAAAGGCCTCGCCAGGTCTTCCTTGTTCACGGTGAGGAAAACGCCTTGGCGACTTTGGCCGATCTGCTCCATCGGGAATTGGGGGTGCCCGTCGCCATCCCGTCGATGGCGGCCGCCTACGAGTTGGACGAAGAAGCGCAGCTATTGGCCATGGGCATGCGAAGCAGCCTGGAGAGCATTTCCCTGAGGGCCCAGCTATGGCGGACCTACCGCTCCTTGGCCGATCGTCTCGAAGAACTCCAACGGGCAGGGGCCAGTGAAGAACAGCTTGATGGGGTCATCAAGGGCCTGCAAAGGTTGGAGGATAAGGTCGGTCAGCTGCTGTCAGGGGCGGAAAACTAGGAGAAGCTCCCCATAGGCCAGGGTGATGAAGATCAGGAAGGAAAGCAGTAGAGGCCAGGAGTCAACTAGCAGCCACAAGTCGCCCCTGACATGGGACTGGGCAGTGACCTCCGGGGGAAAGGTGCGGCGCTCCACTTTGGTCAAGATCCGGGAGAGGAAAAACAGGCTGATGAAAGCCAGCAGCCCTAAGGGCAGGATGTCAAAGGGTCCAGGCTGAACATTGGCCGCCGTCCTGCTGAAGTAGATGATCAGGAAGGCCAGCAGGTTGTTGGTGAAATGGGCGATGATGCCGGCTAACACCGAATCGGTGCGGAAGACTAAGTAGCCCATGATGATGCCTAGGAAGGCGGTAGAGACCAGGCTGTGCAAGGACAAGTGAAAGATGCCAAACAGCAGGCCTACCAAGATGACCGCTGGCAAAGAGCCGAGCTTTTCATAAGCCCTGAGCAAATAGCCCCGGAAGAAAATCTCCTCAGCGACCGATGCTAACAGGCCGCCCACAAGGATGGTCACCCCCAGCTCCTGGGGAGTGTCGATCGGCGGCAGCAGCATGGGCGGTGCGCTGCCTAGTCGGGCGAAGATCATCCAAGTCGATGCGGTGATGCAGGTGGCAATAACATAACAAAAGACGGCCGCCAGGGAGCTTAGGGCCAACAGCTGCCAACCGGGCCATTGAATCCTGAGCAGTTGCCGCAGGTTCATTCGGGCACCATAAGCATAGATGACCGTCGGGAGCAGAAGCAGCCCTTCGGCCAACAGGACGGAATGGTAAAAATCGAGACGTTGGATGATAGGTGTGCTGAGGAGTACGAGCAGCAACGTGGTCAAGTAGATCTTATTGGCATGGCGAATGCTTGGCCGACCCATCCTTCGTCCTCCTTCCCACACGAGCAACTTATTCGGTGGGGTGCAAATTAATTCCTGCCAGGGAGGTACGCAGTATAATGAAATGCACCAGTTGTGGTCGGGAGGTAGCCTTGGCTGAGGTCTGTCCCTACTGTTGGACCAAGCTGCCGCCCCCACCGGAGGAAAACGGGCGGAGAGGGAGTGAAGGGGAGTTTGTCGGCCCCATCCATTCCGAGGTGAAGCCTTCTAAGCTCCGCGCCTTACTCAGGTATTTCCTTAACCCCGAGGTCCATTGGCAAAAGAAGCTGTTCATCATCGGCGCCATCATTTACATCTTACATCCCTTGGATTTGATCCCATTTTACATCCCCCTGCTAGGCTGGGTGGATGACGCCGTCTTATTTGCCTTCCTGCTCCGCTTCCTGCGCAAGGAACTCGGTGGCTTGTTGTAATGTGCAGGAAGCGATCACCCAGCCGGGCTTCGGCCCTGCCCCAGGTATCATTCCTATTCGCCTGCGGTGAGTTGGACAGTTCGGCCACTACCCTCTCCCGAGGCAAGGAATCTGACGAGGAAACTCGGGAACTCCCTTAAGCAGCCAGTCTCCCATCCATTACCAGAAATGGCAAGAGTTGAAAAGAGACGGCATGGAAAACTGTGCGGGCCTTCATGTTAGGAAGCCTGAGCATCTTTTCTTGGGGAAAATCCGCTCACAACGATAAGGTAAAAGATGTCAATTACAGAAATTGTATGGTACAATCAATTAACTATTTCCAAGTGGGGGCTGAGTGGGGGGGAAGCAGTGAAGATGGGAAAGAAAGGTTGGCGAATGAATCTAGGGACGAAGCTCGTGGTGCTTTTTGTGCTGGGAGTGACTATCTCTGTCGGGTTGGTCGGATTTCTTACCATCAGGGTGATGAGGAAAGATCTTGAGGCGCAAATAGCAACGAATCATCTGCTGTTGGCCAGGTCTCTCGGGGCGCACGTAGAGCAGTATCTCGATGATGCCATGGGCGTTGTGCGGATGACCGCACAGCTCCCCGCAGTCAGGGACCTATCCTCTATTCCCTTGATCAGGGAAGACATCAAAGGGGTTCCCCGGGAGGTCGACCGTCCCAAACGGGATGTGATCAAGTACGTATTGGACAACTACGGGCAGTTTGGTTACATGATCCAGGTGACCGGCGATGTGGGCAACACCATCGTCCTTGAGCCCTGGGAATACCAATTGGAGCTGCAACGATTAGATTTTGGCTTTCGCGATTGGTTCCAAGGCGTCCTCTCCCGGAAAGATACATACATATCAGAGGTTTACATTAGCTCATCGATGCAAAAACCAGTCGTTGCTATAGCTCACCCCATTTATAGCCAATAATCGGGTGGAGGCCGTTTGGGTAGGCGCCTTGACCTTGGACAAGCTAAGTGAGCTTTGCCAGAGCTTAAGCTTCGGGCAGACGGGCCATGTCTACCTGGTCGACCAACGGGGCACCCTAGCTGCCCACAAAGACTTTGGCCTAGTGAAGGAAATACGGGACATATCGCAGTCCCAAGCGGTGCAGCGGGCGATGAGAGGGGAGATGGGCACCGCTGTCTTACCCGATCCCTTCGAAGACCACGAGCACTTGACTTCGTACATGCCCATCGGGGGCACAGGCTGGGGCATCATCGTCGTTCAAGACCTAGACGAAGCCTTCGCTCCAATTAAAGGGGCCCTGATGGCCATCATTGGCATTTGTGCCGCCTTAATTGTGGCCTCGGTTTTGGTCGCCATTCCGATGGCCAGGTCAATCAGCAGGCCCATCGGCATCTTGGCCCAGGCTGTGACAGGGGTGGCTGAGGGGGACCTGACCACCGAGATTGCCGTCCACTCGGGGGACGAGATCGGCCACCTGGCCGAGCTTTTCCGCATGATGGTCGGCGAGATGGGGGGCATTGTCGGCGATATCAGGGATAAGGCCTATTCGCTGGCCAGTTCCAGCGAGGAGCTGTCGGCTGCAGTCCAGGAGACGGGGGCATCGATCGAGGAGATGGCCAGCAGCACCAATGAGTTTGCGGCGACCGTGGCGGAGATGGCCCAACGGACAGAACAGATGGACGCATCAGCCCGCCGCATTTCCGACATGGCGGTCAGGGGCGGCGTCGCCCTGGATCAGGCGGTGAGTCAGACGGAGAACTTAAGGCTCCTCATTCAGGATGTGTCCGACCATGTCGATGGACTGGGACTTCGCTCCCAGGAGATCGGCCGCATCATCGAAGTAATCAGCGATATTGCCGAACAGACAAACCTGTTGGCCTTGAATGCCGCCATTGAGGCTGCCCGGGCGGGCGAGCACGGCCGCGGCTTTGCCGTTGTCGCCGATGAAGTCCGCAAGCTGGCGGAACAATCAGCGGCGGCGACTGCGGAAATCACCGCCTTGATCAGGGAGATTCAAGGGGAAACCTCCCAGACCGTGGCCAGTATGAATGAAGGTGCCAAGCAAGCGGAAGACACTTCGGCGACGGTCCGCGACGCGGGCAGACTGTTGCAAGAGATTCTCGGGGCTGTTGAGGAGATAAGCCGGCAGGTGCATGATGTTGCCGCCGGGACCCAACAGTTAGGCAGCACTAGCCAGGAGATGGCAGCCGCCAGCGAAGAGCAGTCGGCAACTATCGAGCAGATCGCCTCTTCATCCCAGGTGTTGAGCCATATGGCCTTTGAACTGACCCAATTGGTGGCCAGATTTGCGGTCGATTGATGCGGGGCCCCCAGGGCCCCTTCTTCAGTCCCGTGGGCCGGAAGTCGCCGTAGACAAGTTATTGTCAATTACGCCAATATTTAGGCATGACCTTCGGAAGATCTTGCAAATCAGGAAGGAAGAATTCCCTGGATATGGTATACTTACATCGTGTGGTCCTAGTCGGTCCTGCCTGTGGGAGTGAAATCCATGCTTCTACCCCAATTCATTGCAGCTATAGTAGAAAAGATGCTGGCCGTTTTCATTGCAGGCGGTCTTGCTTTATTTTTGCTCGGGAAAGATGTTAAGAAGCACAGGCTTACCATCCTGAACCTAGTCACGTGCCTTTTGATTTCGCCCATTTACTTGCTGCCAATGGACCCGGCCGTGCTGGATCTATTGGCCCTGCTGGGCCTCACCCTCTGTTTGTATTGGTTTGTACCCCTGGGTTTACTCCAATCGGCCAGGTCGGTGTTATTAGGCGGCGGGGCCTTTTTCTTTCTGGAGGGCCTCCTTGGCCGGTGGGCCCTCCTTGGCGGCTTCCTCTTCCTCTTAGGGGCGCCAGTTCGCAGGCCAATTATTGATGCCGCGGGCGACTCGGTCAAGCGGAAGCATCTGGCTGAAGGCTTGCCGTATGGCCTGTTTTTCTTCGGAATGCACTTGGGGATGGCCTTGATGGGCATCTATCAAGGGGAGAGCTTGTGGGTCCGATCGTTGGTTCCGTTTTTGATCTACTTGCTGGTCTTAGGGGGGATCCAGGCGGTGGAGAGGTGGTCTCGGGAGGAGAACGCCTTTCCTTTTGACATGTTGGACCTGGTGGTCCTCATGCCCCTAGTCCATCTGGTCACCATCAAGACGGGCGGGGTCTATAGTCCTTACAAGTCCTTCTATCTCCTCATCATCGCCGTGCAGAGCCTGAAGCCCCGGGAGATTTATGGGCTGATAGCACTCTCCTTAGCCGCAGCTAGTCAAGGCTATGATGCCCTAATGAGGGGCGTATGGCCGGAGGAGAGCGGGCTCATCTCGCTCCTCCTTTGCTTGGGAGTCTATTGGGGTTTGCGCCGCCTGAAAAAGATCGAGCGGCTCCTCTATGAAGAGCTGTTTGCCCAGGTGGCCATCGATGATTTGACAGGTGTTTTCAACCATCGGTTCTTGAACGCCCACCTAGATGACCTGCTTAATCGGGAAGACCAGGTTTATGTGATCATGATCGACTTGGATGATTTCAAGGAACTCAACGACAGCATGGGTCATTTGGCGGGCAACGAACTTTTGCGAACCATCGCGGAGCGCCTGCAGAAAGTTCTACGCGACGGCGACATCCTGGCCCGGTGGGGTGGGGATGAGTTTGTGGTGGTCCCCGGTGACCAGCTCGATCGATACCAGGCGGAGCTCCTCGCCGACCGCATCCGCAGGAACATCTCCCTTGCTTGCGATGAGTTCTTGGAACGGCACGCGGGCCAGACCTCCGGCGCCACCTTGACGGCATCGGTGGGCATCGCTTGCACCAGTGATCTGGTGCGGGACAAGGAAGAGCTCCTCCGACTGGCCGATCAGGCCCTTTACCAAGCCAAGGCCGGAGGGAAGAACAAGTCGGTGATGTTTGAAGGCACAGTCTAGATCCCTCCCCTGTTCTAGGCAGGCTCCCCGGCCCATAAGCTGTAGTAAGGCCTGGCCGACGGAGGGGGAGATGATGGATCGAAAGGAGTATGGCGCCTATCTTCTCGCCGGGATCCTGGCGGCGTTCCTCGTTTTTGCCCGGGAGTCCATGTCCCTGGGCTCTTGGGATGAACTGGTTGTTGTCTGCTTTACCATCGTGTTTGTCCTCCTTGCCCGGTGGGTGTTCTTTCCCCATCTGCGGGCTGAGGGCTATTTCCCGTTGATTTATGTTGGTCTGTTGGCGGTGGTGGGGGCAGCCTTAGGCTTTAGATCCTGGGAGGGGTGGCTCGCGCCCTTGTTGTGTTTCGCCTGGGCGGCACCCCTCTGTTATCTCCTCGCGGGAGCCGGCGAGGTCATCCTAGCTGTGATCAAACATGTGGGGGACCCGCCGCTGCCGGACCGGATTGACTTCGTCCGCGTCCATGAAACCAAGGAGGAATCCTATCGTCTGGCCCTTAGACTAGGGATGGTCGTGGCTCTCTTGGTCTACTTTGCCCAAGGCTATCTGTGGTGGATTGGGGGCAACGGCTACGTGTTGGGATTTGTCGGCGCCGTTGCCATTTGGTGTTGTTTTTTCCTCCTGGCCTACCATGTGCAAGGGTTGGTGCGGACTTGGGCCGAGGGTTGGGCGGTAGTCGTCGAAAACGGCATGCAAGACTGCTTCCTGCAAGGTCTAGCCCCTGACGGGGACATAATCACCATCAGCGCCAAGCTTACCTTCTATCGCATGATGGAAGAGAAGCTAGAGGAAGTCCTCGATCCAGGGCTGCCTGCCCACCTGTTGTGGCCGGCGGTCCTCCTTGGGATGGTTCCTTTGATCCTGTGCGTCGTTTTCTCCCTGTGGCCCCTGTAGGCAGGAGAAAGGCCGTCTTTCCCAGAAGATAGATGCCAGTCTATTGTCGACGGGTGGCGTTTATGTCGATGGATTTAGCGCGGCGTGTGCGCGAGCGACAAAGGAGAGCTGCCTCCCGGCGCCCTCTAGCTCAGGATATCATGGGGGGTCGGGAGATTGAGCATGCAGGGGGAACCCTTTATCTCATTGCCGATGAGTGGTCGGGGGACCTTCCCTGGCCCTCGCCGGGGGATCTAAAATGCCAGCTTCAGCTTCTCCATGGCATCGGTCCCTACAATGAGGGACGCCTGCGGACGGAAGGCTATCACCGCCTGGAGGACCTGGTCGACCATCCCCGCTGGGGCCCCCAAGCTCGGCGAATGCTGGCGGCCATCGATGGGGGCGACGTCTATAGCCTCCGGCAGGCGGGTGCCCGGGACCTGGATCTGGTCGGCATGTTCAAGCCTGAGGAGGCCGTCTTCCTCGATATCGAAACGACCGGACTTGTCAGCGTTAGGCCCCTCTTTCTGGTGGGGATGGTCCACTGGCGAGAGGGGGTCTTTTACCTGAAGCAGTATCTGGCGCGCTGCTTCGAGGAAGAGGGGCCATTGCTGTCCTTGGTGATCAATGAGCTCCAGGACTTTCCTTTGCTGTTTACCTATAATGGCAGGAAATTTGATGTGCCCTTCATCCGGGCGCGTTGCCTCTTCCATGGCCTTCCCCTTCCCAGGGGACAGCTTCATGTAGACCTATTGTCCCATGTCCGGCGGGTTTGGCAGGGACGGCTGCCCAATTGTCGCCTGACCACCGTTGAAGACTACTGTCTGCAGAGCCGCCCGGCGGATGACATCCCGGGAGCCCTCATTCCCGAGATTTATTATCATTTTGTTGAGACCCAGGATGTGGGTGCAATTGAGGGGGTCATCAGCCACAATGCTTCGGACCTGAAGACCCTGACCAAACTGCTTCCCATCCTAGGAGGTTGACCTGCGGCCGAAGGGAGGAAGGGCATATTCACAGGAAACGCACCTATATCAAGGACCTGCAGCCAGGTGCCCGCGTTGCAGGTTCTTTTGTCCTGAAGCGCAAACGGCTGGACTCTTTCGTGTCCAAGGAGGGGTCCTTCCTGAACTGTCAGCTGGGGGATAGGACGGGGGAGATAAGCGCCGTCCTGTGGGATGGGGGCCCCCAGGTATACTCCCAGGTGGAAGAAGGCGCTCCGGTCTGGGTCGAAGGCCAGGTCGGGGTCTACCGGGGCAGTCCCCAGATAGTCTTGGACACCTTGCGCCAAGCCCAAGCTGGGGAGTATGACCCGGGGGACTTTCTGCCGACGGGGGATGCTGATCCAGACAAGATCTTCCAAGAGATCGAGGACGTAGTCGAGTCCATCGGAAACCCCCATTTGCAAAGGCTCCTTCGCCACATCCTCGGTGATGAACAAGTGGCTGCCGCCTTCCGTCAGGCCCCCGGAGCCAAGGGGATGCACCATGCATACTTGGGAGGACTCATCGAGCACACTTGGAATGTGGTTAGGATATGCGATCAGATGGCCCGCATCTATCCCCTCGATCGGGACTTGCTCCTGACCGGGGCCATCTTGCATGATATCGGCAAGCTCCACGAGTACGTCTGGGATGTGGCCATCGACATCTCCGATGAAGGGCGGCTGCTTGGTCACATCGTCATGGCCGATGAGATGCTCTGCCGGGTCATCGACGATCTGGAAGGCTTCCCGGCCGAGCTTAAGCTGCGCCTTCGTCATCTCCTGATCAGCCACCACGGCCAGTATGAGTGGGGTTCGCCTCGCCGTCCGAAGATGCCGGAGGCATGTGTCCTCCACCAGGCTGACCTGATGGATGCGGAAGTCTTCAAGTTCGTGGCCGCCGCCAAACAATCGGGGTCCAAAGGGTGGAGCAGTTATGACCGGGCCTTGAATCGGATGTTGTATCTAGGGAGGGAGGATGGGTGACCGGGGACCATTACTTCTCGCCCCAGCCTCAGGCCGATCATCGCTATCAGCGCTTCCAAGAGGAGCTTCGGGGGCGGGAGTTTACCTTCATCACCGACGAGGGCGTCTTCTCCAAGAAACGCGTGGACCCCGGTACACGGCTCCTCATCGAGAGCATCGCCGTGCCGGAGGAGGGGAGTTTCCTGGACCTTGGATGCGGCTACGGCCCCATCGGGATCGTTCTCGGCTCCCTTGCGCCCCAGGCCGTGATCCACATGGTCGATGTGAACAGTCGGGCCGTGGAGCTTGCCCGGCGGAACCTTGGGGAAAACGGCATCACTAACGCCCGGGTCTATTGGGGCCAGGGACTCGAACCGGTACAGGCTCGGACCTTCAACCTCATTGCTTGCAACCCCCCGTACCGGGCTGGCCGCCAGGTGGTTTTGTCCCTTTTGGAAGAGGCCTATCGAGCTTTGGCTCCCGGCGGGCAATTGTACATTGTCGGGCGCACCCGGCAAGGTGTCAAGACCTTGGCCGGCCTCCTCCGAGAGATGTTCGGCAACTGCCGAGAGGTGGCCAAACAAGGGGGCTACCGGGTCTATGTAGTGGAGAAGGACGCCCTTTAGGGATAGGGTCCCGGGGGGAAGAATAAGTATTAGTATCTTCCCCCAAAGCTTGGTGGGGACCATGGGCCGTCTGAAACCATTTATCATCATCACCAAAAGACAACTGTGCCTCCTCCTTGGGGGGGTTTGCTTCCTGCTGGGGTGGAATCTGGCATTCACCAATACCCTGCCTGTATACTTAAGCACTCCCCCCGTGGGGGGCAGGGTGATCATCGATCCCGGCCATGGAGGGGCTGATCCGGGCGCAGTCGGCTCCGGGGGGCTGGCCGAGAAAGACGTGACCTTAGCAATTGCTCAGGCCCTGGGAGCCATGCTGGAGGAGAAGGGGATCGAGGTCCTGTACACCCGAAGGGATAATGGGGCCCTGGCCGACCCGGAAGGAGCCCCTATGGGACGAAGCCGGCAGGACATCATCCGCCGGGGATCCTTGGCCCGGAGCCAAGGGGGAGGAGTATTAATCAGCATCCATGCTAGCGGGGCTCCGGAACCCGTCCTATCCGGGGCCCAAACCTTCTACCTCCCAAACGATAACCGAGGAAGACATCTAGCCATCTTGATTCAAAACGAATTGCTGAACCGGCTCGGCCCGAATCACCGCCAAGCCAGGGCCGCTAGTTTCCAGATCCTGCGGGATGCCGGGGTGCCCGCTGCCCTAGTCGAAGTCGGTTTTCTTTCCAACCCCAGGGAGGAAAGACTCCTTGGGGACCCTGAGCACCAACGTCAGATCGCTGGGGCCATCGGTAGCGGGGTGATCCGCTTTCTCATCGAAGGACAACTGGAGCAATCCCGCCCCGAAAGGGGCGATGGTGATGTCCTGCCCAGGGAGCCGGCGATAGGGCCCTCCCTCGAGCTGAACGATGGGCAGGTCCTCCTCTATTTTCTAGGAGGGACCAATCGGGAGGACGGCTTAGTGGTGGAATTGCGGGATGTGGCGCCCTATCCGACCGATACTGCAAGTCTTGCCCTCCGGGTTCTAGATGAGCTCATCAAGGGCCCCACGGCGGGGATCGCTTTGCGGACGCTGCCCCGGGGGACTAAAGTCAAGGGCCTTGCGATCCACCAGGGCATTTGTCAGGTGGACTTGAGCGCAGAAGTCGTCCATAATTACTGGGGTGGCAGCCGGAGCGAGGAGCTTACCATCTATTCTGTGGTCAACACCCTGTGTGAGCTCCCCGGCATCAAGGGAGTGAGGCTTTCCGTCGAGGGAGATGGTCAGGCGACCATCGGCGGACATATCCTCCTCGGCGATGTGTGGACGAAGAATGAGGCGGTGCTGGTCGATAAAGGAGGAACCATGAAGTAACCGGCGAACTCATAATCAGATAGGACTTTGCGCAAGGTTGTCAAAGGAGAAATCCTAATGCGAAAACTGCTTATTGAAGGGGAGCACCCCCTAGAAGGCAAGGTGGTCATCAGCGGCGCCAAGAATTCCGCGGTTGCCCTCATCCCGGCCGCTTTGCTGACTGACCAACAGGTGGTCTTGGAGAACGTCCCTGATATCAGCGATGTCAGGTGGATGTTTGAAATAATGAGGCAGATGGGTGCAAGCATCCGCTGGCGGGGCATGGGCGTCCTCGAGATTAAGGCCAGCGCCCGCACTATCCCTATCGTTCCCCATGAATTGGCCAAGAGGCTCCGGGCCTCATCTTTGTTTTTAGGGCCTTTGCTGGCCCGTTATGGCAAAGCCAAGGTTTCCTTTCCCGGCGGCTGCGAGATTGGCTCCCGCCCCCTCGATCTGCACATGAAAGGCTTAAGGGAGCTTGGCGCCAAGATCTGGGTGGAACACGGCTACATCATTGCCGAGACTGACGGCCTGCGGGGGGAGGAAATCTACCTGGACTTCCCCAGCGTCGGGGCCACGGAGAACCTGATGATGGCCGCGACCTTGGCCCGCGGCATGACCATCATCTACAATGCGGCCAAGGAGCCGGAAGTAGTCGATCTGGCCAACCTGCTCATCATGATGGGAGCCAAGGTGAAAGGTGCGGGCACCGATGTGATCCGGATTGAAGGGGTTGATGCCCTCTCGGGCACCCATCATACCATCATACCCGACCGGATCGAGGCGGGGACTTTCCTGTGGGCCGCAATGGCCTGTGGCGGGGACATCGTAGTGGAAGATGTGATTCCGAAGCACGTAGAAGCGGTCCTGCGCAAGTTGGAGGAGGCGGGGGCTAAGCTCCACGTGGGCGGGGACAGCATCCGCCTAGCCGCCAAGGGCCGCCCCCGGGCGATCCAAGTCAAGACCTTGCCTTATCCCGGCTTTCCCACCGATTTGCAGCCGGTGTTAGTTGCCGTTATGATGAAGGGGGAAGGGACAAGCATCATCAATGAACGGGTGTTCGAAAACCGCTTCGGGCATGTGGATGAGCTGAAACGATTCGGTGGCCTCATTAAGTCCGATGGCCGCACGGCCGTCATCACCGGCCGCCCCCGGCTGAGCGCCGCCCCGGTCACTGCTAGTGACCTGCGCATGGGTGCGGCATTGGTCGTCGCCGCTTTAGGGGCCGAAGGGGTCACGGAAATCGAAGGGCTCCACTACATTTACCGCGGGTACGAGCGGTTTGAAGAAAAACTAGCGGCTCTTGGGGCCAAAGTGCGCGTCGTTGGCATTGATGCCGCTGTCTAAAATCTACGGGGGATAGTGATGAGGGACAAATTCAAACGAAAGATTGATTACATGCGGATTTCCGTCACTGACCGCTGTAATTTGCGGTGCGTTTATTGCATGCCGCCGGAAGGCGTCGTCCCCAAGTCCCACGAGGAAATCCTCACCTTTGAAGAGATCTACCGGGTGGTCAAGGCCGCGGTCAAGGTAGGGATCCGAAAGATTCGCCTCACTGGAGGGGAGCCCCTCGTCCGCAAAGGGATCCTCGCTCTGGTTGAAGTGTTGGCCAAGATACCGGAGATCGAGGATCTTGCTCTCACGACCAATGGCATCCTCCTGGCGGATATGGCGGAAGATCTCTACCGTCGCGGTCTGCGCCGGGTTAACGTCAGCCTTGATACCCTTGACCCCGGGCGCTACCGGGAGCTGACACGGGGGGGAGACATCCGCAAGGTGTGGCAGGGGATTGAAGCCGCCCTGAAGGTTGGTTTTGACCCCGTGAAGATCAACGTGGTGGCCATGGCCGATGCCAACTTGGATGAACTGCCGGCCTTTGCCGATCTTACCCGCAAACTGCCTTTGCATGTGCGCTTCATCGAAGTCATGCCCCTAGACAGCAATGCCAAGGGACGCCAGTTCGTTTCCGTCCGCGAGATGCAAGCTGCCATTCAAGATGAACTGATACCTTGTCCCGGACCCGAGGGAGCAGGACCTGCCCGTTACTTTCGCCTGGAGGGGGGCTTGGGCACCGTCGGCTTCATCTCGCCCATCAGCGGGCACTTCTGTGAGACATGCAATCGCCTCCGGATGACTGCTGACGGGGTAATTCGTCCTTGCCTTTGTTCTACTTTCGGGATACCCCTCCGGGACAAACTAAGATCGGGACTGGATGATGAGAGCTTAGTTGATCTTTTGGCGCAAGCCATCGCCAGCAAGCCGAAACAGCACAACCTGCAGGATGGTGTATGCAACGTGCCCATGTCTAAGGTCGGCGGTTGAAAGGAGTGGAAGAGTTGACCGGTCGGGTTGTAGCCGTCTCGATAAGTGATAAGCAAGGGGTCAAGAAGAATCCTATTGACCAAGGACAACTCTTAGACAACTATGGTTTGCAGGGAGACGTCCACGCGGGGCCGTGGCACCGGCAGGTGAGCCTCCTCGCCCAGGAGAGCATCGACAAGATGCGCTCCAAGGGCCTTGAGCTTTCCCCAGGGGATTTCGCTGAAAACATCACCACCTCTGGAATCGATCTATTGGCCCTGCCCATCGGGAGCCGTCTGCGGATAGGCTCCACCGCCATCCTGGAAGTCACCCAGCACGGCAAGGAGTGTCATCATCATTGTGCCATCTATCGGCAGGTCGGCGACTGCGTCATGCCTCGGGAAGGGATCTTCGTCCGAGTCCTGAAAGGCGGTCCTGTTAAAGCCGGCGATGAGATAGAGCCCGTCAAGCTCATCACCGTCGGAGTCTTGATCGCCAGCGATAAAGGGGCCCGGGGCGAGCGGGAGGACAAATGCAGCTATCTGATCGAGAAGATGGTTGAGCAAATCGCTGGCGAGGTCATCCAGCAGGCCATCCTGCCCGATGAAGAAGTGATCCTGAAAGAGAAGCTCCTGGAATGGGCCGACGAGTGGAAGTTGGACCTGATCCTTACTAGCGGCGGCACTGGCCTTGGTCCCCGGGATGTGACTCCGGAAGCGACCCGGGCAGTGATCGAGCGGGAGGCTCCCGGCATCGGTGAGGCGATGCGCCTTGCAGGCCTCAAGAATACTCCCCGCGCGATGCTCTCGCGGGCCGTTGCCGGCACCCGGGGTGGAACCTTGATCATCAATCTTCCCGGCAGCCCCCGAGGAGTGGAGGAATCCCTCGGGGCGATCTTAGAGGCTTTGCCCCATGCCGTCGAGACCGTGAAAGGGGAAGGTGGGGATTGTGCTTCCCAGAGATGATCCTGCCCTCATCGCCCGCTGGAGGGACGCTATTTTCCACCGGGTTTCTGTTCGCAGTTTCGACCGGCAGCCGATTCCAGAGACATCCCTCCATCAGCTGACGAAAACAATCGACCTGCTTCAGCCTGCGGCTCCTGCGGCAAGGGCCGTCGTCGTGGACGATGAGCCCCGGGACATCTTGCGCGGAGCCGCTTACGGTCTTTTCGCCGGGGCTCAAGGCTACATTGCCTTGCTGGGCAATCCCAAAGATGAGCGAATCGATCAACAGATCGGCTACCTGGGCGAAGGGCTCGTCCTGGAGGCAACGGCCATGGGCCTTGGGACATGTTGGGTCGGAGGGATGTTCCGGGCATCCAAGATGGCCAAGAAACTTGCCTCACCCGGAGAGAGGGTGTATGCCATTATTCCCCTAGGCTACCCCGCATCCCGTCAGGGCTATGGCCACCGCGTCCTCAAGGGCCTTGCCCGCAGCAAAGGCCGAAAGGACCT
>LSQX01015364.1_pt1 | contig 16816 bp, 11 predicted proteins | sample 654561 | NCBI WGS metagenome assembly LSQX01 (sample SAMN04489861, study PRJNA283612) | anaerobic digester metagenome | isolation source: 4 biogas reactors fed with cattle manure at either 37C or 55C with and... | place: Denmark: Kongens Lyngby | collected 2014
TTTTTGTAAGTATTCATATTATTTTTATTTATTTGATTAAAAAATTAAAAGCCGATAACACGGTATATATGTCATGTCTTGCCGCAGGCGCAACAATTTTTCATCAGGTTCTACTTCAACATAGATACAGGGAGAGTTTGTTGTTACGGCTCCTTCACCATATACCGCAAAATATTTTGGATGCTCAATATCTGAGTTGTCTAATATAATATCTGTCCAAGCCTCACCACCGTTTTCAAAAAGTGTTGAATCCATTTCCGCGCCTTGTTCTTCTAAGGTTCGAAAAGCAAGGTTACATTCCCCGAACATTATCATATTATCTTTATCCGAAAAGTCATTTATTGTGGTATAAACCAATCCACCTTTGGTTTGTAATGTTCTTGTTGCTGCGTTTATAAGACGCTTGTCTTTTATCCAGCGTTCGATTTCCACCTCTAATTGTGTACTGTGAACAGGTTCGTCCTCAAAGAACCTTGCGAGGTTTTCAAGTTCTATTTGTGAAGGACTTTCTAAATAATAACCGGTTCCTTCTTCCCATTTTAGTGAGGGCACTTCAAAAGGGAACGCGTTATATGCCTCCTCAATTTTTAATTCTTGTGTTGTTGATTGCTTTTTCATTGCTCTGTGTGTTAGTAGTTAATTAAATAATATTATTCATACAAGTAGTGCTTCGATAGCAGCTTTTTCATTTTTTTGAGCTGTACCGATCGGATATTTTAAGTTTTTTAGGGCCTGTTTTAATTCTCTTTTCCCAGCAGGCTTCCAGTACTCTATAAACTCTTCTATCGTGTATAGCTCTGATTTTAAATTCTTGCGCTTTCATTGTCTTTAAATATTTAGTTAAACCTTTAATTTGTTAGTGTAAAGGTACGGTGTTTCGTAATAATAACCAAATATTTTATGTTAAAAATTGTTAAAACTTTGAAAATATTTTTTAAGTGATTGAAAGACAATGAAATAAAAACACAAAAATTTTTGCGTTCGTGTCCTTTGTTTTTTAGAGAGCCGGTTCGCCTATACCCTATTATTATATATGAGAGAAATTGACACTTTTGATCAGTTTTTTTGTGTTTTACAAATTTTACAAAAAAGTTGACAAAAATGGCGCGAAAAAAGATTCCTATTTGACATAATAAAAATTATCTGACACATAACAAAGTAATTATGAGTCACTTAGGTTTTCGTAAAAACTTTACAAAGTTGACAAAGTAAGGGGATTACCTGAGTTTGTCGGAGTAACGGGGTTCGAGATCGGCTTCTATGTGCGTAAAATAAGAACCTTCCTTGACTTTCCCTGTTATTAGGCAGATATAGCGCCTGCAAGAGAACAAAGACCTGCCCAGAACTATGTCAGAGGCGTTACCGAAGGCGTTAGAAGCGCTTAACCTGAACCATTTCAGGTTATCTGGGGAACCGTAAAGCTGGGCCGTGACCCTGTAATCAATGTCGTTGTGTTCGAGTTGGCAGCCCACGAGAGACCTCGCTATCTTCTTGTACCCCGCCCCTATTATCTTCATCTCCCTCGTCTCGTACAGGACGGGTATATCGTCGTTATACTCCTCCGCCGTGAGGTCGTACAGTATCGTGTTCCCTCCCTCATGTTTTTTCCCGAAATTTTTGGGGAACTTCGCAACGAATCCGGCGAATACTTCAGATATCTTGTGCCACGCCATGTATTTAAGGCTGAACACCCAGCTGTAAGGGTGTTGGGGGTTTGAACAGATGATCTCCTCATCTATGTGGTCGTAAGACAGGGAAGCTCCCGACAAATAGGTAAGAATATCGGTAGCGCATAGATAACCGTGTATTCCCGATATAAGGGGGTCAGAAAGGGCCTCCTTATAGTTGCCCAACTCCCTTATGTTGTTTTTATAGTTTCCTTCCGCCTTTTCGGAGAGTTCTATCACTTGCGCTCCGGCCACCATCATCAGGCCCTTTGCGGTCTTGAAGATCGTTCCGCCGTCTATTTGCAGTATAGAGGCGGGATTGTCGCAAATGTCGCGGGAAAGGGGCCGCACCGTGTTTATTAGCGTTGCCCCGTCTCCTGTCCGCATAGTCCAGACCCCTTCGGAAGTGAAAGCGTAAAGGGGATATTCGCCGAACTGCCCACTTGACAGGGCTATCGCGTTAGTAGAAAGCCCCAGCACCTCCCCGTTCCCTATCCGGTAAGAGTTCTCCGCCGGATATGAGAATATATTGTCGAGGGCGGTGGCCTGTACCCTGTTTGTGTCCGTGTAGGTGTCGTTAATGCCGGACAAAGGGGTAGCCGTCATCATGTCCAAATATGTTCCCATGTTTCTCGCAGTTTCGGGGAACACGCAATAATTGAAGCCTTCTACCTTTGTCGCCGTGAAAGTGCGGAACAAATAGATAGCGCCAGAACTGTTTTTATAGAACAGCCTCATCGTTGTCGCCCGTGAATCCGGGTAGCCGTAAAAATTCCGCAACCGGAACAGGATATAACTGTACGGAGGTATGTTATGGTATTGCCCAGAGACATAGTAGTTTACCGCCGAACTCCACCCCGTGAACACCGTTTTAAGCCCTTCCGCCGTGTCTATGTCTATTTCCGCCCCTAAGTAGTAGGAATTGCCCCCTGTTACGCCCAAATAAGAGGGAGTAGGCGGTATTATATAGCCGTCAAGGTTGAACCCCTTGAACAGCTTTGTTCTCGTGTTAGAAAGAAAAATACGGCTGTTGTAAGAAAAAAGATTGTTGCCGGAAATTAAGTGATGAGAGTTTTGGTTCACCGTCAACGAGCTATTGGAGGCGAGGCTGCCAAAAGGCCCTTCAAGGACGTATCCTTCTGTTGTAAAAGTTTTAGACAGTTCCTTGAGGGGAACTTTCTTTAGAAGATAGAACAGGGTCTCGTCCGCCAGCGATTCCGCCGTGATTGTCGTGAAAGTTGGACAAAGGGCAGTGGGAATAAAATTTCCGTTTGAATCGTAACTTATGCTCCCGGGTATAGGAGCCTGCATTTTAGTTATGTAAATATTTAATGATGAAATAATGTCCTTGTAAGTAACAGCTATCGTATTCAAATCCGCGCTTGACGAAAAACAAGTTAATTTTATTTTTCTTGCTTCCCACTTTATTTTAATATAACCGCCACTAATTGAAGAAGTCAACATTGAACCAATCCACCGAAGGGGCACGGACTGCTTCACCTCCGTGCCATCGGCCATCTCCCAAGCGAACATCAGGAGCAGGGGGCCGGAATAGTACGTGTCAGCTTCTTCTGTTATTTTTTTTAGCACAAAAGAATATATCTTATCTATAAGAGATTCTACCGATTGCGCGGGGGCGTATGTTTCCCAATTATCGTCCGTGACCGCCTCTGAGGATACGGCGAACAGCGGGAGATCGGGCAGACCGGTAAATACCCTGTACTTCTCCGTGTCGCGGTCAAAGACAAGTTTAAGAGGAACAAGGTCGCCGGAATCGTCCAGCACCAACAGGAGAGTGTTGTTCAGGGAAGATACTGCCCGCAACTGCTCTATATCCCCTCCCGCTATCGCATAAGAACTCCCCTTTACGCCGTCATCATAGACCGTGTAAGACCACGTTTCGCCCGTAGAATCGTAGAAAATAGCGGCCATGTACCTCTCATCTATCTCGTGCAGGTAGGCCACGTCCCCTGCCTCCGCCAGCCAAGATTTTTTTGTGCCAACGGGCCGGAACGCCCCGTCTTTCGGGCGCAAGTTTATTATCTCCATAGCCGCCCCGTCAGGAACGAGGGAATCGGGGTCGCTCCTGTTAATTCCCGATAGCGTTATCCTTTTTCTTTCCATCTAAGTTGAAGTTTATCTGTGTGTTGTAGGTTTTTTGCAGTTCTTTCAGCAGGCTCCCCGCCTGTGCCTTGCCATCCGAGGCGGTCTCAGGGTTCTCGCCGTCAATATAGCGCGTCAGTTCCATCACTATCAGCATCAAGTCCCTGATGTTCGTTATATGCGGTATCAGTTCCCTTACCCTCTCTATCGCTTCTGTTCTCGCGCTGTCCGCCGCGTCGAGGAAATCCTCCATGTGCCGTATAACTATGTCCTTGGCGATCTTCGCCATCTCGCCGCTGTTGCAGTAGGCTTTCAGGCCGTGTTTCCTGATTATGTAGTCCAGCTGCCGCCTCGTCATGCCCATCTCCGCCGCTGTTTTCGTTACGTTCCAGTCGTTCAGGTTGAGTTTTTCGAGTATTATCCGCTGTTGGGCCTCCGTGAGGTCTTTGGCCGACCTCGTTGTCTTGTACTTCCGTTTCGTTTTTGCCTTCGCCGGCACGGTTTTTTGGGCTGTTTCTTCCATGTTTATCCAGATTTATCCCACAAATATAAGGCATAAAGGGTTTTTTTCTCCGTATCGCTAACCGTATTAATTGGTTAATTAACCTAAAAATATGGTTAATCGCCAACCTGTCAACCAGATTGTTGCGTATTTTTCGGGAAAACTGACACGAACATGGGAACAGCCGCTATAATATCCCTTATCCTCTCCGCCGCGGGGCTTGTCGCTGGCACCGTAGGAAGCGCGAGGGCGAACAAAAAGTACGAAAACTATTTGCGGGACAGGCAGAGGAAGGCCGACACGTGGTACGACAGGGAGTACAACACGAACATCCTTGACACGGACGAGGGCAAGGCGACAATGCAGCTGCTGAGGAACAGGCTGAAAGAACAGGCACAGGCGCAAGGACAGGCCAACGCCATCAGGGGAGCCTCCGATGAGGCGGCCCTCGCTTCCGTAACGGAAGGGCAAAAGGTTTACGCCGATACCGGTTTGTCCTTGGCGGCGAGAGGACAAGAGAGGAAGGACAACATCCAGAACATCTATGACACGAAGGACTTGAACCTCGCCGGTCTCAAGGCGCAGAACTTGCTGGACAAGAGACAAAATTGGAGCAACCTAATAAGCAACTCGGGAAATTTGCTGTCTTCCTCTTTGGCCGTTGGGGCCGGGAGCAACACGGGAACGGACGGCCTGAACAAGAAAACGCCTCTCGTATATAACCCGCTGACATACCAGCAGAGAAGGAAATACCTCTCTGACGACATATTCAAGAACGCCTCAAAATTATTGGGGCAGGTTAAGGTACAATAACATCAAAAACACGATAAAATGAGACAACCATACGATGAAAACGGCAATCCGGTGGCGACCGTGAAACTCGGAACGTGCGAGGAGATAGACGGTAGCGGTGGCTCGGCGCAGAACTCTACCGCAATTGCTTCAAGGGTTATAAGGATTTACGCCGTATCGGGGACGGTGCGGTTCAAGATAGCCGAGAACCCGACAGCAACGGCGACATCTATCCCAATAACGGAAGGATCTGAGATGTACCAGCCCGTACCGCAGGGGCATAAGATAGCGATATACGGGGGAGTGGCCAACGTTGCGCAGTTAGAGTAATGCTCGCAGAATCTCGCAGAACTCGCACGTGCGAGATGTGCGAGACGGTGGGATCGCAGACCCTCGCAAAACTCGCTGTATATGTATATGTATATGTATTAAAAAGAAAATATATAAAAGAAAAAGAATTTTGGGAGAAAGAGCGACTAAAAAAAAGAAAAACAAATTAAGATGATAAACTCTCTTAACATACTGAACAAAATAAACCGTATAAACGGTAGCGGCGGCAGAAACATTGTCCAACATTCCTTCTCCGACGCCACCCTCACGGCGACACCAGCTTCCAACACGGCGATAGACCTTGAGTTCGCTTATCCGTCGTCCGAGGACTTCCCTTACAGCAACGTTAAGGCCAAACTCTTTTACAGGGTAACGGGTACGACAGGTTGGAACTTGGCTACCTACATCACAGATGGGGTAACGACCACCTACCAGAAAACTGGACTGACACAGGGCATTTCTTATGACTTCATGGTCAGGTTCGTATCTGGTAGCGTTATTTCGAGCGTGGGGACGATTGTAACTAAATTGATGTTCAATACGATATCGACCGCATACTTCGCGGCTATGACCGAACAATTACCTTCTGATGAAAAGAATGTAATTGACGACGCAATTTGGTCTACGGCAACACAGATAGCCAAAATGGATTGTATGATGCTTACTTTAGCAACAGAACAGCAATCTTTGTTATATCTTAACGATCCTACAAAGACGGGCGTTAAAGTTAATAGTCCTACGTTTACGCCATATAAAGGGTGGAGCGGGGATGCTACTAATTATATAGATACTGGGTTTAATCCGGGAGATGGAGGAACATATAATTTAACACAAGACAACGCCACTATATCTTTTTATTCGAATAAATATATTAATTTAGGTAGTACCTTGTGGGCGGGAAACAACGGGACCGCATTATCGGGATTGTCGATAGGAGTATATAGGGACGGACAGAGGGTACTGGGAGGTATCAATGACGATGGTTCTTATTTCGTAAATACTGGGGTATATATAAAAGAATTTCTTGTGAACAGAAGAGACGGAAGTTCTTCGTCATATAGGAATTTCAATTTACATAAGATATCCAGAAGCGTCAAATCCGCCGCTGTTCAAAATGGCGGCGTTAAAATAGCGTTGACGGAGAACAGGGGCGCTCTTTTCTTCGCCGGATCATTTCTCGATGATGGTGAATTAAGTTCTTTTATGAACGCTTGGCTACCAGTTCTCGAACATTTAGGAAGCGATTATTGGAGCAACTTTGTCCCCACGACCTTGACCGCCACAGCGGGAGCTGGCAAGATAGACCTCGCTTGGACTTTGCCCGTAACCACTTACTCTCCCTATACCGTTACGAACGTAGTTATCCAAGAAAGCGAAGACAATGTGACATTTACCGATATTGCGACATTGGGGGCGGTAGAGGCATATGAGGCTACCGTACCAACTGGACAGACGCGCTACTACAAGATAAGATATATATCAAGTAGAAATATACACACGACTAACAGCGCGGAGGCGCACGCTACCGCATTATAAAATATGTTATGAAAAAAGCGATAACACTAATATTGACCCTCTTTTTAGTTCTTAGCTTACAAGCGCAGAACTTCAAACTATATCGACCACAAAAGGAAGAGATGAGGGAAGGGTTAAAGGTTATAGGGGTATATACCGCCTCGATAATCTTCGACGCGATGGCGGATGGTTACAGGGATGAGGGCAATAAACAACTGTCACACGCCTTAGAGGCGGCCTCGATAGGCACGCTCGTGGCTTCTCCTTTTATAATCAAATACGAGAAGGACAAATGGGGGTGGTACATAGGAACGTATGCCTGCTTACGCTACACGTTTTTTGATTACACGTACAACGTAACAAGGGGGCTACCGTTATCCTACCGCGGCACTACCTCGGTATATGACGAGATACTGGGCAAGGCACCCCCGGGGTACATTAATTTCACTAAATACGTGAGTTTCGTGGTCGGGGTGTCAATACCCCTTGACAAGTTCAGAAACAAAAACTGGGTACAAAGATATAATTAAGAAATGGACAACGAAAACACAAATAAAATGCCGACAGAATCGCTAAAGGCCTCATTGGCCTCGATAAACCTGAAACTTCAGTATATCCAGAAGGATATCACGGAGTTGAAGACCAATTTGAACACTTTTTCGGAGAGAGTTGTCCAGATAGAAAAGAACGAACTGGCCCACGCCGCCACTTGCCCGCAGAACAAGGAGTTTGAGGGGGTATTGAAAAGGGTCAGCAACATTGAAAAAGACCTCGAAGAGTACAGGATAGCCAAAAAATATCCCAGACTGGTGCTGGTGTTGATACTTGTTTTCTCCCTCCTCGCCTTGGGGACGGGGATAGCCACCGTACAGAAGATATACAAAGAGATAGACAAGTTCCACGTCATCGAACAGACGGCAACGGACTTAAAAGCATAAAAAGACAAAGGAAATGGAAGACTTCGCCCAGACACGAACATACCCGCCAGACAGCTACCCTTTTTCATCGGTCATAGATTGGGAGAAAGAAGAGGAGAAGCTGGAGAAACGCAAACAACAGCAGTTGGCCTCGCAGCGGAACATGGCCAAGACACAGCTATTGGGAGATACCTTCAAGCTGTTGGGAGAGGCCGTAGGGGCGTTCGCGGGGGCAGATGTTTCCAAGAGAGAGCCGAGTCCGTTCCTGACCAACGCCCTTGAACAGAGGCAGAAAGCCGAAGACGATTACCTTACCGCCGCCGACAAGCTGAAGCAGCAAAGGTATTCAATGTTGTTGCGGGACAAGGAAAGACAGTTGCAGTTGGCCGATCAAGAGGCGAAAGAGCGAAAAGACAGGGACGTCAAGGCAGAGGAAAGGGCCTACCAGAAAACGGTCAAGGAAGACGAAAGAGCCTACCAAGCGGAAAAAGAAGAGGCGGCCCACAAAAGAGCGGTAGCGCTCCAACAACTCAAATACAAAGAGGAACAGGCCAAACAGGCGGCAAAGCAGGAAGCCGACAAGAAGGCCAACACTCTCACTATATCCTCTTATGACGACCCGTTGAACACGAAAGTGGAGATAGACAAGACAGAGGCTATAAACCTGTTGTCAGACTTCAGGGATTGGTTCGCCGAGAAGTATCCTTACGAGACACTCCCGTCAACGGCAAACATAGATAAGAGCGGACTGATAAGAGACGAAGACCTCATCAAGACGATAAGAAACTTCCCGGAGTTCTTTTTACAGTATTACCCGCAGTTGCTGACAAAAGGATTCCCCGAGCCGGAGAAACCCGAAGAGAGGAGGTTCAAGACATTCGACAACAACGTGAACGCCGCCATAGAGAGGTACAAGATAGACCCCTCTTGGGGAGAGAACAAGAAGGCGAGGGTACAAAAGAGACTTGAAAACGAGATGAACAGGCTCAACAGCGAGTACAGTGACGTTATAGGTTACAGGGATTGGCAGGAGAAACAGCGAGATTGGGAAGCGGCGACAGGGCAGGCACCAACGCCCACGAGCCAGCCTACAATAGAAGATATAGCGAGAGAAACATATAACCCCGAAACAGGGCAGACCGATCTGTCCGTTCTCGGGTTGTGGTAGAACATAGGAGAAAGGAAATGGAAGACAAGCTGGGAACATTCATATCATCTTTGCAGGCGAACCCCAATATAGCGGGATTGCCGGACAGTACGACCCTAAGGAACGTGTTTTACGACAAGGAGAAGGCCGAAGTGTTGTTCAAATCCCTGAAATCCAATCCCAATATCATGGGCTTGCCGGAAGATTACGACACTTTCGCGGAAGGTCTCGGACTCAGTGAACAACTCCAAAGGCCTGTCATGCCGGAACTGCCGACAGAGGAGATATTGGATAAGCGGCAAAAAACGAACACAAGCCGTTCATTGCCCATTTACAGGGGAATAGCGGGCAACATACCGGCCGCCATATTCAACAAGAAACTTGACAAGGCGGTAGAAAAAGGGGAACTCCCCGAAGAAGACGCCAAAGAAATCAAAAAAATCACGGAACAGAACAAGTGGGGCGATCTTGGCAGGTCTTTGGGCGTATCGGTTCTCGGTGCGGGAGAGATGGCCCTCAAAACACCGCAAGGACTGGGAGGATTGGCGGCGGATATTTCCACGAGAATACAGTTTCCCGGAATGAACAGGCAGATCAACAAGGCGGTCAAAGAGGGAAAGATGACGGTAGAACAAGGCAATGAGTTATGGGAAGCCCTGCAAGCCCCGGCGTTCAACCCGAAAACAGGACAATTTGAACAGGGATTCATATACGGGGAAAACCTCGCTGAAAGCAAGCTGACAAAATGGTTCGAGGACAACCAGCAGAAGTTAAAGGAGCAGATGACCTATACCGACAAGGAAATTTGGGATTACATCAAAGAGGGGGACATTGAAAAAGCGATATGGGCAACGGCTTATGGAGTTACGGAGAGCTTGGTTCCAACAATACTGGCGGCGTTCACGAAACAAGGAGCGGCACTTTTGGGATTAGGCACAGGTTCGGTTACTTATGATGAAGTAAAGGACAGGGAAGATATGATGGCCAACAAAAAGATTATTGACGCTGTTGGTCAGGGAGTTTTTGAATGGTTCTTTGAAGCTCTTTTTACCAAACAAATGGGTGACCAGTTCAAAGCTATACTGAAAGCCAAAGGGCCTGAAGGACTGAAAGCCGCTATAAACTCCGAAGCCACAAAGAACCTTATAGGCAAGGCGTTCAAAAAGTTCGGCGTGTGGTTCAATCCCGTTGGAGAGGGTGTTTCTGAATTGCTCACAACATTGGGACAAAACGCTGTCGCCAAATACACGGGAGAAGACCCAACAAGAAAAATAAGCGATGGCGCAATTGACGCTCTTATCGTGGGCATGGGAATGGGAGGCGGGTTCTCCGCTATCGAGGGAGTAGCGAAAAAGTTCAAAGAGAGGCCGAGTGATGGACAACGAACAGAAGACCCTGTTAAGCCTCCCACAGACGACACTACAACCGAAAAACAATCCACCTTAGACGATATAAGGGAACAGGCCAGATCGGAAGAGCAAAGAATAGCCAACGAAGCCAAAGAGATGACAAGAGAAGGAACGGACGAGATTTCTTTTGTCACCCTCGCCAATGATTCGGGAGATATCGCCGAAAAGCCGAGATATGTCCTCAAAGACGCCATCAACGAGGGCAAAAAAGAGGTGGTACTGTTGGAGATAGACCCCGAAGGCAAGCTCACGGGGAAAAAGGTCATGAAGATGGTCTCCGATCTTGACGTGGACAAGGAGACGGGCAAGGTGGCCATGACAACGGTAAAAGCCGATGAACATATAGCTGCCCAGATAAACACCATGAGGGAAACGGCCCAAAGCGCGATGAACATAATGGCCAAAGAGTTGTCCGGCCTCAACGAGGGGGATATATTCTCTGAGGACGGGATAAGGTACGTCATAGAGGAAGTAAGCACGGACGGGGTGGCCGTTTCGAGGCTCAACGAGGAGGGCTATGTCACGGGAGAATCAGAATTATGGTCGCCAGACGAAGTTAAAGAGGCTATGAACGCCCCTACCCCCGCCGACACGCAACAGGCCGCTCCCGCCGAGAAAGTCCAACAGGAAACACCGGAGACGGGAACAGAGGAGGTTGACCAGCCAACAACGCAACAGGAACAGGAACAAGCGGCTCCCGTTGAACAAACACAGCCACAGGAACAGGAACAAGAACAAGAGCAGCAAAAAGTAGAATACCCGAAAGACAAAGAGGGCAACATTGACTACAACCAGATAACGGAAACAGGGACTTACGCCGAAGCCCTTGAACAAGAGTTCGGGGAGACCTCTGTTTCCATCGTGGACGAGTTCATAAAGAACATAAACGAGGACATAAAGAAGGCCGGAAAGAGCAAAGACCCCATTAAAAAGGCGAGAGAAATCAAGAAACTCAACGATAGGCTGGCTTTTTTGGACGGAGTGCGGAACATTATCGCTCCCGTACGGGAACAGGAGCTAACGGACAAAGCACGAGAAACTACCGAGCAACTGGAACAAGTACAGGAGCGACCGCCCGTTCAGGAAACACAAGTGGAAACAGTAGTACCCGAAACAAAGGCCGCCGACACGGCAAAACCAATAAACACGAGGAGCAAGAGAAAAGGCTGGCCGATGAGCAAGGCCGACCAAGAAAGGCTGATCAAAGAGCCGCAATCCTTTGAGGAGGCGGTTTTGCAGTTCTTTTTGGGTGGCGGACGGATGAGCATGGACGACTATTATACGCACTTCGGCAAGAGCAGGGAGGAAATGCGGAAAAATATATGGATGTACTCCAAAAAGGGCCAACGTCTCGACGCTCTGAACGAAAATTCCATATTCGCCTCTTATCCCCACCTGTTGAGGGGCCTTGACGGGCCTATGGACATGGAAAACGCCGTTTTTGAGGTGATAAGGTCACATTCCGGCAAGAACAGCATAAGGGAGAGACTGGACGAGATACAGAACAAACCGTTGGAGCCGGAAGTGCCGGAGAATATCCAAGCCGAACAAAATACCGATTTTGAGGTAGAAAACAGCGAAATTACCGGTAATGATGTTATAGATGAACAGTTTTTGTCTATATTTGAGGAATATTACGATAACGGAGAAATTGACTTCTCCCGTCTCTCCGAAGATTTGGAGAACGATATAGGATGGTTCACCGTGTTCCCTTATAACCTAAGCGAGCAAGAAACAAACGAACTTAAAAACATAATCGAAAATGCTGACAAGAGAACAAAAATTACGGATAGGGTTAGAAATATTGTTGAACCTGAGAGCGGAAGCCAAAGGGACGACACCCGAGATAGAACAGAGGAAGTTGAGAGAGGAGATAGCGGAGATAGAATACCAAGAGTGGCTGAAAACACATCCCCAGAAGCCCAAAGAGCCGACACAGGCGAAACAATAAACCTTAACATTGAAGACAATGGAAGAAGCGAGGAAACAAATGAAGGCCAGAGAGGAGAGTTTACGGGCGATGTCCAAGGACAACAGGAAATAACCTCTCTCGACCAAGAGATAGCCTCACAGGAACCAAACACACAACCCACGGAAGGACAGAAGGATGAAATTCCATTGAGCGAAACGGATAACGTCGAAGGAACCGGAGAGGAAGTGTCCCAAGAGGAAGAAGCGGAAGGGCTTGAAATAGCCAACAAGATACAAGACTTCGGGGAGAAAATTGGAATGGCGAGAAAAGATGTCGCCGTAAGCGGTTACGAGATGACCGGGAAGAAACAAGGACAGAAACAGCCCGCATGGAAGGCTAAATACAAAGTGTTCTCTCAGGAGAATATGGCCACGGTAGAGCGTATTGGGGCATTCAGGAACCGCACTCCGTTAGATCCGAACAAATTCACTCTCGCGATAGTAAAAGGACGCCAGTTCAGGGACCTTAAAACAAACATAGACACCAAAGAGGAAGCCGAACAATTGATCCCGATTTACGAAGTGGCCTTAAACCACCGGGTATATGCGAGCAGCGCCAACAAGGAAGAGTTCTCTATATACAGGAGATGGTCGTCAGGGAAGTTGTACGAGATCAGAAAAGGGTTCAAGACCAACGAGGAGGCCATGAAATATATGGCCGATAACGCCGAGGAGATAATATCCTGGAAGTCCCCGAAGATAGAGAGGCCACACTTGGACAGGATAGAACGAAAAGGGGTCGAAAGAAGGAAAGGGAACGCGACTCCCGAAATGTTCATGGAGACGTTCGGTCTTAGGGGCGGAGAGTTCGGGAATTGGGTAGCCGCCGACGAACGACAGACGATGCTCAATTTCGCTTATGACGCCATGGCCGATATGGCCGATGTATTAGGGATAGACCCCAAAGCGTTGTCTTTAAATGGAAGGTTGGCCATAGGTTTTGGAAGCCGTGGACAGGGATTATCGAAAGCGCAAGCCCATTTTGAAGCGGAAAGGGGCGTAATAAACCTCACCAAGATAAACGGAGCCGGCGCATTGGCGCATGAATGGTTCCACGCCTTTGACAGTTATTTCGGGATGAAGGACAAAAAGGCGTTTGTTCCCGATGAAAGCGGGGTCATACAGGCCAAAATAGACGCTAACAGGGACTATCTTAGCGGAGACTACAACTCCAATCCGAATATAAGGAAAGAGGTCAAAGAGGCATGGAAAAAGGTTTGGGACGCTATGAGGTTCAAAACCAAGATGAGCGAATACGACGACACGGTAATAAACCGGAGAATCGACAGCGCCATGAAATCAATCGTATCAGGACTTGACTACACGAGAGGCGTTATATCAAGGGACAGAAGTTACGGTTTGAGGAAAAAAGCCGCCACACCCGAACAATTGGCCAGATGGGACAAGTTGGTGGACAGGATCAAGGCGCACGACTTCGGGGAGAGAATAAGTCTTCCGACAAAGAAAAAATACATTACCAGTGTAGCGGCGTACGAAGTTCAAAACAAACTTGACGAACTGTACAAAGAAATTACCGGAAGGGGCAAGACCGACGAGAGAATGTATTACGCCCTGCGAAACATCCAGTTGTTGGATGAGGAGCTCAAAAAAGCCAAAGAAGGCGAAAAGTATGAGTCAAAGGTGGCCACCACGTTTTATAGGGACAGCAAGGAGATAGACAAGTCAAGGTCGAGCGATTACTGGAGCACCAACACCGAGATGTCGGCGAGAGCGTTCGAATCGTATGTTTACGATAAGATGGTAGAAGCGGGAGGACAGAATGATTATCTGGTCCATAGCGTCAACAACGCCGTTTATCAGATGATATATGACGCCAAGCCGTATCCGGAGGGAGAGGAAAGAACGGCAATAAACAAAGCCTTCGACAACCTATTTGACGTACTGGAAACAAAACAGGGCGAAGATGGTAATGTTGTATTGTACGAGGACAAAATAGCTTATAATTTGGAAAATACCCCGGAAAACAGTATATTTGGGGAAGAATTAAAAAACGCGTATGGAAGCGAACAAGAGCAAGAGCGAGCTATTGAGAAGACGGTCGGAATTATCGACGAGGTTACTCTCCCACTCCATATTGGTGGAAGATCGGGCTTTTTATTCGATCCAGGACCTCAAGGCGGAAGTAGAACAGATGGAGGCGACACTAAAGGAGCTGGAAAAATCAAGCGAAGAACTGTACGCCAAGACTTCAAGGAGTCGGGATTCATAGACTTTACCGGAAGAGAAATAACCTCTCCCGCCGATTTGGCTTCATTGTACACGATCCACAGGTCTCCATACATAGAGAAATTCCACGTAATATTCGTAAAAGACGGGAAAATAGTCGGAACGTCGGCCATAACCTCCAATGTCGGAGGGTACACACAAGCGCACACCACAAACCATATCATTGACTTATACAAGAAATATGGAGCCGACGGAGCGTACTTCCTTCACAACCACCCTTCAGGAAACCATAGAATATCAACCGCAGATGTTCTTTTGACAAGACAAAGAGAACAGGAAATGAGATTGTACGGCGCCAATCTGTTGGGGCATGTAGTCATAGATCACGAGAAGTTCAGTTATATCCGCGCCGGAATGGATGAAACCGATTATTTGCACGGCCAAGCCCATGAACCGCAAGATTATTATGATTATGGCGAGGTAACGGAAATGGAATATCCCAACGCCGTACCAAAACTGTTCGCGGAGAGGGAATCTATTATTGTGGACGGCAGAGGAGATCCCAACAAAATGTTTCAAATAGCGAAAGCTCTTTTATCGGGCAACGGTTACAAGGGAGCAATCATATATTTGTCATCAAACCTGAGTATAACGGGATATGATGTGATACCGCAAGGAGCGACAATGGAAGATGCGGTAAGGATCGCCGAGGAAGCGTATAAAAACAACATAGGGACGAGGATAGCGTTCGTACATGATGGGTCAATAGAAGACAATGTTGAATACCCGTATGTTACCTTGGACGTAATAGACACATCCGATGCGAGCAAATTATTCAGAAGGAAACCAAAAGAAGCCATTCCCGAGGTTGATATATTGTGGGAACCCCAATTCCAAGTCGTCTCCCCTATCGGTTTTTATTCCACGGTGGAGAAAGCGTTGGAAAGCATACCACAAATAAAGGACACCACGGCCAAGTCTCCCGAAGAATGGAAGAAAAACCTATTGAAGTTTGGGGCGAAACAAGCCGAGCTGGACTGGATGGGATGGGATGAAGCATTTCCTGAAAAGAAAATCGAGGATTACACCTTCGACAACGACAATGCAGAGTATTATGTAAGGATTGCCACAAATATTGAAGACGATCTTAAAAGGGGTTGGTCTTCATGGTCGTTTGGGAATGAGGGCTTTGATGGTTCAAAAGACGATTTGCTGACTGAAGTGCGAGAAATCGCCGAGCGTGGCGGTGAGTTTTGGATATCCGGTTTCAATATATGGATTGACGAAAACACAAAACTGGATGATGGGTTTGGCGTTGTTTTCGTTGATGATTACGAAATTAGGGAACTTTACCCTGGCTACTGGGTTGCCGTTGACAGAGTCAACGCACGTAATGGATTATCCGCTCATGCGCTACCGGAACTAAACAACCTTAGTGAAGCAATAAGTGAGATAGAAAGCAATCCGACAAAATATGATGGTACAGGAGATGGAGAATCATTTAATTCAAAGAATGCAAAGGTTGTCTATACGATAGATCTTGATGATTCAGGCACAAAACTTCATGTAATTGAGGTTGGAGATAATAGAAGAAAGCAGACCGGAAACATTATCACCAAGGCTGACATTCAGGACTGGATTGACCAGAACAGGATCGAGGTGCAGGAGGTGGAGAAGGGCGCACCATCAGAAGTCGAGGTGAAATCTATTGAGCCGGTAAGTGAAAAATACGCAACTGTTTTTACTGTTACATTTTCTGACAACAGTACGGTAGAAGTAGATTTAAGTGGTAAGTATGATAACGACCCATCTGATATAAGTGAAAGAGAGATTGCCGAAGAAGCTCAAAAATTAAGAGCAGAGGATGATTTGACTTACGAAGGCGATGAAGAAATAAACCCTACTAAATTTTCCCAATACCAACTTCCCGGAGGAGAAAACTACAAGGAAGTGTTGCTGACGATGCCGGAAAAACCATTCTTTACAAACCAAACAGTAAATATAAAAGTAAATGATGAATGGTTGGATACGAGAGGCGCAAAAGAAAAATTAGGAATTGATGATATTTCAAATATTCAGACGGGTGATAGGGTAAACGGACATTTTATTGATGGAACAAAACAAATCAATAAGGAAACTAATTCAAATTTTCGTTCCTCCCATTTCGACGAACTAAACATACTTGCACACATTCGATTCAACGAGCGTACAGACGGCGAAGGAAACAAGGTATTATTCATTGAAGAAATTCAGTCAGACTGGGAGCAGAAAGCATA
>LSQX01344638.1_pt1 | contig 16816 bp, 16 predicted proteins | sample 654561 | NCBI WGS metagenome assembly LSQX01 (sample SAMN04489861, study PRJNA283612) | anaerobic digester metagenome | isolation source: 4 biogas reactors fed with cattle manure at either 37C or 55C with and... | place: Denmark: Kongens Lyngby | collected 2014
GTAACATTCGCTTTTTCTAGATTACTGCGACTTTCTTTGGTTTTACGATAGGCTATCATCTCTCCCTTTTTGTCGACTAAAGATTGCGGACCGACAAAGCCTGAGTAGGAGTTGTAGGAGCCAAAAATACCCACCGCAATGGGAGTTCGATCTGTGCCCCAATAAAGAGCTTGTCTAAAATCTGAGTTTGCCAGAAGTGGTTTATCGAGGTTTACATAAATCCCCCACACCGTATTGCCCTTAGCTAGGTGTAGTCGAGGATCTTGTTTCAGTTTTTTATAACCCGTTCCCGCCACTGGCACAAGATCCAATTCGCCTCTATAAAACGCTTCCAACGCATTAAAATTTGAATCAAAGTGACGGAGGCTAATATAGTCTGATGTAAAGTACCTCGCCATAAAGTCTGTTAACACAGAATCCTGTCTTTTTTTCAAAACTACTTCATGATTCGGCTGAAATCCTTCTAATTCATAGACTCCTGAACACCTTACTGTGGTCCAATCCTCACTATCTTTTATTGTCTGCGGACCAGTATTTCCTTGAATAAAATCAGGAGACGTAAGTAGAGGCGTCGTCAAGGCTAAAGCAACCTCTTCACTACTTAAAGGCATTGCTAAGCTTAGTTCTAAGGTAACATCATCTAAGGCTTTCATACCCACCGCTTGGAATGTTTCTACCATACCTGATTGATAGCCTTTGGCATTAAGGAGGGGTAAATGGTCCGTGTATTCCACCGCTAAAAGATTTTGAGCTGTAGGATCCAATAACTTTTCCAGGGACCAAACATAATTTGACGCCGTTAGAGGGCTGCCGTCTGACCAAGTAAGACCTGGCTTTAGATGAATTGTAAAGTTTTTCTGATCCAAGCTTTCCGGCAAATCCGCTGCATGGTAAGGAATGACTGTGGCTTGCTTCGTCTCTGGGTCTCCAGCTAAATGATATAAAGCCCCAAACAAATATCCAGCCAACTCCTCCTCCGAGGATAGGGTGACCTCATGGGGGTTCAATGTGTTAAGGGTGCCTAGGAGGCGGTGAGCAACCACCGCACCTGTTGGGTAATCTATTCTAACACTCTCTTCTTCAAGGCCTAAGGACCCTCCTGAGGGTGTTGTGGTAGCTACTGTTAAGGGCAGCTCCTGACCGTTTGTCATGGATGGAACCTTTGAAGTCCCCTCTTCCGTTTGACTATTTGTCGTTTCAGTCTCTCCATCTTTACCTTTAGATTCACCCACCGAGCTTGAATTTAAGGACAAGCCGCACCCCATTAAAAGTCCTAGGGTCAATAAAAAAACCAACAACCCTTGGTGATATCGATTGAATCGCCTCATGACGTCTCCTTACTTTTAAAACCTTATTTTTAAAAATCCTTCCATCACTGTGAAAGGATGCTTTCTAGCTAGAATCTAATTATAGTTGCTATCATTATAAAACAAATTCTTCTTTATCACATCTTTTTAAAATCTTTTAAAAAAGAACCGCTAAAAGATCCACGTCTGGATCCTTTGCGGTTCTCTCATGATTCCAATAAACCCATCCAAGGATCTATTGCCTATTAGATCATCATTTAATTACTTGTTTTCTCTCGGGAATTTAATTTGTGCCTGAGCAGCAGCTAATCTTGCCAATGGCACTCTAAATGGTGAACAGGATACATAATCTAAGCCCGTCTTATGGAAGAATTCAACAGAAGAAGGATCTCCGCCATGTTCTCCGCACACGCCTAATTTAATGTCAGGACGAGCTTTTCTACCCAATTCTACAGCCATCTCAACTAAACGGCCAATGCCTTTTTGGTCAACTCGTTGGAATGGATCATTTTCGTAGATTCTCTTCTTATAATAATCATCCAAGAAGTTTCCAGCATCATCTCTTGAGAAGCCGAAGCCCATTTGAGTCAAGTCGTTGGTTCCAAAGGAGAAGAACTCTGCCTCTAGGGCAATTTCATCTGCCGTAATACAAGCTCTTGGAATCTCAATCATAGTACCAACCATGTATTTCATTTCATCGCCAGATTCCTTGATGATAGCATCCGCTGTCTTGACAACGATGTCTTTAACATATTTCATTTCCTTGACATCACCAACTAGAGGGATCATGAGCTCTGGGACAAAATCATAGCCTTTCTCCCTGCGAACTTCAAGGGCAGCCTCGATAATGGCTCGAGTCTGCATTTCTGCAATTTCAGGGTAGGTAACTGCCAAGCGGCAACCTCTATGACCCATCATAGGGTTGTACTCGTGGAGTGATGCAATAATATCCTTGAGTTCTTGCAAGTCCAAGTTCATTTCCTTGGCCAAAGCAACGATGTCTTCTTCGTGGGTTGGCAGGAATTCATGTAGAGGTGGATCCAAGAAACGGATGGTAGCCGGACGGCCTTCCAATGCTTCGTAAATCCCCTTAAAGTCAGCTTTCTGCATGGGCAGAATTTTTTCTAAAGCTTTCTTTCGAGCTTCCACAGTCCGTGAGACAATCATTTCGCGCATAGCAGGAATACGGTCTTCGGCAAAGAACATATGCTCAGTACGCGTTAAGCCAATTCCTTCAGCACCAAATCCAATGGCATGATTGGTGTCTTCTGGTGTATCAGCATTGGTCCGAACACCCAACACTCGAACTTCATCGGCCCAAGACATGAAGACTTCAAAGTCACCGGAAATTTCAGGGTCCACGGTTGGAATTTCTTCACCATAAACATTTCCAGCTGTTCCATCCAAAGAGAAGAAGTCATTTTCAGTGTAAATCTTCCCATTTGCTTTAACAGTGCGTTCTTTTTCATTAACCACTAAAGAACCACAGCCAGCTACACAACACTTGCCCATGCCTCTAGCAACAACAGCGGCATGGGATGTCATTCCACCCCGTACGGTGAGTATTCCTTCAGCGGCAATCATACCTTCAATATCTTCAGGTGAGGTTTCCAAGCGAACTAAGATGACTTTCTCGCCTTTCTCATGACGCTCTTTTGCCTCCGCTGCAGTAAATGCAATCTTACCGGTGGCAGCTCCTGGTGAAGCTGGCAGTCCCTTTGCAACTGGTTCAACCTCGCTCATTGCTTCTTGATCGAAGGCAGGATGAAGCAGAGTATCCAGTTGATCTGGCTCTACCATTAATAACGCTTCTTCTTTCGTGTTATGACCTTCATCAACCATGTCAACTGCAATTTTCAGTGCAGCCTGAGCTGTTCTCTTACCATTTCTAGTTTGAAGGAAGTACAGTTTCCCATCTTCAATAGTGAATTCCATATCTTGCATATTGTGATAATGTTTTTCTAGTTTTTCAACAATTTCCACAAATTCTTTATACACTTCAGGCATCCGGTCTTCCAACTCTTCGATTGGATTTGGTGTCCGTATTCCAGCTACCACGTCCTCACCCTGAGCATTCATCAGATACTCTGCAAAAATCTTGTGTTCACCGGTGGAGGGGTTTCTTGAGAAAGCAACACCCGTTCCAGATGTTTCGCCTTTGTTTCCAAATACCATGGCTTGTACATTAACAGCTGTTCCCCATGAATAAGGGATATTGTTCAAGCGTCTATAGACGTTAGCCCGTGGGTTATCCCATGAACGGAATACGGCAGTAACTGACTCCATTAGCTGATCAACTGGATCCTGTGGGAACTCATGGCCTTTTTCTTTTAAGAAGAAGGCTTTAAATTGTCTAACCAACTCTCGCAAATCTTCAGCTGTCAGATCGGTATCAAGCTCGATTCCTTTCGCTTCCTTCATCTCATCCATGATGTCTTCAAATTTTTGTTTTTCTAATTCAAGCACTACATCAGAGAACATCATAATAAAACGACGGTAGGAGTCAAATGCAAATCGATCATTTTCAGTTTCTTTGGCCAATACCTCAACGGTTTCATCATTCAGTCCTAGGTTTAAGATGGTATCCATCATCCCTGGCATGGAGGCTCTTGCGCCGGAACGAACAGAAACTAATAGTGGGTTTTCACTGCCACCAAATTTTTTCCCTGTCACTTGTTCCAAGTTTTCCATTGCTGTCTTGATTTCTTCTTTTATCCCATCAGATAACACTTTACCCTCATCATAATATTTCAAGCAAGCTTCTGTGGTGACTGTGAACCCCTGCGGGATTGGAATACCAAGCCCAGTCATCTCTGCCAGGTTGGCCCCTTTTCCACCGAGTAGGTTTTTCATTTTAGCGTTACCTTCGGTAAAAAGGTATACAAATTTCTGTTTATCCATCATCTTACCTCTCTTATCTTTTTCAAATTTAGAGCTTATAGTAGTTTCAAGCGGACCCTAAGACCCACAATTACATTAAATTATACCATGATTTTGGCTGTAATTTAGCTTGTTTAATATTTATTAACGGATGAAATCCCATTATCCTTGATTAGACCTGTCTACCCGAGGAAACTTCCTTTGTTTCCTTTGTTTCCTTTGACAACTTCAGATTTTGTGGTTTCGTCTAAGCTAAACCTAAGTTTAAAATCAATATAATCTTGTGAAAATTATTCTTAAACGGGAGCCATTAAACACTCTCGATTCACTGCCCATGCAATGAGCCCCAAAAGGCCGGACCAGAACCATACCTCTTGTCTTGTTCTGGGCCAACCTTTAAACCATTTTTTATTTTGCTACTACAATTTAATTGTAAAATAGCGATCGCCTTTAGATTTCGAATCTCTATGAAAAGACTGATCCCCGATGTCATGAAAACGATCATCCATTCGATCTCTCATTTGGTGAATGTTCTTGGCAGCTTTACGTGACTTGGTAAACACTGCATCATGAAGACTAAAATCGCGGTTACGACATTCCAACGTTACATCAGCACCAGATAGTAAAATACCTGTCATCGCTAAAAGGAGCAATTTAGGTTTTTTTAGCGATATCAAAACAGCTCCTAATGCTAAAGGTGCTGGTACTTTTAAGAGAGAACGGCGTTTGTGTCGAAGCTCTACTTTGGGAATAAAAAAATTTTCTTTGGCATTGAAAAGACGTTCTCTAAAACTAAATTGGTCACCCTCATCAGGATCTGTTAGTGCAACCACAACCTTTGAATCATCTCCTGCCATGATGTCTTCCGCCTGTTCCCAGGTCACAAATACGCCCTTATCCACTTCCTTGCTCTTTCGATTGAATCCCCTATGGTTCATTATCTTTCTCCCATTAATTGCAGTTAGTAAGTTCCGTTTAATATTGCAAGACTTTTAGGCCGACGTTGAAAACACTCTTTTAGTATTCCATCCGTTAGTTCCGCAATGCTTTTTAAATCTGCTTGGCTAACCAAAAGCTGCAAGGCTTCTTCGATGGGCTTATTCAGCATAATACGAACCATGTGTCGTGCCGATTCTGTCATTCCCTCAGCTAAGGCAGGATCAGGTAGATTGCCTGTTCTCACCAGGGTTTTCATTTCAAAGGCTCGCGCCAATTGTTCCACCTGAATTCCCGGTTGATCCAATAGATAGAGAGATTTCACCAAATCAAGAAAATAGCTTTGATTTATTTCTTTATCCGCCATGGCAATGTCTGCCAATTCTAAAAAATAACTTCCATAAGTAATTCGATCAAAATCAGTTTTTATGTGAGGAAAGCCATGAACCACTGACACTTCATTGAGGGAATGAATGTTTTTCCCTTCAAATAGCACAAAGTCACAAAGCATCATAGGTTGAGCCGCAGCCTGAAACCTACCTTTGGCTGAACGAACGCCTTTAGCAATGGCCGTTACCTTACCTTGTTCCAAGGTAAACATATAGAGCAGCTTATCTCGTTCTTTAAAGTCCCTGACTTTTAAAATAACTCCCCGTGTTTTAATTAATGCCATGTTATTTTTTCTTTCGGTAGCCGTATTCTGAAAGATAATTCGGGTTATCACGCCAATCCTTCCGAACTTTTACATAGGCCTTCAAATTAACTTTCGTTCGGAAGAAATGTTCCAAATCTAGACGAGCATACATGCCAATCTTTTTGAGGGTTTGCCCACCTTTACCAATTATAATTGGCTTGTGGGATTCTTTCTCTGTAATAATATCAACTTGAATATCCAAGGTGCCATCTTCTCGTTCTTTCATGGATAAAACATTAACAGCTATCCCATGAGGAACTTCTTCATTCAATAAGCGTAAAGCCTTTTCCCGAACGGCCTCAGCTACAATAAAGCGTTCCTGGACATCTGCCAACATATCCGTTGGATAATAAGCCGGCCCCTCCGGAAGGTACTTTTTCATTAAACCCATTAAAATATCCACGTTCTTGCCACGTAGAGCGCTGATTGGGATCATTTCATCAAAATCGGCCAACTTTTCATAAGCCTGCAAGATTTTAGCAACATCTTCCGGCTTTTTCTCATCCATTTTGTTGATTACAAAGAATTTCTTAGCCGACCGGTCCTTGATCATATTAATAATAAACTCATCCCCTGGGCCCGGCTCATCGGAATCTGTCAAGAATAAGATGATATCAACATCATTGGTAGAATCCGTCGCCCGATTCACCATATATTCACCGAGCTTATGCCGCGGCTTATGCATTCCCGGGGTATCAACAAAAATAATTTGAGTCTCATCATCATTATAAATGGCCTGTAAGTTGGTCCGAGTTGTCTGTGGCTTTGACGACACAATAGCCACCTTCTCATTCATCAAACTATTTAAAAGCGTTGATTTGCCCACATTGGGGCGTCCAATAATCGTAACGTAACCTGATTTAAACAAAATTTTTCCTCCAATCTAAATGGTTCTCTCTAATCTATATGGTTCTCTTTGAATAAGTTTTAAAATACTTCTCTTAAAACCTATAATATCAAAGATCTAAACTTCGGTTCTTAGCTAAACAGAAAGTTTTACAACTAATTTTCATCCTATCTACACAAAGCTCTATATTATATTCCTATAAGAACTTGCTATTCTCTTTATTTAATTATTCGATGCATATATTCTCTATATTTACTTGCTGAGTTACTTGATATTCTTGTGTTAATGACTAATTTCTACTAACTTTCAAGCATAAGGCTCTCTTTGAACTTGTTAGATACAAGTTCAAACTACCTTACCACATAGTGGTGCTTTTTATACCTACAACCAATTCTAAAAGGCTCAGAGCCGATTTAATATTTTTTCAGCCTTTTTAAGCCAAATAGGTTTGCAAAATAATTCAATCTATCGCAATAATTCCCTCCGAGTCTCATTTAGGCACTTGAAGGCTTTCTTTATACCTGAATAACTTATTAGCTTAAAACCGCAGCCGAAAATCAATACGGCGAGATGTCTTAATAGCCAAAGGCGCGAAAGATAATGATTGTCGTTGCAAAACCTAAAAGAGCTCCAGCAACAACCTCCCAAAGAGTATGAACCTTAGTATCAATACGGCTTTGCGCCACAATGAGCGCCATTATAAATGATAAAGTCACCACAATTGGATTCACCGTGATATAGCTCATCATAGTAGCCAAAGCAAAGGCTATGGCTGTATGTCCCGATGGCATACCCCCTCTTAGCGGCGTTCCTTCACCTAAATACGCTTTAATGTACAAAACCATAAAGGTTACAATGCCTAAAATAGCGAAGGCAAAGTAAGGGCTGGACGACTTAACTAAAACAATGCTGCTATAGGTGAATTTAGTGATGGGAGTCCAGAAAATAAGAATCCCAACAATAACGGCATTAATGGCAGTAACCAATACGGCCGCTGCAGCTGTATTTTTAGCCACTTTAACCAAAGGGTGGTAATAGTTGGTTGTTGCATCGACAGCGGACTCTAAGGCTGTGTTGATGAGTTCTGAGGCCACAACCAAGGTTATGGCAATTAAAAGAATTAGAATCTCAACCTTTGACACTTGAAATATTAAAGAAGCAAACAATACAGCGATTGCAGAAAGAACGTGAATGCGCATATTGCGCTGAGTTCTAATCGCGTAAATCAGTCCATTAATAGCATCATTAAAACTGTCTGTAACACCACGCTTCACGATCGATCAACTCCTAAACAATCCATATAATGACGTTCCCGGGCAGTCATTCGACGCCGGTCACTATCTTCCATATGATCATAACCTAAAAGATGTAACAACGAATGAACAAACAAAAATACCATTTCTCGTTCAAGACTGTGCCCAAAATCAAAAGCTTGTTGATTTGCACGTTGTCCTGAAATCATAACATCTCCCAAAAGCAATCGCTCATCATTAAACATATGAGGTAATAAATTATTTTTATAATAACATTCCGAAAAAACTTTTCCTGATTCAAACTCCAATGACGGAAAAGATAACACATCGGTCACAGAATCCAAGCCACGATAAAATTTGTTAATGCCTTTTATTTCGTCATCATCAACTAAGTAAAGACTTACCTCCGGCTCAAACATCACACCTTCACCATGCATAACAACTTCTAAAGCCTCATTTAGTTTTATTAAAGTGGTTTCTTCCAAATTTATTGCAGTCTGGCTATTTTCTAAATTGAGCATGCAAAGCCTCCCTATTAACCTTTTATTAATTTCTGCCACTTCATTGGGTTATCTATATAATACACGAAAGAAGAAGGAACCACACCCATAAGAGTCTGCACCTTGCTGCTTCTTTAGGTGTTCAACCTAAGATTTCTAATGAGTTTATTCTTAAAGCTCTAACTTCATTAAGTGACCCGTTTAAACCATTAGTTTTTACTATAATTTAATCCATGATTAAATCTTCTTGTGTTAAATAATAGTAAAAAGTCAAAAAAGGCTTACCCTTGTTCGGGATAAGCCTACTTTGTTTTACTTAAATACTTTTTGACAAGTTCACTCACTTGTTTGCCGTCAGCTTTGCCAACGGTTAAAGGCCGAATGGCCTTCATGAGTTTACCCATGTCTTTTATGTTATTTGCGCCCAAAAGCGTTGCTTGCTCTACAATTAACTCAACAATCTCTTCTTCTGAAAGTTGTTCTGGCATATAGCCAAGCAAGATTTCAATTTCATAGTTTGTTTGTTTAACTAAATCCTCACGGTTACCCCGTTGGAATTCACTTAGAGCTTCGCGCCGCTGCTTGATTTCTCTGGCTAATATTTCAAGGGCTTGGGAATCGTCCACCTTGCGGTTATCGGTCTTTTCCATATGCAAAATAGCAGCTTTAGCCATGTTCAAAATACTACTCAGATCTTTGTTTCTCTCCTTCATGGCCTGAATCCAGTCCTGTTGGAGTCTTTCTTTTATCGTCATCTCACTACCTCAAAGTTACTTGAACTTTCTTTTTCTGGCAGCTTCTGACTTCTTCTTCTTCTTTACGCTCGGTTTTTCATAGTGCTCCCTTTTCCTGGCCTCACTAAGAACTCCGGCTCTGGCACATTTCTTTTTAAATCTTCTAAGAGCTGACTCTAACGTCTCGTTCTCTCCAACCTTAATTTCTGACAATATTTATCCCTCCCTCCGCTAGCAAAAAATCTTTAAAATTTAAGCCCTGCGGGGCAAATTAACACATCAATAATTATACCTTATTCCTATTCATTCGTCAATACTTAACCTGGCGGCCAAGTCATACTACGTCCACCAATTACATGAAAATGTAAATGTGGTACCGTTTGTTGCCCATCTTTTCCCACATTGGATACGACACGATATCCATTTTCATTCAACCCTTTATCATTGGCTAAAATCGCAATGACTTTTAACATATGACCTAAAATCTCTTGATCAACCTCTGTAATATCAGCGATGGATGAAATATGTTTTTTGGGAATGACTAGAAAGTGGACAGGTCCTTGGGGGTTAATATCATTAAAAGCCACGCAGAACTCATCCTCATGAAATATTTCCGATGGGATTTCTCCAGCAGCAATGCTACAAAATAAACATTCCATTTATGTCACCTCCTCTTCATAACTATATTATACTATGAATACTGGATACTTGCATTAAAAGACAGCAGACGAAATCGTCTGCTGTCTACTTTTACGATCCGACTGTTATCAAAAGTACAATGATGAGAATAATCCCGATAAACAGAGGAAGAAAGAAGCGATAAGCTCCTAGGATTAAGGCTAGTAAATCACCTTGTTCCATTTCCATTTGTATGTTATTTCGGTACTGCTCTTCATCAAAAGGTTCATCTTGATCTCGAACGGCATCAAAAGCTCTGTCAATTTTTTTCTTAAACATGTTTCTCCAAGAAGAAGTTTATTCTTCGACTGATTCCTTCAGGCCCATTTCAATGGTTTTTCCGCGATCTTCCTTGCTAAACAATGGGAAGTGGCAAGCAACCATATGACCAGGACGTGCTTCACGCAATATTGGAATTTCTGTGGTGCAACGTTCCTGGGCAAATGGACATCTGGTATGGAATTTACAACCTGATGGTGGATTAATCGGAGAAGGAATATCCCCTTCCAAGACCTTAATTTCAACCTTTTCTCTTAAATCCGTTGTCGGAATCGCCGAGAGAAGGGCTTCTGTATAAGGATGGAGGCGGTTTTCAAAAAGTTCCTTTGTTTCAGACAATTCCACTAAGTTACCAAGATACATAACTCCAACGCGGTCGGAAATGTATTTAATAACAGACAGGTCATGTGAAATAAAGAGATAGGTCAGGTTCTGCTCTTCCTTTAGAGTCAGCATGAGGTTAATAACCTGAGACTGAATCGAAACGTCAAGTGCAGAAACCGGTTCATCAGCAACGATAAACTTAGGATTTAGTGCAACGGCTCGAGCAATTCCAATACGCTGACGTTGTCCACCGGAGAATTGATGTGGGTAACGGTGTAGGAAGTAAGGTGCCAGTCCACATTTATCCATGATATCCAAGATGTATTCCTGACTCTTTGCGTCATTTTTCTTGATCATTTTGTTGGCTCGAAGGCCTTCAGAAATAATCTGACCAACTGTCATTCTTGGGTTCAAGGAGGAGTAAGGGTCCTGAAATATAATTTGCAGATCTTTCCGATACTTTCTCATTTGCTCTGCATTGAGTTTTGAAATATCAATCCCTTCTGGGTAATCTTCATCACCATAGTAGAGAATCTGACCTCTAGTTAGAGGATACAACTGAAGTAGTGTTCTTCCAAGTGTAGACTTTCCACAACCTGACTCCCCAACTAATCCAAGAGTTTCTCCTTCATAGATTTCAAGGTCTATACCATCGTTGGCTTGTACACTAAGACCTTCCTTTTGGAAAACAGATGTTTTCTTTAAAGGGAAATGCTTTGTGAAGTCAATCAAACGGAAAAGAACTTTCTTTTCTTTAGTTTTTGCATCAACTGGTGCATCAACAGGCTTAGCCTGTGAAATAGTGTTATTTAATTTTCCTTTTTTATTATTTGACATTTTGTCCACCTGAACGTACCCCCTTTTCCGGATAGAAGCATCTAACTTCATGCTCATTTTCTAATGTGAGAAGTTCTGGTTCTTCATTATGACACTTCTCCGTGGCAAACTTACAGCGGGGAGCGAATTTACAGCCCTTAGGTAAGTTCAGCGGATGTGGAACAGATCCAGGGATTGGCTCAAGCCTTGAATCAACTGGTGTGTCCAACCGTGGAATGGAGAACAGTAAACCTTCTGTATAGGGGTGTCTGTATTTAGTAATTGAATCATCGAAAATCATACGTACAGGCGCTTTTTCCACGACCTGGCCGCAGTACATAACAACAACGTCATCTGCCATTTCATTAATAACCGCTAAATCATGGGTTACAAAGAGAATGGATGTACCTTTCTTTTCCTTCAAGTCATTCATCAGCTTCAAGATCTGAGCCTGAATCGTAACGTCAAGAGCTGTAGTTGGCTCATCAGCGATAAGTAGCTTAGGCTCACAAGCAAGAGCCATAGCAATCATTACACGCTGTCTCATACCACCTGATAGCTGATGAGGATATTGCTTGGTAACTTTAGCAGGATTCGGAATACGAACCTGATTTAACATTTCAACAGTTTTCTTAGCTGCTTCTTTCTTGCTCATATTCTGGTGAACAATCAAAGGCTCTGAAATCTGTCTTTCCACTGTAAATACAGGGTTTAATGATGTCATCGGTTCCTGGAAAATGACTGAAATATCATTTCCACGGATTTCTTCAATTTCTTTCAAAGGAAGGTTGATCATATCTTTTCCTTCAAAGGTAACCTCACCTGAATCAATATAGCCATTTCCGTCCAAAAGACGAATAACGCTCATAACAGATACAGATTTACCGGAACCTGACTCTCCAACGATACCAAGTGTTTTACCTGGTTCTACGGAGTAAGTAACATCATTAACCGCTTTTACAGTTCCTCGTTTTGTCGTAAAAAATGTATGCAGATGTTTTATATCTAATAATGGCATATCCTATTATCTCCTTTCTATCTATCCTGGGATTTCGGGTCAATGGCGTCGTCGAGGCCAGTACCGATAAGGTTAATGCAAATGATACAGATGGAAAGGATCAATGCAGGGAACACCCATCTCCACCAGAAATTCTGAATGACCGTGGAGTTATTGGCACCGAAGAGCATGTTACCCCAGGTCGGCTGCGGCGGTTGAACACCAAAGCCTAGGAAGGACAAGGTTGCTTCGTATAGTAAATATCCAGCGAAGTTCAATGTCGCAGATACTATGATAACTGAAATAACATTAGGAATAATATGTTGGAATACAATCCCCATTTCTTTAATACCTAATGCTCTAGCCGCTGTAACAAATTCCTGCTCACGAAGTGAAAGAACTTGCGCACGAACCAGTCTCATCAAACCAACCCATCCAAGTAATCCGAGCAACACCATTATCAGATAAACTCTCTGAGTTGATGTAAACTTATTACCCCAAATGGAGTTTAGAAGAATTACCGTCGGTAAGAATGGGAAGGAAGCTACGATCTCAGAGAATCTCTGAATCAACATATCAACTCTTCCACCAAAGTAACCGGAAATACCACCAAGGGTCATTCCGATAAATGTTGAAATAATAACAGCCAAGATACCGATTGTCAATGATAAACGACCACCGTTGATAATCCGCGTCAAGACATCTCTACCAAACTCATCGGTTCCTAAACGATATCCCTTAAGTCCAAAGGAGTTTAGAGTGCCGTCTTCTGTTTGATAGTAGTTTTGGTAAAATCCAGAGTCTATGGATGTTACATTATTAAGTGATGAAGGATAATTCAACTGTCTTAGTAGATTTTCACCCCAACCTGTAATGCTTCCGTCTTCCAGTAATGCAGTTACATGGTAAAGTCCACCGGATAAAGCAACAGGTTTCGCTTCAAATTCAGGAATTTCCTGCCCTCTACGGTAACTTAAGTTACCCCAGTCTACCACTTCGCCATCTTCACGAATTGCGATAAATGCTTTAGATGTTGCGGTAATATCTGTAAACTTGCCCTCTGGAGGATTAGAGAAGGTATTGGCTTGGGTTCCCAAGTAAACAATCTCTCCTTCAGTGGTCAGTGCTGATACAACATCCGTTGTCATAGCAACCTTAGCAATCTGCCCCTGGTAGCTGTGATAGTCATTATAGTCAAAGTTCATGATATTACCCCAAGCTGCTGTTGTTCCATCTTCTAGTAAAACTAGAGAGAACTTGTAGCCTGCGTAAACTTCTTTAACTTTTTCTTTTTGGATCTTAGGTGGAATTCTTGTTTGACCATTTCGAGGGTTACCCCATGACCAAACTTTACCGTCTGAATCCAGTGCTACAACGTGGTCATATCCAGCTGCAACACTAACAAGGTCACTCATTTCTTCAGGTTTTGTAGCCTGAAGATCCGGCATGGCAAACATTTCTTTGCCACCCCAAGCATGGAATTCACCGTCTTTATCAATTCCTACTCCAAAAGTACTTCCAACAGATACATCTCTTGCTCCTGTCTTCATCGCTTCTGGGAATTTCATGTAATTACCTGCTGGAGGTAAATCAGCTTGCATTGGTTCATTGTAGCCTAGGTCCATTTTAAAGAAATAAGGCGCAATAAACATAAATAAGAAAATTGCTAAAAAGGTTATAAAGGAAATCATAGAAAGTTTGTTGGATGCAAACTGTTTAACAACTGTTTTCCAAGGAGAAACAATCTGCTCTTCCTGGAAAATATTCGCATTCTTATTGTTCTTATCTAAGCCTTTTCCTTCAGTAGCCTGTTTTGTCGTATTATTTTTGTTTTTATTCATTTTGTCTGACATATTTGCTCCCCCTATGCGTTGATCCGGACACGTGGGTCTACAAGCCCGAATGTCAAGTCAATGATTAGATTGGATCCCAAGGCAAGAAGAACGTAGAACATCTGTATGCCGAGACCTACAGACCAGTCCTGATTTCTTAAAGCCGTGATAAAGGTATTACCCATTCCATTTAAACCAAACATCGATTCAACGACGATTGATCCGTAGAAAATTGATAATATCCAGCCAATCAGCAACGTTACGACGGGCAGCAAAGCATTTCTCCAAGCATGGGAGAAAATAACAGTCTTCTCACTCAGGCCTTTAGCTCGAGCTGTTTTGATGTAGTCCATGGACAATGAGCTGATCATGGCTGAACGAACATATCTGGTCGTTGAAGCCATAGAAGATAAAACTAAGATGGTCACCGGCAAGAATAGATGCCAGAGGATATCTTTCGTTTCTTGCCATTGAGTCATAACCCCAAGGTTTGGCGAACGCCAACCACTAACGGGGAACCATCCCAAACGGACTGCAAAAAAGTATATCAATATCAAGGCAGTAACGAATGATGGGATTGAAACCCCAACCAATGTAAATACCTGGATAACGCGGTCAAAAACAGTGTTTCTCTTAACTGCCATTGCGATACCAAGTGGAATCGTAATAAGCAAGCCAAATATAACAACAAACATGTTCATTAAAACAGTGTTTCTTAGTGGAACTGAGATAACGTCCATAACTGGTTTGTTATAAAGAGATGACATACCCAAATCTAATGTGATCAATCGGGTAAACCATTTCCAATATCTAGAAGGTAGTGGATCATCAAGACCCATCTGTGCTCTTGTAACTTCATACATCTGTTGGAAAGCTTCTGGTGTAACTGTTTGCTTTAATGGGTAAACCTTTGCCATAGCTGGATCCCCTGGCACACTGTTATACAAGAAAAAGATGATGACGGACAAGGCAATAAATACAAGTACTATATAGATTATTCTTTTAATAATATATTTTGCCATTATGTCTCCCCCTCGTTTTTACTCAAATTATCTTTTAACGTGCAAATGAGGCTTTAAAAGCCTCATTTGCTTCGTTAAAAGAATTATTATATTTACTCTACTGTTGCGTAAAGGAATGCATCTACCATTGTAGCAGTTGCTGAAAATTCATAATTCTTGATCTTAGCGTTATAGAAGTCATGGATTTCATTAGAGTAAAGTGGAAGGTCAGGTAGCAGTTCGTTCCATTTTACAATGTAGTCCTGCCATCCTTCAAGGAACTTCTCTTTCTCTGTTGGGTCAACTTTCCAATATCCTTCAGCTAATTCTTCTAGCTCTTCGTCAATTAGGAAGTTAACGTTATATCCAGCAGCTAGCTCGTCAGGATCTGTTGTGTATGTATCCTTTGGAACATATCCAAGCGGGAAGTTTGAAGCCAAGTTAAACATGTTGAATGCACCGGCTGCATACTTTTCACCCTGTGAAGCATCTCTGTAGTAGTAGTTCAGAAGTTCTTCAAAAGTCATAACTTCCTGAACAATTTCCATTCCAGCTTCAGCAACTTCTGGAGCTTTCTGGAGCTGAGTAACGAGAAGTTCTGAAACTGCATTGTTTTCTGATGATGACCAGTTAATGATCAAAGGCATCATTTCATCAGTTTCTGGATTCTTCTTGTATCTTAGTCCTGTTCCGGAGTAAGCAGATCCATCTTCGTTTAGATTCCAACCAGCAGAGTCAAGGAGTTCCTTGGCTTTGTTTACGTCGTAAGCATACTGGTTGATTTTCGGATTAAGTTCTGCTTGAGATTCTTTATAGAACCATTCACCTTCACCGTAAGGTCCGTTAACAACTGTTCCGAATCCGCCTGTGAAAGCTTGTGTGAACTTGTTTCTGTCTAACAGATGAGCAATCGCCTGTCTAACTTCAACGTCCTTGGTTGGGTATACGTCACCTACAAATGTAAGTTTACCGTATCCAGCTCTTGGATATGTGAAGAAAGCAAAGTTGTCTGTGCCATCTTCAACGAGTTCAAATCCAGCGTTGATTTCTGTACCTGACATCATCGATGTCAAGATATCAACTCCACCAGTTCTGAGTTCATCAATAGCTGTTGCTGTTGTAATGTGCTTGAATACAATGTTCTGGATGGATGGTTTTTGACCTTCCCAGTTTCCAGCATACTTATCATTGATTTCAAGAACTAAAATCTTGGAAGCTGCATCCCAATCCTTGATCTTGTAAGGACCTGAAACAGGCTTGTCAGGATTGTTTTTAGCTGCGTTGATAGACTCTGTGAAGTTTGCTGTTGTAAAGTTTTCAGAGAAATAAACGCCTTCTCCGTCATCCATAACTTCAACCGGACCTGCTGCTTCGTTGTTTAACCAGAACTCTAAATGAGTTGGTCCAATAGAAGCTTGTGTCAATTCAAAGAAGGATGGGACAAATTCTGAGTCAATCGTAACTGAGAATGTCATGTCATCTAAGAGGCGAACACCCTTAAACTCTTTTGACTCACCCTTTAGGAACTCATTGTAACCAACAAAGTAGTTACCGTAAGTTGGTCTAGCAGCCAATTCCTGAAGAACTGGTGATGAGAACAACAAGATGGAAGCTACATATTCTTTAGCTGTGATTTCTTTTCCATCAGAGAAAACTAAACCATCATTAATTGTGAATGTGTAGGTTTTTGTTCCATCTTCATTTTCTACTGCTTCATGACTAGCTACAACGGTGTCAT
>LSQX01149221.1_pt1 | contig 16813 bp, 11 predicted proteins | sample 654561 | NCBI WGS metagenome assembly LSQX01 (sample SAMN04489861, study PRJNA283612) | anaerobic digester metagenome | isolation source: 4 biogas reactors fed with cattle manure at either 37C or 55C with and... | place: Denmark: Kongens Lyngby | collected 2014
CCAGGGCGCGGGCAAACTGGCTGCAAAGCACACCGCCGGCACCGGTTACAACCGCGGTTTTGCCTTGCAGATCAATCACAAAGGGCAAATCAGACTTATGCATGGTATCACCTCATTTAGCCTATTTGTCTTCATTATAACGGGTCAGCACGAACATCGCCACCTGCTTTCTTGCCATGCTCCTTGCAAATGTTGCTGCGACGCTTGGTCATGCTATACTGAAGGAAACGTGCTGGGGAGGCCGCCACATGATCACGATTGAAGCTAAAGCGCAATACCGGGAACTGAGCCGCAAGCTGACATCAAGCATGACCCTGGCTGAGAAAATGGCCCAACTGGTCTACCAGGCGCCGGCGATCGAACGTCTGGGCATTCCCGCCTACAACTGGTGGAACGAATGCCTGCACGGCGTGGCCCGTTCAGGCACCGCCACGGTGTTTCCCCAGGCGATCGGCATGGCGGCCAGCTTCAATGCGGACCTGATGCAGCATGTCGCGTCGGCCATTTCCGATGAGGTGCGCGCCAAGTACAACGGCTACCGCTCGTTCGGCCGGACCGGCATCTACCAGGGGCTGACCTGCTGGTCGCCCAACATCAACATCGTGCGCGATCCGCGCTGGGGGCGGGCTCAGGAAACATACGGCGAAGACCCCTGGCTGACGGCGTGCATGGCGGTTGCTTTTGTCCGCGGCCTGCAGGGCGACGACCCGCGCTTCCGCAAAGTGGATGCGACCTTGAAACACTACGCGGTCCACAGCGGTCCCGAAGCGAAGCGGCATGGTTTTGACGCCCGGGTGTCTGCCAAAGACTTGTTCGAGACCTACCTGGCCGCGTTTCGCATCTGCATCGAGGACGCCGAACCGGCGGCCGTGATGGGCGCCTACAACCGGGTCAACGGGGAAGCCTGCTGCGCGTCCCCGACGTTGCTGCAGCAGATCCTGCGCAAGCGTTTCGGCTTCGACGGCTATGTTGTCTCCGATTGCGGCGCCATCTGCGACATCAACCGCCATCATCACCTGACCGAAGATGAGGCGGAATCGGCATCTCTTGCGGTCCGCAGCGGCTGTGACCTGAACTGCGGTTCGGCCTATGCCAGCCTGAAAGCGGCCGTCCTGCGCGGCCTGATCGGCGAAGAGGAGATCACCCGGTCCGTGGAGCGGCTGTTTGCCGCTCGTATTGCGCTCGGAGAACAGACCGCCAGCCCCTATGACGCGATCGACGACACGGTCATCGACAGCCCTGCCCACCGCGAACTGGCCTTGCAGATGGCCCGCGAATCGGTTGTTTTACTCAAAAACGACGGTGCCTTGCCCCTCGCCAGCCACGTTCGCACCCTGGCGGTGATCGGGCCGAACGCTGATGACCGTTCGGTGCTGCTGGGCAATTATCACGGGCTGCCTTCCCGCTATACGACGATCTATGAGGGCATCAGCGACGCCGTCCCGCCTGGTGTGCGTCTTTTCAAGGCGCGCGGCAGTGAATTGCTGCGCCCGATCACGCACGATTATGCGGAGCAGCCGCTCTGCGAAGCGATCCTGGCGGCCCAAAAAAGCGATGTCGTCATTCTCTGCACAGGACTGAGGCCGGACATTGAAGGCGAAGAAGGCGACGCCTACAATTCCGATCTGGGCGGCGACCGCCGCGACATCGAACTGCCTGTGGCTCAGCTGGCCTTGTTCGACGCCCTGGCAGCCGTTGGCAAACCGATCGTGGTTGTCAATACGAGCGGCAGCGCGGTCAGCTTTTCGGCACTGGAACAGCGGGCGGCGGCCATCTTGCAGGTCTGGTATCCCGGGCAGAGCGGCGGGACAGCGGTGGCAGACCTGCTGTTTGGCCGCTGCAGCCCGTCCGGCAAGCTGCCCGTCACGTTTTACCGCTCCAGTGCCGATCTGCCGGACTTCAGCGACTATGCCATGGCCGGACGAACGTATCGCTACATGACACGTGAACCGCTCTATCCGTTTGGTTTTGGTCTGACCTACGGGCGCTTCAATCTGACAGCGGTCCAGCCAACGTCGTTGCGTGTTGCGGCGGACGCAACAGCAGAGCTTCAGGTTACCATCACCAACCAGGGAAACTGCCCGGCTACGGAAACCATCCAGGTGTATCTGCAGCATGACGGCTGCCCGCTGACGACACCGGTTTTGCAGCTGGTCGCGTTCAGCAAGGTGATGGTGCGGCCGGGCGAGTCGGCGGCCGTTCGCCTGATCATCAAGCCGGACCGTTTCCGGGTGTTCCAGGATAACGGCGACGACGTCTTCCTGCCCGGCCGGGCCACATTGCTGGTTGGCTGCGCCCAGCCGGTCGCGCGCAGTACCGCCCTGGGCGCGCCGCCCTGGCTCAGCGTCCCCGTTCAGCTGGAGGGCTGACGCTTGGGCTCTTCCGTTGCCAGGGCAACCGCCCTGGCGACCGTTGTCTGTTATGCTGAAGCTGCATCCAGCGCGATACCCATCACTGGCCGCATGTGCGGCAAACGGAGGAAAAATGATGATCGAAATAGCAATTCCTTTTAGCCAGGGTGACGAAAAGGTGATCGAACGCGTGATCGACGAGATGGCCGTCGGCATCAACCACATGATCCTGCCCCAGGGAACCGGTCTGCCGGTCCACAACGCCAACGCGCCAGTCTACATGGTCGTTGCCCGGGGCCAGATCACGCTGGTCCTGGACGACCAGGAAGCCCATACCTATACCGCGGGCAACATCGTCACGATCCCGTACCAGACGCGCATGGATGTGCAGAACACCGGCGAAGCGGTCACGGAACTGTTCGTCGTCAAGGCCCCCGGCCCCCGCTCGATGACCTGATTCTAGTACTGGACGTCGACCGGCTGCCGGGTCCGGGCCGATTCCATGATCGCCAGCAAGGCCAGGCTGGTCCGGGCGGCGTCCTCGATGCTGACCGGGAATGGCTTGCCGTCGACCAGGCGGTCGATGAAGCCGCGGATGCTCTCAAAGGCAAACCCTTTCGGCTCGCCGAAGACATGGTTCTGCACGAGCACGTCGGGAACACGCAGCCGGTCCTCGCTCACCTGCTGGATCAGGTTGTGGTGGGTCGTGTCGATGCTGATCATGCCGCGCGTTCCGAGCAGGGTGCATTTCATGTCGTTGACATTGGGGTTGCCGTTGGGCGTGATCCAGCCGTTTTCCATCTGGGCGATGCCGCCATTGGCAAATTCCAGCGTGCTCTGGTAGAGGTCGACCGTGTCGACGCCGGCCTCTTTAAGCAGCCCTGAGCGTCTGACGGCGTATACCCGCTTCACGTCGCTGCCGAACAGCCAACGCAGCGTATCCAGGCTGTGGCTGCCCAGAAACCAGAGGATCGACGAACGGGCGGCCCAAGGGAGCAGGTCGGTGGCCACCCACTTGATGTCGTTGAGCCGGAAATAGGCGCTGTAAAGCGTACCCAGTTCCCCGTCCTGAACGGCCTGCCAGGCCTGGTTGAAGGGCGGGCTCCAGCGGTTGTGCAGGTCAACCATCGCCCGCACGCCGCTTTTCGCCAGTTCATCCGTGAGGGTGAGCACATCTTCGCGCGTCGTCGCCAACGGCTTTTCGATCAGCACATGCTTGCCGGCACGGGCCGCGGCGACCGCGATTTCCGCATGGGCGAAATCGGGCGTGACGATGGCGACCGCGTCACAGCTGCACCGCTGCAGCATTTCCCGGTAATCCTGGTAAACTTCGGCGATGCCGAGCCGACCGGCCAACGCCTGGGCCTTGGCCACATCCTGATCGCAGATGGCGACCGGTTCCGCCATCGGGTGCGCCTGGTAGATATGGGCGTGGTTCTCGCCCCAGGTGCCGGCGCCGACGATGGCCATTCGGATAACAGATCGAAGCATCTCAGATTCCTCCCTTGACATGCTGCGGCCGGCCAGCCGTTTCCGGGTCGGCCGGGCCGCGTTCTGGCGGCTGTGCGGCAGCCTGTTTCTGCTGCCGGCGATAGGCGGTCGGCGATTGGCCGACGACGCGGCGGAACATGCGTGAAAACAACAGCGGATCGTCATAGCCGACCGAGTGGGCGATGGTCCCGATCGGCAAAAAGCTGCGGGACATCAGCTGGCAGGCCTTGGCCATGCGCAGCTGCAGCAAGTATTGCTGGGGCGCCAGGCCGGTTGTAGCGTGAAACAGCTGGCCGAAATAGCTGCGGTCCAGCCCGATGCGGCCTGCCAGGCTGGAGATGCTGATTTTGCGCGCATAGTTCATTTCCATGTAGTCGCGCGCCTGCCGGACATACCAGGACTGGCGGGGCGTTTGCCCGGCGTCTTCCGGCGGCTCGGGGTTGACGGCGATCAGGTGCGACAGAAACAGGTAGACCAGCCCCGTCAGCCGCTGCTCCCGCCCCCGGCTCAGCCGCAGGGCCGCCATAACCTGGCGAAAGCAGTCTTGGCTTGTCAGGCCGCTGTCCTCCGCCCGGTCTGCGTCCAGGACCGGGCAGCGGACAGTAAGGCCCGTCCGAGCGACCAGTCCGGCCGCCTGGCTGCCCCGGAAGGCAAGCCAGGTGTAGTGCCAGGGGTCTGTCTGACTGGCTTCGTAGTAGGTGACCTGGTCGGGGAAAATCATGAAACCCTGCCCGGCGCCGAGCCGGACCGTCTGGCCGGCAGCCTGGAAGATGCCGCAGCCCGACAGGATGTAGTGGAAAAGGAAGTAGTCGCGCACCGCCGGGCCAAAGGCATGTCCCGGAGCGCACGGTTCCAAACCGGCATGCACCACTTCGATCGGCTCGGTCTGAGCCCGGATGGCTGTCTGATCCTTAAGCATGGGCGCCTCGCAGATAGATGCTCATATCCAGCATCATACCATATCTGGCCCGCACAGGGCTATTGCCTGGCTGTCTGGCTCCGTTACAATGGAAAGAGAATGCCGCTGGTTCTTCCTGGAGGACAGGGCCAGCGGATCACGATGAAAAGAGGTATGGAACATGACGAAAATTGCTTTTATCGGTGCCGGCAGCTTTGGTTTCACACGCAAGCTGGTACGGGACATCCTCTCGTTTCCCGCCTTTGCCGATGCCACGATCGCCCTGATGGACATCGATCCGACGCGTCTTCACGTCATCAAGCAGGCTGTCGACAAGATTGTTGCCGCTGGATCGTATCCGGCCAAGGTCATCGCCACGGAAAACCGCGCTGAAGCCCTGGACGGCGCCGACGGCGTTGTCTGCACGATCCTGGCCGGGGGCGTCGAGATCTGGCGCCACGATATCGAGATCCCCAAGCGCTACGGCGTCGACATCAATGTCGGCGACACCCGCGGCCCTGCCGGTATCTTCCGGGCCCTGCGCACCATTCCCATCATGCTGGACATCTGCCGCGATATCGAAAAATACTGCCCGCGGGCGATTTTCCTCAATTACACCAACCCGATGGCCATGTTGTGCAAAGCGATGCAGGACGAGACGTCCGTGCGCGTGACCGGCCTGTGTCATTCCGTCCAGGGTACCGCCGAGATGCTGGCCAAGTGGATCGGCGCCCCGATGGAGGAGGTCACCTACTTGTGCGCCGGCATCAACCACCAGGCCTGGTACCTCGACTACCGCTGGAAAGACCAGGATGCCTACCCGCTGATCCGGGCCGCGATGGAAAAACCGGAAATCTACCAGACCGAGATCGTCCGCAACGAAATGTTCCTGCACCTGGACTATTATGTGACGGAATCCAGCGGCCACAATTCCGAGTACAACGCCTGGTTCCGCAAGCGTCCTGACCTGATCGAAAAGTATTGCATCCACGGCACAGGCTGGAATCCCGGTTTGTACGGCTACATCCTCAACGAGTATCTCAAGCGCGAGGACAGCTGGCAGGCCGACATCGAAAAATGGCTCTCTGAAGATTCGATCGATCTGGAACGCGGCCACGAGTACGCCGCCTATATCTTCAACGCCATCATCGGCGACGGGACGCTGTACGAGTTCAATGGCAACGTGCCCAACCATGGCCTGATCGACAACCTGCCCCAGGGCTGTTGTGTCGAAGTTCCGGTTATGGCGTCCAAACGCGGTTTGAGCCCGATTCATGTCGGTAAGCTGCCGGATCACCTGGCAATCCTCAACAACATCAGCGCCCGCTGCGAGGACCTCGCGGTCGAGGCGGCGATCGAGGGCGACCCGCGCAAGGTCTTCCACGCGATCTGTTTCGACCCGCTGACTTCTGCCGTGCTCAGCCTGGCCGAGACCAAGCAGATGGTCGATGAGATGCTGCAGAAAAACAAGGCCTGGCTGCCGCAGTTCAAGACACTCTGATTCTGATCAACCGGGCAGCAGGCTGGCGCCGGACAGCCAGATGTCGCAGGCGCGAGCCGCTGCCCGCCCTTCCTGGATCGCCCAGACGACCAGACTCTGGCCGCGCCGCATGTCGCCGGCCGCAAATACGCCCTCCAGGCTGGTCTGGTAGGTGCCCTCGCCGGTTTGAACCTGAGACCGGGCGTCGCGCGCCAGCTGCAGTTCGTCAAGCGTCGTTTGTTCCGGCCCGAGGAACCCCATAGCCAGCAGAACCAGCTGGGCAGGCACTGTCTGTTCACTGCCCGAAACGGGAACGGGTGTCAACCGCCCCTGGCTGCCCGATACCCAGCTGACCCGCGCCGTCTCCAGGCTGCCAACCCGGCCCCGGCCGTCATTCAGGCAGGCCAGGGCGGTCGTCAGGTAGCTGCGCGGATCGGCGCCGCTGATCCCGATCGCCTCTTCCTGCCCGTAGTCGGTGCGCCGGATGGCCGGCCACTGCGGCCAGGGATTTTGCGCGCTGCGCGTTTCAGGCGCTTTCGGCATGATCTCAAGCTGGCGCACGCTGCGGCAGCCCTGGCGGATCGCTGTCGCGACACAATCTGTACCGGTATCTCCGCCGCCGATGACCACGACATCCAGGCCGCGGGCATCGATAGCCGGCCGTCCTGCCTGGTGCCCGTCGAGCAGCCAGCGCGTGCTGGCCGTTAGATAATCGACGGCAAAATGGATCCCGTTAAGACCGCGGCCGGGAACTGCCAGGTCGCGCGGTCTGGTGGCGCCGCCGCAAAGGACAACGGCGTCATGGGTCTTTCGGACCTGCTGCGCCGGGATGTCGCGTCCGACATCACAGCCTGTCCTGAACACGATGCCCTCGGAGGCCAGCTGGCTGATGCGTCGGGCAACAATAGCCTTGTCCAGCTTCATATTGGGAATGCCATAGGTCAGCAGGCCGCCGGGCCGGTCGGCGCGTTCAAAGACAATGACCTGGTGGCCGGCCTTGTTAAGCTGATCGGCACAGGCCAGTCCGGCTGGGCCTGAACCGATAATCGCCACTTTTTTGCCGGTTCGACGGGCCGGCGGCTGCGACTGCATCCAGCCTTCGGCCCAGGCGCGGTCGATGATGGCGCATTCGTTGGCCTTAATGGCGACCGGGAAATCATTCAGGCCGGCGGTGCAGGCACCCTCGCACGGCGCCGGGCAGACGCGCCCGGTGAATTCCGGAAAATTGTTCGTTTTCATCAGGCGCAGCCAGGCTGCCTGCCACTGCCCGCGCCAGATCAGGTCGTTCCATTCCGGCATCAGGTTGTGCAGGGGGCAGCCCGACGCGGCGCCCTTAACCAGGACACCCGCCTGGCAAAAGGGGATGCCGCAGTTCATGCAGCGCGAGCCCTGGCGCTCCTGCTCGCCGCACGGCAGCGCGGTGTGAAAATCCTGCCAGTCCCCGATCCGATCCAAAGGTGTCCGGTCCGGTGCCACCATTCGTTTGACGGTTAAAAATCCGTTGGGATCGCCCATGCTCCATCTCCTCCTTCAGTTGCCGCTGACCCTGGCCAGATCCCGGGTGTTGGCCGCGAAGGCGGCCATCAGGGCCTGTTCAGAATCCAGCCCCTTTTGCCGCATGGTTTTGGCTGTATCCAGCATGCGTTGGTAATCCCGGGGCATGACACGGTAGAAATAGGGCAGCCAGTCGTGCCAGTGTGCCAGGATCCCGGCAGCGTAGGCGCTCTGGGTCCAGCGGCAGTGCCGGGCGACCATGTCGTGGACCTGCTCGATTTCGTCTGGATCAGACAGCTTTTCACAGAAAACGGTTTCCTGGTTGCAGCGGCGGATGAAGGTGTTTTCCGTGTCCAGGACATAGGCGATGCCGCCGGACATGCCGGCCGCGAAATTGCGTCCCGTCCTGCCCAGGACGACCACGCGGCCGCCGGTCATGTATTCACAACCGTGATCGCCGAGCGATTCGACCACCGCGGCCAGGCCGCTGTTGCGTACGCAGAAGCGCTCACCGGCCGCGCCGGCGATGTAGGCTTCGCCGGCTGTGGCGCCATAGAATGCGACGTTGCCGACGATCACGTTCTCTTCGGAACGGAAAGTCGCCCGATGATCCGGCCGAACGACAATCTTGCCGCCGGACAAGCCCTTGCCGATGTAGTCATTGGCTTCGCCCTCGATGACCATGGTCAGCCCGCGCGGGATGAAAGCCGCAAAACTCTGGCCGGCCGAGCCGACAAAGGTCAGCTGGATGGTGTCTTCGGGCAAGCCGTCCGGTCCGTAGCGGCGCGTGATCGCGCTGCCCAGGCTGGTTCCGGTCACCCGGTTGACGTTGCGGATTGGCAGTGTCGCCTGGACCGGCAAGCCGCGTTTGAGGGCGGACTGGCAGATCGGCAGCAGGATCTGCTGATCAAGCGACTGGCTCAGACCGTGGTCCTGGCGGAACTGGCAGGTGCGGCCGACCCGTTCGCCTGTCTGCGGTTCATAGGTGAGCCTGGCCAGGTCCAGACCACTGGCCGGCCAGACCCGCGCCGCCGCCTGGCTGTCGAGCTTGTCAACCCGGCCCACCATCTCATTGACCGTCCGGAAACCCAGTTCGGCCATGATCTCGCGCAAGTCCATGGCGATGAAACGCATGAAGTTTTCGACATGCTCTGGCTTGCCCGTGAAGCGGCAGCGCAAGTCCGGATTTTGCGTGGCGACGCCAACCGGGCAGGTATCCAGGTTGCAGACGCGCATCATGACACAGCCCAGGGCGATCAGGGGGCCGGTGGCAAAACCGAATTCTTCCGCGCCCAGCAGGGCGGCCACGGCCACATCCCGGCCGGTCAGCAGCTTGCCGTCGGTTTCGACGGTGATCCGGCTGCGCAAATCGTTGAGCAGCAAGGTTTGGTGGGTTTCGGCCAGGCCCAGTTCCCAGGGCAGACCGGCGTGGCGGATGCTGGACAGGGGGGAGGCGCCGGTTCCGCCGTCATAGCCGCTGATCAGGACGACATCCGCCCGCCCCTTGGCCACGCCGGCCGCAATCGTGCCGACACCGGCTTCAGAGACCAGCTTGACGCTGACGCGCGCGGATTCATTGGCGTTTTTGAGGTCGTGGATCAACTCGGCCAGGTCTTCGATCGAATAGATGTCGTGGTGCGGCGGTGGCGAAATCAAGCCGACCCCCGGGGTGGCGTGGCGCGTTTTGGCAATCCAGGGGTACACCTTGCGCCCGGGCAGCTGACCGCCTTCGCCGGGCTTGGCGCCTTGCGCCATCTTGATCTGCAGTTCCTGGGCGTGCACCAGGTAGTCGCTGGTCACGCCAAAGCGGCCGGACGCGACCTGCTTGATCGCGCTGCAGCGGGAANNCACCGTTTTCCAGCGGCTCAAAGCGCTGCGGATCTTCGCCGCCCTCGCCGGTGTTGCTTTTGCCGCCCAGGCGGTTCATGGCGACAGCCAGGGCTTCATGCGCTTCCTGGCTGATCGAGCCATAGGACATCGCGCCGGTCTTGAAGCGCCGCACAATCGCCTCGACGGATTCGACGGCGTCCAGCGGCAGCGGCTGTGCCGCCGGGATCAGGTCAAAGAGGCCGCGCAGGGTCATGTGGCGGCGCGAGATGTCGTTCATCAGGCGCGCGTAGGCTTTGTACTGGTCGTAATCGCCGCTGCGCACAGCCTGCTGCAGGAAATGGACGGACAACGGATTGAACAGGTGCTCTTCACCCTGGCTGCGCCAGCGGTACTGGCCGCTGGAATCCAGCCCGGGATTCACGTCGTTTGGATCGTCAGCCGCTTGCCTGAACGCCTGCAGGGTCCGGGCGATCGAATCCAGTCCGATGCCGCCGATCCGGGAAGGTGTATCACAAAAATAACGGTCGATCAGGTCGGAACCGATGCCAACGGCTTCAAAGATCTGGGCGCCCTGGTAGCTTTGCATCGTCGAGATGCCCATTTTGGACAGGATCTTGACGATGCCTTTACCGGCCGCCTTGAGATAGTTGGCGACAGCGGCCGATTCATTGAGACCCGGCAGCCGTTGCAGGCGAACCAGGGAGCGGACCGCTTCCAACGCCAGCCAGGGGTGGATGGCCGAGACGCCGTAGCCGATCAGGAGGGCAAAATGATGCACCTCGCGCGGTTCGCCGGAATCGAGGACCAGGCTGACCTGAGTGCGCAATCCGCGCCTGATCAGATGATGGTGCAGGGCGGAACAGGCCAGCAGGGCCGGCAGCGCCGCCTGGTCGGGTCCGGCGCCGCGGTCTGACAGGATTAGGATGCCCGCGCCGCCCTGCACGGCCTGCTCGGCCGTTGCGAACAGCCCGTCGAGGCACTTTGCGAGGTCGTCGGCGCCCAGGCTGCGATCCTTTGCGAGCGGGCAGAGCAAGGACAGTTCTGCCGGGCAGAGACCGGGTTGGCCGACGCTGCGGATCCGGTTTAGGGTTTCGGTGTCGATCAGCGGCGCTTCCAGGCGCAAACGATGGCAGTTTTCCGGCTGTGCGTCGACCAGGTTGCCTTCAGCGCCAAGATAGACCGCGCTCGAGGTGACGATGTGCTCGCGGAGCGCGTCGATCGGCGGATTGGTGACCTGGGCAAAGAGCTGCTTGAAATAGTTGTACAGGAGCTGCGGCTGCTCGGAGAGAACAGCCAGCGGCGTATCTGTACCCATGGAGCCGACCGGTTCGACGCCGGTCCCGGCCATGGCGCCGATCACGACCTGGAGGTCTTCGTCGGTGTAGCCGAACCGTTTCAGCTGCCGTTCCAGGATTTTTTCATCCAGAATCCCGGGCTCAGCCGGTTTGGGGCACGGCGGCGGCAGCTGCACGAGCTGATCGTTCAGCCATTGCTGATAGGGCCGCTCCCGGGCGAGCTGGGCCTTGAAGGTTTCATCGGCGATCAGCTGGCCGGAAGCGGTGTCGATCAGGAGCATGCGGCCAGGTTTCAGCCGGTCGCGGCGAATCACCTCCTGCGGAGGAATATCCAGTACGCCGGCTTCAGACGACAGCACGAGCAAGTCGTCCCGGGTGACAAGATAACGGGCCGGTCTCAGTCCGTTGCGGTCCAGCAGGGCGCCCACCCGGATGCCGTCTGTGAAGACGATCGCCGCCGGGCCGTCCCAGGGCTCCATCAGGGTGCTGTGGTAGGCATAGAACGCTTTAAGGTCATCGGGCATGCTCTCGTGCTTTTCCCAGGGCTCGGGCACCATCATCATGGCAGCATGTGCCATGGAGCGCCCGCTCAGGCTGAGAAATTCCAGGCAGTTGTCGAACATAGCCGAATCGCTGCCACCGGGGCGGATGACAGGCAGGATGTGCGCAAGCTCGTGACCGAACAGGTGGGTTCTGATCCGGGCCTGGCGGGCGTGCATCCAGTTGACGTTGCCGCGGATGGTGTTGATTTCCCCATTGTGCGCCAACGTTCGATAAGGGTGGGCCCGTTCCCAACTGGGGAAGGTGTTGGTGCTGTAGCGCGCGTGCACCAGCGCCAGGGCCGATTCCATATCCAGACTGGTCAGATCGAGGTAAAAGGCGGGCACCTGGCGGGCCGTCAGCATGCCTTTGTAGACGATCGTGCGGCTGGACAGGGAGGCGAAATAATAATAGTCCGGACTGCTTTCCGCTTTGCCGTCGAGCAGATGCTCGCAGCGCTTGCGGATCAGGAAAAGCGCCCGTTCAAAGGCCAGATCGTCAGCCGACGGTGCGCCGCGCCCCTGCCCGATAAACAGCTGGCGGATTGTCGGCCGGCTTTCTTTGGCGGAACGGCCCAGCGTGGATTCATTGATGGGCGGTGTTCGCCAGCCCAGCACGATCTGGCCCTGGTCGCGCACCATGGCCTCGATCTGCTGTTCAGCGGCCTTGCGGAAATCGTCGTCGCGGGGCAGGAAGACCATGCCGACGCCATAACGGCCCGGCTCAGGCAGATGAATGCCGATTGACGGGCAAATGGTGCGAAACATCCGGTCGGGAATCTGCAGCAGAATGCCTGCGCCGTCCCCGCTGTTGTCTTCGCTGCCGGCACCCCCACGGTGCGACAGATTGATCAGGACCGTGATCGCCTGGCTGATGATATCGTGCGAACGCTCGCCGCGGATGTTGACAACCAGACCGATGCCGCAGGCATCGTGTTCCTGGCCCGGCTCATAGAGCCCTTGCTTGGGCGGCAATCCGGCGACTTGCTTCATGGTCATCCCCCTCGCATGCTGCCCGGTTGGCTGATCGGCAGCAAAATGAAATATATAAACAATGTACTTGCATATGCATGGCGGCGACATCTGCGACGCAAACCTGTTCGGGCAAAAAAAACACGCAAAACAACCGCTGCGTCATTCGCCGTTGATTGCGCATAAAGGGCCTTCAGGTCATTCTACGGGTTCGTTTACATCTTCCCTGAACAAATTACCGTCCGGCCGCTTGATTGATTATAGCACGAACATGAAAGAATGATCAAGTGTCCAATCTTATAATATGCAATAAATAGATGCGATACTTGCAAAAAGGGGCGCATCGAAACCGATGCGCCCCTTCAATGGACAGGTGGATGGCTCTTTAGCCCTGGTCGCCTGCCAGGCAAGTGCCGTTCATCTGACGTGTGCCGCGGTTACCCCGCGTACCTTTGGCCTGGCCTTGGCCCTGGCCTTCGCCTGCTTGTGCGCCGCGGCGTCCGTTTTCCTGGCCGCCGATCCGCAGTCCGCCTTCGGCCTGGCCGAGGCCGCTGCCGTCGCAGGTTTCAGCGCGCTCTTGCATGGTTTCCAGACGCTGCTTTGCTTCTTCTGCAGTCAGCTGGCCGTCCTCGACCGCTTCCTGGAGCCTGGTTTCCATCTGGGCAAGCCGCTCCTCGCGGAAGGCTTCCAGTTTGTCTAACTCGGCTGCCTGGGCGCCGTAGCTTTGGCCTGCCTGACGTGCTTCCTGTACCGTTTCGACGCTCTTGCCGGTCAGTCCGGCGAGAACTTCTGCCGGTGTTTTCCAGTCAGTCGCGGCAAAAGAGACGGTCGCGAGACCCAGCACCAGGACGGTGACGATGGCGGTCATCAGCAAAATCTTCTTGTTCTTCATGTTGTTTCACCCTTTCTTTTGTCCAGGCTTCTGGCCTGGGATTGCCTTACATCTTTATCGTAAAGCAAGAATGTGCGGAAATTGTGAGGACTTTGTTTGAAATATCGCATGTGTCTGGCTGGGAACCTGTATTCGGAGTGATGCTCTGGACAGGTTCGTGACGGATGGCTGCTGTCAGCGGAATGGCCACATGTTATTTTCCTCCCCTCTCTAATAGGTCAGGCACCTGGTTATGGACTGCCTGTACTTTGATCGTAAAGCGGGGATGTACGGAAAATGTGAGAGCTTTGTTCGGGTCTGACGAACAGAGCCGGGACAGTCGACGGCATGCCATGCTTATATTCAAAAATTCAACACATCTTTCTGTTATGATGATGATGAATCAAGACCTCCAGGGAGGGATCGGCATGATTACCATTTTATTAGCTGACGACGACCCCCATATCCGTTCGATCGTGGTCGAGTATGCTCAGGCCGAGGATTGGCAGTTCATCGAGGCCGAGGACGGCCTGGCGGCTTTGCAGCAACTGGAGAAAAACACGTTTTCCCTGGTGGTGCTGGATATCATGATGCCGCGCCTGGATGGCTGGACGGTGCTCAAGCAGCTGCGCAAGAACAGTCCGGTTCCGGTTATCCTTCTGACCGCGCGGGATGAGGAATATGACCGCCTGCTCGGTTTTGAGCTTGGAGTCGACGATTATGTCAGCAAACCGTTCAGCCCGCGCGAACTGATCGCGCGCATGAAAGCGCTGCTGAAGCGCTCAGGAGCCCTGGCCCAGAGCCAGCAGTCGATGCGTTTTGGACCGCTGCAGCTCGATCCGGGCGCCCATCGCGTCTGGCTGGATCAGAAGCCGCTGTCACTGACCCCCAAGGAATATGACCTGCTGACCTTTCTGGCCGGCCGGCCGGATCGGGCCTTCACACGCGACCAGCTGCTCAACCAGGTCTGGGGTTATGACTTTTACGGCGATGCCCGCACCGTGGACACGCATGTGCGCAGCCTGCGTGACAAGCTGGGACGCTGCCGCAACCTGATCGGGACTGTCTGGGGAACCGGGTATCGATTTGAGCCGGACGCCATCGCCAATGAAGACTCGGGTTCGGATGAAAAAGCCGAAAAATCTTGAGGGCAATACGCATGAGAAGCATCGGGCAAAAACTTTTTTTGGGATTCATCGCGATGGCGGTGCTGACCATCGGGGTGCTGTGGCTGATCCAGGCCGGCGTCATGCGCGACAGCTATGTCAGGGAACGGATCGGGCGTGTTGACCAGGCGATCAAACAGGCGGTTTCAGCCAGCGAAGCCAATCAGGATTATGACGCGCTGGCTGAACGGCTTAACGCCAGCCTGGTCGTGGTCGGCAAACAGGGCGATGTCCTGTACCGGTCGCAGGGGCTGCCGATGATGGGCATGATGCTGCGCGCCATCCAGGCGATGGTTCCGGGTCAGACGACCGGTGAAGTCCAGTTTGTCCAATCGATGGCCGGTGCCGGCCGTTATGCCGTGCTCGGTCACGCCATGCCGGACGGGCGCTACCTGTTCGCCGTTTTTTCCCTGGCCGATGTCGACGAAGCCGCCGCCATCCTGCGCCGCCAGCTGTGGATCGTGACGGTGATCCTGTTTGTCTCTGCCAGCTTGCTGGCGGTGTTTTTGTCGCGGCGCCTGTCGCGGCCGATCCAGGCGGTCACCGCCGCTGCGCATGAGCTGGCGCGGGGCAATCTGGCTGTGGCCTTGCCGGTGACCAGCCAGGATGAAGTCGGGCGGCTGACAACGGCCTTGAACGAGCTCAGCCGTGAACTGCAGAAGACCGATCAGCTGCGCAAAGAGCTGATCGCCAATGTCTCCCACGAGCTGCGCGCGCCTTTGGCCGTGATCAAGGGCTACGCCGAGACGGTGCGCGATGTCACCTGGCCGCAGGAAGACAAGCGCCGGGCGCAGCTGACCATGATCGCCGACGAAGCGGACCGGCTGACTGCGGTCGTCCGGGATATTCTCGATTATTCGCGCCTGCAATCAGGCGTCCAGAAAATTCAAAGCAAAGACGTGGCCCTCCGGCCGGTCCTAGAGCAAGTCCTGGCCCGTTACGAGCAGCAGGCCCGCCTGGCTGGCTTATCGTTTGATTTGTCGGCCGATGACCTGCGCATCCGTTTCGACGAAGCGCGCCTGATTCAGGTCCTGCACAACCTGATCAGCAACGCGATCAACCATGGCCAGCCAGGCACGGTGATTACGGTCAGCGCCGCGCGACAGGCACGGCACGGCCGTGTTGCGGTACGCAACATCGGGACCACCATCCCGCCCGATGAGCTGGGCCAGATTTGGGAGCGCTTCCACCAGGCCGGCGGCCGGCCGCTGGGAACCGGACTGGGCCTGGCCATTGTCAAGACCATTCTGGAGCAGCACCAGGTCAATTTTGGTGTGCAGAGCGATCAGGGCGTAACGGTATTCTGGTTTGACGCCCCTGTTGCAGATCTTTAGGAACGGTACATCAATAAGTTGCTCTATAGATTCTCCGAGAGATTAACCAAACGTGTCAATCTCTCGGAGAAAAGATCAACAAATTTCTTAGCAGTCCCTTAGAACGTGATGCTGTCGCCGGTTTGCAGCTGCAGGCAACGTTCGCCGAAAAATGCTTTCAAGCGGCACCAGGCCGGGATCCCGCTGCAATGCATGGGGATCAGGCGGTCGATTTCAAACACCTGCAGCGCCCGGGACAGATCGTCCAGCTGGTCGTCCGATGCCTGGCTGAGGTGAAAGCCGCCCAGAACCGCCTGGATTTTTTCCCGGGGGTAGAGCTGGCGCACACCGTTGAGCGCATGGAGCAAACCCGGGTGGCAACAGCCGCAGACTACGACCAGACCGCCATCTTGCCTGGATACAAGAATTTGCTCATCAAGGAAAAGATCGGGCTGCGACACGCCGTTTTTTCGGATCAGAAAGCCCGGCGATATGCCGGCGCTGCCGGCCAGTTCGGGCAGTCGGCAGACCAGGCAGACCTCACGGGCGATCTCCATGGTGCCGGTGTTCAGCATCAGGCGCTTGTCGAGCCCGGCCTGGTCTGAAACCTGCCAGCTGAGGTCGACGTTGCGCATGTCATGTCCGAACCGTTCGGCAAAAGCGTCGGGATGGGCGTAAAAACGCGGCCAGCCAGCCTGATCGGCCGGGAAGAAGCGAAAGCCGTCTCCGTGGTCGTAATGCCCGTGACTGAGCACGGCCCGATCCGCCTGGCTGATGTCGATGCCCAGCTGGCGTGCATTGTGAAGATAGGCGTCTGACTGGCCGGCGTCAAACAAAATCCTGGCGTCATCCAGTTCCAGCCAGAAAGACAGGCCGTGTTCGGCGACGAGATGGCGCCTGCGAACGCTGTTTTCAACGAGTACCGTGATCTTGAGCATGGGACACCTCACAGCTGCCTGGCTGCGTCTGCAGCGCACAAGAGACGATCGATACCTAGATTATGGTCATAAGACCAGAAAAAGGCAAGCACCGCATACCGGGCACACTTGCCAGGCGGGCAAAGAAACGTCATGATAAGTTCAGGGACAACCGGATAACAGAGGATACGGGAGG
>LSQX01295574.1_pt1 | contig 16811 bp, 13 predicted proteins | sample 654561 | NCBI WGS metagenome assembly LSQX01 (sample SAMN04489861, study PRJNA283612) | anaerobic digester metagenome | isolation source: 4 biogas reactors fed with cattle manure at either 37C or 55C with and... | place: Denmark: Kongens Lyngby | collected 2014
CTGAACGGCGAAATGAACTGATCTGGCGAGCTGATCAGGCGAGCCGGTCAGCCAGATAGGATAAGAGCTGAGCGGCATCGTCCACGTCATAGATTCGGCTGACACCGGCCAGGAGGGCTGTGCGCCGCGCCCAGAGCAAATCTTCCGCTTCCGGACTCAGTTCGGCTTTGGCCAGCAAGCGCCGGCAGTTCTCATCCGATTTAAAGACCATGAGCAAAAGAGCCGGACTGTCCTTCAGCTGCATCAGCCAGTCGAAGATCACTTCGGATGTCAGTTCCAGACCGCCGACCTCATCCAGTATGATCAGCCGGCTGTCCTGCAGAACCGAACCGGCCGCCGCAAGATGGAAAGCGTCAGGGAAAAAGCGGGCGCGGTGATCGTCGAAGGTGAGAAAGGGCGCAGCCGGCAAGTCGCGCTCAGGCTTTATCGGCACGAGATAGAAGGCGGTCTTCTCCCCCGTTTCGCGGCGCGTGCGATAGCCGCTCACATCGTCGAAGCGCCCCAGTATCCGTTCGATAAGGGTTGACTTTCCGCTGCCGCTCGGGCCGGTTAAAACGATCACGAGCAGGCTTTCTCCCTGTCTAAACGCACCGTTATCAGCTGGGCCGCGATCGCGATCGCAATTTCCTGCGGTGTTTCAGCACCGATATCAAGCCCGATCGGGGTCGTGATTCGGAGAAGATCTTTCTTTGCAAAACCATGCTCATGAACCAGGTGGTCAAAAATGGTTCTCATCTTCCGGCTGCTCCCGATCGCACCGATATAGTGCGCATCGGTGGTGAGGATCTGCACCAGTACCTCTTCGTCGAGCATGTGGCCGCGCGTCATGATGCAGACATAATCGTCAGCCGTCACGCTGACGTCCGCCGCGATATGGCGAAGATCGATCAGTCCGGTGTGGACAGCGGCCGGGTACCGTGCCGGATCGGCAAACGATTCTCTGTCGTCCAATACGAGCACGTCAAAGTCGAGCGGCACCAGTGCGTGTGCCAGAGCCGTGCCGACATGGCCGCCGCCGCAGATGACGACACGTCCTGCCCGGTTGATCGACTCGGCCACGATGTCGCCTTCCAGCCGGATCCGTCGGCCCCGCTTTGCCCCAAGCTCGCGCTCAAGCCAATCCAGGGCGACACCGGCGGCATCCCCGATCAGGTGTTTGTCAATATTCAGCAAAAAGAGGGGTTTTTTATCCGTGATACCGGAAAGCATCTGAACCGGCCGTCCGGAAGTCAGTGCCTCGATGCCGGCATCGATCGCCGCCAGCAGTTTTTGTTTTGCGGGATCCAGATAGAGGAAACGGATGACGGCGTCGCCGCCGCAGATCATGCCGAGGTTTTCAGCATCGCTCTTGTTCAGCACATAGTGGTGCACGTCGCTTTCGCCGCGCTGGAGGAGATCGAGCGCCTTTTCGATCGACTGGTGTTCCACGGCACCGCCGCCGATCGTGCCGGCGAGAAGGCCGTTCTCCGACACGACCATGTGCGCGCCTTCGCTGCGCGGGGTCGCGCCTGCAGACTCCACCACACTCGCCAGTATGGCCGGCTTATGGTCGGACAGCGTCCGCTTCAGGGCATGCAGGATCGTCAGCATGATCGTCTCTCCTTATTTCGCTGTCAGTCAGGATAACACGGCGCGAAGGCTCGCCTCCACCCGGAGTGCCGCCTCCTTGCGCCGGGCGTGCTTCGCGCGGCTTTTATCGCTGTCACAGAGGCAGTAGCTGTCGTTGAAACGTGACTCGATGCCGACCACGTCATCTTCCAGGACATTCTTGTCGGCGAGATAGAGCAGACTCGATTCATCAAGTGCCTCGATCTTCTCCTCCGGCAGATCCTGATGGTCCCCGATAATGCGGGCGACCTCCGGGTAGCCCTCATAGCGAAGGATGGCGGCACCGGCTTTGGCGTGCTGCGGCTCGCCCCGCGCGATATCGTGGAGGTCTGCGGCGGCGGCCAGAAGCGGAATATCGATCAGGGGGGCGCCCGTGTCCCGACGCTTCCGGTTGACCGCCTCGGCATAGGAAACGGCGAGTTCTCTCACCGCCGCCGTGTGCTGCCGCACACTGGCGTACATCCGGTAAGCATGCTGAAGATGGCGGATTTTCGCCTCGCTCGGTGCGTCGGTCGGCATGCGGCCGAGAATGACCGGCTCATAGCCGGATTCCGTGAGGCGGAGCACATTGTATGAACCGTACGGTTGTGCCCGTGCCCTCAGTCCTGTCAGCGGCCAGTCGAGCACCTTGGCCAGAAAGATGAGATTGACCATGGCGTGCGCCACGATGACGACGTCGTGCGTCGTGCTCCTGACGATCGCCTCGATCGCCCGGTAGACGCGTTCCTGGCACGCTTCGTGGGACTCGCCGCCGGGCGGTGTGTGCAGCGCCGGGTCGATGCCTCTGAGGGCAAATGCATCGGGTGCCATTCGTTCCACGTCGGAAAACAGCATGCCCTCCCAGTCGCCCATGGACAGTTCCATCAGGTCGGGAACGGGCGTCGGTGCACCGGCTTCCGGCCAGATCGCAGGGAGTGCTTCGGCCGTGCGCCGGCTTCGCAGGAGCGGACTCGTATAGAAATGAAACGGCAGCGTCAGCATGTCCTTCAGGCGAATGGCCATCAGGCGGGCATCTTCTTTTCCCAGTTCACTCAGGTCATAATCGGTGCGGCTGTAGAAATGCCTTTTGTCGTGCGGAAATGCCGGTGTGCCGTGTCGGATCAGGTAGATGTGTCGTTCAGTCATCGGTTGCCTCAAATATCTCGTCGAACAGCTGTTCGACGGCAAGTCTGGCTCTGGTCGAGAGCGCTTCGTAACGGCTGACGAGTGTCTCGCCTTCCGGCGTAAGTGAGGAGGATCCGCCCGTCCTGCCGCCCTGACGGCGGTCGATCAGGAGCGTGCCGAGCTCGTCTTCCATCGTACGGATAAGCTGCCAGCCTTTGCTGTAACTGATGTGCATGCGCGCACACGCTTCAGCGACGGCCCCGGTCGTCCCGATCAGGGAGAGAAGGCGCCATGACGTCTGGCCGAAAAACGGCTTTGATTTCGCCAGCGTAATCCGCACCTGCGGCCTCAGAAGCTGCCGGTCGTGATGGTCAAGAAGGACGGCAAAATCGTCCGGCGTATCGGCGTCGAGCTGTGTTCCTCTGTCATGCGTATCGATCACATGAGGCGGCACATCGAGACGGCCGATAATGCCGCGCAGACCGCCTTCGCCGCCGTCGGCCAGGATGGCGGGAATCAGCGAGGCCGCGAGCAAAAGCGGATGCCCCTCCTGTCCCTTGTACGCCGGTATGACAATGGGGTGCTCGTCGGTCATCAGCTGGTCGACCGTGCTTTTCGTGAAAAGGGGCACGTCAGCCGGTGAAAAGAGCACGCGGTCGCACTGCCCCGAAAGCCAGGAAAGCCCGATCTTCACCGAGTCGATCATCTCCGTCGTGCGATAGTCTTCGTTTCGAAGGCAGATTACATCCGTCTTTTTCAGATGGTCTTCCAGGCGCTTCGCCTCGTGCCCCGTCACGATCACGATCGGATCGACGCCGCTTTGCTCAAAAGTCGCGACGAGGCGCGAAATGACCGTCGCCTGACCGATCTCCATCATTGGCTTGAACTGCCTCATGCGGGTCGACATCCCGGCCGCCACAATGAGGCCCGCCGTTTTCGTCACGAGTTCGTCTGACCAAGCGTGCCGATAAAATCCCGGATCATGCGGAGGGCGACTTTCTTTCGATAGGCGCCGGTCGAGCGCTTGCCGTCCCGCGTCTCGATTTTTTCGTCAGCGAGGGCGACGATGCGGTCGGCATCGGCCTTGACCTCATGGAGCGGTCTGCCCTCCACCATATTTTCCAGTTCGGGAAGGCGCAGCGGCGTCTTGGAAATGGAGCCGAAGGCAAAGCGGAACGTGCGCACGAGTCCAGCCTGAACGGTGGCGGCTGCGGCAAACGAGATCTTCGAAATCGAGGCGGCTTTGCGCTGCGCGATCTTCTCGTAATAAATATCCGTGAAATCCTTCTTCGGAATCTTGATGTACGTCAGGAGCTCGTCCTGTTTCAGGTCGATGTTCTTCAGGCCGAGCATGAAGTCATCCATCCGCATTTCCCGCATCGACCCCGTTTTTTCGAGGATCAGGGTCGTATCGTAAAGGCTGAGCACCGGCGGCGTATCGGCGAGCGGCGAGGCATTGCAGATATTGCCGCCGAGCGTCGCGATATTCTTCAGAGCCGGTGCCGCGATCTCGACGATCGAGCGCTTCAGGAGTTTTGGCACGATGTCCGATCTGAGCAGCTCGGCATACGTGACACCGGCGCCGATCAGGAGGTGGTCGCCGCGGTCCTCGATATGCTTCAGCGACGAGATGCCGTTGATGAAGAGGAAATTTGCGTGCGGATCGTGATCGACCATGATATCGGTGCCGCCGGCGTAGACGACGACGTGTTCCGCTGCGCGTATGCGCAGGGCTTCGGCCAGTGTCTCAGGTTTGTTCTGTGCTACCATAATCCGGCTCCTTCCCGAGCGGCGTCCAGCACGGCCTTGACGATCATGTTGTAGCCTGTGCAGCGGCATAGGTTTCCCGCCAGCCCGATTCTCACGTCCTCCGGCGACGGATTCGGATTTTCGGAAAGCAGTGCCTCCGAAGCGAGAATCATGCCGGGGGTGCAGATACCGCACTGGACGGCGCCCGCCTTCATGTAGGCTTCGTCCAGCACGCGGAAGCGATCTGTGCCGCGATATCCTTCGATCGTCACAATCGACTGTCCGGCAATGCTGCCAAGTGCGACGAGACAGGCATTGACGAGCAGGCCGTCGATCAGGACGGCGCATGCACCGCATTCGCCTTCGCCGCAGCCCTCCTTCGTGCCGGTCAGCCCGAACTCCTCGCGCAGCGAGTCGAGCAGACGGCTGGCGGGCGGCATGGCGGACGTTACTTCAGTGCCGTTCAACGTGAATGTAATCATCGCATTCGTCTCCTTACAGGTATTCCATGATGGTTTCAACCGTGCATGGAATCTTATTGATTTCGACGCCGAGCGCATTTTCGACCGACTGGACAAAGACGGGTGCACCGCCGTTCAGAGGTAGTTCGCCGGCGCCTTTGCCGCCGTACGGTCCCCATTCGTACGGGTTGTCGATGAACTCGAGATCGAAGTCACAGACGTCCTGTGCCGTCGGTATGTTGTAGCTGTTGAACGCGTTCTGCTTGATTTTCCCGTCGACCGTGACCATCTCCTCGATCGAGCCGTAGGCAAGTCCCTGCGTCAGGCCGCCCATCATCTGCCCCAGCATGATCGTCTCATCGGCACACGTGCCGACGTCATACGCGCCCCAGAGATGAATCAGCTCCGTCTTGGCGGTCACCGTATCGACCTCGGTTTCAAGTGCGTAGACACCCCACGAATAGACCGGATAGGCATCGCCGCAGAATTTATCCATATCCCAGGGAATCGTGGCCGGTTCTTCGACGAAGTGCTCTTCGTAGAGCTTTTCGACGCCGTCTTCCCACTCCGCCTTCATCCGCTCGGCGGCACGCTTTATCAGCCGCCCGACGATCATGAGCGAGCGCGATGCCACGGTCGGTCCGCTGTCCGGCACGACAAACGTATCGGGATTGTTGCAGAACACCTGTTCGTACGGGATACCGAGCGTCTCCGCGGCGATCTTGCAGAGCGTCGTCTTGATGCCCTGCCCGATATCGCTGTTGGCGACCCGCACTTCGACTCGGTTGTCCTTGTGCTTGACGAGATGCGCGATCGATTTCAAAAGATCGCGTTCTGCGCTGCCTGTGAAGCCGCAGCCGTGCGAGAACATGGCAAAGCCGATGCCGCGCCGGCAGCGCCCCGTCTGATTCTGAAACTCCCGGACCTTATTGTGGTAATCCGATTTCGCGAGCACCCGCTCCACCAGCTGCGGCATGATCACATCGTAGGCATGCCGCCCGCCGGTCGCCGTGTGGTCGCCTTTTTTGGCCACGTAGCGGAGGCGGAAGTCGAGGATGTCCTGCCCCGTCTTCTTGGCGAGATGGACCATGTGCTGTTCCATCGCAAACGTCGTCTGCGGTGCGCCGAAGCCGCGGAAGGCGCCGTTCGGCACCGTATTCGTCAGGTTGATCGAGCCGTGCGCGCGCACGGCCGGAATGGTGTAGACGGACGTGGCACAGATCAGGCCGCGCTGGAGCACCACGCTTGAGAGGCCGGGATAGGCGCCGCCGTCGTACATGCAGTCGATATCCATCGCCAGGATGTTGCCGTCGGCGTCGAGTGCCGTGCGGTAGACGGAACGCGAGGGATGACGCTTCGTCGTGACCTCCATGTCCTCCTGCCGCTTGAAGATATACTTGACCGGCTTCCCGGTGACGTATGCCGCGGCCGCCACCTGGCAGCCGACGACCGACGGGTATTCTTCCTTGCCGCCGAATCCGCCGCCCGTCGCCGTCTGAATGATGCGCACATGCGCGTCATCCAGTTCGAATGCGTGCTTGATCGACGTCTGGACGTAGTAGGGACACTGCAGCGTACCGCGCAGCGTCATAATTCCGTCCTCCCATTCGGCGATCATGCCCTGCGGCTCGATATACGCCTGCTCCTGATAGCCCGTCTCGAACGTCTCCTCAACGATTTCGGCAGCGCCGGCGAAGGCCGCATCGACGTCGCCCGTTTCGTAGCGGTAGTCGTGTGCGATTTCATTGTGCTTGCCGAGTTTCAGGTCCGGCGTCAGCTCCTCAATGTCGAGCTTGACCTTCGCGGCCAGTTCGTTTGCGAGGTGCTGGCTCGGCGCCGCGATGAGGCAGATGCATTCGCCGATATAGCGCACGGTGTCCTCGGCAAAGACGGGCTGGTCCGCCATGATGACGACCACGCCGTTTCGCGGCACATCCTTTGCCCGGACGGCATAGCACCCTTCGGGCAGTTCCGGCAGGGTGACCGAGCGCAGACGTCCGTGAGGCACGGGCGAGCGCACCGCCTTGGCGAACAGGTAGTCCTTGTCCTGGAAGTCATCGACAAAGAGCGCCCGCCCGCTCATCTTCTCGTCATGATCTTTCTTTTTTACCGGTGCATCGATTCGGTTCATGGCGTCCTCCTGTGAAACATGTTTGCTGTCCGGCCTAAGCCGGTTCCACTAGCTCCCGACCGTCCAGGAAGCGCACGGCAATGTCGCCCGGATCGCCCAGATAGAGCCATTTGGTCAGGCGTTCTGCCGGCGTGAGCGGACGGTATCTGGTGAGGCGGCTGTCGTCGATCACGAGCGCGTCGAAGGCGAAGCCCGGTTCAAAGCTGCCCGTTTTGCCGAAGAAATCGCCGCCGCCTTTGGTCGCGAGGAAAAAGGCCGTGATTTCGTCGATTTCGTCGTCCGGATCGCCCTTCAGCACGGCCAGAAGCTTTGAGGCTTTGACGGCCTCGGTCACAACGCGCGGCATAAACAGCTGATCGCCGCCCGAGATGTCGGAGCCGAGCCCGATGCGCTGCCCGCCGGCGAGGTAGCGCCGGACCGGCATCACCCCGCTCGCCAGATTCGTGTTGGAGCTCGGGCAGTGCGCCATCATGACGCGGCTCTCCCGCATCAGGTCCAGTTCTTCTCTCGTGTCGTAGGCGCAGTGCGCCATGATCGTCCAGCCGGGCCGGACGAGGCCGGCCTGGATGTACGTGTCGAGATAGTGTCTGGCCTCGGGAAAGAGTTCACTGACCCAGGCGACTTCCGCCTTCGTCTCATTCAGATGGGACTGCACGGGCAGATCTCTGGACGCGGCAAGCGCCCCCAGCCGATTGAGCAGCTCCGGCGTGCAGGACGGCGAGAATCTGGGCGTGATGATCGGCCGCACCGTGTCCCCCTCGTACTCGAGGAAGCGAAGCGTCTCTTCATACGATTCGTCCGTATCTTCGGTCAGTACGCCGCCGAAGCGGTCCATGTTGACCTTGCCGACAAACGCATACAGACCGGCCGCTTCGAGCCGGGACATCAGGTTTCTTGTCGTCTTCGCCGAGATGTTGACGTAGATCGCGCTGTGGAGCGAGCCGAAGGCCCAGAGGTCGTGCACGACGTCCCGGAATACGAGATCGGCATATGTCTCATCCAAAAAGCGCGCTTCCTCGGGGAAGGTGTATGTGTCGAGCCAGTCGAGGAGCGTCTTGTCGTGACCGAGGCCGCGGTTGACGTACTGGACGGCATGGAAGTGTATATCCGTAAATGCCGGGATGACGAGGCGGGAGCCGAAATCGGTCAGCGGGAGATCCTGCCAGGCTTCAGGCAGTGACGGTGAAGTCTCCCTCACGATGCCGTCATCGACGAGGCAATAGCCGTCGGCAAGCACATTCAGTGTGCCGGCCGACGGCGCAAAAACAAAGGTTCCTTTATATACGTGTCTCATATCGCTATTTTACCGAAGATTGTGCAGTTTGCCTAACCGCACGCCGGCTGTGCAGTTAATCGAGATACTCCGGCAGTCCGCGCTTCACATAGCGCCCGCGCGGCACATCATCGATCATCTCGCCGTCCCGGATCAGAATCTGTCCGCCCAAAATGACGTCCGAGATGCGGCCCTGCATCTTCTGTCCCTCGTACGGCGTGTAGTCCGCGCGGTCATGGAGCATGTCGTGCGTGACGGTCCAGTGCGCATGCGGGTCGATCAGGCAGAAGTCGGCGTCCGCGTCGACTTCGATCGCGCCCTTGTCGGGATAGAGACCGAAATAGCGGGCGGCATTCCCCGAGGTGAGCTCCGCCAGACGGTTCAGACTGAACAGGCCGGATGCCACGCCGCCGCTGTAGAGCAGGTTCATGCGCAGCTCGACGCCGGGCGCGCCGTTCGGGATGTTCCAGAAGCCGTCTTTGCCGTGGTCTTTCTGGCCGTAGAGCTTGAAGGAGCAATGGTCGGTGCCGACAAAGTCGATCGTCCCGTCCGCGAGCCCCTGCCACAGTGCCTGCCGGTCTTTTGCCACGCGCAGCGGCGGGGACATGACGCAGCCGGCTTTGGTGTAAAAGTCGCCGCGCTCATAGCACGCTTTGTCGAGAAAGAGATACTGCGGGCACGTTTCAATGACGGTGCGCGCACCGTGCTGGCGCATCCAGCGGACCTGATCGAGTCCGGTGCCGGTCGACAGGTGCACGACATAATGCCGGGCTCCGGCCAGTTCGGCCAGCGTGATGAAGCGGTTTACCGCCTCGGCTTCGAGCTGGGGCGGACGGCACCGTTCGTGGAATTCCGGTGTCACATCACCGCGCTGTCTGGCCTGTTCCACCAGCACGTCGATGACGTCGCCGTTTTCGCAGTGCACGCCGATCGTGACGCCGAGTTCGGCCGCCCGCTGCAGCGCGCGGAGCATCTCCCCGTCGTCGACCATGAGCGATCCCTTGTACGCCTGATACAGCTTGAATGACGTGATCCCGGCCTCGATCATGGCGGACATTTCGTCAGAAAGTGCCTCGTTCCACTCGGTCAGGGCCATATGAAAGCCGTAGTCCGTGTAGACGCCGTCTTTTGCCCGCTGATGCCAGTTGGCAAGGCCTTCCTTCATCGTTTCACCGCGAAACTGCGTGGCAAAGTCGAGGAAGGTAGTCGTGCCGCCGTGGAGGGCCGCTTTCGATCCGGAAAGGAAGTCGTCGGCCGTCCTCATGCCCATCACCTCGAGATCGAAGTGGGTATGCGTTTCAATGCCGCCCGGCAGAACAAACTTGCCCGTTGCGTCGAGCACCGTGTCACTTCTGTCCTGATCGATATTCCCGAGGGCGGCGATTTTGCCGTTCTCGCAGAGAATGTCTGTGGTGGCGACGCCGTCAGGCGTCACCACCGTGCCGTTTTTCACAATAAGTGCCATTAGAGCTGGGTCCTCCAGACCTCCCTGGCTCGACCATCTGATTCGGCAAACAGCTTGTCTTCGTCAACCGTCTGAATCACCCGATCCTTCATTACAAATCTGCCGTTGACCATCGTGTCGACAACCTGGCGGCCGGTCATGCCGAAGACCAGGTGGCCGCCGACCGTATTGGCCGTGAGCGGGGTATAGGGCTTGTAATCGAGGGTGATCAGGTCGGCGGCTGCGCCTTCGACCAGGCGTCCAAGTTCGATGCCGAAAAATGACGACGCCATTTTGGGATTATTTTCGAACTGCAGGGTCAGCGCCTCGCCGAAGCCCTTGGTCGGGTCCGCGAGGTGATGGCTCTGCAGGATCTTGGCCACTTTCACCGATTCGAGCATGCAGTTCGTGTAGGCGTCCGTGCCGAGTCCGACCAGGACACCTTTTGCCAGCATGGCCACAACCGGTGTGCATCCGACCGCGTTGCCCATGTTGGACATCGGGTTGTGCACCACATTTGCCTTCGTTGCCGCGAGGATATCGTGTTCAAAGGCGTTCGTATTGACGCAGTGAATCGACAGTGAGTTCGGGCCGATCATGCCGCGGTCGTTCAGCCGTTCGACGACTCGTTTGCCGTACTTTTGCAGGCTGTCCGTCTGGTCCGAGATGCCTTCGGCGACATGGATGTGATAGCCTTCCCTGCGTCCGCTCATGGCGTCCTGCACCTTGTCCAGACTCTTGTCCGAGAGGGTGAAGGACGCGTGCAGGCCGAACATGGCCTTTCTCATGTTGTCGTCCGGGTCGAGCGAGCGCATGTAGTCCATGTTCTCGGCGACTTCGTCCACGAAGATGGCCTCGCCGTCCCGGTCCGATACTTCGTAGCAGAGCGAGTGCCGCATGCCGAGCGCGGAGAGCGCATCCGAGATCGCAAAGAGCGATCCGCGCGCCTCGTTCGGGCTCGAGTGGTGGTCAAAGAGCGTGGTCACGCCGTTTCGGATCGACTCGATGCCGGTCGCATAGGCGTTCAGCCGGCCGTCGTCGGCCGTGAGGTCACGGTCCAGGTGCCACCAGACGTTTTCCAGAATTTCCGGGAAGTTTCTTTGCGGACGCGGAACGCCCATGCCGCGGGCAAACGCACTGTAGATGTGCGTGTGCATGTTGATCAGGCCGGGCATCAGGATGCGCCCGCCAAGGTCGACCCGTTCGTCGCCCGTGTAAGCCGCTTTCAGCTGATCGCCGGCACCGATCGCTTTGATCAGGCCGTTTTCAATCCAGATTGCCCCGTCGTCGATGACCGGGTTTTGGCTGTCGTTTGTGAGAATTTTCGCATTATAAATCAGCATGCGTTGCCTCCATAAAGAACGGACGGCCGTCCTTTTCCATGGCGTCCAATAATGCACCCCAGACGGGCGGCAGACCGGAAAAGTCCTCCACCTCGGTGATGACGCCGTCAAGACGCAGCCGGTATCCGTCGGCTGTCGCCACCAGTCCGCTGTTCGTCGAATGCATGAAGTCGTCGACATTCCAGAAGAACGTCGGCTTGTCCTTGTACGGTTTGCCGGCGTGCGGGCAGAAGGTGGCGCAGTTGCCGCATTCGTTGCACATGCCGTCGATGTGGATGATCTGGCGCATATTGGCAAAGCCCGGCACGTCAATGCTGATGTTGGCCCGGTTCGGGCAGACTTCGACGCACATCTCGCAGATCTCGTCGCACTTCAGGCAGCGGTCGCCTTCTTGTTCATCGTGGAAGCGGTGCACGATCGTGCCGCGCTTGCCTTCGATGACCTTCACCTGTTCGGCTACATGGATGCGCGGGAATTCCAGCTTCACCTCCATGCCGCGGGCGATGTCGAGGGCGACACGCTTGGCGTCGGCCATGGCATCGACGATCGTGGACGGGCCTTTGCGGCCGTCGCCGATGACGTAGACGCCCGGCTTCGATGTCTCGAAGGTGTCGGAGAGGACGAGGCGTCCGCGCTTGTCGAGGGAGAGGCCGTTCTTCTCGTACAGATCCGTCTCGACGGTGGCGCCGGTCGCGACGATGACGTGGTCGACCGTGAGGTCGGCGTATTCGCCGGTGCCTTCGGTCCGTTTGCGGCCGTCGTCGCCGTAGGCGCCGAGCTTCATCTTCTCGACCTGCAGCGTCTTGCCGTCGAAGCGGACGGGGTTCATCAGCTCAAGGATCCGAATGTCTTCGGCGCGCGCGAGGTTCACGTCTTCCTGGCTGGCCGGCATGTACGTTTCCGTGCGGCGGTAGACGATCGTGACGTCTTCGACGCCGGGAGTGCGCTTCGCCAGGCGGGCGCAGTCCATGGCGACGTCGCCGGCGCCGATGACGGCGACTTTGGCCGGCAGGGACGCATTGTTTTCCATGCGGGCGCGCCAGAGAAAGTCGAGGGCGTCTTCGGCCAGCTCACCGCCCTCTTTGATCGGGTTCAGGCATTTGCCCCAGGATCCGGTGGCGACGATGACCTTGTCGTAGGTTTCCAGAAGATTATCGACATCGTAGTTCGGGTCGACCCCCGTCTTGATCTCAAAGCCGGTGGCCAGAGCGAAGTTCAGGTCGCGGTCGATGTCCGCGTCGGGGATCCGGAATTCCGGGATGATTGTACGCACGACACCGTAGGTGGTGTCCAGTTTTTCCATCACGTCGACGCCGATGCCGGCGCGGCGCAGGTACATGGCGGCGGCGATGCCGGCCGGTCCGGCACCGATGACGGCGACCTTTTTGTCGGTCAGAAGCGGCGTCACGTCCGTATCAGCGGTGTATGCGTCTTCGGCTGCGTCGGCGGCCATCTTCTTGACGTCGCGCATGGAAAGGGGTTCTTCATAGTCGAGGCGCGTGCAGTGATCGCGGCACGGCTGCGAGCAGAGGATGCCGAGGATCGTCGGCGCCGTGTTGTCGATGGCAATAACCGAGAAGGCTTCGTCGGCGCGGTCGTCGGCGACCAGTTTCAGATACTCCGGTATCTGCTGCTCGATCGGGCATCCGCCCGATTTGCAGGGCGCCTTGAAGCAGTCGAAGAGCGGCAGCGGTGAGCCGGTCTTTCTCGACTTCACTTTTTCGCGCCAGCGCTTCTGGTTGACGGGCGCGGCGATCATGGCGTCGGCGAGCGCCTTCACTTTGTCGACATCGACGGCGAACCAGTCCATGGCCGCTTCGGCGGCCTGTTCGGCGAGCTGCTTGAAGCGCAGATACCCGCCCGGTTTCAGGAGCGTCGTCGCCATGGTGACGGGACCGATGCCGGTGGCAAGGATGTCTTTCAGGCTGTTCGCGTCGGCACCGCCGGAAAAGGAGATCGGCATGCGGCCGCCCGTCGTTTCGGAGAGCTTCGCCGCAAGCGAGATGGTCAGGGGCAGCAGGGCGCGGCCCGACATGTACATTTCCTCGGCCGGCAGTTCCTTGTTTTCGACTTTGACCGGGAATGTATTGGTCAGCTTGACGCCGAAGACGAGGTCATTGGCCGACGCCTCCTCGATCAGCTCGTCGAACATGGCGATGGCGTCTTCGTACTGCAGGTCGTGCCTGAAGTGATGGTCGTCAAAGGCAAGGTAGTCGTAGCCCATCTTGTCGAGTGTCTCGCGGGCGAAGTCGTAGCCGAGCAGCGTCGGGTTGCATTTGACGAAGGTGTTGAGCTGTTTTTCTTCGATCAGGTAATCGCAGATGCTGCGGATTTCTTCCGGTTTCGTTCCGTGCAGCGTCGACAGCGTGATTGCGCTGCAGAGCGTCGCCGGGATGTCGTCCAGGTCCTGCTTCTTGAAGTGCTCGAACGTATCGAGGTTTGCTTCGAGCGTCGCGCGGCAGGTCTGGAATATATCGGTATCGGAGGCGTCTTTCAGGCCTTCGATGAAGTCGTCGATTTTCTTTGTCTTGATGCCGGCCAGGTCGTAGCCGACGCTCATGTTGTACACGAGGTCCCAGTCGGAACCAAGGCTCAGTTCTTTTCGGAGCAAGGCAATGGCGAACCATGCTTTGACGTACTCGTCAAAGGCTTCCTCGACCGTCAGCTCGGTGGACCATTCGCAGTTGTACGCTTCGTCCTCCGCGTTGATGCACGGTTTGGCGACGGCTTCACGGATCTCAATGCCGTCCATTTTCTGGACGGTTTTCAGTTCCATGAAGCGGGCACCGGCGAGATACGATGCGATGATGTTCTGAGCCAGCTGGGTGTGCGGTCCGGCGGCCGGTCCGACCGGTGTCGGCAAAACATCGCCGAAGGCGGTGCGCACGCGCTTTGTGCCGGGATAATAGAAGTGATCTTTTCTCACCCCGAACACGCTGTTGCTGCTCTTATATTCGGCCGTCATCCACGACAAAATCGTGGCAAACGGCATAGGACGCATGATATCGCTCATGTCAGTTCTCCTGTTATTAGAATCAGGCGGTGATCCAGGTGCCTGTTTCGCCGGCGAGGCCTTCGACCAGTCGGTCCAGCGATGTGATCAGGGTTTTGCGGCCGTCGCCGCTATTCACAAATTTCAGTGCCGCCTGCACTTTGGGCAGCATCGATCCGGGCGGGAATTCGCCCTGGGCGATGTAATCTTCGGCTTCTTTGGCCGAAATTTCGTCGAGCCATTTCTGGTTCGGCGTGTTGAAGCCGACGGCGACCTTTTCGACGCCGGTCAGGATGACCAGGGCGTCGGCATGGACGGCGGCTGCGAGGAGGACCGAGACCCAGTCCTTGTCGATGACGGCGTCGATCGGTTCAATGGTATTGCCGTGACGGACGACCGGTATGCCGCCGCCGCCCCCGGCGATGACGAGTTCCCCGGCGTCAACCAGGGCGAGGATCGCCTGTTCCTCGACGATCGAAAGGGGGATCGGGGACGCGACGACCTCGCGGTAGCCGCGCCCCGAGTCCTCGATAACTGTTTTGCCGAGAGCCGCGAGGCTCTCGCCTTCTTCCTTCGAAAGGAACGAGCCGATCGGTTTGGTCGGGTGCTTGAAGCCCGGATCTTCCGGGTCGACGAGGCAGCGCGAGACGACGGTGGTGACGGAGACGTCACGGCCGAGTTCGCGCAGCGCGTTCTCCAGCTGGTTTTGGATGTGGTAGCCCATGTAGCTCTGGCTCATGGCGACGCAGTCGGCGAGCGGGAACGGTTCCTGGCCTGCGGGCATGCGCCCGCCGTCCAGCCCCGTCTTGATCATGCCGACCTGGGGTCCGTTGCCGTGGCAGAGGACAATTTCGTAGCCTTTGGCCACCAGTGCGGCCAGGGGCTGGGCGATCACTTTTGCTGTCTCGACGAGCGGAGCCGGATCGGTTCCGAGGGCGTTGCCGCCGAGTGAGATGAGAATGCGTTTTGCCTTCATGTAAAGCTGTTCCTTCCTAGACGCTGAAAAGAATTATTCTGCCTGATGCTTGTCGTACAGGACGGGCAGTGTGCTGTAGATGGCGGCGCACTGAACGAGATCATCTTTCCAGGTGATTTCGTTCGGGGCGTGAGCCTGTTCTTCCTTGCCCGGGCCGAGGCCGATGGTCGGAATGCCGTGGCGACCCATGATCGCGACGCCGTTTGTGGAGAATGTCCATTTGTCGACAACCGGCTCACCATAAAGTTCGGTGTAGCCTTCGACGAGTGCTTTCGTCTGGGGGGCGTCTTCGGGGATGACCCACGTCGGGAAGTAGCAGTCCTGCTCGTACACTTCGCCGGTCCAGGACGGACGGTTGTATTTGTAGAGGGAGACTTCGGCGCCGTATTTCTTCACGGAAGGCAGCGCGCGGATTTCGTCCAGGGCCATTTCCCATGTCTCGCCGTCGGTCAACCGGCGGTCGAGTGACACGGCGCAGCTGTCGGCCACGGCGCAGCGCGACGGCGAGGTGTAGAAGATTTCGGAGGTGGTGACGGTGCCTTTGCCGAGGAAGTCGTCATGCTTCAGCCGCGGGTTCAGGTCGCGGATCTCCTGCAGGATGTCGGCCATTTTGTAGATGGCGTTGTCGCCGCGCTCCGGTGCGGAGCCGTGCGAGGAGACGCCTTTGACGTCGACCCGGATTTCCATGCGGCCGCGGTGTCCGCGGTAGATCTTGTTGTTGGTCGGCTCGGTTGAGACGACGAATTCGGGACGGATGTTTTCGCGCTCGATGATGTAGAGCCAGCACATGCCGTCGCAGTCTTCTTCCTGTACGGTGCCGGCGACCATGACTTTGTAGCCGTCGGGAATCAGCCCGAGGTCCTTCATGATCTTGCCGCCGTAGACGGAGGAGACCATGCCGCCCAGCTGGTCGGAGGCGCCGCGTCCGCCGATCGTCGTGTCATCTTCAAAACCTTCGTACGGGTCAAACTGCCAGTTCGACTTCATGCCGATGCCGACGGTGTCAATATGGGCGTCAAACGCGATGATGCGGTCGCCCGTGCCGAGCCAGCCGTAGACGTTCCCCAGACCGTCGAATTCGGCTTTGTCGTAGCCGAGCTTTTCCATTTCTTCTTTAATCCGGCGCGCTTTTCTTTCTTCTTCACAGCTGCCGCCGTAAAGCAGGATGAGGTCGCGCAGGAATGCGGTCATATCGGCTTTGTAGCCTTCGGCTGCCTCTTTTATCTTTTTGTAATCGAGTGTAATGTGTGACATGTATTTCTCCTTCTTATGTTTCGCAAAATGCGTTTATTACCAATGGCTTACAGGGTAAGCAGGCGCTGTTTGCCGTCTCGCTCCAGCCGTTCCAGTGCTGCGGCCGGGTCTTTCATCTTCTGCAGGAAGATCATGGCGGCGATGATGTACGGCTTGAAGCTGGCTTCTTTGTAGAGGGGGACACGGTAACGGTCGAAGACGGATGCGTCGACTTCGCCCATTTCGGTTGAGACGCCCGTGATGTCGGCCGGCAGGCAGTGCATGTAGAGCGCGCTCTTGTCGCGCGTCAGGGCCATCATGGCTTCGGTGGCGGCCCAGTCCTTGTGGTTGGCGTTTTGTGCCAGCAGTTCTTTTTCCAAGGAATTGATGCCGGCCTGGTCGCCGTTGCCGTACAGCACGGTCCGCTTTTCCATGGCGGCAAAGGGCGCCCAGCTCTTCGGGTAGACGATGTCGGCATCTTCAAAAGCTTCTTTCAT
>LSQX01380842.1_pt1 | contig 16811 bp, 14 predicted proteins | sample 654561 | NCBI WGS metagenome assembly LSQX01 (sample SAMN04489861, study PRJNA283612) | anaerobic digester metagenome | isolation source: 4 biogas reactors fed with cattle manure at either 37C or 55C with and... | place: Denmark: Kongens Lyngby | collected 2014
GTATGCGAGTGATCTGTCGCGCATCCACCGCCACTTCCGCCTGCTCGATATGCAATCGCAGAGGCGAATCCTTGACGTACCGTGAGTAGTCTTCATAGAAGACGGCTGCGTTGTGCATGCTGACCGTGCCGCGGAAACGTCTGGCGATGGGGATCCGGCGAGTGGGGGGCAGGAGATCCTGAAGATTGAAACGACCACTGCGCAGCCTGACGACGTGCAGGCGGGGATTGTGGACTTCGATGGACCGCACCGCCGCCGCCGGGGCGAGTCGCCCGCGCAGAATGGACATTAGACCGTAAGTAACGACCACGCGCTCGGCAGTGGCCACTGCTCCGTCGGCAAGCTTGGATTCCTCGGCTATGGCAAGGCCATGGACGGTGATACCGGTGAGGAGATTGCCGGTGACAGGACCAACGGAGACTTCGCGTTTGGTGGACTTGGAGAGTTGGCTGGCGAGGATTTCCTGCGTGCGCCGGTGGGCCCATCCCGACTGACTCATGATCACCAACGCACCCGGGATGATCACCAGGGCCAGCGCCAGCAGGATCAGTTTCAGATAGGATGGGAGGCGCCTGAGCATGATTGGTGAGAGGTCGAGGAGCCGCCTTGCTTTGTCGCCAAAGCAGCGCCATCGGGCGCTCGGATTCGGGCATCAACTGCGCTATTGGCGACGGCTATGGCTAACGATCAACCGACCCCCTTGGCCAGCCGCGCGACTTCCGCGGCGCGATAACTGCTGCGAACAAAGGGGCCGGCAAGCACCTGTGAGATGCCGATGGCTCGTGCCTGAGCGGCATATCTATCGAACCGCTCCGGCTCAACGTAGCGCTGCACGGACAGGTGGTGGCGCGAGGGGCGCAGGTACTGGCCGATAGTCAGTATCTGGCAGCCTGCCTCATGCAGATCAGCCAGCAGGTCCGCAACCTCCTCGTCGGTCTCACCAAGCCCGACCATCAGACCTGATTTGCGAAGGATGTCCGGGGCCAGTTCCCGGGCCTGCCGCAACACCTGCAAAGAGCGGTCATAGTCAGCTTGTGGCCGCACCGTCGGGCAGAGTCTGCGCACAGTCTCTATGTTGTGGTTGAAGACGGTCGGCCCGGCCTGCAGTACGGTCTGCAGACTGTCCACATCGCCGCGAAAATCCGGGGTCAGAACCTCGACCTGCGGCAGGCCTGCGGCATGAAGTGCGGAAATGGTGGCGGCAAAATGAGCCGCCCCACCATCTCCTAAATCATCTCGGGTGACGGAAGTGACGACCACATAGTCAAGCCCGAGGTTCAGGGCCGCCGCCGCCAGCCGCTCCGGCTCTTCAGGGTCCAGCGCCGATGTCTGGCCGTGCTGAACAGCACAAAAGCCACAGTTGCGGGTGCAGACCGAGCCCATGATCAGGAAAGTCGCAGTCTGACTCGAGTAGCACTCGCCTATATTGGGGCAATGGGCGTTGTCGCAGACGGTATGGAGCGCATGTTCGGCCACCAGCCGCCGCGTTTCGCCGCACAGGCGGGCCTTGCCGGTCTTGACTCGCAGCCAGGGCGGGAGGCGCAAGGGCTGGTCGGTATGAAGTGAATCTTTCACAGCAGCAAACCACCTTGAGGGGAAGCAGGGCGTGCGGACACGCTCCGGCGCGCGAACCGGGAAATCCACGGCCCCACGGGCATTCTACATGAACACGAAGGCAAGGGTCAAGGCAACGTAGCGACAACTACTGCCGCATGTAGTATTCCGAGCATGGCAGGTCTTGAAACTACCATGCTCCGACGCGTCCCGGAACAGACATCTGTCCAAATACCGGTACTCCAGTGCCGGGAATTCCTCAAACGAACATGCCGAAGGCCTGTGGCCTTCGGCATGTGAATGAGCGTGATTCGCGGATGATTATTGCGCGGGAGCTACCATTCGGACCAGCATTTGTCCGATGCTCTCCAGGAAACGCCCCTTCTTCTCAACATGCAAACAGTCCAGCGAGGTTGCGCGAGCAATGTCTGTGGAGGAGATCGCCCGGCCACTGAGGACTACGATCCGCATCCTGGCCCATAGCGGATTGGACTTCACGGCCTGCAGAAACTGCCAGCCATCCACCTCGGGCATTATGATGTCAACCAGGATACAGTCGTAGGGCTTCTTTCTGAACGTAGCTTCACACAGTTTTTCCAGCCCCACCCGCCCGTTCTCCGCTTCATCGCAGCAGAATCCTCGTTCCCGGAGCGTCAGTACCACTACCTGTCGCATCTGGGGATCGTCGTCGATCACTAAAACTTTGGGCATCAGCCCTCGTCACCCCCTTTCGCCCCACGTTTGTTGTAGTCCGCCATCGCTCGCTCCGTGCGACGCTCAGCATCGCGTTCGGCAATGGTTTCGCGTTTATCGAACATCTTTTTGCCACGGGCCAGCCCCAACTCCACCTTAGCATACCCACTGGGGCCGAAGTACATGCGCAGCGGCACCAGAGTGTAGCCTTTCTGCTGCACCTGGCGCTCCAGTCGCTGGATCTCTTTCCTCGTAAGCAGCAGTTTCCGAGTGCGAACCGGGTCCACCGGCGTCTGAGCAGCTTTGTAGGGGGTCATGTGGGCGCCGATTAGGAAAACTTCGCCGCCTTTGATCTCAGCGTGCGACTCCCCCAGACTGACATGGCGCGCACGCGCGGATTTCACCTCTGGACCCAGAAGCTCAATCCCCGCCTCAATCTTATCATCTATAAAATAGTCGTGATAGGCCCGCCGATTGCTGGCGACGGTGCCATCACTGCTGCCCTTGTCCTTGTTCGCCACTTAGAGCTCCAGAAGCGCCGGTCTCCGCTGTCTTGCGCAGAAACGGCCTCACCACAATGTTACCTAACGAATCGCCGCACGTCAAGGTTGTGTCGAAGGACGCTTGGCTGCGCTGTACTGGGGTCTTCAGGGGTCAAATGGGGGACGTTGGAGACCCATCCAGCCCACCAGTGCCCCGAAAATCACAGCAGCCCCGGTGGCTACCGCCCCGGGCCGTCTGTTTCCTGGTCTTTGGCCCAAGCCGTCTAACGCTGTTTGTACAGGTACTGCACCAGCGTGTCCCCGGACTGGTTCAGCGCCGCCGGTGAGCAGTACTCCGGCGTGTCATCAGCCGTGTGCCACTCCGGCGGGGCGAACTGGATGATATCAATGCACTTGATGCCGCCGGTCTGCAGGGCCACGTGGTCGTCAGTGACGTACGCGCCGATGGTGCGCTTGAACGCCAGGTGTCCGCGCTGCTCCGCAATTGTCCATATCGCGTTCACCAGCGTCGGGTTCACGTTGATCGAGTTGCCCTCGATTGGAAGGTTGAGGTAAGGCACGCTGCCTTCGATCCCCGTCGTGATCCGCGGGTTGGGCATGCTGCCGCGGCCTACCATGTCCAGTAGCACGCCCTCAGCGGGCTTTGGCAGGCTTTGAGGCCAGTGCCTGGCGAGGTAGTCCGAGCCGATGCAAAAGCCCTGGTAAGCGTTAAAGCTGCTGCCGCTCTTGCCACTGTCCTCCGCGTCGAGCAGACACAGGATCACCGGACGCGGGGGCGCGGTCGCCTGGAGCAGTCGCGCCAACTCCAAAATGACGGCTACGCCAGATGCTCCGTCGTTGGCTCCCAGGATTGGTTGGTCCTGTTTCTCGGGGTCCGGATCGCGCTCGGCGATCGGGCGGCTGTCCCAGTGCGAGCAGATCAGGAAAGGCAGGCCCGGCTTGTCCGCCCCGTAGAGCGCCAGTACATTGGTGAAGTTGTAGGGCCCACCGAAAGGGGTTTCGGAACTGAAATTCTGATTGACGACCGAGCTTGCTCCGGGAAACTGCGTCTTCAGCCACACCAGACACTGGCTGTGGGCGGCGCTTCCGGGGGCGCGTGAACCATAGCTGCACTGCTTCTCCAGATCTGCAAAGGCGCGCACAGAATCGAAGACCGGAATGGTCGGCGCGATAGGAGCCGTGCCGGCGCCGCCGCCACATGACGTGCAGCCGGTGACGAGCAGTAGCAGCCCGAGCAGAATCAGATATCGGTGGCGTTGCATGGAAGCTCCTGTAACATGTTCCGGTCGTTTACTTCTGCTGCCAAAGCTCCAGCATCAGGCCGTCGGGATCCTCGAAGAAGGAGATGCGGGAGTTGATGGCGGTGTCAAAGGGCTCCGTGGTGATCTTCACGCCAGCCGCCCGCAATCGCTCGACCTCTGCGTCAACTTCGGTGGTCTCAAGGCAGACATGCTTGAAGCCCAGCATCTTCGGCTGCGCCACATGGGTGTCATACTCGGCGTCCTGCAGTAGTTCCAGGCACGTCTCGCCAAGCTGCACGAAAATGATCGTCCGCCCGCGGTCGAGGAACTCGAACTTGTCGCCTCGGGTGAAGCCCAGGAGGCTGCAGTAGAAGTCGGCCGATTTCTCCGCATCGCTGACCTCAACGGCAATATGGTGGATCTTACTCGGCATCAGCTTTCTCCTTGACCCGCGGCGGCGCAAGCTTGCCCGCCCGCTCGTATTGTTTCTTCTGTAATGCGTAGATCGCGGACATCAATCGTTCGGTGATCTCCTGCATCTGCTCCTTGGTCAACCGTCCGCTCCCGTAGGCACTGATGTCGATGGGGTCCCCGAAATCCAGTTGGACCGTGCCGCGATGGAGGCCGCCATGCAGCGGCAGGACTTTGTCCGTTTCTTTGAGCGCTGCGGGAATGATCGGGACGCCTGCCTTCGAGGCGATCAGCGCTGGCCCGATGTTACCGGGCTGAAGAGTGCCGTCAGGGCTGCGTCCTCCCTCGGGAAACAGCACCAAAAGCTCGCCTTTTTTGAGGACCTCAATCGCATGGCGTATCGCCTCGCTGTCGACCGCACCGCGATCGACCGGAAAGGCGTAGTGTTTGTGGAGGAAGTACCCGAAGACAGGGTTGCTAAAAAGTTCCTTCTTGGCGAAGTAGTAGGACCGCCTGGGCAATATTCCTGCGCCCAGCGCTGGCGGATCCAGATAGGAGACATGGTTAGAGCAAACGAGGGCGCCGCCTTTGCGAGGAAGGCGCTCGCGCCCGCGAACCTCAAATCCCCCCATGATCTTCAGGAACACGCCAGTGAACCACGAAGAAAGGTAGTAATGCGGCCAGGTCCAACGCCTGACTGGTTCGGGGGCTTTACGCATTCTGCCGCTCCTCCACCAGACCCACGATCCGAGCTACAACGTCCTCCAGCCCCATACCGTCGCTGATGATCTCTACCGCGTCATCAGCCTTCTTCAGTGGCGCCACCGCGCGTGATGAATCACGCTGGTCGCGCACGTTCTGCTCGTTTAGGATATCCTCGAATTTGACTTCCATCCCCATGTCGCGCAACTGCCGGTAGCGGCGTCGCGCGCGCTCCTGAGGCGTGGCGGTGAGGAACACCTTGACCTCCGCGTCTGGCAGCACGATGGTTCCGATGTCGCGCCCCTCCATCACTACCCCGCCGCCAGCCGCCATCTGTCGCTGCGCTGCCAGAAGATTGTCTCGCACCAGCGCGATTGCTGAAACGGTAGAAGAGAGGCGTCCCACCTCGGGCAGACGGACTACGGCTTCAACATCCTGCCCATCCACGAAGAGATGCCGCTGCTCGCCGACGCTGCGGAATTCGTAGCTGAGCTTGCCGGCGAGGTCCCCAATGGCCTGGTCATCCTTACCCGGGAGCAAGCCCTGCTGCAACGCAAAGTGCGCGACAGCCCGGTACATGGCTCCGGTGTCAATGAAGGTATAGCCAAGCTGGCGGGCCACTTCGCGCGCGACGCTGCTCTTGCCCGCGCCAGCGGGGCCATCAATGGCTAACCTTAGACCGCATGCGTTCATCGGGGGCTCTCCTGCACTCGCAGTGACGTGCGAAGACGGCGCTGCGCATTCGATACTTTGGCGAAAACCTCTTGCCTGCCCCAGCAGTTCCACCAGCCTTGCACAATCGTCGCGCCGTAAGGCCTCTCGCAAAGACGTGAATGCCTCGATGGCGAGATCGCAGCCAAGCTCCACGTTGGCCTTGTTCGCTTCGAAAATATCGCGCCACAGGTTGGGATCGCTGGCGGCAATCCGCGTGGTGTCACGCAGGCCGCTGCCTGCGAAAATGGCCAGTTCATCAGCGCGGTCGCTCTGATCGAGAGCCAGCGCAAGCGCGGAGGACCAGAGATGGGGGAGATGGCTCGTGAGACCCAGCAGAGCGTCGTGCTCATCCGGCGTGACAGTCTGCACGTTGGCTCCAAGGCCCCGGACAAACTCGGTGAAGCGCTCCAGAAGCTCTTCGTCGGCCTCGACGGGGGTCAATACATAGGTGCGCCCTTCGAACAGCCGGGCGTCGGCCGCCGCGACGCCGCTGCGTTCCGATCCTGCGATTGGGTGGCCACCGATGAAGCTGGCGGGAAGAAAGCGGCTGCCCTCGCGACAAATCTCAGATTTCACGCTCCCGGCATCGGTCACCGTACAGCCAATCTGCACTACGCCGGACAGGTCTTCGAGCAAGCCGGGGATAAGCCCCACCGGCGTCGCGATATACACCAGGTCGGCACCCGCCGCCGCTTCGAGAGCATCACTCGTGATGCGATCTGCCACTCCGAGGTCAAGTGCCAGTCGCCGCGTGTTCTCAGAGCGCGCGCAGCCGATGATCTCCTGCGCCAGCCCCCGCTTGCGCGCGGCCAGCGCCACTGACCCACCGATCAGCCCTATTCCGATGATCGCCATCCGCTCATAGATAGCGGCCATTAGCGCATGGTTCCCATCAGCGTCGAAAGCTGGCGGATTTGCTCCATCAAGGTCGAGAAGCGCTTGGGAGTGAGAGACTGCGGACCATCGCAACGGGCCTGATCGGGATGCGGGTGGACCTCTATCATGAGCCCGTCAGCCCCGCCGGCGACCGCTGCCAGAGACATCGGCGCTACCAGACGATGCGTGCCGGTGGAGTGGCTTGGGTCGACGATGATCGGCAGATGTGTCTCGAGCTTCGCCGCTGCCATGCCGGCCAGGTCGAGAGTGAAGCGGGTGACGGTGTCGAACGAACGGATGCCCCGCTCGCACAGGATGATATTGAGGTTGCCCGTCGTGGCGATATACTCAGCCGCCTTCAGCCACTCCTCGACGGTGGCTGCGAAGCCACGCTTGAGGATTATGGTCTTTCCGGTGGCACCGGCCTCGCGGAGCAGGTCGAAGTTCGACATGTTCCGCGCACCGATCTGAATCCCGTCGCAAACCGCAGCAACCAGTTCGATCTGCCGCGGCTCCATCGCCTCCGTGACGGTCGGCATCTCGAACTGCTTCCCAGCCTGGGCAAGCAGTTCCAGGCCCTCCTCGCGCAGACCCTGGAAGTCGTACGGGGAGCTGCGGGGCTTGAACGCCCCTCCGCGCAGGACGGTGGCACCGGCAGTCTTGACCGCCTTGGTCGCGTCCATGAGTTGTTTTTCGCTTTCGACGGTACAAGGACCGGCGATAACGCCAAGATGCCCCACGCCGAACCCCGCTTCGCCAATCTTGACCACGGTCCCATTCGGGTGGTGGTCGCGACTGACCATCTTGAAGGACTTGAGGATCGGGACGACGCGCTCGACGCCCGGCAGTTGGCTGAGCTGCTCGGCAACATACTGCTTTTCGCGCTCGTTGGCGCCGATGGCGCCGATGATGGTGCGCTCCACGCCTGCCGAGACGTTATGGCCATAGCCCCGCGCCTCGAGTCGTTCAACTACCCCCTGAACTTGCTTTTCACTGGCTCCGGGGGACATTACGATAATCATGGTGGACACTTGCTCCGTGCGGGCGGCCATGTAGGGCGCGGGCTACGTCCCGCGCCGCGTCGCTCGCATCAGGATTGAGCCGTCCCTCCGGGGACGGTTGCGTCCGGCGTGCAAAACACCAAACTGCGGTGAGGCCATCCCCTCCGGGATGGCTCGGGTCTTCGCGTGGGGCAAGTTTGTAACTTGCCATCGGGAACGGCGCGTCCCAAGATAGCCAGCGCAACTGGCAAGTTGAAAACTTGCCCCACGCGGCTCTCTCGCTCTTAAGCTACAATCGCCTTCAGCGCCTCAATGAACTTCCGGTTCTGCTCCATCGTGCCGTATGACACGCGGATGTACGTCTTCAGGCCCCAGATGTCACCTGTGCGGACGGTGATTCCGCGCTTCATCAGCTCATCGGCGACCATCCGGCTGTCTTTCCCGGTGTCGACCAGGACGAAGTTCGCCTGCGTCGGGACATACTTCAGGCCCATCGCGTCGAACTCGCCATACCAGTACGCGCGGCTCTCCCTGCCCTGTTCGAGCGTTGCGCACAGGTGATCGTCATCATCAATCGCCGCCAGCGCCGCGACCTGCGCCACGGTCGAGACGTTGAACGGCGGTCGGACATACCTGAGCCCCTCAGCCACACACGGCCCCGCCGCGCAGTAGCCAACGCGCAGCCCGGCAAGCCCGTAGACCTTGCTGAAGGTGCGCATGACCATCACGTTGCGACCTTCGCGCACGTATTGCAGGCAATCGGGATACTCGGGATCATCGGCGTACTCGTAGTACGCCTCATCGAACATCACGATGACATCCTCGAGGACTTTCGCCATGAAGTCCTCGACCTGCTTTTGCCGCACGATCGTTCCGGTCGGGTTGCAGGGATTGCCGATGATGATCATCTTGGTCTGCTCGGTGATGGCGTCCAGCATCCCCTGCAAGTCGTGGTCGAAGCCCTTGCCGGGGATCTCCCGCGGAATCGCGTTGCACATGTGCGCGGTCATCGGATACAGGGCGAAGGGGAACTCGGAGAAAATGATCTCCTCGCCGGGGTTCATGAACGCCAGACCTGCCATGTGAATGATCTCATCCGACCCGCGGCCCACGAGGATGCTGTCGAGGCAGACATCCATCTTGGCCGCCAGCCGCGCGCTCAGGTCGCGGCAGACGGGGTCCGGGTAGATGCTGACGTCCCCCAGCACGCGCTGCATCGCCAGAACAGCCTTCGGCGACGGCCCGAGCGGGTTTTCATTCGAGGCTAATTTGCTGACCTCAGCAATCCCATACTCCTCCATGACTTCCTTGGAGAACTTTCCGGGGGAATATGGTGTGATGCGACGAACGCACTGGCAGACGATATCTTTAGCCATGATAAGCTCCATATAAAGAGACGGAAACGCGACGGGCGCGTTCCATCGCGCACTCATTCGGTAGGAGCGCTCCCCCGAGCGCGCTCTCGCCGTAAGAAGCACAGACGTTAAGCACCATTCATGCTACGGTTCTTGTAGCACAAAAGGCAGCGGATGACAAGGAAAGCGCGGCATGTCCAATGCGGCGGTGCGTCAAATCGTCAACGGTGCAAGACAGTGTGAGAACAGTCGACGGGTCCTGTATGCAACCTAAGACTCGAATGTATCTTGAAAGCAGCCGTCCGATACTCCGCCGCGAACTCGAAGCGCTTCTCGACACCTGAAAACCAAGGGCCGGATGGTATCCGGCCCCTCCTCCACCATTACTCTCCGTTACTTTCCCATTGCCTCATCCATCGTGCAAACATCATGGTGCTCGCAGAACCCCGGCGTGGGCTCATCGTAGGGCACCATTACTTCGATCAGCGCCGGCTGGCCGTCGGCATTGGCCGCCAGAGCGCCGCGGATTGCTGCTTCGCACTGGTCCGGCGCGTCCACGTAGAAACCCGCGAGGCCGGCGCATTCCGCCGCCTCCGCGTGCTTCCAGTTCACTTCATAGTCCACGCAGTAGAACCGCTCGTCGCGGCCGACCTTCTGGCCCCACTTGATCCACCCGAGACAGTTGTTGTTGAAGACGACGTAGGTGATCGGCAGTTTGTACTGGGCCGCCACCACGATTTCCTGCATCTGCATCTGGAAGGAACCATCGCCCGTCAGCGCGACGACCTGCTTGCCCGGGGCGGCCAGTGAAGCGCCGATTGCCGCGGGGACTGCGTAACCCATGCAGCCGAAGTCGCTCGCGGAGACCCAGTTGCCCGGGGTGTTCACCTGAAGCTCCGTCGCCGTCCAGACACGGTTGGCGCCCTCGCCGATTACTGCCACGAAATCGTTGGGCAACTGGCGGTTGAGTTCGCGGATGAACTGCGCGTGGTGGACCGGACCCTTCGTCTTCGCGATGATCTCATCCACACAGGCACGATGGTCGGCGCTGCCCTTGGCGCAGGCTCGGGCAGCGTCACTGTCCACATAGTCGCGGTCGCCCGCCTCCTCGGCAACAGATTCGAGAAGCTGCTCCAGCACCAGCGCCGCGTCGCCCAGCAGGCAGATATCCGGCGTCCAGTTGCGCCCGAACTGCTGCGGATCGACGTTAAGGTTGATGAACGTGCGGTTGTCCGGGAGGTCCGGCCAGTCCTTGCCGACTGCGAACTCCTCGATCTGGCTGCCGACCCACAGCCAGCAGTCGCTCTCCTCGAGCAGAGCCTGACCGCCGCAGGTGCGGTTGCAGCCCACGCCGCCGCCATATAGAGGGTGATTTTCCGGTATCGAGGTCTTCCCGCCGTTGGTGGTGAGCACCGGCATCGCCAGCGTCTCCGCCAATTTCTGAACCTGCGCGTACGCTCCGGACTGGTGCACCCCTCGACCACAGATCATGACCGGCCGCTTCGCCGTTAGCAGCGCTTCGGCGGCACTCTCGATCTCACGCGGATCGGCCTGTGAGCGCGAGCGCGGGGCCAGCTTGTACTCAGGCATCTCGGCTTCCATCGCGCCAAGATCAAGTGGAATGTCAATGAACACAGGCCCGGCGGGCGGCGCCATCGCGTGCTTGAAGGCCTGCTGCATTACCCAGGGGATCTTCTCCGGCCGGTCAATCTTGTACCACCACTTCACGACATTCGTGACCTGCTCGACCTGGTGCCACTCCTGCAGTTCGCCTTTGCCGAAGTCCTTGATCGGTGCATTGGGTGCGATGCACACGAGCGGAATCTTCGAGTAAAAAGCCTCATGCAGACCTACGAGCATATGCGAAAAACCGGGCCCCGCGGTGCCCTGACAGACGCCAACTTCGCCGCTGATCTGGGCGTAGCCCAAAGCGGCGAAGGCACCGGCGGTTTCGTGCCGCGCCAGGATCGTCTGCACCTGGTTCTGTTGGCTTAGCTCATCATAAAATATGGCTACACTGTGTCCGCCGGGTAGTCCGAATACATACTTCACGTCCTCGGCCTGCAGGGCCTCGACGATTGCTTGTGATGCGGTCTTGATTGCCATCAGAGCAGCTCCTTACTGTCAGTAGCCCTTCCCAATGCGTTTGAGGAAGAGCTGATCATTTTCCCGGCAACAGACGGAACAACCTTCTTGTGAACGAACTATGGCAATCTTTCTGGACATGAGGTAGATGATCCTCTATGATAGCCGCCGTCTATGGCGCGGACAAATGTCATGGGCAGGGCAACCTGCCAATACGGAGGGTTGAGATGAGAAAGCTCGTAGTGCTGGTAGCACTGATCGCGGCGGTGGGCCTGGCTGCTCCCGCGTTCGCAGGGGATATTATCGCGATGCCGACTGGCAACATGATGCCAGCACATTCCGTCGAACTGAACTATATCAACTGGCAGAACATCGGCCCCATGGACAGAGATGCCAACATCTTCGAGGCCTTCGTGGGCGTCACCGATTGGCTTGAGCTGGACGTCCTGCACTTTGACCTGAACGGTGACGGCAGCGGCGTGACTGAGGCCAATGCCTATGTGCGAGTGATCAAAGAGACTGCGAACCACCCCAGTCTGATCCTTGGCGCGACCAACATCACCGGCAGCGATTGGATCATGGGCAACGATGACGTCTCCGCCTTTGCCGTTGGCGCCTACAACATCAGTTGTCCGGCTGGCCGCCCGACCTTCAACGATCCGCTGGTGCGGATGCACCTGGGCTGGGGCGACAAGTTCCATGGCGACCGCTGGTTTGGTGGCTTCCAGTTCCTGTTCACCCCGCGCTTTGGCGCCGCTGCCTTCAACTACCAGGGCGAGCCGTCCTACCTGGGCGTCTACACAGTCAACAAGCACATCGAGCTTCGCGCCGGCTGGAAGAGCGGTACGCCGTTCTACAGCGCTGGCCTCGACTTCGGCTTCTAAGCAGAACTGATAGAGATCAGAAGACGCCCCGGCACTTCGCCGGGGCGTTTTTCGTTCCTAAAGTAGGAGACCCCGCTGCGGCGGCGAACGTTCAGGCACCGCGTTCGAGGCTGCAATGATAAAATGGCAATTCTGGAGACGATGATGTCGGTCAAACGAGATTTTGACTCCGCGGCGGCGAACTGGGATGACAACCCGTACCGCGTGGCGCTGGCGCGTCAGACAGCCGAGGCAATAGCGTGCGAGGTGCCTCTGGAGCCCCACATGAAGCTCATGGACTATGGCTGTGGCACGGGGCTGGTGACCCTTGCCCTGCAGCCGTATGTCGGGGAGGTCGTCGCTGCTGACAGTTCGGCGGGGATGCTGGAGGCCTTGCAGGGGAAGCTCGATGAGGCGCAGATGGACCACGTCCGGACGCTGCAACTCGACCTCGAGCGGCAGGACATGCCCGAGCAGGATTTCAACGTCATCGTCAGCAGCATGACCCTCCACCACATCCAGCAAGCGGAGTCGGTGGTGCGTAAGCTTGCGGAATCGCTGCTGGAGGGGGGCTGGCTGGCAATTGCCGACCTCGACGGAGGTTCAGAGGCCTTCCACAACGACAATGCGGGGGTAATGCATCACGGTTTTGATGTGGATCGCCGTCAGGAGCTGTTCCAGCAGGCGTGGCTCAAGGAAATCAAGACCGTGGAAGTGACGCGGATGAGGCGCGATACGGGGGAGTTCTCGATTTTGCTGACGGTGGGAAGAAGATAACCATCCAACACAAGCAAAGAAGGCCCGGCAGCGATGCCGGGCCTTCTTTTTGCTCGGCAGTACCCTACAAGGTGCGCACCGCTGAGTTGGACATCGAACTCGCATAGATCAGATCTACCAGTTCCATCGTCTTCACCGCATCGGCGAAGCTCGTCTCCGGCTGTTTGCCGCTCTTCACACAGTCGATGAAGTGGCGGTTCTCGCCAAAGAACCCGTAGTAATGGTAGGTCTCGGCGCGACCACCGGCTGCTTCCTGAGTGGTGATCGTCTCCGCGGCGAGTACGTTGTTGAGGTTCAGTACCGCGGATACGTCGGGGTTGATGAACGCCGACGCGCCGTGGGAGTGCATCTCAAACTGGTGCACGCGGCCTCCCGTTCCCCAATTTGCCAGCAGGACGCCAACAGCGCCGCTTTCGAACTCCACGAGAGCCGTGAAGCTGGTATCGAACTTCTTGCCGAGACTGCGGACGGAGCTGGCGCAGTCGACGACGTCGCCGCCCATGTAGCGAAGGGCATCCACGGCGTGTACGGCGTCGCAACTGAGGATGTCAATCGCGCCACCATAGTACGGGCCGCCATCGTGCTGCTTGTAGAAGGTGGAGACAACCTGGTTGATCGGGCCAGCGGCTTCGACTTTGGCCTTGCACTGGCGCATGATCGGCATGAACCGGCGGTTGAAGGCCGCCATGCCAATGACGCCTTTCTCCTCGGCCAGGTTGGCCATCTGCCGCGTCTGCTCGGCCATGACGCCGGGCGGCTTCTCGATGTAGCAGTGCAGCTTGCAGTTGAGCACATGTAGAACGATGTCGAAGAGGTGGTGGGGAGGCATGAGCACGTACACCGCGTCGGGCGCGACCTCCTCGATCATCTTCTTGTAGTCGGTATAGCGCTTCTCAATGCCGAACTTATCGGCGGTCGCGTTGAGCTTCTCGGGGACCATATCGCACAGCGCCGCCATCTCGACATCCGCCATCTCCGCCAGCGAGGGGTAGTGGACCCCGTTGGCCATGCCGCCGGCGCCAATCAGTGCGAGGCGCGTCTTCTTTGGAGCGGCCTTCCTCGCCGACTTCTTGGCGACAGCCGCGGTCTTCTTCTGTGCAGCCATGTTCGTCCTCCGCAGTATTGCGTTTGGTGGGTGCGTCAGCCGCGCCATTTCGGCACTGTGATCGTTTCACCTTCCAGTGATGGCACAATTGTCGATTTGGTCGAGATTCTCGCGTTGGCCGCCACGGGCCTGAGAGCCGGTCGCTCTCATTGCGCCAGTTAGCGAGCAGAAGACGAGTGTCGGCCGTACCAGTCGTCGCAGGCCTGCCCCTCGGCTGAGAACAAAGCATCGCACGACCCCATAATACCAAAAGCTACGAGGATACCATTGCCTGGCACGAAACCGCCAAAGGCTGGTTTCAGATTGCCATACTTGTGCCCATAGGTCCGGATATAGTGGATGTTCACGGTTCGTTCCAGAGTTTCTTGGAAGGCAACCACATGTCCACGACGGATTTGTCCGGCTTGCGACAGCCAGCGCGGTGCCAGGTAGCGTTAGCTGGCATCGCGATCCAGATGTGCCTCGGCACCGTCTACGCCTGGAGCGCCTTCAAGAGCCCCCTGCTGGACGCCCATCGGGCTCATGGCTGGACTACCCCGCAGGTGGGGCTGGCTTTCACTCTCGTGATACTCTCCATCGGCGTCTCCGCTGCCTTTGGCGGGAAGCTGGTGGACAAGGCTGGGAGCCGCAAGATCGCGACCATCGGCGCGATTCTCTTCGCGCTCGGGACTGCCAGCGCGGGGCTTGCCAACCACTTCGGCAGCCTGTGGCTGCTGTGGATCGGGTATGGCGTCATCGGCGGCACCGGCAACGGTCTCGCCTACATCACGCCGATCGCGGTCCTGGTGCGCTGGTATCCCGAATGCCGCGGGAAGATCACAGGGCTGGCGGTAATGGGCTTCGGGCTGGGGGCAGCCCTCATGGGCTTCATCGTCCCGCTGGTGCTGCCGGTACTCGGAATCACGAACAGTTTCCTGCTCTTCGGCGCGCTGTTGCTGGTTGTCATGCTGCTTGCCGCGCAGCGTCTTGAGAATCCGGCGGCCGGTCGTCGGGCGGCCCCCTCACCACTCGTCGTGAAGATGGCCGCGACTCCCCCCCGTGAGCTGCGGCAGGCCTTGGGGATGTACCAGTTCTATGTGCTTTGGGGCCTGATGTTCTTTAACATCACCGCCGGGCTTATGCTCATCAGCAATCTGTCACCATTCGCGCAACAGCAGCTCTCGATCGGACCCGAGGTGGCTGGCGTGATCCTCCTGCTCACTGCTCTGGCAAATGGTCTGGGGCGGATCGTCTGGGCGGCGCTATCGGACCGGATCGGTCGGAAGGCGACCTTCTTACTGCTCGTAGGCAGCCAGATTCCGCTCTTCCTGCTGCTCCCTCACGTGACCGGCTTCGTCCCCTTCACGATCATCTGTTGCTACATACTGCTCTGCTACGGCGGAGGCTTTGGCTCAATGCCCGCCTTCGCTGCCGACACCTTCGGCACGCGCTGCATGGGGGAAATCTACGGTAAAGTGCTGCTGGCATGGGGACTGGCCGGCGTTGCCGGCCCGACCATAATGGATGTGGTGCAGAATGTGACAGGCTCCTACGCAATGGCTCTGACTGCTGCCGCCTGCATACTTGTCCTCGGTTTTCTGCTAACTCTGAGCTACCGCAGGCCAGACTCGACGCAAAGAGCCGCGGTGGTCGACGTGGCCGAAACAGGTGGGTAGGTTGCCCCGGTTGACCGCACCGGGTCAGCCAGGGCGCAGAGGCGCCGGAGGACTTGCAGCACCCCGACACTGTTTTCTCAGTCACGTCTTCCGTCAGCCGTCAAATCCCTTCACGCCGAAGTCCCCATCCCAAGGATCTGCATCCGGCATGGTCGAGCGATCAATCAGACCGCCCATGTGATCCCGCCAGGCATAGACAGCGGCAGGATCTTTCGAGAATGCGCTCATCGAAGTAACGAGAGACTCCGGCACCGGAAGAGTCTTCTTGGCTTCGACAAGCCATTTTCTTTGACTTGGGCTCAGCCTGGGCTGCGCTTCATAGCGCCGTATGATCTCGTCGAGGATGCAGGCATAGGCATAGTCCTCCAGCCCATCGCGGAAATTCTCCAGACGAATTGACGGGATGGGCTTTCCCTCTGGGCCGAAGGCCAGGAGCGAACCATCACCGTGGTAGCCGGGCCACGAGACTGGATTCCAGTCGGTGAACGGCCCGGTCGAGAGTGGCTGGTTGTTGTTCCACCAGTTCAGCGAGTAATAGAGGAAGCCGTCCGGACGGTATTTTGCGGTTTGTGCCCCCATCAGGATGCGCGTGGAGATCGTCGCATCCTCAATTCGACAATTCGCGTACGGAGCATTGGGGACGCTGCAGCTGTACCACCACACATGGCGTCCCCCGGCACGGGCGCTGTCGGCTCTGGCGGGATCGTAAGCGGGCGTCAGGGGGCACCACATGCCAACAGACATGGCCGGGCTTTCCTGGCCGTAGCTGTTGTCATAGCTCGTGGTCAGGAATGGCACTTCCGGAAAGGCTTCCTTCAAAGCTTGCGCGCAGATCTCCAAAGCCTCGAAGTGTTCGCTTCTCCGTTCGTCGAACCCGTAGATGTAGGCGTGATCGAGTAACCCATCTGCTTTCGCTCGATCATACCCAGGGCGCAGCCCCTCAATCACCGCCGCCAAAGCCTCCTCGAACCCTTCCGCCGGAGGGCCATAATTGAAGACATTGCCCAGATTGTAGGCGACCAACTGGTCCTTGTTGTGAAGGTGGTTAATCAGCGTCTGGTCCGGAGGGCCGGTACGGTACAGGCTGTCATAGTTGATCCAGTATTTGGCCAGGAAGTCGGCATAGACGTACTTCATCTTATCCCAGTTCGCCCACCCTCCCATCTGAGCGGGGCGTTCGAACAGCGTCATTGCCAGTGGCAGGGGGGAAAGTTCGGGCAGAGTGAAGTTCAGCACCCGTAGGAAAACAGGAATTCTGCGCGTCGTCTCTCCTGCG
>LSQX01407886.1_pt1 | contig 16811 bp, 18 predicted proteins | sample 654561 | NCBI WGS metagenome assembly LSQX01 (sample SAMN04489861, study PRJNA283612) | anaerobic digester metagenome | isolation source: 4 biogas reactors fed with cattle manure at either 37C or 55C with and... | place: Denmark: Kongens Lyngby | collected 2014
CTGGGTGGCCCGGGGTGTGTGGCCCAGAGGTCACACGCCCCCAGGTCACACGCCCCCAGGCCGCCGCGTCCCACCTCGCTGTCGTATGCGTACCGGCAGTCGCTCTGGCTTTTCCGGACGCCAGGGCCGGCGGACTGGTTCATGCAGCCTTTGCCACACAAAAAAGCGGGCGGCTTTGGGGCTACCCGCNNACCCGCCGGTGGACGACGCTTCTCTGCGATCGTTTACACGGCGTGTACCTTTGGCCAGGCTAGCTCGATGCCGGCTTGGACGAGCATCCGTTGGAAGTCTTGCAAAAGCTCTTCGTTCTCCCGCACTGCGTGGGGCGCCGTGTTGCGGCTTAGGCAAAAGGCTGCCAAGTAGCCTGCCGCTTCACCGATGTTCCACTCGACCGGATGCAGCCGGTAGCAGCCGTTCGTGATGTGCGTGACGCCCAAGTTCTTACAGGCGGGCAGCAGATTGCGCATGCGCACGGGGAGCAGGGCGCCCAGAGGAATTTGGAAGGGCAAGGAGCTGATATCGATGTAATCGTCTCCACCCGTGCTCGGATGCAGGTCGATCCGGTAGCTCCCGATGCCGACGCTGTCAAAGAACTGCTCGGCGCCGTGTTCGCCCCTTACGTCGGCTGCGACGTGCTGCTCTAACACCGTGAACACGGCTTTGATGCGGCGGCTTTCCCGGATGTACGGATACATGGCCAGGCCGTCTTCTGTGTTGCCGACGACGTCGCCGCGCAGCCGCAGTCCCGGGTAGCCGGTGCCGCCGTCGGGCCGAGGCGCTTCGGTTTGCAGCCAGTATAGAAGCGACAGGCTTAGCTGCTTTGCTCCCTCACGGTGCTTTGCCGCCTCCTCTTCGCTCACCTCGATGATGGGCCCGAGCCAGTAGTCCATTTGGGGCCAGTTCACCAAGGTGATATCGCTTGCGAAGGTTCCTTCGGCGAAGTTGTTCTTGTCGACAATCCGACGGTAATGCCACAGGCTGTAGGCGCCTTCGGTGGGAAAGAGCGAGTATTTGCGTGGCTCCAGCGTGACCGGATGGGTCCCCGTCCAGCTGAGCAGCTTATCGTGCAGGAACGGCGCTTGATATTCCCGCCAGAAGTCGTACTGCTCGGGCTTGGGGATCGTGAAATCTTCCCCTTCAATGTAGTCGAGAGCGAAGCAATGGCTGATGGCTTGCATGTTCAAAGGCTCGGGATCGCCGCTGACCGCGTGGGGCTCCCCGGTCTCCCGCTGCGATTCGGCCCCCGTCACGTACTCGACGCCTGCCAGGGGCAGGAGATCGCCCAGCTCCGTCGCGTCCAGAATGTATGGTGCCTGCAACACGAGCCGCCGCCCGGTATGGGTGCTTTCGACTTCGACGGAGCGGATGAAGTCGCCCTCCACGTCCGCCGCCACGGGCTTGTGGTGGAGCAAGATCTGCACGCGGCCGCTCGCCACGTAAGGCATGAGCATCTGATACAGCACGGCCAAGGCAACCCGCGGCTCATGGCAAAGGCGGCTGACGTTGCCGTTGCCGGGATTCAGGTTCCAAGTGGCACGGGCGGCCGGGGTCAGGGGGTAATGCTCCCGGTAGTAGGCCCGGACCCCGTCGCGGAAAGTCCTGTACGAGCGAGTGCAGCCGAACGATTCGATCCAACGGTGCTCATCGGGCGGAACGGCTTGGCTGGTCAGCTGTCCTCCGATCCAGGCCGTCTCTTCGGTCATGATCACCCGGCAGCCGCTCCGCGCCGCCGCCAGGGCCGCCGCGCAACCACCCGTGCCGCCGCCGACGATCACGATGTCCGCGCGCATCTCGTGCATTTCCGCCGCCTCCCTCTAGTCAGATTGTCATGGCGCTGAATCCGCCGTCGACACGAATCAGAGCCCCCGTCACGAAGCCCGAAGCCGCATCCGAGGCCAGCCAGATGATCGTGCCGGCCAGCTCTTCAGGCTCACCCATGCGGCCCATCGGGGTGTGGCGCAGGATGTCCGCCACGCGCTCGGGAGATAGGATCTTCCGGTTTTGCTCGGCGGGGAAGAAGCCGGGTGCAAGGGCGTTCACACGGATCTTGTATGGCGCCCACTCGCGGGCGAGCCACTGGGTCAGGTTGTTGAGCCCCGCCTTGGATACGCCGTAGGTGAAGACTTTCGAGAGGGGGGGTCCGGACGACGCGGAGGAGATGTTGATGATGCTGCCGCCTTCGCCCTGGTCGATCATGCGCCTGCCGAACACTTGGCAAGCCAGGAAGACGCTCTTCAGGTTGCTATCCATGATGTGCTGCCATTCGTCCTCGGTGATCTCGAAAAACGGAGTGGACGAGTTGACGCCAGGCGCGTTCACCAGGATGTCGACGCGCCCGAACTGCTCCACGATGGCGTCGCAGGCTGCCTCTAGACGGTCCTTTCTCGTCGCATCCGCCGCAATGCCGATAGCTTGGATGCCCTCTTCCGCCAGGGATTTGGCTACGGTTCCGGCCTTCTCTTCCGACCGGCCGATGACCGCTACCTTAGCCCCGGCGCTGCCCAAGGCGCGGCAGAAGACCGAGCCCAAGGTGCCCGAGCCACCGATGACTGCAGCGACTTTACCCTCCAAAGAGAACAGGTTGGACGGCGCGAATTTCATCACGTATCCTCCCGAAGTCGAATTGGTGCCGCACCGGGGCGAAATCTCCGCCGCAGTGGGCACCAACTCAGAGCTTCGTGATCGTCCGTATGAATCCTTTCCAGTTACATCCGGGAGACGGGTACAAACTTCTGCCCGACGACGTCCCAAAGCGCCGGATCTTCCAAACCGAGGCGCCAGAGGGCGATGCCTCCTAGGTTGTACTTATCGACGAGGTCGAGCTTCCACGATGTGCTGTCAGCGTTTTCGAACCAGACTTCGTGCAGGTTCCCGTGCGCGTCGTAGTAGGTGAAGTAGGGCGTGTTCGCTTCCGCATCCCACCGCAAGGGCGCGCCGACCCGCTGCCGCAGGGCCTCGACCTGGCCGTGGGACAGGTAGCGGGGGCGTCCGCCGGCGCGGTTCCAGTCGAAACCGTATCCGGCGATGCCCAGGAGCACCTTGTCGGACGGCACCTGCGACGTGACGTACCGCACGACCCGCTCGACCCAGCCGATGGACGCGATCGGACCTGGTCCACTCGAGTAGCCGTGCTCGTCGTAAGTCATCACGATAAGTCGGTCGACGGCGTTGCCGAGGCGTGCGTAATCGTATCCGCCGGCCCAGCCGTTCGCCGGATCGTCCCAGGTCTTGGCGCCTACGGAAATGCTCACGCTGAGGCCGGCTGCGCGGGCCGCTTCGGCGACGCGTTCGATGAGCCGGGAAAACGCGTCACGCCGGCTCGGCTTCAAGTGCTCGAAGTCGATGCTCACGCCGTCGTATTCGAGCTGCAGCGCCGTGTCGACGAGGCTGGCGACGAAAGTATCTTGTGCCGCCGAGTCCGTCAGAAGCGTTTCCAAGACCGCCGTGCTGGTTCGGGTTGAGCCGTACAGGAAGTTATAGACTAGCATCTCGGTGTGCAGTCCGTAGGCTTTGGCGCGCGCCACAGACGCGGCGACGACTTCAGGCGGATAGACGCTGCGCACGGTGAAGGTCACCGGATCTACCTGGTACCAAAAGCCGATCAGACTGCTCATGTTGTCGTGGTGCAAGGATAAGGCGTCGGACGAATCGGGGTAGCCGGGTTCGTGTTCGGTGTAGAAAACGGCGACATCCCGCATGCTACGGCCAGTGGGAGCCGGCGCGGGATCGCCGTCGGAAACAGTGGGATGCGGTTCCGTGGATACGGTCGTCCGGTTGAAGAAGCTAAAGGGAGTACACGCTGTGATCGTCAGCGCAAGGGTGCAAAGTAGTGGCATGAGTCGCTTCAGATTCATAGCCTAAGACCTCCGTTCGCGTAAAGACCCCTGCCGGGGCCTGCGATCCCTACGTGCATTCCACGGTTGGCGCGGGCACGCCTTGTGGGAATGCTTGGCGTAGGTACCTTGAATATGGGGCTTTTGTACCGATTACAGGTTGCAGAGGAAGGAGACTGGTAGGGCGAAGGGAAATCCATAGCGGGAAAGGGGAGAATGGGCGGGGACTCCATACATTACCGCCTACTCAAACGGAAGAGACGTTGCCCTGCGCACCGAGGGGCGTACTGTGTGCTCGGGGCGGCGCGTTTTGAGGCAGGAGGCATGTCATCAGCATGTGGGAAGCATTCTTGGACGCACTGTCTTTGTCCGTAACGGCGCTCATCATGGCCTTCGCTGTCCTCATCCTCATCATGCTCGCGATGTACGCATCCGCGGCGGTCTTTTCTCGGCAGGAGGCGCCCGCGGCAACGCCACGGCAACCGGCCGCGGCGCCGGCGGCACCTTCGGCACCCGCCATCCACGCGGCGGATGCGGACGCGCAACACGTGGCGGCAATCGTGGCCGCATTGGAGGCTGCGGAGGTAGAGATTCCAGCGGGAGGGCGAGTTCGCATTGAAAAAGTATCGCGTCGTAATTAACCAAACCGAATACGTGGTATCCGTCGAGCCGCTTGAGGAGGGAGAGCAGATTCAGGCGGCCCCTGCGGCACAGCCCGTGCAGGAACCCAAGACGAGCGGCAACGTCGCACCGCCTACGCAACAAGAACCGGCGCGTCCTGCGGCCCCGGCTGATCCCTCCTTGCATCCGCTGGAAGCGCCCCTGCGCGGCACGATCCTCAAGGTGCTCACGCAGGAGGGAGCGAGCGTCAACGAGGGCGACGTGTTGTTCACTTTGGAAGCGCTCAAGTTGGAGAATGAGATCACAGCACCCGTCACCGGCGTGGTAGCCCAGGTCCTGGTCAAGGAGGGCGACTCCGTCGACACAGGAGATATCCTGGCTACATTCCGTACGAACGGTTAAGAAGGGGCTGTGCCAATGTTTATCGAGTACTTACGGGACTTCCTTCAGACCACGGGCTTCGCCGCCATGACATGGGCCGAAGCCGGCATGTTGGTTGTCGCGTTGATCCTGCTTTATCTAGGCATCAAGAAGGACTACGAACCGCTCCTTCTGGTCCCTATCGGCTTTGGCATGTTGCTGGCGAACTTGCCGCTGGCCGGTCTGATGGACGAGGGCGGACTGCTGCGTCACATCTATCAAGGCGTGGCCCTTGGCATCTTTCCGCCGCTGATCTTTCTCGGAGTCGGGGCGATGACCGACTTCGGACCTTTGATCGCCAATCCGAAGAGCATCCTTCTCGGTGCCGCGGCCCAGTTGGGTATTTTNNAGGCCGCGTCCATCGGCATCATCGGCGGTGCGGACGGTCCGACGGCGATTTACTTAACGTCCCGCCTGGCACCGGAGATCCTTGCGGCCATCGCCATCGCGGCCTATTCGTACATGGCCCTCGTGCCGATCATCCAGCCGCCTATTGCCCGTTTGATCGTTCCCAAGAGCGAGCGCCAAATCGTCATGACGCAGATGCGGACCGTGTCGAAGACCGAGCGGATCCTGTTTCCCATCGTCGTCACGTTGCTTGGCAGCCTCATCGTTCCGTCGGCGGCTCCCCTCTTGGGCATGCTGATGCTCGGGAACTTGTTCCGTGAGTGCGGCGTGGTCGACCGGCTTTCCAACACCGCCCAGAACGAACTGATGAACATCGTCACCATCTTCCTGGGCGTCACGGTAGGCGCGACGGCCAACGGTAACACCTTCCTGACGCCGCAGACCCTGGGAATCGTGGCCCTGGGTTTGGTAGCCTTTTCCTTCGGCACGGCCGGCGGGCTCCTGATGGGACGCATCATGTGTAAAGCGACCGGCGGCAAGGTAAATCCCCTCATCGGCGCCGCCGGGGTATCCGCGGTGCCGATGGCGGCTCGGGTCGTGCAGAAGCTGGGCCAGGAGGAAAATCCCCGCAATTACTTGCTGATGCACGCGATGGGGCCGAACGTCGCAGGCGTCGTCGGCTCGGCTGTGGTGGCCGGCATTTTGCTGTCGGCCCTGGGCTAGTTCGATAAAGACCCACTGCTTGGAGGTTTGGCTATGTCCGGAACCCGGAAAGCGAAGATCACTGAGACCATTCTGCGCGATGCGCACCAGTCGCTCATGGCCACCCGCATGCGCATCGAAGATATGCTGGCCGTCGCCGACGAGCTCGATGCGATCGGCTTTCACTCCCTCGAGGTCTGGGGAGGGGCGACGTTCGATACGGCTCTGCGCTTTCTGGATGAAGATCCTTGGGAGCGCTTGCGCCGTTTGAAGTTCCGCATTCGGAACACGCCCCTGCAAATGCTATTGCGCGGCCAGAATCTGGTCGGTTACCGGCACTACCCGGACGATGTGGTGACGGCCTTCTGCGAGCTCGCGGTGAGAAACGGAATCGACATTATCCGCATCTTCGACGCGCTCAACGACGTGCGCAATATGCGCACGGCAATCGAGGCCACGAAGAAGGCCGGCGGCCATGCGCAAGGTACCGTCGTATTCACTCTGAGTCCCGTACACGATACCGAGCATTATCTCGGCATCGCCCGGGAACTCAAGGAAGCCGGCGTCGACTCGATCTGCATAAAGGACATGGCCGGCCTGATGGGTCCGTACCAGGCCAGCGAGCTCGTGTCCCGCCTGAAGAAGGAGATCGGGCTGCCGGTGGCCGTCCACACCCACTACACGGCAGGCCTCGGTTCCATGTCGTACTTGAAGGCGATCGAGGCGGGCGCCGACGTCGTCGATACGGCCTTGTCCGCCCTTGCCCTCGGCAGCTCGCAGCCGCCTACCGAATCGCTGGTCGCGGCCTTGCAGGGCACGGAGTACGACACGGGCCTGGACCTTGAGGCCCTCAGCCGCATTAACCGGCACTTTGAATCGGTCAAGCCGAAGTATAAGGACCATCTGGCGCCGATCCGGGTCAACCCGGAAATCCTCTCGTATCAGGTGCCGGGCGGCATGATATCGAATTTGCGTTCGCAGCTGAACGAGCTGGGACACGGCGACAAGCTGCAAGAGGTGTTCGAAGAGGTGCCGCGTGTGCGCGCCGACCTTGGCTATCCGCCGCTCGTCACGCCGATGAGCCAAATCGTCGGCACCCAGGCCGTCTTCAACGTGGTCACCGGCGAACGCTACAAGGTGAAGTCGAAGGAGATCCGCGACTACGTGAAGGGCTTGTACGGCCGGCCGCCGGCGCCGATCGCGGAGGAAGTGCGCAAGCAAATCATCGGCGACGAAGAGGTTTACGAAGGCCGTCCCGCCGACCTGCTCGAGCCGATGCTCGAGAGCGCCCGGGAGGAGATTAAGGAGTACGCCCGCACGGAGGAGGACGTGCTGTCGTACATCCTGTTCCCGGCGTACGCCAAGGCCTTCTTCGAAAAGCGGGAGAAAGGCCTGACCAAGTAAGCCGTGGGAAGCACGTGACCGCAACGGGTGAGCATGTAGATGTAGGCACAAAGAGGGCGACAGCTTTGCTGTCGCCCTCTGCCGTTGTCTGTATGCAGTTTAGTTCAAGCAGTTAGCCGATAACCGTAACGTTGGAGGCCTGCGGGCCCTTCTGGCCCTGTGTAACCTCAAAAGTGACGATTTGCCCTTCCTCTAAGTTCCTGAACCCTGAACCGACAATGGCGGTGTAGTGGACGAAAACGTCACCCGCACCATTCTCGCGTTCGATGAAGCCGTACCCTTTTTCCGTGTTAAACCACTTGACTGTTCCTTGCTCCAAAGTAGAACAGACCTCCTTAAACTGACTGTCCTTGTGACAGTCTGGACACATCATATCATGGCCCCCGCCACCGTGTCCATACCTTATCCGAAAAACTTCCTTTCATGCGGAAAATTACGCGCCCGGCGCAAGGCTCTTACGGCTGGGATGCTTCCAAACGAGTAGGAGCGCGTCCACCTGATCCCAAAAGGCTTCCGCGCCCATGGAGTGTTCAGTCGTGTCGTACGTGTTCGGAAGACCGATGCCGCCTCCGCCCACGGTGATAATGCCGGCTTCGCGCAGCGTGGCCGTGAGGGTCTGCACGTGATAAGGCTGCACCGTCAGACCCGTGCGCTCGCTGAGCCAGGCCGCAATCGTTTCCATAGTTGCCGCGAGTTCCCGCCGGCCTGCCAGCTTGCGCTCGTGGATGAGGTCAATAAAGCTGAGCACCAGTTTCTCGGTGACGGGGTCGGGTTCAGGTTGATGATGCGTCACGCCGTCCACGCTCCAACGCCTCGTACTCGCGATGCCTTCCGCATCGGCCGGTATGGGGTGTTTCGGCGCAGGAAAAGGTTCCCCTCCCGTGTAAATCGTGAACAAGGGCTTATTGCGAGCCGTTTTTCGCGCTCACTATACAGCGAGGAGTGGTTTACCCCATGTGGACGCTTACCGGCTTCGCCGACGAAATTTCTCCCGAGTTGCAAGAGCAGCTCGATACTTTGGAATCCGAAGGCCTACGGCACCTGGAGTTTCGCGCCGTGTGGGGCAAGAACGTACTCGATCTGTCGGACGAAGAGGTCGACCGGGTCGCAAAAGGCCTCGGGCAGCGCGGCGTGATGGTGTCGTCCGTCGGTTCGCCCATCGGCAAAATCGGCATCAACGACGATTTCGACGAGCACCTGAAGCGGTTCGAGCGGGCCTTGTGGTGTGCCAAGCGGCTCGACGCTCCGTACATCCGCATTTTCTCGTTCTTCGTGCCCAAGGGCGAAGCCCGGTCTTATCGCGACGAGGTGCTCAGGCGTCTGCGCTCTTTGGCTGAACGGGCCGAAAAGGAAGGCATCATCTTGCTCCACGAAAACGAGAAGGAGATCTACGGCGACGTTCCGGAGCGGTGCCTGGACATCGTGGAAAGCGTCGGCAGCCCCAACCTGCGGCTGGTGTGGGATCCGGCCAACTTCGTGCAGGTCGGGATCAAGACGCCGTACGATGCCGGCTACGAGATGCTGCGTCCTTACATCGAGTACATTCACGTAAAGGACGCCCTCTTTGAAAACGGCCAGAACGTGCCCGCAGGCGAAGGGGACGGCCAAATTCCGGAAACGGTGGCGGCCCTGCGCGATTCCGGCTTCGACGGGTTTTTCTCAATGGAGCCCCATCTGCAAGTGGCGGAGAGGTTCTCGGGGTTTAGCGGTCCGGAGCTTTTCAAGAAGGCCACGCAAGCGTTCAAGGCCATACTGAAGGATGCCGGGGTGGAGTGGGTATGACGGACGCGGTGCTGGTATACGTCACGACCGCAAACGAGGAAGAGGCGGTCCGCATCGGTACCGAAGTGGTCAAGAAGCGTCTTGCCGCCTGTGCCAACATCGTGCCCGCGATCCGTTCGGTCTACTGGTGGGAGGGCGAGGTGCACAGCGAAGGCGAGGCGTTGCTCCTGCTCAAGTCGAGGCGGCAGCTTTGGGACGAGCTGCGCGTCGCCATCAAGTCGCTGCATTCCTACGAGGTGCCGGCGATCAGCTTGGTCCCCCTCGAACGCGTCGATGAGCCCTACCTGCAGTGGCTATTACGCGAGACGGGGGCACCTCAGGAGTAGGGGCAGGCGGGAACCTGAACAGCGACTGCACAGCGTCACGTCGAGCAGGCAGGTGGAGTTCCATCTGCCTGTTTTGCTCTGTATACCACTTTTTGCTGAATAAGGCAAGGGTGCGCGGCACATCCTCCCGATAGGCGGCCGCTTTAGTATAGAAATCAGTTGGACAGGGAGATGCCGCATGCAGTTACACGCCCGATCGAAGCACCCTTCCCTTCTGCTGGTCTGTCTTGTTCTGACTCTATGCCTTTCTTCTTCGGCGAAAGGCCAGGTTCTCGTGCATACGGTCAAACCCGGGGACAATCTCACCCGGCTGGCGGAAATGTACGGCACCACCGTCGAGAACCTGGTTGCTCTCAACGGCCTCACGAATCCCGATACTATCCGCATCGGACAAGAGCTTGTGGTGGGCCTAGCGCCGATCATTCACATCGTGCAGCCGGGAGAGAGCTTGTGGACGATCGCCCATGCCCACGGCGTGACGACCGACGCGATATTGCGCTTCAACGATCTGCCGAACCCCGACCACGTGTTGCCCGGACAAAGGCTGGTCATCCCGCCGGCAGGAGGATCGGACGCAGCCGCGGTGATGGCGCTGCAAGGAATGGGCCGGCGAGAGGAGCTGCTGTGGCCGGTGAAGGGGGGAGGCATCATTAGCTCTCTCTTCGGCCCCAGACAGGACCGGCTGCATAAAGGGCTGGACATTGCCGCGCCCACGGGTACGCCTATCTTGGCCGCGGCCGACGGACGCGTCACGTATGCCGACTGGGCGGGCACCTACGGCATGCTCGTTGTCATCGACCACGGCGACGGGCTGCTGACCCGTTACGCGCACGCTTCGGCCATCCACGTAAAGGTAGGGCAGCAGGTGCGGGCCGGCCAGCACATCGCGGACGTAGGCAACACGGGCCGCTCGACGGGTCCGCACCTGCATTTTGAGGTGGAACGGAGCGGCGAAGTGATCGATCCTTTGCTCGTGCTGCCCGCCGGGGTGGGCCGGTAACCGCCGGGTCAGAGCGCGGACCGCCGCACGGCCCACGGCAGGCTGATCAGATTGCAAAGGGACGACACCGCATAATCGGCCACGACGCCCCACATGACGCCTACGATGCCCCACGCCGGGTCCGCGGCGAGTTGCCAGATGAGCACGAGGCGCACGAGATTTCCCGCCGCCGAGTTGATCATGGCGATGCCGGTGCGACCGAGCCCGTACAAAATGCCCGACGTAATGTAACCGATATAGGCGAAGGGAGCCGCCACGGCGAGGGGGCGGATTAGATCGGCCAATCCTTCTACGCCGTAGAGCCAGTGTCCGAGCTGCTCAGGTAGTAGTAGGAAGGCGGCCGAGGAGAGGACGCTGATGACCGCGGCGATCAAATAGGACTTTCTGACGAGAGGACCGATGGCCTGCGTTCCGCGCTGGGCTCTGCGCTTGGCGACGGTCGGCTCGAGTACGCTGACGATGGGCCAGATGACGACCATAGGCATGTAGAGAATAGGAATGGCCATGCCCGAAAGACGTCCGTACGCCCGCACCGCCTCTTCCATGGCCAGCCCAGCGAGGCCGAGGCGGCGGGGAATGACGGCCACGGACGTGATGTTGAGGACATTGTTCAAGACACCCGAGCCCATAACCGGAGCGGCAAGGCGCAGGAGGCGGCGGGCGTTCGGCAAGAAATCCGAGACGCCGAAGCGTACCCTGGCCTTGGGACGCCGGGCGAAATCCGGGATGCCCAGGCTGGAGCGGGCGAGCCAGACGAGGAGCGCCAGGGAAGCCACCTCGCCTACGGTAAGGCCGAACACGATGCCGGCCGCGCCCCATTCGACGCCGTAGGCAGCGGTCCAGCCCACCGCATAGATGACAACCGGTGCGCGGAGAGCGACTTCTAACGCATTGGACGCCGCAATGGGGCCCATGCGCTGTTCGCCTTGCATCACGCCGCGAAAGGCGGAACAGAGCGCGGCGGGAACGAGCAGAAACGGCATGACGAGAAGGGGCAGGCGCGTGCGCGGATCCGTCAAAATGTGGACGGCGATCCCTTCACTGCCCAAAGCGAGGCCCACCGAGACGGCGGCGGCGATGAGCGCCGTGAGCTGAAGGCCGGCGCGCCGCAGGCGCCTGGCGCCGTCCATGTCTCCCCGGCCTGCTCGGTCGGCGCTCAGCTGGCTGATCGCGACGGGAATCCCGAAGGTGGCCAGCGTCCAGCCGAGGCGGTAGATAGGCAGGGTCAACTGGTACAGGCCGAGGATATCCTCGCCGGCCACGCGGACCAGCGCAACGCGGTATACGGTGCTGACGGCGCGGATAGCAAGGCCCGAGAGGAAAAGCGTGACCGCACCCGCCACAAGGGGCCGGCGTCTCCAGAGCATGTGGTCTCCCCCTGTAGGCTCGGGAGGGATCCCGAAGCTACATACTGGGTGAGTATACGCACGGCCTTGCGTCCCGTAGAACCCGCTGCGCGGCGCGCAAAGACCCGGAGACCGCACGGTTCCGGGTCTGAGTCCATGCGCGAAGGGCCGGACAGGCGGGCCCGCGCCGCCGGCCTACGCTACATCGGTTGTCTGTTCGGCTTCAACTACGTACAGCTGATCTTCCTGCAACGACATGATGATCGGGATACCCGTCTTCGAAACGTGAATCCGGCCCTCTGCGTCGGGTTTGCCCTGCCGCCAGAGCGGAAGCAGGGACATCGCCGCCGCGAGAGGCGTCGTGCGGCCGAAACGGGTGAGATACCATACGTAGGTCTCCCAGCTAATGGCCTTGATCTGTCGGACCAGGAAATAGCTTTGGCGCTGGCCGCGCTCCTCGATGAGGACGATGTTGTCCCCCCATTCGAGCAGGCGAAAGCGTCCCTTTTGCCCCTCGGCTTCGATGATCGGCCTGCCGGCAGCCGTAGCCTCTTTGATATTGCTGCGCGGCAGCTGTTCGAGCGTGCGCAGCGAGGCGGTCTTGGCTGCCCAATCGCGCTCGCCGGCGTACTCCATCAGTTCCGACCATTTGCACTTTTGGATCCTATCGAGCCAGGCCTGGTCGACCTCTACGAGGCCGCTTCGTTCCGTCTTGGAGGCGTCGGCTTTATCCCGGCTTTGTGTCTCCGACTGCTTTGCCTGTTCAGCCTGCGCGGCCTGGTCCGCGCGCTCCTCGGCCCCTTCGTTGCGTCCGTGGGCCTTCTTCGCCTCGTTGCCCTCGGTTTTCGCCTTGGCGCTCGCCCGGCGGGTGTCCGTCCTCTTGGAGGTCTGGGCCGTCCCTTCCGAATGCACTGCGGCGGCGTCCACGGCTTCCGGCTCATCGTGTCCCACGATCGCCCCTGTCCCGCGCAGCGGCAGCGTCAGCTCGGGCACCGGAGAGCGCTTGGGCGTGCTCCGGCGGCCCCTGGAATGGACGTGACGGCCCTTGCGGAACGCCGCCGGCCGCCACGCACCGCCGTTGCCCGGTACAGGGAACATGGGCGGATACTGCTCCGGCAGTGCGTTCCCTTTTAGCTCGTTGCAGGCTCGGTGCGTCAGCGCAATATTGGCCAGCGCATCGGGGCCTCCCTGGCTGAGGGGAATAATGTGGTCTTGCGTCGCATCTTCAATAGAAGCGATGGGACCGCCGCAGAGCGCGCAGACCAGTTCGTGTCCTTGCACGTGGACGAGCAGACGTTTGCGCGCTTCGCCGTGCGGGACGACGATATGTCCGCTCGTGTGCTGCACCAGACACTGCTCCTTGAGCCCTTTTTGCACCTCCTCCAGCGTGAGAAGGCCTTCGATGAGGTGCAAAGTCGAGTGGTACAAAAGGACGTGTGTTTCCCACCAGGGGAGGGCGTTTTCCAAGGTGCGACTGTTTAAAGTGACCCACGGCGACTGCAGCCGTGACTTGCCTGGGGGTAGGATGCCCGGGTGGATCCGTGCCAGAAAGCCTGTAATCGCATAGCGGCCCGGCGGCTCGTCCGCCCCGGACCATGCGCCGACCCCGTGCACTTCACCGGTCATCAGGACATCCGTGACCCACGTGAGGGCGCCCGACTCATCCCTCAGAAAAATGGTATCTCCCTCGTTCAGACCACGGTTTGCCGGAATCGGTAAGAGCCGCTGTTGGGCGGATATGCTTACCGACGTCCGAAAGAACGTGGTGTCGAGTAGAATATGAACACTCATAGGATGCCTCCCTATTGTACGTGCCTTCCGCGCCGACGTCCTCCGGACGTGCCGCGGCGGTCACGCGCACCGTCGGGCCCCGGTGCATTTACAGAATCATTATAGCGGAAAGAACCGATAAATCCAAAGGGAAGCTGTGCCGCCGGACCCAGCGGCGGGCGGGCCGGGTCAGAGCGCGGCGAAGCCGCCCGCGCCAAGGTGCAGGCGGCTTCGCACAGGGGTAGTGCGCTTACCGATTGTAGCGCTCAATCATGTCAGCGAGAGTGAGCGGTTTGTAATCGCCGGCATGTCCGGCGCTGCCGAAGGCCTCCATACGGCTTTTGACAACCTCGTACACCGCTTCCCGGGCGGCTCCCATAAACTCGCGGGGGTCGATCGTGTCGGGCTTTTCGGCGAGATGCTGCCGCACTGCACCGGTCATGGCCATGCGGGTGTCGGTGTCCACGTTGATCTTGCGGACGCCGCGGGCGATGGCCTGCTGGATCGACGGGATGGGCACGCCGAAGCTGCCTACGATGTTGCCGCCGTACTTGTTGATGCGTTCGGCCAGCTCGGGCGGAACGGACGAGGCTCCGTGCAGGACGAGCGGAATCTTCACCCGGTCGTAGATCTCCTGCACCAAATCGATTTCGAGCTTCGGTTCGGCCTTGAACTTGTAGGCGCCGTGGGACGTTCCGATGGCCACGGCCAAGGCGTCGCACCCGGTCCGCTTGACGAACTCCTCGGCTTGGTCGGGATCGGTCAGCTGTACCTCTCCTGCGATGTCCTCTTCAATTCCGCCCAAGGTGCCCAACTCGGCCTCGACCGACACGCCGAAGCGGTGCGCGTAATCGACGACTTCCTTGGTGAGCGCCACGTTTTCCTCGAAGGGCAAGTGGGACCCGTCGATCATCACCGACGTGAACCCCAGGTCGATGGCGGTCTTCACCGTGTCCAGGGAGTCGCCGTGATCGAGGTGGAGAACGACCGGGATGTCGGGGTTGTCCTCTACCGCCGCCTGAACGAGATGCTTCAGGTAGACGAAGTTCGTGTACCGCAAAGCGCCGCGGCTCGCTTGCACGATAACCGGCGAGTTCATTTCCCGGGCGGCCTTCATGATGCCTTGCAGCTGCTCCATGTTGTTTACGTTGAATGCCCCGACGCCGTATCCGCCCTTCTCCGCTTCTTCGAGACATTGCACCAAGGGGATAAGTGGCACAGGCTGTTCCTCCGTTCGTCAAAAGTCTGTGGACCCATACTCGGCTCCGCTCAATCAGTATAAATTCCCCATTCCCCCCGCCAAGCCCTGCTGCAATCCGTGGAAGTCCGTCCGGAGCCTCTGTTTTGGCCGGGCGTCACGGTGCCGGGCACGGCGCACCCGGCCCGTGCTCCCGACGGAGGAGGCGAAGCGCCGGCGGCGAATGGGCCCATGGAATGCATACTGATCGCAGGAGGATCCGACGATGAACGACGTACTGGAAGCGCTGCGAGGAGGATTGATCGTTTCGTGCCAGGCCGCGGGGGAAAATCCCCTAACGGGCGCGGACATGATGGCGAAGATGGCCAGGGCTGCTGAAATGGGAGGCGCGGTCGGCATCCGGGCGAACGGTCCCGAGGACGTGCGGGCAATCCGTGCTGCCGTCGACCTGCCCGTCATCGGCCTGTACAAGCAGGACCATCCGGGCTTCGATGTATATATCACGCCTACTTGGGCAGCGGCCGGGGAAGTGATCGAGGCCGGAGCGGAAATCGTGGCGCTCGACGGGACGGAACGGCCGAGGCCGGGCGGAGAGACGCTGAAAGACTTGATCGAGCGAATTCACGGGGCCGGCCGGCTCGTGATGGCGGACATTTCGACGTTGGAGGAGGGCGTCCGTGCCGCCGAGCTGGGGGCGGACCTGGTGGGCACGACCCTTTCCGGCTACACACCCTACTCACCGCAGCAGGAAGGACCCGACTTGGCACTGGTCGAGGCGCTGGCCCGGAAAATCGCCGTGCCGGTGATCGCGGAGGGACGCTACTGGACGCCCGAGGACGTGAACGCGGCCTTGGAGCGGGGCGCCTTCGCGGTCGTGGTGGGGACCGCCATCACGAATCCGTGGAAGATTACCGAACGGTTCGTCGGCAAACTGGTCCGAAAGGGGCGTTAAGGTGGCACGTTTCGCCGTAGGAGTTGACGGAGGACAAAGCAGCACCTTGGCTGTCGTGGTCGATGCCGCAGGACGGGTGCTGGGAGCGGGGAAGGCGGGCCCGTCCAACCACATTACCGAGCCGGGGGGGCCGGAACGTTGCCGGCGTGCGGTGGCCGATTCCGTCGCAGCTGCGGTGAAAGCGGCCGGGCTCACGCTGGGCGACGTGGCCTACGTTCTGTGCGGCATGACGGGGGCGTTCCCCGCGACCCGTGAGGCCGTGGCCCGGGCCCTTCCCGACACGTCCCACGACATGGTGCACGATTCCGTAACGGCTTTCCACGGCGCCACGGGCGGCCGTGCGGGGGCGATCGTGATAGGGGGCACGGGCTCGGTCGGTTACGGCGAGGACGGCGCGGGCAACAGCCTGCGCCTCGGTGGCTGGGGCTACTTGATGGGCGATGAAGGAAGCGCCTATTGGATCGCGCTGCAGGCCGTCCGAGGCATCGCCGCGGCATACGACGGACGGGCTCCCAAGACCGCGCTGCTCCGCCTGTTGCCGGAGGCGGTCGGGGCGGAGGACATACGCGCCTTCCATACATGGCTGTACGGCCAGGAGAGCCGGTCGCACGTGGCGGCGTTGTCCAAGGCCGTAGACGAGGCGGCGGAGGCGGGCGATGCGATGGCCTTGTCGATCCTGGCCGCCGCGGGCCGTGAACTGGGCGATTTGGCCGTGGCCGTGCTGGAGCGCTTAGGCATGGGAACCGGGACGCCCAGGGTGAGCTACGTTGGCGGGGTATTCCGCTCGCGGACGGTGCTGAGCAGCTTCGAGGCGTACGTGAAGGAGCGGAATCCAAAGGCGGACGTCGCGCCTCCCCTGCTTCCGCCCATAGGAGGCGCGGCCCTCCTGGCCCTGCGTAAACTAGCGGGCGCCGTCGGCGACGAGCACATCGACCGCCTGCGGACGGGGCTGGCCGCAGGCGGCATCGAGGGCTGACGCAGCGCAAAGGGCCGGACTTGCGTCCGCAGCGGCGCGCCCGAGACCGGCAGGCGAAAAAGCAAGACCCGCAATCCAGGCTGGCCCCGGATTGCGGGTCTTTTGCCGTTGGTGCCGAAGGAGGGAGTCGAAC
>LSQX01021261.1_pt1 | contig 16810 bp, 14 predicted proteins | sample 654561 | NCBI WGS metagenome assembly LSQX01 (sample SAMN04489861, study PRJNA283612) | anaerobic digester metagenome | isolation source: 4 biogas reactors fed with cattle manure at either 37C or 55C with and... | place: Denmark: Kongens Lyngby | collected 2014
CGGATCCGTAGGGTTGTCCTTACTGTTAAGACGCGGACTGAAGCAAAAGTAATCGAGGCATGAAACCAAGTGTCTCGCAAAATCAAAAAAGACTGCAACCCTCGTTGCAGTCCTTGTTTATGTATGGCGCGCCCGACAGGATTCGAACCTATGGCCTTCTGATTCGTAGTTATGCATTCTCAATTTAGTTAATTCCAGCCTATTCTGGAATATCCCTTTGTACAGGCGTTTATAGCCTCTAACTCTTGATCTATCTCAACCCACCTTGAGGTGTTTAAGACCAATAAGCACCAAACGAACACCAAATAAGCGCCAAAAATCTTCGAACCCCGCAATGGAAATTCGCTTTGATTATGGTCACTATTTCTTGGGTTTCTTAGGTTGCTCGGGAACACTATTCATCACAGCTTCGAGCGTTGCTGCAGCCAGTGCCTCCACAACGTGTTCTGGGATTGAGTCAACATCAACTTTGATCTTATTTGCTTGTTTACTCATTGCACTCTCCTTTTTCTGCCCTTACTTGGATGTTCTGCAATAAGATCTACGTAAAAACGGAGACTGCTAAGCGGTCTCCGTTTTTTTCCGCTCTATCCTTTCAGTTTCCTGCAAGCCGAATTTTCGCCTAAAACCTTACTACGCAGGGATATCAATATCCAGTAGGGGTACATTTTGCTGCGCTCCATATAAGTCCGTGGCCAAAGGATGATCCGAGGGAACATGCTTTAAAATGGAGATCTTAATTCCTTGGCAATCATCAACAAACCAAACGCCGAGCACACTGTCTAAGGGAAGTTTGTAGAGCTTGGCGATGAGCTCTGTAGTTAAGACCCCTGATGCCTTCACTCGATTGTAGTTCTCTAAGTTGGCGAAGAACAGGTCCAAGGTGGTGATAAAGGGCGAAGCATTCTTGCTACGGATAACTGTGGCTAGATCCCTGAGCTTCATTGGTCCCTCCCTCCCTTCGGACGAATTGTTTCTCTGGTGGTGCGAAATGGCTCCTTTGGATCGGTGAGGGGCCAAGCATGCCAAATGGTAAACTCATAGACTTCGCCCACCGGTACAGCCCGCCCTGGAGAGAAAGGAATGGCGAGATTACCAGCGGTACTTAGACGTCCTTCAAAGCCATGGTGCGAGATGGTAGAACTCGTAAAGGAACAAACGCTGTTAGCAAGCTTCTGGGTTTTGGCCACCACATCAATCAAGACACAGATCTCATGCCCCTGCACGTAGGGAGTCGGTTCAAAGGGCCCTAAAATAGCATTCTTACCATACACCTTAAAGTTCAAGGAATAATCGTCCTGAGGCAGATAGGCGAAGTAGTCTTGAACAATCTCCTTACTTTCCTCGAGGATCAAATCGACATTCTTGATGACTTGGGGATCCCGCATGCCGGCGATGCAGATACTGCGATAGCCGATGTTTGTTACTCCCTCCAATTTTACGGTGTATTCTGGGGCCTCAACCCACCTGGCCCCACTCACCCTTACAGTATCCTCGTCGATCTGGGTGTAGGTTGCAAGGCTAATGTCTAAGTCCCCACCTGGATTCGCCTCTTTGCTTGGGTCACTCCGCTCATAGAAGGCGTGTCCGGTAACGCTCTCTGGTGTGCATTTCCGCAGGGGATTAGTGGGCTTTACATCAAAGTGATCCTTACGAATGATCCCTAAGAGCCCATCATTACCGCTACCAGGTGTAGCAGCCAAAGCACCATCTTCCATAATCTTTCCAAAATGCATGGCCAGCCCCTTGTCAAAACCGTGGAGGAGGGGAATTGCGGCATAGAGCCCCACATCTAAGGAGCGTCCTGCAATAATCCCATCAAGACCAGGGTTCTTCTCCCAAAGATCCATCACCACTTCAGGACCAACCTGGGCTACGATTTTATCATTGGCCTGAACATTCTCTACACTTAAATACTCCTCCAAGACAGGATGGGGTACAATCCGTTTAGCCTTCTTCCCTTCCTTGAGGCCGGCCATGAGATAGTCTTGGGCGACCTCGCTCCAAATCACGCCTAAATCGAGGGTTATGGCATGCTGGTTACAAATATCTTGGATGAGATCCAAAACCAACCTGGTGGTCTCATCGGAACCGCAGCCACCGGCGGAAATAATAAATGGTACATTGTTACGCTTAGCAATTGTAATAATCAGTTCTAAATCCCGGCGCAGAGCTTCTTCTGCCATTACAGGCTTGCCGGCACCGAGATAATAAGGCCCGGCATCGGTGGTTGTCCCTTGGGCGATCACAAAATCTAAATCATAATCCATCCCTCGCTCTAAGGACTCTGCATCAACCCCGTGGCCCATAAAGGACGTGGCAGAGAAGATTCTAAGTTCCTCTTTCCGTGTCATAAACAGCTCCTTCCTAATCAATCAAAGCAGCTAGATCCTGGGCGATCTGGTAGAGATCCTTCCCCTTGGTAAACTCAAGGCAGGTGCCAGTGGGATAGCGAGTTTTCTCAATCCAACGGGCTGGAATTCCCTCGGCTCCCACCATGGCCCCTAGGAGGGAGCCCACGATAGCCCCAATGGTATCCGCATCCCGGCCGAAATTGCCACTGTAGATGACTCCCCGGCGGAAATCTCCCTCGCTTAGGCGAAAGAGGGCCAGGGCCTGAGAAACAGCCTCGGGGACAGCCGCTTTATATGTGGTCCAGAGTTCGGTATGGAGGGGTACCCAACAGGCTTCTAGGGTTTTATGCTCATCAACAATATCCATGGCCTTCGTAAAGGTGTAATAGAACCAAGAATCTACCGGAATCACGCTTTTGGCTGCGGCCAGGATTTCATCCACACTTCCCCCGCCCATGGCGCAGGCTACCGCGACCGCCACTGCTTGCGCTCCCCAAACTCCATCCCGATAATGACTCAGCTCCGCATCGATCTTGGCCAGGCGGGCTGCTTTTTCCAGATCACCCGCGGAGACAATCCCAATGGGGGCCACACGCATGGCTGCCCCATCACTATGGTGATAGGCATTATACATACCCGTAAAGGGAGGTTTTAGGCCACGCCGCAAATTCAAGACAGCCTCGATCTCACTCGAGCCGCCCCGGTTGAAATCGTTTTGGTACAGGATATATTTTTCCCAAGCAGCCACAACCGCTTCGGAGGTGAAATCTCCACCGCAATCGATCAGGGCCTGGGCAGTCAGGAGAGCAAATTCTGTATCATCTGTGCTCCACGATGCTTCATCTGTAAAATCCATGGTAATACCAAAGCGCTGGTGATTTGCCTCTGTACGAGAAGCGTCCCCAAAGGAATCGCCAATGGCAAGTCCTGCTAGGGCACCAAACGCCTTGTCAACTTTGATCCGTTCGTCCATCATTGTAATCACTCTTTCGTTTCGATCCTAGCAAATCTCTTGACTTGAACCAGAGTTCGCCCTGCGAGATCGTCAAAGCTCGCATTGTCAAATCCATGGAGACTAGTTCGAATTCGGTTATTTAAGGGTGCAATCCATTTTTCTGGCAGTGACTTAGCTCCTAGTAACACACCGAGAATGGAGCCTACTGTGGCACCATTACAGTCCGTGTCCCAGCCACCCATCACGGCATAGCAAATGGTTTTCTCAAAGTCCTGTGCGCCGTAGAGCAAAGCTGCCACTATAAGGGCCGCGTTGTTGATCGTATGCACCCAATGATAATGACCAAACATTTCGGTGATCGTATCCATGGCCGATTCAAAGGAGGGTTCTCTATCACAGATAGTAATAGTATCTAAGATTGCTTGGCTTAATCGACTCTGGGGCGGAATGTAATTCAGACCAATCTGGATAATCTCCCTGATATCCGTCACGACAAAACTGGCGGCCAGCATGGCTGCGACAAACATCTCACCGTAAATCCCATTCTTGGTATGACTTATCACGGCATCACGGTAAGCAAGCTCCGCCGCTCGTTTCGGATTGCCAGGTGCAATCCAACCCCAGAGATCGGCCCTGATTTGGGCACCAATCCATTCCCGATACGGATTCCAATGGGTCGCTGTTTTGGGGGGAGTCAAAAGCTTTAGTGCATTGAGATACGCCACCCGCTCCGCGGTAAAGACCTGCAATACAGGTAAAGTAGTCAGCCACGTTTGGAGGACATCCTCGGGCCGGAAATCGGGCCCAAAGTCTTCTGCCACCTTAAGATTGAGCATGGGATAGTTCATATCATCGTCTTCGGGCATGCATACGATGTTTTCTCTCAGGGCTTCCTGGTAAGATTTGTGCCAAGTGTATTTCCTAAAGACTTCGTCTGGTATTCCTGCCGCGGTAAAATAGTCATCCAAGGGCCAGCGTCCACTAGACTCAAGGAGTTCCCGGATCCAGTGACGGGGCTTCCCTTCAACCGGTTTCCCTAAAAGGCAGCCTGCCGCCCGGCCGAGCCATGCTCCCGTCAATTTGTCTCCTAACTCCGCCTCATCCACGAGTGCAGGCTGAAAGGCGTCTGGCTGGCAGGCCTGAAAGATCCCTTCTAAACCGGACGGTTCAGCTGCTTCAAAAGGTCCCGCCTCGATAGATTGGAGACGAGTCCAAAACTCTTCAGCTAGAGCCGACAGTTCTGCCGGATCCAAGCCTGCCTTAGCCCTGTCCCACTGGGCCTTAAGTTCGGCAGTCTCCTTCCCTTCTTCCTGGGCCTGGATAAATTCGTGTTCGATTCGTTCGTCTGGTTTGATCCATGTAATTCTCAATCCTCTACCTCCATTCCGCCTGTGCCAGATTTGTTCCTAGAGCGACCAGTTCCTCCACGAGCTCAAGATAGTTCTTGCCAGCCAAGTCAGGCAGGCAAATGCCCTGCAGCTTTGAAATGATGGGTAACCATTCCTCGAGGTAACGACTGGGTAAACTAGAGTTCGCTCCGCACAGGGCGCCTACGATGGCAGGTAGGCTATCTGCAAGTTTAGGAAAGGCTAAAGAATACAACATGCCCTGTTCTATGTCACCTTCCACCAAGATGGCAATGGAGTAGGCCAAAGCCAAGACTTCAGGGGCCGCGCCACCATAACTGTACTCTTTATTGATCAATCGATCGAGCTTAGGAATGAGGCCGAAGGCCGGAGTCTCCTTAGACTCCTCTACAATCTTCATTCCTTCCTGTACTACGCGGGCTACCCAAGAATCGGCTGGTAAAACCCCCTGCCCCAGCTGAATGGCGGCCTCTAAGCTCGAACCTGAGCAGAGGGCACCGATTGTAACTCCCAAGGCCTGGGCAGCCCAGAGTCCATCGCTGGAGTTTGTCACAGAGGCATCAAGTTCAACCATGTTTAGGATTTGCTCCCGCTCCCCCTGCCACAAAACACCAATGGGTATGGCCCGCAGGCAGGCACTATCATCGAAGTAATGGGCGTTATCACTTCCGGTCACCGGTGGCTGGGACCCGCGGCGAAGGTTATGGAGTGCTCCCATAAGACTAATGGTGCCCCGCACCCCATCTTGCTCCAGTAAGGCCCTCCACTTTTGAAGGATATGAGCCGAAGTCAAATGGCCCCCCGTTTCAATGAGGGATTCCATGGTAAAGCTCGCCCACTCCGTATCATCCGTGGGGGCAAATTGCAATGCCTCTGTGGGACGGTTTAAGGAAAAGGGCATGGGAAACCGTACAATCCCCTGCTCCTCCTGGGCCACATCAATCTCCCGCCGCAAACGGCGGGTCCAAAACGGTAGGGTATAGGTACGATGATAGAAAGCGGGCCAACCAAGGGCATCCCCAATCGCTAAGGCAAAAAGTGCGTTTTTACCGCGCTGTTCAGAGCTCACCCGCATCCCCTCCTTTTCCTAAGCCCACCAGGGCATCAGCTGTCTGAATCACGTGCATCCCTGCCACTTGCCGAATGCATATTCCCCGGACGCTTTGCATGGGTGCACCCCAGTTTTCTGGAATACAGGCCAGTCCGCCTAAGGCTCCCGTAATCGAGCCTGCAATAGCAGCGATGGTGTCGGTGTCCCGACCAATATTCGTACCGCCTAAAACGCTCTGAACAAAGTTGCCCCTTGCCGCGGCAATCAGTCCAAAGGCCAAACCCACTGCTTCAGGGGCAAGGTCGCTCCAATGATAGTAATCAGCCACCAGGGCAGCGTAGAGGGGCTCTAGGGCCTCCCAAACATCTTGATAGCTACGGCCAATTTCCACCCCTTGACTAATCGCCCTGGCGGTCCAAGAGTCCTCGGGGATGACATCTAGGGCGCTTTGGGCCAACCTGAGTGCGATTTCGTCATCTTCGGTAGGTGCTAAGCGAAGCGCCAGAGAAGTGGCAGCGGCCACCGCCTGACCAGAATAGATCCCTTCGCCAGAATGGCTCACTAGACCATCCCTCTTAGCCAATTCCGCAGCTAGACTAGGGTTCCCCGGAGCTACAATGGCAAAGGGGGCCACTCGCATGGCAAGTCCATCGCTCCAGGCATGGACATGTTCACCGCTGGCTGGGGGAAATAGTCCTTGGCGCAAGTTTTCTATGGCAGCCATTTCACTAAAACCCGCCCCTTTAAAACCCCCTTCTTGGCTGGCTAAATGTTCTTGCCACTCCTTGGCTACCTGGAGGGGCGTGAAATCCAAGCCATACTTTAAAAGGATACTGGCAGAAAAGAGGGCGTACTCCGTATCATCACTGACTCCAGGGTGTTCTGTTAGGAAATCGGTAATTCTCCCGTAGGTGGTTTGAATAAATTCCAAGGTCTTCCCTTCGGTAGGCTGGCCGAGGGCATCGCCCACGGCCAGACCTAGAAGACAACCTCTTGCTTTGTCTTGCAATGTCATAGGATCACTCTCTTATTGGTAACGTCTAAGAATACGTTGACCTTCCTCTTCCATACGTTTTGCTGCTTCTTCCACAGTGATTTGGTTATTGAAGAGCTCTTGCAGTACAGGAGTGGCTACCCGGTCTTTCCACTCAGCAAAGGCAGCCGAGTATTGCCAGGGTCCCATAGTAAGGTGCTGTACCGTTTCGCTGGAAACCTTCCAACCTGCTTCTTCCGTTTGGAACTCAGGTAAGGCGAGGGCAGATTCTCTGGTTGGGAACATCCAGTCACCTAAGGCCAACTTGGTCATATTTTCCTTGGTCAAGAAGAATTGGATAAACTCCATGGCTTCCTTGGCATGCTTTGAATCCCGAGGAATACTTAGAGTTTGTGGGTTAGCACCTTGTTGCTGGCTGACACCCTTAATTGGAGGCAAGACACCCCAGTTGAAATCGTCTGGTGCGTTCTCCACGATTTGTTGACGGGCCCAAACACCAATGCCAGGAATTAAAGCATAGTCACCTTCATAGAAGGCTGGCAGTACAGCGGTGCCGGAAAGACCAACAGCGCCAGGATAGGCCGTTTGATCCACATAGATCATATCCATAATGACTTGGAGTAATTGCTTCTCCGCATCACCAACTTTAAGCTCATGTTTGCCATTGACTTTTTGGAAGTAACCGCCACCATAACCTAAGGTCAGGTTCATAATGCGGTTTACAGGAGCTCTCAGCGGGATGGCAGCACCCCATTGATCCACTTGACCATCGCCATCAAAGTCTTTGGTGAGCTCTTTGGCCACTTGGCGTAAGTCATCCCAGGTCCAAGGATTGTCGCTGGTGGGAAGATCAATTCCTGCCTCATCCAAAATGTCCTTGTTATAAAGCACGATTAGGGATTCCCACAAAAATGGGATACCAAAGATCTGGCCCTCATCGTTGCTCACGCTTTGCCAAGCACCGTCAAAGATATCGTCTTTCATTTCTGCCGGAATCAGGGTAGATAGATCCGTGAGATAACCTCTTTGGGCAAAGTCAATAATTTGGGCGGATTCGTAATGGAAAATGTCTGGAACATCCTTGGTTTCAAAGGAGGTCACCATGTAGTCATGGATGGAATCCCAAGATCCATGTACATACTCCACTTGAATATCGGGGTTAAGCTTGTTCCACTCATCCACGATGGCCAAGTTGGCCGCGACGGATTGCTCTTGCCAGGCTAGACTGACAAAACGAAGCTGAACAGGCTGGGCGGAGCCCAAAGCAGTGAAACCGAGAACCAAGACCAAAACCAACACTAAACTTGTAACTGAGCGACGATGATTCATTTTTCTTCCTCCCTATGTGTGTATTATTGTTTTACCGCCCCTGACATCAGGCCCGAAACCAGACCCTTCTGCAGGAACGCGAAAACCAAGAGTGTGGGGATGGTAGCAACGAGACATGATGCAGCTAGAGGTCCGAGCCTCGTCATGCCTTCGCTACCAGTAAAGCGTGATAAGTATACAGGCAAGGTGGTGAGCTTTGGTGTCTTAAGTAAGACCAAGGCAAAGAAGAACTCATTCCAAGACGAGATAAAGGCAAAGAGTCCAGATGCCACAATGCCTGGCACAAGGAGTGGAAAGACCACCTTTTGGAGCACTTGGATACGATTACAGCCATCGATAAAGGCCGCTTCCTCAAGTTCCACCGGGATTCCCATCACGTAACTGCGGAGCATCCAAAGGACAAAGGGCACGCTCCAGACTGTGTAAACTAAGGTAATACCCACATGGGAGTTGGTGAGGGATAGATTTCTTAACACCACAAAAAGTGGGATAATGATCAAAATGGAGGGAAAGAGCTGAGAAACTAAGATCCAGCCCATCACCGACTTGTTGAGCACCGTCTTATACCTCACTAGGGCATAGGCGGCAGGTACCGTTAGAATCAACACGATAATGGAAGAAACCACCCCGATCTTAAAGCTATTGGCAATCCCCATTAAGAGATCTTGTTGACCAAAGGCAGTCTTAAAATGGTCCAAGGTCGGCGCTTTGGGAATCAAGGTCGGTATCCTGGAATAGATCTCCGGATTCGGTTTTAAAGACGTTGAGAGTAACCAGACTAAGGGAAAGGCCAAAAACACGATAAAGGCCACAAGAGCGATTTGCATAAATGTCTTGGCAAATAGGTTTTTCAAACGATAGTTCGTCATCTCCCTATACCTCCCGCAATTCACGTCGTAAATATAGGACTAAGAGTAATGAAACTACAAGCACCATCACATTTCCTAAAGCGGCTGCGTAGCCAGCGTTGCCGTAGCGGAATCCCTCTTCATAGGCAAAGAGCATAGGCAGGCGAGTCCGTCCGCCAGGTCCCCCTTGGGTCAGGGTCCAGACGACTCCAAAGGCGTTAAAGTTCCACATAAAGCGGAGACAAACGATGGATGTAATGACTGGCTTCAGCCAGGGTAGGGTGATGTACCGGAATTGGCTAAAGACCCCAGCCCCATCCAAACTTGCCGCCTCGTTAAGTTCTTTTGGAATGGTCTGCAAACCAGCGAGCAAAATGATGGCCGATTGGGGTAGACCTCCCCAGATTCCTACCATAATAATGGAAGGCAAGGCCCAAGCTACGTTACCTAACCAGTTAATGGGCTGGGCTAAGACTCCCATCTGCATTAAGAGGTAGTTGAGGGGACCCGTTGTATCTGGCAAGAGAACCATATTCCACATTAAGCCCCGAATTACAGGGGGCATGGCCCAGGGAACGAGCACCAGTATGCGAGCTAGCCGCTGGCCGAAGAGATCGGCGTTAAGAAGCTGGGCTAAAGCTAAGCCTAAGATCACTTGACCTCCTGTAACCCCAATGGTCCAAATGGCTCCAACGCGAAATGAGGACCAAAAGTAGCTATCCGTTAACATATAGCGGTAGTTTTCTAGCCCGTTAAAGCTCATGGAAAAACCAAAACGATAATCTGTGAAGCCAAGATAAATTCCCCGTAGTAAAGGGATGACCGAAAAGACGACTACCGGAACTAAAAATGGTAGGACTAGCCCGATTTGACCGAGCCAAGAACGTTGTTTCATTTCCACATCACAATCCTCTCCCAGGGTGTGTTGCCCACCATCCACTCGGCAATGTCCCGAACTGGATGGTCTTCCATTCTACCAGTAATGCCTTGGCATACCTCCAATAACTGGGGATGCCCTCCCTGTACTGCCAGGCCTAGGCCTGCGGTTTGAATCAGTTCTAGATCATTGGTGTCATTACCCAGGGCAACGACTTGCCCTGGCCCTATCTTAAGCAAGGAACAGAGTTCTAAGAGACCTTCCCCCTTATTTGCATCTTTAGGAGTGAGTTCGATTTGTCCCTGGCCATCTCTGAAGATCCAATAGGGCGATTCATCAGCATCAAAAAGCTCTAGAGTTTGGCTTGGATCAAGGAGGATGACCCGTTTGACCTCTTGCAAGCCCACCTGTTCCCCAAAGTCTGGCAGAGCACACTCTTGCCAGCTGTCCTTGGCATACCAGCGAATCAGGAGTGGAAAGTCAGCAGGAATCTTCCTGAGAAAATCCATTAAAGTAGCCAGGCAGAAGGGTTTAGCATAGAGCAAATGCCCTTCACTAAAGCTAAAGATCTGCGCCCCATTGGCTAAAATTACAGGCAAGGATAGGCCTAATTCTGTAACCATGGCTTGGGCTTCCCACTGGTTTCGACCCGTAGCCAAGGTTACTTCGATGCCCCTTCTTCTTAGGAGAGCCACAGCTACTTTTGTTTCTTGACTGATTGGATGCTTGGGACCATAGATTGTGCCGTCGATATCTGTTACAAATAGGCGATGGTTCGAACTTTGCTGAATGGCTGGTTGCATCGAGTCCTCCCCTACCCTTGCACGACCACACTAGATTCCCGCACAATGAGGCGGGGAACGACTTGTAGTTGGCGAGGTTTTTGTTGTTCGTCACTCGTGAGACGGTTGAGTAGAAGCTCAGCTGCCATTCTTCCTCGTTCCGCTGCCAAGAGGGAGACGGTGGTTAAGGAGGGGTAGGCTGTTGCCCCATGTTCGATATCATCCATCCCGACGACTGCTATGTCATGGGGAATTCGTATGTCTTGTTCACGTAAATAACGGATGACTCCAAGGGCCATTAAGTCGTTCGCGCACATAATGGCATCGGGTTTGGCCCCTTCGTTAATGATTTGAGTGGCTGCTTGGTAACCACCTGCCAGGGTAAAGTCGCTGGCGAAGACGAGATTTTCATCCCGGGGTAAGCCATGTTCAATGAGGGATGCGTAGTAACCATTTAAGCGGGCCACACCGGGGACGGTATCTGGGCGCCCATTGAGAAAGGCGATACGGGAACGGCCCTGGGCTAGCAAGTGCTCCATGGCGAGCTGGACACCCTGGGAGGAGTCTACCAAGACGCTATCAATATCAGGGTCACTTTCTGAACCGGTGATAACTACTATGGGCTGTTTGGCCTCCTTGATTAATTCCCGATGTTCATCGCTGTATAGCAAGGGGGAAATGATTAAACCATCCACATATTGCCGAGAGAGACTCTTGATGATCCCAAACTCCTCACTGGCCAAGGCCTCGGTACTTAGAAGCACCAAGCGATAGCCATGAGCTTTTGCCACTTGTTGTACAGATTTGGCCATGGCCACATAGACTGGGTTCCCCATATCTGCCACTGCTAGGGCAACTTGCTCTGTCTTTTTCCGTTTTAAACTCTTGGCCATGTAATTTGGTGTGTAACCGATTTCGCGGGCTACGGCCAACACTTTGCGGGCAGTATCGTCTCCATAGCGACCTGTTTGATTTAACACCCTAGATACGGTGGCAATGGACACACCGCTCTTTTTGGCAACGTCTGTAATGGTTACTTCTGCTTTAGGACTACCTGTTTTTTTCGTCATATACATGCTCCTTTTGCAAAGACGGCGTAAACCTTTACCCAAAGGATTCAACCTAAAAATCAGATTTCCTTCTTAAACGTAAAAATATTTTTGGATTTTTTAGGCGAAGAAACAGCGGCTCCAATGCCAAAACGGCTCTTTTCAGACTAGTTAAATCCCAGAAAGCCCTTTTATACCTGCTTTCCAGGATTGTTTGCGGTCTACGAATATAATACACAGATCGAAAGCTAAGGTAAATTATTGTATATCACCTGGCAGGATAATGAGTGTCTACACCGGAGTCGTTTTTGCGTAAACGTTTCCACAATGTACATAAAGATAAGCAAGGGGGTGCACCTAAAAGACAACTGCCTACTTTCTTGAAGTGTTGTGGAAGTACAAAAATGGGAGGATGGAGTATGAATCAGAAGGTCAAGTTCTTTAGTATCACTGTCTTATGCTTTGCCCTTTTTGTTGCTAGTTGCGGGGCATCTACCACAAGCGTAGAGAGCTTGCTTGCCCCATCACTAATAGCGGATAACAAAGAAGAAAATGATGAACTAACGTACAAAGTCTACTTGCCAACTGGTTACGATGCGGATCGTAAGGAAGGGTATCCTGTTCTCTACCTCCTCCATGGTAGTGGAGGGAAAGTCACAGATTGGGATTGTTTTCTTGAACTCCTCGATGAGATGATCCTGGCAGAAACCATTGGGCCTGTTCTAGCCGTAGTACCAGTGACGGGAAATAGTTATTGGGTAGATTCTGACGAATTTGGCGCCTACGAATCAGCGGTCATTGCAGATCTGATTCCCCACATAGACGGCACCTACAACACCAAGGCTACAAGAGAAGGACGACTCCTGTCTGGGTTTTCCATGGGTGGTTACGGAGCCCTACGTTATGCCTTAACCTATCCAGAACTCTTTGGAGGAGCCGTACTTTTGAGTCCCTTTGTACAAGACGGACCACCGCCCATTACCTCAGGTGCGGTAGAACGGGGAGCCTTTGGTAAGCCATTTTCCTTAGAGAGATGGAATGAGCTGAATTACCCTAAGGCCATTGAAACATACGTTCAGCAAGAATACCAAGTACCCATCTATATTTTTGCCGGCGATGATGACTGGAATCACCTGAGCGAAAAGGAAGATTTGCCTGAGGACGCTTGGAAGTACAATATGGAGTTCCAAGCGGTAAAGCTGTATCAGGCGCTGGGCCGCATGAATATCTACGGTGCAGATTTCCCCAAATGGGAAGAAGTGCCAACCAGTCCAGTTGAGCTCCGCATTGCTAACGGAGGCCACTCTACTTCTCTGTGGCTCAAGGGCTTTGAGGAAGGATTAAAGTACTTCTTCGGCAAAGCGGAAAGCGAGGTCTATGCTCCCCGCTATGACGAGAGTCGCTACGCGAGCGATCACAAGGGAACAGTGGAAGTACAGTCGATTTTTTCCCAGCAGTTAAAGGGAGAACTCGAGTATACTTTGTATCTCCCCCACAACTATGACGGTGACCAGAACCGTTACCCCGTGCTTTACCTCTTACACGGCAGTGGTGGCACTGCAGATAGTTGGCAGAGATTCTGGCCAATTCTAGATAGCATGATCGAAAATGGTACCATAGAACCTGTCATCGCGGTGGCGCCAGTGAGCGGCCAAAGCTACTGGGTAGATTCGTTGAAGTTTGGCAACTACGAGAGTGCAGTGATTCACGATCTTCTGCCCCATCTGGACCAGTCTTATAGTACTATCCGGAGTAAAGATGGGAGAGCCCTCGTGGGATTCTCCATGGGTGGTTACGGCGCACTTAGGTATGGACTGGTCTACCCCGACCTTTTCGGCGGGGCAGTGCTCCTGAGTCCTGCTGTGCAAGCTGGGGAAGCACCGATTACCTCTGGTGCAGTGGAGCGGGGCTCCTTTGGAACTCCCTTTGATCCAGCGATCTGGGATGCAAAGAACTATCCGGCGGCTTTAGAGCACTATGCTTCTCAAAAGCATGTGGTGCCCATGTTTATCTATGCCAGTGATGACGATTGGAATCACCTCAGTGAACAGGATGATCTACCTGCTGATGCAGAAAAGTACAATATGGAGTTTCAAGTAGCCTTACTCTACCAACATCTGCACAGACAAAATGTCTTTGGAGAGCCCTTTGAGAAGTGGGATGATGTGCCAAGTAGTCCTGCCGAAGTCAGGATCGTAAATGGTGGTCATGATACCCATGTTTGGGCCACCGGATTTGAAGAAGGCCTACTCTACCTCTTTGACAATGGTCTAAGCAAGGCCCGCATACGCTAAATGAGATTTTGTATACCACGTTTTTGCTCTTACTCAAGAGACCACCGGCATAGCCGGTGGTCTCAGAATGTTACTTATCGTATTTGAAGGTTACTTCTATTCTTCCGCTCGTCTCACCTGGATATACCCTTACTTCAACGGTACCCCATTGGGTCGAACCTACGCCAAACTGGGTTAGGTTGAGTGCAGTGACCGTAGGCTCGGTACCTGTCCCTATCAGGTGTTCTTCCGTCAGTTGTACTGGGCCCCAGATTCTGACGCCGAAAGTATGGTTTAAAGAGTACGTATCAGGCGTGATGTTGTCAAATACATACACTTCGTCTACACCGTAAGTTTCATACGTCATTACTCTGACCGTACTTGGAGGCCAGCCTTCTCCTTTTCTCAAATCGAGTTCAGCGCCTCTGCCCCGCGTTTCAAACGTGTTTTCCACGTAACGAGGTGTATTGCTGGAAAAAGCCTCGACTTCAAAATAATATTCCGGATCCACGTTCAGGCTGGGAATGTCTAAGTAACTGTCCCAATAAACCATATAGCTATTATATAGTTTGTTGGGTTCAATGCCGTAGCGCACAATATACCCTTCGGCTCCATCTACCTGTTCCCACAGCAAATGGGCGTAGCGGCGGTCTAATTTGTTGCGAACAGCCGTTACATTTTCCACCTTTGTCCAAGTTGCCTCTTCGGGATTGCCGAAAGCACGGAGCGCTTTTACGGCAAACTTTCCATCATCGGGCGTAAATACATTTGTCAACTTCACATACCGGCCGTATACGGGAGTGGGGAGTTCGATGTAATCGGTCCGTAAGTCTTGGAGGTTATTGCTCTTGTCAATAATCAGGGTCCAGTGTTCGTTATCGTCGGATACTTCGACTGTATATGATTGATAGCGGTCGAGGGGGGTTCTGCTCGATGTAGTTCCAGCAGACCTATCCCACAGAATCTGGATGCCGCGAATATCGCATACTGTGCCAAGGTCGACGGTTATATATTCGCCCGGGTCGCCCGTTTCAGCGCACCAGTAAGACTTCGGATCCTCATCCACGGCATATGCTGTCCAGTAATTCTCAAGTGTGGAAGATGCTTCGACCTTTTTATCCAGGGACAGAAGTAGCCATCCCGTAAAGTTATCTTCAGTCGGATTTTCCACGACGCCGGGCAGGTATTGCGGATAATCGCCAAATTCAGTCTTTCCGTGCATCACGCCCTCTGCGTCGACACCTGCGGGATAGAGAGCCAAAAGCGTATTACTACCATTTCCGCCATCTAAGGCGTACGGCAACATAGCGATGCACCAAACATTATTCTGCTTATCTACCCAAATACTCCCGTGGCCGGCGCCGGGTGCTACGCCTGTTGTCTTCAAAGTAAACGGGTTGTGCTCCTCATATACATAAGGGCCCATGGGATCGTCTGCTACGAGTACGCCATGACCATAGGAGTAAAATTCGAGGCCGATAGATGCATACATCAGATAATATCTGCCATTGTACTTGAGGGGATGGCCACCTTCTGTCCATCCATATTCTTGGACACGGTATTCCCTGTGGTCAAACAATGGGAAGATAAGGTCGTCTGCATATCTGGTTTCCCAGCCATGGTTATAGGGGTCTCCCCAAACACAGACAACGGGTTCACTAATTTCCTTGAAAGTTGTTTTATCTAATTCAACGACGCGAATACCAAGAAGCTGAGACCATCCGTAGTACATAAACAGCCGGCCTGTTTCTTCATCGTAAAGCATGGCGGCATCACCATAATTGTTGCTGGAGAATGTACCGACATCATACCAGATTCCCGTCTTCGGATCGTCAGTCGCAATTACTCTGTCATTTGTGTTTCCGGCGTAGCCATACAGTTTACCGTCAATTTCCACAACACCAGGTATACCGCCCACAAAATTCGGCGCATCGACATACGTCCAGTCTACGAAGTCATGTGACCACCAATAGCCAAGCCGACCACGTACAAATAGGTAGTAGTCGTCGTTGAATACTTTGATAACAGGCTCGCCGCTTGTCAGCACTCTCTCCGAACCCTGAGTAAGGGAAATGGGATTAGTGTACGTGGTTGGGTTGTGTATGAACGACTTTCCTTGGGCTTGGACCGCGCCGATCGCGCCCGCAAAACAAGTGGCCACGATGACGAACGATAAAAGAATTCTCGTTAAATTTTTCATTTAATCTAACTCCTTCCAAACTTGTCACAAGATTGATCGTCATTCACGACAAAAACTGATGCTTCCTTGACCGCTCCCCCCCTTCTTCAGCCTATTGTGAAATGGAGCTCCTTCACCAGAGTAGTGCTACCAGATGTAAAATTCTCCGGCATGAAGTACCTCCCCATTCGGGGTCAAGAGAATCCCTTCATCATGATACAAACCCTTGTGGAAATATCCTTTATAAAGTAGATACCCATCCGCTGTAAAAAACCTGCCTTTTAGGCCTTACCGCATGATCTGGGTCTTCTTTTCAAGGCTAATTGATAACTGGGAACAGTTCCAGATGATCTATCTTCGTAAAACTGTGGTGGGTTGGCACAAAACGGCCTTTATGATCTATTGGACAAGGAAATCAAGGAAGAAGGGTCGTCCCCCGATCTCCGCGGATACTATTCGGCTCATTCGAGAAATCCATAGCCTAAACCCCCTATGGTCACCGGAGAGAATCCATCAACAGTTGGTTCTTCTCAACATAGAGGATCCGCCTGCACCTAATACCATCAAGAAATACATGAAAATACATAAAACGCCGCCATCACAGCGGCAGCGAGAATCATTGTTCAGGTTCTATACAAAATATGCCAAAGATATTTGGGCCATAGACTTCTTCACTGTGCCCACTTTGACCTTTCAGATCCTTTATGTTCTAGTACTGATTCACCATGAAACGAGGGAAATAACCCACATTG